>SL_3KL_010_SEDDRAFT_10006418_pt1 | contig 10524 bp, 8 predicted proteins | sample SodLakKL_010_SED_2_FD_10381 | JGI IMG/M metagenome (IMG submission 10381)
CTCGATCAGCCAGTCGCCCTCGCTCTGGCTAGCGCAGGCGGCGAGCAGCAAGACAATAAAAGCCGTCGCAATCCTCGTCACCGGGCAGCAACTGGCGGCCAGGCTCGTCGGCACGGCCGGGCAGCTCGGGATGATCGATGACGCGGGCATCGGCATGGCGCTCCAGAAATGATTGGATCTGTCCGGCATTCTCAGCCACCAGCACCGAGCAGGTGGCATAGACAAGGATACCGTCGGGCTTGAGCAACGGCCACAGTGCATCGAGCATGGCGCACTGGGTCGCCACCAATGCGTCGATATCCGCCGCGCGCCGCAACCAGCGAATGTCGGGATGGCGACGAATCACGCCACTCGCCGAGCAGGGTGCGTCAATGAGGATGCGGTCGAACTGACGCCCGTCCCACCACGCTTGCGGATCGGCGGCGTCTCCGGCCTCCAGTTGCGCTTCGAAGCCGAGCCGTTCGAGATTCTCGCCGACGCGCTTGAGTCGATCGCCATCGATATCCAGCGCGGTCAGGTCGACATCGGCCCGTTCCAGCATGTGTCCGCTCTTTCCGCCGGGGGAGGCGCAGGCATCGAGTACCCGCAGGCCGTCGGCCAGCGCCAGTTCCTCGGCCACGAGCTGGGCGGCGCCGTCCTGGACCGACAACGCACCGTCGGCGAACCCAGGCAAGTCGCTGACCCGGGCGCGTTCCTCCAGCACCAGCGCATCGGCAAACCGGGCCGGCGCGTGAGCGGCGAACCCGGCGGCCTCGAGCGCGCCCAGCGCCTCATCGCGCGACCAGCGGCGACGATTGACGCGCAACCACAACGGCGGCACGGCATTGCCGGCAGCCAGAATGGCCTCTCCCTGCTCGGGCCAGTCGGTCGTGATTCGATCGATCAGCCAGCGCGGATAACCTGAAGCCAGCACGGGATCTTCGGCAATGGATGCTTCCAGCACATCGCGCCGCCGCAGGAAGTTGCGCAATACCGCGTTGACCAGGCCACGCAGGCGTCCGCCCCGGAAGCCGCCCGCGGCCTCGACCGCCACGTGCACGACGGCTCGATCCGGCTCGCGGCCATCACGCAGTTCATGCAACGCCACGGCAAGAACAAAGTGAATCAAACGATCGCCCTTTCCGAGCGGACGCTCGACCAACTGGCGAATCATGCTGTCGAGCGCCGGCCAGTCGCGCAACACCCCGTGCGCCAATCGCCTGGCCAGGGCCCGGTCGCGCCCGTCGTCGATATCGTCCAGCAGCGATGCCAACACCTCATCCAGCGCCTGGCCCCGGTCCAGCACCGCCTGGCACGCCCGCGCCGACACCAACCGTGGCCCCGAGCCCGACTTGCGTCTCACGCCCAGTCCGGATGTGCGTTGAGCCAGTCTCTTGCCGTCACGCGCTTGCGCCCAGCCGCCTGCAGCTCCAGGATCTCCAGCACGCCCTCGCCGCAGGCCACGGCAATGACGTCACGGTCGGCGTGACCTCGCACCAGCGTACCCGGCACTCCGCCATTGCCGGCGGCGGCCCGGGCGCGGTGAATGCGAAACTCGACCCCCTCGAGCTCGGCGAACGCCACCGGCCAGGGGTGGTAACCGCGCACCATTCGCGCCAGTTGCCCGGCCGGTTGCTGCCAGTCCAGTCGCGCGTCGGATTTGCGAATCAGAGGCGCGTGCGTGGCGAGGCCATCGTCCTGCGGCTCCGGTTCGGGAAGGCGGCCGGCTTCGAGCCGCTCCAGCGCCTCGATGAGCAAGTCGGCGGCCAGCGGCGCGAGCCGGTCATGCACCTCGCCAGCGGTCTCTTCCGAACCGATGACGATCGCCGACTTCATGATCACCGGCCCCGTATCCAGCCCCTCGTCCATCTGCATCAGGGAGATGCCGGTCTCCCGGTCGCCGGAAAGGACCGCCTGGTTGATCGGACTCGCGCCGCGCCAGCGCGGCAGCAGCGAAGCATGCAGGTTCCAGCAACCGTGTGCCGGCAAATCGAGTACGGGGGCGGGCAGGAGCAGACCGTAGGCGGCGGTCACCAGCAGGTCGGGCTGCATCTCGACCAGGACGGCTCGTGAATCGGGCGTTTTGAGGGAGCTCGGTTGAAACACGTCGATGCCGGCATCGACAGCCACCTGCTTGACCGGACCGGGTTTCAGTTTCCGGCCGCGGCCCGCCGGCCGGTCGGGCTGCGTGAACACGGCCGATGGTCGCCACCGGGAATGCCCGATCAACGCCTGCAGGGCCGGCACCGCGAAGTCCGGCGTGCCGGCGAACACCACTCGCACTAAACTGCTGCCTTTTCGCGCTGCTGCTTGCGCAGTTTCTTTTCGACCATGCGCCGCTTGAGCGGCGAGAGGTAATCGACGAACACCTTGCCGTCGAGATGATCGATCTCGTGCTGGATGCACACGGCCAGCAGGCCATCGGCTTCCAGCTCGAACGATTCGCCATCCGTGTCCAGGGCACGCACGCGAATGCGCTCGGCGCGCTTGACCTCGGCGTAGATGCCGGGCACGGACAGGCAGCCCTCCTCGCAGGTCTGGCTGCCGTCGCGCTCGATGATCTCCGGGTTGATGAAGACCTTTGGTTCGTTGCGCTCTTCACTCAGGTCCAGCACCAGCAGCCGAACCCCTTCGTTGACCTGGGTCGCGGCCAGTCCGATACCGCGAGCGTCATACATGGTTTCGAGCATGTCGGAGGCCAATTGGCGCTCTCTGTCGGTGACTGCGTCGACCGGTTTCGCCACCCGCCGCAGGCGCGGATCGGGGAATTCCAAGATGCTGAGTTTTGACATGAGTTGAGAAAAACCACTTAAGCGTGCGTTTTGCAATGATAATGTTTATGATAGTCTGCGAAAAATCAAGCCCGAGGGCATTGCTTGGAGGGAGTCGCTCCGTGAAACGTATATTGGTATTGACCGCAGTCCTGTTTCTGGCGTTCAGTGTACAGGCACAGGACATTGAATTGCGTGAGGATCATCCGCGCGAGTACGTGGTTCAGGAGGGGGACACGCTTTGGGACATCGCGGCGCGTTTTCTGACGCGTCCGTGGCAATGGCCTGCCATCTGGCACGCCAACCCGCAGATTGACGATCCGCACCTGATCTTCCCGGGCGATGTCATTTCGCTGGTGTTCATCGGTGGCGAGCCGCGCCTGATGGTGGACGACTCGGTACGTCGGCTGTCGCCGGAAGTCAGGCGCGAACAGCTCGACGGTCCGATCTCGACCATTCCGTACGATGCCATCGAGCCATTCCTGCGCCATCCGCGAATCATTTCCCGCGAAGAGTTCGACAGCCTGCCGTACGTGATCGCCAACGAAGAGCGTCGCGTCATGGCCGGTACGGGGCACCGCACCTACGTGCGCGGCCTCGGCGACGACGTCGGCGTTGGCGACGAAGTCGTCGTCGCACGCGTGACCTTCCAGTTCGAGGATCGGCGCGGACCCGACGACGACGACATCGAGTTGCGACGCAACCGCATGCGGCATGGGCCGGGACAGGTCCCCTCGCACGAGCGCCCGGCCGGCCGAGTGTGGCAGTCCACCTTCGGTCGCCTCGAACGTTTCAACTACCCGGTCATCGGCTACGAGATGTGGGAAGCGGCCCGCGCCCGCGTCGTTCAGACCGGCGACCCGGCCACTCTCGAACTGACCTCCGGACGCCGCGAGGTCATGGAAGGCGACCGCGTGCTACCGGTCGACGAACACATCTTCGACGCCACTTTCCATCCGCGCGCCATGGACGACATCCCCGAGCGTGCCCGTGTACTGACCATCAGCGAGGCCTATTACGGCGTCGGCCATTACCAGATCGTCGCCATCAACCTCGGATCCGCCGACGGCGTCGCACCGGGGCACACGTTTTCGGCCTTCCGACCGGGCGAGAGGATTCGCGACAACCTCAAGTACCCGCTGCTCAGCCGCGAGGCGCGGCTCAACTCGGACCAGCGCTACGTGACCCTGCCCGAGGAGTATGCCGGCCAGTTGATGGTGTTCAGGCCCTTCGAGAACATCAGCTACGCCATCGTCCTCGACGGCACCAACGCCATTCGCGTCGACGACGTGCTGGATCATCCCGACCGACAGCAGTAGGGAGCAAAACCGGCGTGCCGCTTCCGCCGCGTGCCGAAGCCTGGCTGGGCCTGGTTCTGGCCCGGGGGCTCGGACCCAAACGCCTGGCCGCCCTCGAGGCGGCCTTCGATACGCCGGCCGGCTGGGTCGATGCCAGCGACCAAGAACTGGCCGATACCGGTCTCGGTGACAAGCTGATCAGGACGCTGCGCCAACCCGATCCGGAATCCATGCAGCGCTGCCTGGACTGGTTGGCCCACGAACGCCACTTCCTGGTTACCCGCGACGACCCGCTGTTTCCGCCCCTGCTCAAGCGCATCGCCGATCCCCCCGCCGCGCTGTTTGCCATAGGCGATCCCGATCTCCTTGTCTACCCGCAACTGGCCATCGTCGGCAGTCGCAACGCCACGCCCGGCGGACTCGATCATGCACGCTCGTTTGCCGCCACACTTTCCCGAGCCGGTTTCGCGATCACCAGCGGGCTCGCCGCCGGTATCGACGGCGCCGCCCACCAGGGCTGTCTCGACGCCGGTGGAAGGACCATCGCAGTCGCGGGTACTGGTCTCGACCAGGTCTACCCGGCCCGACACCGCGAACTGGCCCACCGGATTGCCGACCACGGCCTGTTACTGAGCCTGTTTCCGCCGGGCACCGGCCCACTGGCGGGCAATTTTCCGGCGCGCAACCGTGTCATCAGCGGCATGAGCCTGGGCACGCTGGTCATCGAGGCGGGCTTGCGCTCCGGTTCATTGATCACCGCCCGGCTGGCCAACGAACAGGGCCGCGACGTCTTTGCCATACCCGGATCGGTGCACAACCCACAGGCCCGCGGCTGCCACCGCCTGATTCGCGAAGGGGCCAAGCTGGTCGAAACCGCCGAGGAAGTTGTCGAGGAACTGGCTCCTCTGGCACGGCAATTGGCCGATGACATCGAGCATCTGCTGGCTCCCAGTGCCGCGAAAGAATTGCACACCCCCCTTGATGAAGCCACCGAATCGCCGCATATCGAGAAAGACCCCGAATATCGGCGCCTGCTGGACGCCATCGGCTTCGACCCCACACCCGTCGACGAGATCATCCAACGCTCGAGGTTGACACCCGCAGCGGTATCCTCCATGTTGCTGATGCTGGAACTTGATGGTCGGGTGAGCGCTCACGCCGGTGGCCGCTACAGTCGCAACGCTTAAGGAAAGCAGTTGATGAAAGAAAACGTGCTCGATTTGCTGATGTACCTGTTCGAGAACTATATATACGACGAGCCGGAGGAAGAGCCTGATCGCGATTCCCTGAGCGAGAGCCTGGAGGAAGCGGGTTTTTCAAGTGCCGAAATCGAGCGCGCGTTCGCCTGGCTCGACGGCCTCGCCGAACAGCGCAAGCTGCCCGAGCTCGGAGGCCACGAGCAGAACCCGGTACGGCTGTTCTCCGCCGACGAGTGCCGTCGACTCGACGTGCATGCACGCGGTTTCATCATGTACCTGGAGAACGTGGGCGTTCTCGACCCCGCCCGGCGCGAAATGGTCATCGACCGGCTTTCCGCACTGGAGACCGACGATATCGACATGGAAGACGTCAAGTGGGTGGTGCTGATGGTGCTGTTCAACCAGCCCGGTCAGGAAGCCGCCTACGCATGGATGGAGGAAATGATGTTCGACGAGGAAGGAGATTTCCGGCACTGACCCCTCCTCCACCGCGGCCCGGCGCTTGATCCGGCCGTGACATCCGTGTAACGCTGATATTGGTTTCACGGCGTCGGCACACCAACAAGTTCAAACAATGGCCAAGAATCTGCTTATCGTCGAGTCGCCGGCCAAGGCGACCACCATCAACAAGTACCTGGGCTCGGACTTCGAGGTCCTCGCCTCCTACGGGCACGTACGCGACCTCGTGCCCAAGGAGGGGGCGGTCGACCCTGACAACGATTTCGCCATGCGCTACGACATCATCGAGCGCAACAAGAAGCACGTCGACAAGATCGTCGCGGCCGCCCGCAAGGCGGACTCCATCTACCTGGCGACTGACCTTGACCGCGAAGGTGAAGCGATCTCCTGGCATATTGCCGAGATCCTCAAACAACGCGGCGTCAACTCCGAAAAACCCATTCAGCGGGTAGTGTTCTCCGAGATCACCGAACGCGCCCTGAAAAAGGCCATGGAAGAACCGCGCGACCTGGCCGGCTCCCTGGTCGATGCCCAGCAGGCCCGCCGCGCCCTGGACTACCTGGTCGGCTTCAACCTCTCGCCGCTGTTGTGGAAAAAGGTGCGCCGCGGCCTGTCGGCCGGCCGCGTGCAGTCCCCGGCGCTCAGAATGATCGTCGAGCGCGAGGAGGAGATCGAGAAGTTCGAGCCTCAGGAATACTGGACCATCGAGGCCGATCTGGGCAAGACCGAGGACGAGCAGTTCAGCGCCAACCTGGTCCGGCTCGACGGCGCCAAAGTCGAGCAATTCGACATCAACAATGCCGAACGGGCCGAACAGGTTCGCAAGCAGGTCGAGGATGCCGCCGATGGTCGCTTCCCCGTCTCGCGCGTCAAGAAAAGCCAGCGCCGGCGCCGTGCCCAGCCGCCGTTCATCACCTCGACGCTGCAGCAGGACGCCGCGCGCCGCCTGCGCTTCACCACCCAGCGCACCATGCGCATCGCCCAGCAGCTCTACGAGGGCGTGGACACCGGCGGCGGCAACCAGGGCCTGATCACCTACATGCGTACCGACTCGGTGGCCCTGGCCGCCGATGCGATCAGCGAAATCCGCTCGGTCATCGGCAAGGAATTCGGCAGCGGGGTGGTCCCGGACAAGCCCAACTTCTACCAATCGAAGTCCAAGAACGCCCAGGAGGCCCACGAAGCCATCCGGCCGACCTCGCCCAAGCTCACCCCGATCAAGCTCAAGCATCACCTGAGCGAGGACCAGTACAAGCTCTACCAGCTGATCTGGAACCGGGCCGTGGCCAGCCAGATGATTCCGGCGGTCTACGACACCGTCAGCGCCGAGTTCGATGTCGGCGAGGCCACCTTCCGCGCCTCCGGTTCCACCCTGATCGAGCCCGGCTTTCTCAAGGTTTACCAGGATGCGCGCTCGGAAGCCGACAACCGGCTGCCCGAGCTCAACGAGGGCGATAAGATCCCGCTGATCGAGGTTCGGCCCGAGCAGCACTTCACCGAACCACCGCCGCGCTACTCCGAGGCCAGCCTGGTCAAGGCGCTGGAAGAGTTCGGCATTGGCCGGCCCTCGACCTACGCGTCCATCATCCAAACGCTGAAAGACCGCGAATACGTCGAACTCGACAACCGGCGCTTCATCCCCACCGCCACCGGGCGCGTGGTCGCCAAGTTCCTGTCGCAACATTTCGACCGCTACGTCGACTATGACTTCACCGCCCGGCTGGAAGACGAACTCGACGCCATCTCGCGCGGCGAACACGACTGGGTGCCGTTGCTCAAGGAGTTCTGGCAGCCGTTCATCGACCGGGTTAAGGAAAAGGACGAAACCGTCAGCCGCCAGGAAGCGCAGCAGGCACGCGAGCTGGGCACCGATCCCAAGACCGGCAAGCCGGTCATCGTGCGCCTGGGCCGCTACGGCCCATTCGCCCAGATCGGCCAGGCCGAGGACGAGGAAAAGCCGCAGTTCGCCGGCCTGAGACCGGGCCAGAAGATGGAAACCATCACCCTGGACGAGGCGCTCAAGCTGTTCGACCTGCCGCGCGATCTCGGCGAGACGCCGGAGGGTGAGCCCGTGCAGGCCAACATCGGCCGCTTCGGCCCTTACATCCGCTACGGCAAGCGCAATTTCGTCTCGCTCAAGGAACACGACCCGCACGAGGTCACGCTGGAACAGGCGCTGGAACTGGTCGAGGCGCACAAGAAGGCCCAGCGCGAGCGCATTATCCAGCACTTCGAGGCCGAGGACATCCAGGTGCTCAAGGGCCGCTACGGCCCCTTCGTCACCGACGGCAACCGCAACGCCAGTGTCCCCAAGGACCAGGATCCGGAAAAACTGACCCTGGAAGAATGCCAGAAGATGCTCGCCGAAGCCCCACCCAAGGGACGGCGCGGCAAGTTCGGCAAGAAGAAGGCCGGGGGCAAGAAGGCAGCGAACAAGAAAGCCGCCAAGAAAAAGGCTTCGAAGAAGAAAAAGAAGAAGCGCTCGAAGAAAAAGGCTTCGAAGAAGAAGGCCGCATCGAAGGCCTGAGGTCGCTACTGCCCTGACAGCAAGTCATTTCGGGTCCCGTGGCGCCATTCTGCAGTGGGCTCGGAGTAGATTCGGTTGATGGTGGCGGGGTGGCGAGTGTCCTTGCCCGCCGCCGGAACCGAGGTGAATCGCCTCGCTGGCACGTCAAGTGAAGGTGGCGTTCTGGTACCGATGAATATTGCCGTGCCAATGGACTTTCCCTGCCGATGATCGAACCTTTCGAGTGCGTTGGGCACGGACAGTCTGTGCCGGCTTCCATCACCTCGAACCCGGCACCGGGCAAGACCACTCCCCACCTGACGTGTAGGAGTAGATTGATGACGAAGAGGGAGAAGGGCCACCATCCGGCCTTTCAACCTTCTCTCACCTTTCATAGCGGGTGGTATTCGGTCGAGCACGGCCTGGGCGGGTGACGGTTGATCCACCTGAGCCATCCCGATCCATCCCAAGCACCAACCGCCATGTCGAAGGTGGTCAGCCATCACCGGCAACACGCCAATCATATCGACGCAAGGGCCACCAACCCCATACGAGCCGAAAAAGCCGATCACCCGCCCAGGCCGTGCTCGACCGGATGCCACCCGCTACCCCCCCACCTTCTGTATCCTTTGCGGTTCAAACCTTCAACGTGGATAGCACCTTGAACACCAACGAAGCAACAGGACTCGTCTCCGACTACCTTACCGATCTGCAGGACCGGCTGTGTTCGGCCTTCGAGGCAGTCGACGAAAGCAAACGCTTTCACGAGGACCGCTGGGAACGTCCAGAAGGGGGTGGCGGGCGCACACGCGTGATCGAGAACGGCGCGGTGTTCGAGAAGGGTGGCGTCAACTATTCACACGTTCACGGTAATGCGCTGCCCGCCGCGGCCAGCCAGCGCCGGCCGGAACTGGCCGGGCGCTCGTTCCAGGCCATGGGCGTATCGGTGGTCATGCATCCGGTCAACCCGTATGTGCCCACCAGCCATGCCAACGTGCGCTTCTTCATTGCCGAAAAGGCAGGCGAGCCGCCGGTGTGGTGGTTCGGCGGCGGCTTCGATCTCACTCCATACTATCCCTTCGACGAAGACTGCCGCTTCTGGCACGAAACGGCACACGACCTTTGCGCCCCTTTCGGCAACAAAGTCTACGCCGAGCACAAGCGCTGGTGCGACGAGTATTTCTACCTGAAACACCGCGACGAGACCCGCGGCGTCGGTGGTCTGTTTTTCGACGACCTCAACGACTGGGACTTCGACACCTGCTTCGACTACATGAAGACCGTCGGTGATGGCTATCTCTCCGCCTACCAACCGATCGTCGAGAAACGCAAGGACCATGCTTACTGTGATAGGGAAGTCGACTTCCAGCGCTATCGGCGCGGCCGCTACGTCGAGTTCAACCTCGTCTACGATCGCGGCACCCTGTTCGGCCTGCAGTCGGGCGGGCGCACCGAGTCCATCCTCATGAGCCTGCCGGCCGTCGCCCACTGGCGCTACGACTGGCAGCCCGAACCCGGCAGTCCCGAAGCGCAGTTGAGCGATTATCTGCGCCCCAGAGACTGGATCTGACCAACCCGGGTCAGTCCACCGCCTCGATGATTTCGTTGACCAGACGCCGCAGGTGGCTGAAATGGCCACCGCGTGAGGGTGGGTTGGGATCCGAGGTCATCACGATGGTCAGTGCCACATCGGGAATCACGAACAGCGCCTGACCGCCGTAGCCGCGACCATAATAGGCACGCTCGCCTGCGATCTCGGTGATGAACCAGCCGTAACCGTAATCGTCTCCTGTCCAGGGTGAACGGCCGTTGGCCTGCCAGGAGCGCTCGATCCACCATTCGGAAATCACCCGCTTGCCGTCGATGGTGCCACTGAGCCGATAGACCTCGCCGAAGCGCGCCAGCGCGCGTGGACTCATCAGCATCTCGTTGCCGCCGAAGTGGATGCCCTGCGGGTCCTGCATCCAGTCGGGAATGCGAATATTGAGCGGCGCGCCGAGCCACTGCCGGGTCAGCGCGAGCAAGCTTTGCCCCGAGGCTTCCACCAGGGCGGCCGCAGCCAGGTGGGTCGCGCCGGTCGAGTAGATCATTCGGCCTCCGGGTTCGGCCACCATGGGCCGGGTCAGGGCATGAGCCACCCAGTCCTCACTCGTTACCCAGCGCCCGTAATTGCGCCCGGATGTCGACTCCAGGCCAATCTGCATGGCGAGCGCGTGACCGAACGTGATCTCTCCGACCCGGGAGTTGGCCGAGGCCGGCACACGCTCACCCAGAAGATCGACGAGCGGCTGGTCGACGCCATCGACCAACCC
>SL_3KL_010_SEDDRAFT_10006419_pt1 | contig 10524 bp, 9 predicted proteins | sample SodLakKL_010_SED_2_FD_10381 | JGI IMG/M metagenome (IMG submission 10381)
CGGCGCTCCATCTCGGTGACTTTCTCGCCCACCGAGGAGACGAAATTAGAATCGATGCAGGCGACCAGGTCTTCGCGCTCGGTGCCGGCGAATACCGGGCGATGGAGCGGCACGAAGGAATCTCCGTAAATCGTCCGCACCAGCGCAACCACTTTGTTGCTTAACGAAGTCATCGATTCAGCAGGTTCGCATCCGGCATCTGTCAAGTCTGGCCGCGGAAATCCCGGGCGCACTTGACCACAGCGATTCGCGTTTCTAATCTGTGTTCCGTACCCTGACTCATGCGCGCATCAATGTCACTACTACGATTTCGCCCGGTTTACCAGCCCCGAGTATGGGGTGGAAGAGCGCTTGCGGAGAGGCTGGGCCGCGCCTTGCCTTTCGAGGGTCCGGTTGGAGAGGCCTGGGAAATCGTCGATCGGCCAGAAGCCCAGTCTGTAGATCTTGCCACTGGCAAGACCCTGCGCGAATTGCTCCTGGCCGACCCGGAAGCCATCATGGGCCCGAAATATGACCCGGCGCAACCCTTCCCCATACTGGTCAAATGGCTGGACTGCAGTCAGCGACTCAGCCTGCAGGTCCATCCTCCCAAAACCGTCGCCGGCAGGCTGGGCGGCGAGCCCAAGAGCGAGTGCTGGTACCTGGCCGATGCTTCCGACAATGCAGCACTGATCGTCGGTCTGCGCAAGGGAGTGACGCGCGGTCAATTCGAGCGCGCGATTGAAAACGGCACGCTGGAAGCCCTGATTCACCGCTTCCCCGTCCAGCGGGGCCAGGCCATGCTGCTGGAATCCGGCCGGCTGCACGCCATCGACGCCGGCAACTTGATTCTCGAAATCCAGCAAAACTCCGACACCACCTACCGCGTCTACGACTGGGGCCGCAAGGGCCTGGACGGCAAGCCGCGGCAGCTGCATGTTGAAGAAAGCCTGAGCTCAATAGATTTCAACGACATCGAACCGAGCGCCCTGCCCGCATTCACCGAAGCAGGAGAACGCATCATTGCTGACTGCATTCCATTCCGAATCCGCCAGATCAACCTGGCGCGGGGCCAGACGCTGAAATTCAGGGCTCGGGAACAGCCAAGGATCATCAGCGTTGTCGCGGGCGCGCTATATCTTGCTGAGACCCGCGAGCCAATCATCATGTCAGAGAACGTGCTCGTTCCCTACAACGCCCAAATCACTGTTGAGGCTAGCGAACCGTCTACAGTGCTCATTACCGAAAACTTCATAGCCTGAGCCTGCTGTTGCGGCGGCCTGAAATCGGGCTCGACACTGGGACAACCAGTCAAACAAGGCTCGTTTCCCGACAGTGCGCCGCCGCCCACCAGCCTCCAGCGTCTAACGAACAGCCGCTCGCCATTCATCTTTCACCATTTCTGGAAGATCAAATTGCGGCTCCCAGCTCAGCGTCGCCGTGGCCTTGCTCGTATCAGCAAAGGAAACGACCGGATCTCCAGGACGCGGAGGGCCGTACTTGTGACGCACCTCCAGGCCGAGCATCTCTTCGAATGCGCCTATCACCTGGCGCACCGAATAGCCCCGACCGGTGCCGATATTGAGAATTTTGGCACCAGGCGTGGATTCAACCCGCTCGAGAGCGGCCACATGACCAGCCGCCAGGTCCTGAACGTGGACATAATCCCTGACGCCGGTTCCATCAAAAGTCGGCAAATCGTCGCCGTGAACCGTCAGAATTTCGGTCCCGGGCCGGGCAGCCCGGACCACGGCTGGAAACAGGTTCTTGGAGGTCTTGGGATGATGAGGAATCAAGGCTCCGGAACGGTGTGTCCCGACAGGGTTGAAGTACCTCAGAGTGACCGCACATCCCGCCTTACCACCAGCAAAGACGTCTTGCAGGACCACCTCCACCATCCGCTTGCTGCTCGCATAAGGGCTCAACGGCTGAATGACATGGTCTTCGGTAATGGGCGTCTGCTTCGCATGCCCATACACCGCAGCCGACGAACTGAAAACGAATTGACGAACCGAGTGACGATTGGCCGATTTCAAGACATTGATCGACCCCGTTACGTTGGTTTCATAGTAAGCAAGCGGATTATCGATCGATTCCTGAGGATCTTTTTTGGCGGCAAAATGAATGATCGCATCAGGCCTAAATGCGGCGACGGAGTCATCAAGAATTGCGGAGTCCCGAATATCAATCTTCTCGAAACCCGGTCGTATACCAGTCAATTCATGCAGCGAATCGATCACATCAACCGAGCTGTTTTCAAGGTTATCGACGATCAGGATCTCATGCTCACGCATCAGAAGCTCGCTGACAGTATGACTGCCGATGTACCCAAGGCCTCCAGTCACCAGCACTTTCATGTCGCTACTCCACTTTCCGCCGGCAATCGCGCTGATCCCGAGTCTTCCGCCAGGCCAATCAGCTTATGATAGCGCTGCAGCACTTCGTCAGTGTCATAGCTCTCAAGCCAAAGCTGCCCCTTTCGCCTTAAATCCGCGCGAAGCTCTGCTGATTCGATGAAACTGATCATCGACTCTGCGAGCACCGCCTTTTTCCGCCCGAAGATCAAACCGAACTCTCCGCCCTCAAGCAGATTCCGGCACCCCTCGCAATCCGAGGCCATCACTGGAACTCCGAGCGCATGAGCCTCGCAAATGACGGTCGGCATGGCCTCAGAGACGGAGGGGAGCACCAGACAATCGGAGGCCGCCAGGATCGGATACGGATTCTTCATGAAACCATGCAGGGTCACGAACGGATCAAGACCAAGCCGCCCAACCTGATCCAACAGAGCATCCTTTCGCGGGCCATCGCCAACAATATGCAGATGGAATTGGTAACCGCCCTTGGCCAGCAACTCACAAGCATCCAGCAGCAGATCATGCCCTTTGACGGGGAGCAGGCTCCCTATGCACACGAAATGAAAGACTTTTTGCGCCTTTGCATCATCCGCAGCCGGTCCGGGCGGCTTTGAGACCAGTTCAACAGGCTGATCAGACCGCAGTCTGATTTCTTCAGGCGAAAAAAGAATGGGCAATATTTCGAAGTTGTCCAACCGCCCTATGGTTCTTTCAAATGCGTCTAGGGCAGAGCGGGAGACAAATGCAATGGTGTCCAGCGGCAAGTATCGATGCTTGCGCAGGAACTCCCGCCTGGCCTTGTTGAGTTTCCCGAACTGATAGTTCGGGTTGGACTCGAAGTCCGAATGCACGACAGTCACTTTCTTTTCCGCGCGGCAGGACTCCACCACCAGGTCGGTCAGGAAAGAATCCAGGAACGAAACAGCCGATGAATATTGCTGCCGATTCTTCGCCCGCCAAGCCAATTTGAGAGGCGCCCTGAAAATCCTCTTTCGGAATAGCCAGAAACACACACGCGCCAGAAAGCTGCTCCGAAAAAGCCATTCGCGCTGGACGCAAGCGGGGACTTCTGCCTCAAGCACTCCACCGCCAACACCGATCAGGAGCTTTACTTCTTTCGCATCTGGGCCGAGTCGGTGCAAGAGATTGATCAGCGTCCGCTCGGCGCCGCCCCCACGGAGCGAATAGATAACGATCAGGTGACGTGCTGACGCCTTATCCGTTCCGTCATCCATCAGACTTTCAAAGGCTCTTAAGACGGCACTTCAAGCATCAAGTCGAGCGTGCAAATCGATGTCAATTCGCCGACACTTCGACAGTCCGCAAAATACAGTTGCCATGACGTTGCCGACTATCAGAAATCCGCAAAAGGAGATTGCAGCGAGGCACGAGCCTAGTCCGGCTGACTGTCTCTAACGAGATCAAGCAAATCGACAGACGTCATGAACTCCACGTCCGGCCATTTCTTCAGGATTTTTCTTAGCAAGACTTGGAGAGCCTCAAGATTCTGGTCCCGATTACTCTGGTCGATAAATCCGCAAAAATTGAGCCGATGAGTGGAAATCACCGCGGGCTTACTCAGCTGGAACGCACCTCGTATCTGGTACAGGCAATGGTCAACCGCATTCATTCTCGGCTCAGGACTCTGCGATGGCTCGAAAGCGGCATTTCGCACCAGGTAGGTCTGACCAATTTCGTTCTGGTCACCGATACGCCGTCTTATCGGAATATATGAACCATCGACCTGCTGCTCTTTCATCACAACCGAGCCCTGGAATGCCTCCACCCCAAGTTCAGCAACACAGGAGTCGAAGTCCGAGCTCCACGTGTAATTCGTCGGGATCATGGTTCTTGAGGATTCACCAAAGATTTCCGAAAAAAGCCGCAGGCCTTCAATTTGCGCAAGGCGGACGTTTACTTTTTCCTCTGCCGACCGGAATTGAGTCGCGCGCACGTAGAGATTTTCCTGGACTTTGGCAGATTTGGGAATGCAGCCGGCCATTCTGTTTGCGAAGGCAAAAGTCGCTACGGGATCGCCTCGCCTCAAGTCATTCATGAAGAGCGCCACATTAAAATGCTCTCTCCCATGAAACTGGGGGAAAAATACCCCACGCTGGCGCCCCTCATTCCAAAGTTGGAGGCAACGGGCGTGTCTGGGGTATCGCTTGAACGTTTCAGTAATGGGCTCGAAGCGGTACTCGCGGCGTCCCGTAGATTCGATGGCGTCAAAGTCCGGATTGCCGACAATCACATTGGCCGTTATGACGGGATTTCGATCGTTTGCATCCTTGACGGACGTCAACAGCTCGAACAACAGCTCAAGATCGTCTTCACTCAGCAGCGAATCGTAGCGTTCGTACCAGCTCTTTTCGACCGGATAGCCTTCTCGTAGACAACGTTCATAGACCGATCTCGAGGGCATACGAATCGAGCCCCAGTCATCGCTCTCCAACACAATGATCTTGCGTCGGGTACGCCAGCCGCCGATATTGCGGTGGTATGGGAAGACTACTCTTTTGAACTCTTTTACGAACATTTCATTGCCGGTATTGGCCAGGTAAGGTTCAGGCGTGCTTGCGTACTGAGCCGGATTCTGGCGCGATCATTGGTCTCAAGATCTTATCGCCCCACGATTCTCGAGAAACCACCGGTAAGCGCCCTGAAGCCCTTCCTGCAGGCCAATCGAGGCCTTCCACCCCAATCCTGCCAACCGTGATACATCCAGCAACTTCCGCGGCGTTCCGTCCGGCTTGGTAGGATCGGTCCGAATCTCGCCTTCGAAGCCGACGACTGTGGCGATCAGCTGCGCCAGTTCGAGGATGGAAACATCCTCCCCCACCCCGACGTTGACAAACTGCTCCTCGGAATAGTTCCGCATCAGGTAGAGACAGGCGTCCGCCAGATCGTCCACGTGCAGGAACTCGCGGCGTGGCGTTCCCGTACCCCAGATCACGACTTCTTCGAGTCCAGACTCTCGGGCTTCATGAAAGCGCCGGATCAGGGCCGGAACCACGTGCGAGTTTTCCGGATGGAAATTGTCGCCGGGGCCGTACAGGTTAGTCGGCATCAGGCTGATGGCATCAAACCCGTACTGCCGCCGGTAGGCCTGGGCCAGCTTGATGCCGGCAATCTTGGCCACGGCATACCATTCGTTGGTGGGCTCCAGCGGGCCGGTCAGCAGGTGTTCTTCCTTCATCGGCTGCGGCGCATGCTTCGGATAAATGCATGAGGAGCCGAGAAAACAGAGCTTCTTCACCCCGTGTCGCCAGGCGGAGTGAATGACGTTGGTCTCGATCACCAGGTTATCGTGGATGAACTCGGCCGGATAGGTGTCGTTGGCATGAATGCCGCCAACCTTGGCCGCCGCGAGGAAAACGTGCTCGGGACGGTGCTCGGCGAACCAACCGACGACCGCAGCCTGGTCGGCCAGATCCACTTCCGCCCGCGACGGCGCCAGCACATTTTCAAATCCGCCTGCCGCGAGCGCACGACAGATCGCGCTGCCGACCATGCCGCGTCCGCCGGCCACGAAAATCAGGCTGCTTTTCTCCATGTTCATTCGCGGAAGTGGTAAACGCGGTAGCCGCTTTCTTCGATCAAGGCATCGCGCCGCGCACGCTCAAGATCCTCCTCGACCATTTCCGACACTAACTCGTCGAAACTGATCTTGGGCACCCAACCCAGCTTCTCTCGCGCCTTGCTCGGGTCGCCCAGCAGGGTGTCGACCTCGGCAGGCCGAAAATAGCGGCTGTCGATGGCGACGATCCGCGTCCCGGGTTTGGCCGCACAGACCTGGGGCGCACTGGCCAGAACACCATGCTCATCCTTTCCCTCGCCCTGCCATTCGATGGTCATCTCCAGCCGCGCCGCCGCGGCATTCACAAAGTCACGCACCGAATGCTGGACGCCGGTGGCGATCACGTAGTCGTCCGGCTCATCCTGCTGCAGCATCATCCACTGGGCCTCGACGTAATCGCGCGCATGGCCCCAGTCTCGCAGGGCATTCAGATTGCCCAGGTACAGGCAATCGTCAAGCCCGAGGAAGATCCGGGCCAGCGCCCGGGTGATCTTGCGGGTGACGAAGGTCTCGCCGCGCAAGGGCGACTCGTGGTTGAACAGGATCCCGCTGCAAGCATACAGGCCATAGGACTCGCGGTAATTCACCGTGATCCAGTGGCCGTACAGCTTGGCCGCCCCGTAAGGCGAGCGCGGATAGAACGGCGTCGTCTCGCGCTGCGGCACCTCCTGCACCTTGCCAAACATCTCGGAGGTCGAGGCCTGGTAAAAGCGCACCCGGTCCTGCATGCCCAGAATCCGAATGGCTTCCAGCAGCCTGAGCGTGCCCATGGCGTCGCTGTTGGCCGTGTATTCCGGGCTCTCGAAGGAGACCGCCACATGGGACTGGGCACCCAGGTTGTAGATCTCGTCCGGTTGGACTTCCTGCACCACCCGAATCAGGTTGGTCGAGTCGGTAAGGTCACCGTAGTGCAATACCAGCCTCGGATCCGGCTCATGCGGATCCTGGTAAAGATGGTCGATGCGCTGCGTGTTGAACTGCGACGCCCGCCGCTTGATACCGTGGACCCTGTAGCCCTGGTCGAGAAGGAATTCGGTGAGATAGGCGCCGTCCTGACCCGTCACACCAGTTATCAATGCACATTTTGTCATCTGAAATACACTTTGTCTTAAGGTCCTTTTGACTTCGGATAGCCATGCATCCATGGTGCTTCACTCGCACTTGCCTGGATCACCAAAAAGCGGTTATGCAAACCAACTTACGTTACGCATACTTTAGCGTGAGCATGGAACTCGCGATATCATCAATCATTGGACTTAAAGCTGATTAGATGCCACAGGCTCCGGAGTCCGCTTCTCAGAAATCTTACTGGCAAAAATATTGATTCGAAGTAGGTTATCGGCAAAATCGTCTCCTGTATTCACCCTGAGAATCGGAATACCAATATCACTGTAAAACTGAACTTTCCTCATCTGCTGATCGACGTTTTCATAGACAAGTTTTTTAAGTTCAGAGTCGCTCAGGTGCCCATGTGTAAAGGTTCTCACACCTGTGTTTTTTCTATCTCGAGCCTGCAGATACACGATGTCAGGATCCTGTTCACAGGATATTAGACCATCCACACAGAACACATCGTCAGTCCGAATCTTCTCGATATCGGAGCGGATGTCAATCTGATCGAAAAAAGTATGGAAGTAGTGCGAAATACCTTCGTCAATAATGATCGGCACGCCTACCGGCAAAAGTTGCTTGTACATCTCATGCTCATCAATTTTCTTTATGTAATTGCTGATTCTGCGGTGAACCACGAATGCATTTACCTCGCTTGCAAGGTACTTGTAATAAAGCCGAAAAGAGTATCTATACTGCTCAAAATCATGTCGACTCAACGGCTTGCCGAAACGGTGGAGAAATCGGATTTGGCGGTTCGCCATGCCAAACGCCTTTTCTCTATAGATACCTGTATTCAGTACCATATTTAATAGAAAAATGTAGGGATGCCTGATTGAAATTCGTTGCTTTTTTGCGGATGCAACGATTGCCTCGTGATGGGTAAGAAAGGACTTACTGGATAAATCGACACGCTTTAATCTATTATGCAAGGTGGATTTTCCGACACCTGATGGCCCTATCATCTCAATCCTAATCATAGAGATGCAGTCCAGTCAGCACTATCCGGATTGCGTTTCAATTTCAGAAAGCCGAGAAAACGGGCATGAAGGTCCAGCTCATTTCAAGCGCGCTACCGGTTCGCATAACGCTGGGGATGAGTGAAATCTGTTAAAAGCACTGAGTAGCCGATTTGCGGTCTCGCAGAAAGACTTGAGCATCAAACCGAATGATCCAACATCACTATCGGATCATCCCTGCGTTATCCGGTCGGACCGAGCCGCGTGAGCGTATGAATTTCTCGAAGTAGTCCGCGGCTTCACCAAAAAGCGGCAAGGGATCAGACCAGGAAAAATCATCATGCCGGCATCCCGGCACCGGCTGCAGGATTCCCAAGGCTTCCCTGGCTTTCCCGGTCAGCACATGCTCGACCAGGGCAATCGCGTCACCCAGAAGCCAGCGGACGCGAACGCCGGTTTCCTGGCTCAGGGGTTCAATGTCCTCCGCGCCGATTGCAACCTGGTACCACAGCCAAGGCAAATCCATGCCGGCCAGGGTCGGCACCGCCACCCCGCCGCTGAGCCGGCCGTTGATGTCGATCAGTCGCGGTACACCTTCATCGTCGCAGATCCAGTCCGTGTTGAACATGCCGTGCCAGTTCAGGGCTTCGAAGGCCCGGATGCAGTATTCGGTCAGCTCGGCGAATTCATCGGTGACCCGAAAGGTAGATGTGCCGAAGCGACCCGCGCCCTTGCAGCGCAGGATACGGTACGTACCCGTGCCGACGCAACGGCCCTGATCGAACACCCCATCGAGCTTGTACTTCTTGCCGCGCAGGCCCTGCTGGACGATCGGCCAACGATGGTCTGGAAGCTTGTAGGTGTCGACGATCCCGAAAAAGGCCCTTTCCAGATCCTCGGCCCGCTCGACGATTTCAACCCCCCGCGCGCCGTTGCCCATTCGCACCTTGACTACGACCGGAAATTCCAGTTCGCTGGCCAGTTCACCGAGCTGTTCGCGTGATTCCACCCGCCAGGTCTCGGGCACGGGGCAGCCTGCCGCAGCCACTCGCTCCAGGTAATCGAACTTGTCCTCGGCAACCGCCCAGTCCTCGAGGCCTGGAAGTGCCACCAGAGTGCCCTCGGGCAGACGATCACGATGACGAATGACCAGCTCGACATCTTCGAAACAGGGCAACAGCACCCGCGCCTCGCTCGCTCGCATCGCCTCGCAGAGAGCATCGACATAGGCATCGGGCTCCTGGAAGAAGTCCGGCAGCCTGGTAAAGCTGCGGCAATGCCGAGAAAAGCGCGACATGGCAAGCGCCGAGCTGTCCCCCGCATGCACTTCCACGCCACGCGCGGCCAGCGAGCGAATCACCGTATAGGCCGACCGGCACCAGGCATAGGTTACGAAGGCAGGAGGGAACACATTACGGACATTTTTGTTTTGTTAACCATTCGCCGCGACCTTGCAAAGCTCATGGTAAATTTCCAAACATTCCGGCAACCGCTCATTTGCGCACAATTTCTGCCGGATCACAGCTTTCTGGCTTTCTCGTATTTCACTTGGAAAAGAAGTACTGCCCTGCGGCTTGGTTTGATCCCTATCCTTAAAAGATTCATGAAAATGCCTCCAGCACCTGTCTATATGAGAGCCAGCCAGACCAAGGCCGAGTTCGGCAGCCACCAGCTCTGCGACAGAAGCCGGGTTAGAAAATGCCTTTTCAGAAAGAATCACTTTCACTTGCGAAGCGACGTTCCGCACCCATCGATAATAGTCGCTCCACTCCGTGAGCAAAAGATCACCGAGATCATCTTCGCCAAGGCCCTTTTTTGAAGACTCAGTGATTGGGCTTTTTACGTGAAGCATATAGGAAACCACTGCATCATCAGGCTTCCGCAGGAGGATGAATGTTGGAAGCCCCGTGCGCAAGGCAATTTTTATTGGCGCCACTGCATGAAGATGGTTTGCAAACCTGAGCTCGGGGAAGACCGCCTGAATACCAGCAGTCAAATAGGTGTTTCCACTTCGAGGGAAGCCGTCAAAATAAAGCTGGTCTCCTTTGCTTGGAAGATGCTTATTCCTACCTGTTCTGAAGCAATGCCAGTGAAACCACAGCTTGTAAAGCTGAGGATTATGCTTTGCCAACGACCTTGATAAGTCGGAAAAACTCACATACGATTCCTATGACCTGCTGCTTCCATCGATAGCAAGCTTTTAAGCCCACGCCTCTCGGGCAACTGCCATACCAGCTTGCACCAGTCATGGTTGCCTTCGATCAGGCCTGGTCCGTTGGCGGTGACTGCAACGTCCCAACCGATGGAGCGGTTGCGTGGATGATGCAGGCTGGCCCTCTTGACCAGGTCCAGCGTTTCCGGCCAGAAGGGTAGCTGGAAGCCCTCGATGGCCACGCCGGTGACCGGATGGACGGATTCCGGCTCGCGGGTGATATCGGAGTAGACACCCGGCCCGGATACTTTCCCGGTCGCCTCGTCGACGGGCGCCGCCAGGTTCCCGGCGGCCATGTTGTCGACGGGCGAATCCACGGAGATCCGCAGG
>SL_3KL_010_SEDDRAFT_10006420_pt1 | contig 10523 bp, 9 predicted proteins | sample SodLakKL_010_SED_2_FD_10381 | JGI IMG/M metagenome (IMG submission 10381)
GGCAGCCGCCAGAGCCGGCCGCGCTCGACATCCTCGCGCACGACATGGATCGGCAGCGGCCCGATCCCCAGCCCGGCGATGATCATCCGCCGCACCTCCTCCAGATGCGCCGAGGTGCCCACGATCCGGTCATCGAGCCCCGCCGCCGCCCGCATCAGCGTCACCGGCCGCAGCGCGTCGCTCATCTGGTCGGTGACGAAGCTGACCGAGGGCTGGCCGGCGAGGTCGGCAAGCCGCAGCCCTTCGCGGCCGAAGAACGGGTGCGCCGGGCCGCAGAACAGGCCGAAGAACTCGCGGAACATCCGCCGCGTCTCGAGCTTCGGATTGTGCTCGCGCAACAGGCAGATGGCGAACGAGACCCGACGCGCGAGCACGTCCTCGACGGCGGTGCGGCTGGCCGAGACGGCGAACGAATAGGTGGCGCCGGGATGGGTCCGGTGGAAGGCGCCCAGGGTCTCGTCCAGCAGCGGGCAGACGACATGGCTGGCGATGGCGATGCGGACATGCCCGCGCACCTCCTCGCCCACCTCGCGCAGCGCGGTGCCGATGCGCAGGATCGCGCCGTTGATGTCGACGGCCTCCTCGCGCAGGAGCCGCCCCGCCTCGGTCAGCTCGAACCGCCCCGGGCCGCGCTCGATCAGACGCTTGCCGAGCCGGTCCTCCAGCCGCTTGAGCGCGCTCGAGACCGAGGGCTGCTGCAGGCCCAGACGCTCCGCCGCCCGGGTGACCGAACCCGCCTCGGCCAGCACCAGGAACGTGCGCAGGAGGTTCCAGTCAAGCTCGCGCGCGAGCTTCTCGGCATCGGGGGGCGAGAGCGCGTTCATAGATCAGACCGATACTGATTATACTCATTATCTTTTGGCGCAATGATCCCGCTTCTGTCAATCTGCTCTGCGTGACAACCGTACAGGACGCCCGCAGGTGAGCATCGAGGCGCGCGAGGCGCGACAACCCTGGATCCTGCTGTCGCCCGCGCTGGGGGCGGTGAGCCTGCTCCTGCTGGTGCCGCTCCTCTTCATCGTAGTCTATTCCTTCTGGCTGCGCAGTGCCGTCGGCCCCGACATCGTCGGTTTCCACCTCGACAACTGGCAGCGTGCGCTGACCGACCCGTTCTACCGCTACATCCTGCTGAACACGTTGAAGATCGCCGCGATCACCACCGTGATCTGCGCGCTGCTCGGCTATCCGGCGGCCTATTTCATCGCCCGGTCGCGCGGCAACAAGCTGCTTCTGCTGCTGCTGCTGATGCTGCCCTTCTGGATCAGCTACATCATCCGCACGATGAGCTGGATCAACATCCTCGGCTCCTCGGGTGCCCTGAACACCTTGCTGATGACTCTTGGGATCATCTCCGAGCCGATCCGGATGCTCTACAACGAGGCCACCGTGATCCTCGGGCTGGTGCATTTCCTGCTGCCCTTCATGGTGCTCAACATCTATGTCAGCCTCGAGGGGATCGACACCAATCTCGAGGATGCGGCGACCTCGCTCGGCGCCACGCGCTGGCAGGCATTCCTGCAGGTGACGCTGCCCTTGTCGCTGCCTGGGCTGGCGGCCGGGGGGCTCCTGGTCTTTGTCCTCGGCGGCTCGTCCTACATCACGCCGCTGATCCTCGGCGGGCCGCGCGACGCGATGTTTGCCAATCTCGTCTACGAGGCGATCATCACGCAGCTCAACTGGCCGCTCGGTTCGGCGCTCTCGCTGCTGCTGCTGATCGTGCTCGGCGCGCTGGTGCTGCTTTACAACCGCTTCCTGGGGCTGGCGCAACTGACGCGGGGGATCGGATGATGCGGGGGGCTGGCTGGCAGGCGATCCGTCTCTACGCGATCTGCGTCTATCTCTTCATGTTCCTGCCGGTGGCGGTGGTCGTGCTCCTGAGCTTCAATGCCAGCCATTTCGGTGCCTTCCCGATGACCGGCTTTTCCTTCCGCTGGTTCGCGACGCTCTGGCAGAACGAGGCGGTGATGCGCGCCTTCCGGACCTCGCTGATCCTTGGCGGCCTGACGGCGCTGATCTCCACCACGCTGGGCGTGCTCGCGGCGCTCGCGCTGGTGCGCTACACGGTGCGCGCGCGCAATCTCGTGGCGACCGTCCTGATCGCGCCGTTGCTCGTGCCCGAGGTGGTGCTGGCCGTCGCGCTGCTTCTGTTTCTCAACTTCGCCGGCATCGGGAAAAGCATGCCGATGCTGCTGGCGGGGCACGTGATCTTCACGCTGCCCTTCGTCTTCCTCGTCGTGCAGGCCCGCCTCGTCGGCATCCGCCGCGATATCGAGGAGGCGGCGCTCAGCCTCGGCGCCTCGCCGGTGCAGACCTTCTTCTCGGTCACGCTGCCGCTTCTGATGCCGGCGGTCGCCGCCGGCGCGCTCTTTGCCTTCACCATCTCCTTCGACAACATCACCGGCACGCTCTTCTGGAAGCCCGGCGGGGTCGAGACCGTGCCGACGCAGATCTTCGCCATGCTGCGCCATTCGATCAGTCCCGAGATCAACGCGCTCGGCACGGTGATGATCGTGATGACCGTCGGGCTGCCGCTTCTGGGTGCGGCACTGGCCCGCAAGCTCGCCATGAAGCGCGGCGGCTGAGAACCGCGTGAGAAACGAACCCGACCTGAAACCCGACAAGGAGTGACATCATGGACGACACGACCCGTTACACCCGGCTTCTGGAGCGCTACCGCAACGGCGATCTGAGCCGGCGCAGCTTCCTCGGCCTGATCGGTGCGGCCGGCGCCGCCTACGGCCTGCAGACACCCTTTGCCCGCCTCGCGCAGGCGCAGGACGTCACCCAGGTCCGTTTCGACGGATGGGGCGGTGTCGTCTCGGAAGCCTTCCGCCGCCACGCCTTCGACCCCTATACAGAGGCCACCGGCGTGCGCGTCGTTGATGGCACCTTCGCCGGCGCCGACGAATACCTCGCCCAGGTCCGTGCGTCGTCGCCCGGCGAGTTCAACATCGCACATCTCTCGGGGGTCTTCGACTATGCGCGATACGTCAATTTCGGCCTCGATGTCGAGTTGAACATCGACAACATCCCGAACATGGGACTGGTGATGGACGCGTTGACCAGTGCCTATCGCCGGATCACGCCGGACCACCTCTCGGCCGTGCCCTACAATTACGGCACGACGGGGCTGGCCTATAACCGCGCCCATATCTCGGACGAGGAGATGCGCGAGAAGGGCGCCCGTATCCTGATCGATCCCGCCTACGAGGGCCGCATCGGCGGCTGGGGCGAGTGGCGCACGCGGATCTGGTACGGCGCGCTGCAGACCGACCAGGACCCCAACGACATCCAGGACATGGAGGCGGTCTGGGACGCCATCCGCCAGCACCGGGATCTGGCGCTGAAATACTGGGGCTCGGGGGCGGAACTGATGAGCCTGCTTGCCGAGGAGGAGATCGTCGTCACCGAGGCCTGGTCGGGCCGGATCGCCGCGCTGCAGGAACAGGGCCACGACATCGGCTATTACGACCCGCCCAACGGCTTCGGCTGGCAGGAATGCCTCTTCGTCCTGCGCGGCTCGCCGGTCGAGGCCTGCGAGGAGCTTCTCGACTTCATGCTCGCGCCCGAGACCTCGATCGCGGTCGCCGAGGGGCAGAACTACCCGCCGGCGCTCGACCCAACGCAGATCGACCTGGGCGAGAAGATCCCGACACTGCCCGCCTTCGACCCGACCGGCACGCTCTCGGGCCTCACCTTCGCCGATCCCGCCTACTGGAACGGCAACGAGGCCGAATGGTCCGAGACATGGAGTCGCGTCCAGCGCGGGTTCTGAACCGAACCGGAAGCGGGGGCTCTGCCCCCGCACTTCCGATATTCGCCGGCGGATGAGGGGATTGCGGATGGTTGCTGGAGCGATGCGGTGAGCGATGTCGCGCTCAAGGACGTGGTCAAGCGGTTCGGCAGCTTCACCGCCGTGCACCGCATGTCGCTGGAGATCCCCGAGGGCAGCTTCGTCACGCTCCTCGGCCCCTCGGGCTGTGGCAAGACGACGACGCTGCGGATGATCGCCGGGCTTCTGGACCCGACCGAGGGCGACATCTCGATCAAGGGCCGGCGGATCAACGACGTGCCGATCCACCGACGCAACCTGGGGCTGGTATTCCAGAACTACGCGCTGTTCCCGCACAAGACCGTGGCCGACAACGTCGGTTTCGGGTTGAAATACCGCTCTGTCGCGCGCGCCGAGGCCGAGAAGCGCGTCCGGCAGGCGCTGGAACTCGTGCAGCTGCCACATCTGGCGCATCGCTACCCGTCCGAACTCTCGGGCGGGCAGCAGCAGCGCATCGCGCTCGCCCGCGCGGTGGTGATCGAGCCCGACGTGCTGCTCCTCGACGAACCTCTCTCGGCGCTCGACGCGAATCTGCGCGAGAACATGAGAGTCGAGTTGAAGAACATTCAGAAACGCATTGGTGTGACGTCGATTTTCGTCACGCACGACCAGTCCGAGGCGCTGGCCATGTCGGACCGGATCATCGTCATGTCCGAGGGTCGGGTGGAACAGATGGGCCCGCCCGAGGAGGTCTACAACACCCCCGCCACCGAGTTCGTCGCCCGTTTCCTCGGCGCGGCGAACATCCTGCCGGCCGAGGCGCTCGGGGTTTCGCGCGAGGAGATCGGGCTCGATGTCGCGGGATTCGGACGCCTTTCGATCCCGCGCGCGAAGGCCCCGCGGCTGGCCGGTGCCGGCAAGGCGCGGTTCGTGATCCGGGCCGAGCGGTTGCAGCTTCTGCCCGAGGACGCGCCCGGCGACGATCGCATCGCCGTGCCCGCCGTGGTCGAGGCNGTGGACTACCAGGGCCAGGCGGCGCGCTATTTCCTGCGCCTGGACGAGCGGCAGTTGCAGGCGGTCAACATGATCGACGAGCACCCCTTCGCCGAGGGCACCACCGTGTCCCTGCGCCTGCGTCCGCGCGACTGCGCCGCACTTCCGGCCGAAGGAGGGCGAGATGACGGCTGAGAGCCATCTCTTCTACCTTGCCACCGCGCCGCGACCGCAACTCGCCGGGGCGCGCGGGGTCTACATGTGGGATGTCGACGGCAAGCGCTATCTCGACGGCTCCTCCGGCGCGATGGTCTCGAACATCGGCCATTCGCACCCGCATGTTCAGGCGGCTTTGCGTCGGCAGATCGAGAAGTTCACCTTCGGCTACCGGCTGCATTTCCAGACCGAGCCGTCCGAGGCGCTGGCGGCGCGTACCGCGGCGCTGGCGCCCGAGGGGATGGACAGGGTCTTCTTCGTTTCGGGTGGGTCCGAGGCCGTGGAAAGCGCGATCAAGCTCGCCCGGCAATGGGCGGTGGTGACCGGACAGGAAAGCCGCTGGAAGGTGATTTCGCGCTTTCCCTCCTATCACGGCTGCACGCTCGGCGCGCTGGCGGTCACCGGCTACGACCCGCTGACCCGGCCCTTCGCGCCGATGATGCAGGCGATGCCCAAGGTGCCCGCGCCGCGCGCCTATCTCGACGGGCTCGACGCGGACGACCCGGCGACCGGCGCGCATTACGCAAGCCTGCTCGAGGAGCGCATCCTCGACGAGGGCCCCGAGACGGTGCTCGCCTTCCTGGTCGAGCCCGTCGGCGGGGCGGCGACCGGGGCGCTGGTGCCGCCCGCCGGCTACATGGCGGCGGTGCGCGAGATCTGCTCGCGCCATGGCGTGCTTCTGATCCATGACGAGGTCATGTCCGGCGGCGGGCGCACGGGCCGATTCTTCGGCGCCGAGCATTGGCGGGTGGCGCCCGATATCCTGGCGCTTTCCAAGGGTTACGGCGCGGGCTACGCGCCGCTCGGCGCGATGGTCGCGCACCAGCGGATCGTCGGCCCGGTGCAGGCTTCGGGCGGCTTCCTGCACGGCTTCACCTATGCCGGCAATCCGCTGGCCTGCGCCGCGGGCCTCGCCGTGCTCGAGGTGATCGAGGGTGAGGGACTGGTCGCCAACGCCGCGCGGATCGGCGACCGGCTCAAGGCCGGGCTGGCGGGCCTGATGGACCGCCACGACTTCATCGGCGACGTGCGCGGCAAGGGGCTGCTCCTCGCCTTCGAACTGGTCGCCGACCGGGCGACGATGAAGCCGCTGCCGGCGGCGCTCAACGCCCATCACGAACTGGTCGAACTGGCGTATGCGGAGGGGCTGATCATCTATTCCCGCCGCACGCGCGGCGGGCGCGAGGGCGATCATTTCATGGTCTGCCCGCCGATGGTCGCAACCGAGGACCATGTGGACGAGATCCTCGACAAGCTCGCCCGCGCGCTCGACCGCTTCGCGCCGAAGGTCCGCACCGCGCTGGCCGATGCCGCCTGAGGCCCGCCGATGTCGAAGGTCATCATCTCCTGCGCGATCACCGGTTCGATCCACACGCCCTCGATGTCGCCGCATCTGCCGGTCACGCCCGAGGCGATCGCCGAGCAGGCGATCGGCGCGGCCGAGGCGGGTGCGGCGATCCTGCATCTGCACGCCCGCGACCCGGTGGACGGGCGCCCTTCGGCCGATCCGGCGCATTTCATGGCCTTCCTGCCGCGGATCAAGGCGGGCTGCGACGCGGTGATCAATCTTTCCACCGGGGGCAGCGCGATCATGTCGCTTGATGAGCGACTCGCCGGGCCGCTCGCCGCCGCGCCCGAGATGGCGTCGCTCAACATGGGGACGATGAACTTCGCGCTCTATCCGATGCTGGGCCGTGACCGCGACTGGCTGCACGACTGGGAAGAGCCCTTTCTGCGCGGTTCGGAAGATCTTGTTTTTCGAAACACACCAAGTGACATAGCCGGTATTCTTCAGCGGCTGGGCGAAGAGCGCGGCGCGCGGTTCGAGTTCGAATGCTACGACCTGGGCCATCTTTACATGCTGGCGCATTTCCGCGACCGGGGGCTGGTGAAGCCGCCGATCTTCATCCAGTTCGTCATGGGCGTCCTCGGCGGGATCGCGGCCGAACCCGAGCACCTGGCGCATATGAAGGCCACGGCCGACCGGCTTTTCGGCGGCGACTACCTCTTCTCGACGCTCGCCGCCGGGCGCCAGCAGATGCCGATGGCGGCGATCTCGGCCGGGATGGGCGGGCATGTGCGCGTCGGGCTGGAGGACAACCTGTTCATCGCCCGCGGCGTGCTTGCGACGTCCAACGCCGAACAGGTTTCGCGCGTCCGCACCATCGTCGAGGGGATTGGGCGCGAGGTCGCCACGCCCGAGGAGGCGCGCGCGATGCTGGGGCTGAAAGGCGCGAGTCGGGTCGGGTTCTGATGGCTATCCTGCGGATACGCCGCGCCGGGGCCGATGACCTTGGGGCGCTCGATGCCGGGCTGCGGGCGTTGTCGGCCGATCTGGGCCATGATCACCGCGCGGGCATCGCCGCGTTGGCCGAGGCCGGGCTGGGCGAGCATCCGGCCTTCATCGGGCTTCTGGCCGAGGCGGAAGGCGAGCTTGCCGGCGTCGCACTTCTTTCGCCGCTCTTTTCCACCACCCGCGGCGTGGCGGGGGTCCATGTCTCCGACCTCTGGGTGGCCGAGGGATGGCGCGGGCAAGGGCTGGGCGCGCGCCTGCTGGCCGCGGCGCGGGACGAGGGCCGGGCGCGTTGGGGCGCGGGCTTTCTGCGGCTGGGCGTCGCGACCGACAATGCCCGCGCGCGGGCCTTCTACGACCGGCTGGGCTTCACGCCGATGACCGACGAGACGATGATGACGCTGACGGGCGCGCCGCTCGCCGCGCTGGAGGGAGATCCATGAAAGCCTATCTCGACGACCGCCAGCGGGCGCATGATCCGAAGCATTTCATGGCCAACGGCAAGGTACTGCCCAATCCCGAACAGCCGCGGCGGGTGGCGGTCCTGAAGGCGGGCGCCGAGGCCGCGGGCTGCGGCTTCGCCACGCCCACCGATCACGGCATGGGGCCGATCGCCGCGGTGCACAGCGCCGAATACCTGACCTTCCTGCGCACCATCCACGGCCGCTGGCGGCGCATCCCCGATGCCGGCGCCGAGGTCATCCCGAACATCCATCCCGACCGGCGCGAAGCCTCCTATCCGCGTTCGGCCGTGGGGCAGGCGGGCTACCACCAGGCCGATACCGCCTGCCCGATCGCCGAAGGAACCTGGGAGGCGGCCTACTGGTCGGCGCAGACGGCGCTTTGTGCCGCCGCGGCGGTCCTGCAGGGCGAACGCGCCAGCTACGCGCTCAGCCGGCCACCGGGGCATCATGCCTTCGTCGATCTGGCCGGGGGCTTCTGTTTCCTGAACAATTCCGCCATCGCCGCCGACTGGCTGCGTGCGCAGGGGCACCGGGTGGCGATCCTCGATGTCGACGTGCATCACGGCAACGGCACGCAGGGCATCTTCTACGCCCGGCCGGACGTGCTGACGGTCTCGATCCATGCCGACCCGCTGCGCTTCTATCCCTTCTTCTGGGGCCATGCCCATGAACGCGGCGAGGGGGCGGGGATCGGGGCGAATCTCAACCTGCCGCTGGCGCGCGGGACGGGAGACGAGGATTATCTGCGCACGCTCGATATCGCGCTCGCGCGGATTGCCGATTTCGGCACCGAGATCCTGGTCGTCGCCCTGGGGCTCGATGCGCATGAGAACGACCCGCTGAAGGGCCTGGCGGTCACCACGCCCGGCTTCGCGCGGATCGGCGCGGCGATCGCCGCCAGCGGCCTGCCGCTCGTTCTGGTGCAGGAGGGTGGCTACCTTTCCGACGATCTGGGCGGGAACCTGACCCGCTTCCTCGAAGGGGTGCAGTCGCGCTGAGAGGCGGTCTCGGATCCTCGGCCCCGCCCGGTCGGCCGGAAAGCGCGCGCCGGTTTCAGGGTCCGGGAAGCGGACGGACGCGGCCGCGCAGCTGGACCGGGCCGTCGAAGGCGACGAGGCTGCGCCCCTCGAGGTCGATCAGATGCGCGAAGACGTTGCGCTCGGCCGCCGGCAGCAGCACCGGGTCGACATCCACATAGACCGCCTGCGTGATCGCCGCGACCGTATCCGCGCCGGCCGCGAGCGCTGCCCGGATCGCGCCCTCGCGCGCCATCCGGTGGGCATGCAACTCGGCGATCCGGACCTTGCCGCGGGCGACCGGCGCGCCGTGGCCGGGGAACAGCGAAAGCGGGCCGAGCGCCTGCAGCCGGCGCAGGCTGGCCATGAAATCGGTCAGGTCGCCATCGGGGGGCGAGACGAGGCTCGGCGCCCAGCCCATGACGTGATCGCCGGAGAACAGTGCCTCGCCCCAGAGAAAGCACATGTGATTGCCGAAATGCCCCGGCGTGTGCAGCGCGCGCAGTGGCCGGCCGGCAACCTCGAGCACCTCGTCGTCCTCGAGGCGCCGATCGGGCGCGAAGGCGGTATCGACCCCCTCGCCACCGCCGAGTTCGGCGCCGTTCAGCGCCGCCATACGCGTCGAGCGTCCGGCGCGCGCGTCGCCCATCGCCAGGACCTCCGCCCCGGTCGCCTCGGCCAGCAATCGCGCGCCGGGCGAATGGTCGACATGCGCATGCGTCACCAGGATCCGCGCCACGTGCTCGTCGCCGGCGAGCGCGGCGAGAAGGGCGGCGATGTGGCGCGGATCGGCCGGGCCCGGATCGATCACCGTGACCGCGCCGCGGCCGAGGAGCCAGGTATTCGTGCCCCAATGCGTCATCGGCGAGGCGTTCGGCGCCAGAACGAGCCGCAGATCCGCCGAAAGCTCGACGGGTTGGCCCGGGGTCGGGGTGGCGGAAAGCCGGGTCGCGGCGGGATCGGGCATCGGGGACTCGTCTTCATGCGGGCGTGGCCCTAAGCTAAGCACATGCTGGGCCGCCTGCTCAAACCGATTTTCCCGCGCGGGCTCTATGGGCGGGCCGCGCTGATCCTGCTCATCCCCGTGGTCACGATCCTGATCCTGGTCGCGGTGCTCTTCATCCAGCGCCATTACGAGCGGGTGACGCAGCAGATGACGACGAATTTCGCCATCGTCGTCGAACTCGTCCGCAGTCGCGCCGATGCCGTGCCCGACGCCGCCGCGGCCGAGGCGGTGCTGGCCGAGCTGGGCGGCGCGCTGCAGATCGACGCGCGTCGCGCCGAAACCCTGCCCGCGATCGAATTCGACCGGATCGCGGCCTTCGACCTCTCGAGCCGGATCGTGCTGCAGGAACTGGCGCACCGCATCCCCGGCATTCAGGCGCAGGGCGTCGTCGGCGGCGAGTTCGTCGTCTGGGTCGAGGGCGCGCACGGGCTCTACGGGCTGCGCTTCGGCTCCGGCCGTGTCGCGGCGCGCAACCCGCACCAGCTCCTGGTGATCGTGCTGGTCGGCGGGCTGGTGATGAGTCTGGTCGCCTTCATGTTCCTGAAGAACCAGGTGCGGCCGATCCTGCGGCTGGCGCGGGTGGCCGAGGCCTTCGGGCGCGGCCAGAGCCTGCCCTACCGGCCCTCGGGCGCGGCCGAGGTGCGCGCCGCCGGGCAGGCCTTCCTCGAGATGCGCGAGCGGATCGAGAACCATATCGAGCAGCGGACCCTGCTGCTGTCGGGCGTCAGCCACGACCTGCGCACGCCGCTGACGCGGATGCGGC
>SL_3KL_010_SEDDRAFT_10006421_pt1 | contig 10521 bp, 10 predicted proteins | sample SodLakKL_010_SED_2_FD_10381 | JGI IMG/M metagenome (IMG submission 10381)
TCTCCGGCGCGCTCGACCAACACCCGGTCACCGATGCGAATATCTTTAGAGCGTATAAATTCCTCATTGTGCAGTGATACGGATGAAATGGTGACACCGGCTAGTGGAACAGGTTGAATTTTAGCAACCGGTGTAATGGTTCCAATCTTTCCCACCTGATAATCTACTTTCAGCAATTTTGAAGTGGCTTGCTTTGCCTTAAATTTGTAAGCAATGGCCCAGCGCGGATGGTGACTGGTGCTTCCGGTTTTTTGCTGTATCTCCAGTTGATTTACCTTGACAACCATGCCATCAATTTCATAAGGGTAATCGCTTCTTTTGGCCTCCCACTCCTTCATGTGAGAAGCAAGATCATCCAGGCCGGTATGTACCCTGTGGTCTTCAAAAGAGGATTTGAAACCGAGTTTGTCCAGTAGCTCCAGGGTGTCGGAGTGGAGTTCGAAATCTTTGAGCAAGTCGTTGTTTTGCGGATCGGTCAAAAATCCCAATTGATAGACGATAACCTCAATGCCCCTTCGTGAAGCCTCGGCGGGATCCTTCATTCTCAGGCCGCCTGCTGCCGCATTTCGCGGATTGGCAAAAGTGATCAATCCCTTCTTTTCCCGCTCCTGATTTAATTCCTGAAAATAATCGAGGGGAATAAGCGCCTCTGCTCTGAGTTCAGCCCTTTGGACACCGTACTTCGAAAAAGGAACTCTGAGAGGGACCGTTTTAAGCGTTCTCACATTGTTAGTAATGTCGTCACCTTCGATGCCATTACCCCTGGTGGCAGCGCGAACAAGTACATCGTTTTCGTACAGGAGTGCCAGACTACTACCGTCGTATTTTGGTTCACTGACAAAGTCAAAGTCTTGTTGGGACTCACCTTTCAAAAGGCGTTTTATTTGATCTGAGAATTGCTGCAAATCTTCCTCTGATGAGGCATTGCCGAGGGACAGCATGGGCACCAGATGCTGGACGGTCGGAAAGTCAGCACTGAGATCACTCCCTACCCGCTGAGTGGGAGAATCGGCTGTAATCCAATTGGGCTTCTTTTCCTCCCAGGATTTGAGTAATTGAAAGAGATTGTCATAGTCGGGGTCCGGGATTGCCGGCTCGTTTTTGACGTAGTATTTCCACTCGTGGTATCTAAGTATATCTCTCAGTTTCTCGAGTTCATCTCTGTCGTCCGGGGCCTTTTTGTCGCGTGCTGTGGCAACCATTTGCTCCGTTTCTCTTAGGAGTTTTCTCTCTTCATCCTTCGAATACATAATGTTGGTTTTCAGGTGTTATCTAAAACCCATGTCCGGGTGATAAGCGCGCATGGAGCCCCAAAATTTGCGTATTTTCTCACACTCAGCTTCCAGTGAGTTTCCCGGCAATTTCGGTTTTGTGAAAAAAACCGTTTTGGTTCCGAAATCCATACCCGCCAATTGAATTGGCACATTTGCTTCAGCTGCAATGTGGTAAAAACCGGATTTCAGCTTTTCAGTTCGCTTTCTGGTGCCCTCCGGGGTAATGCAAATGGCGAAAACCTCCCGCTGGTCAAACATTTCAACAATAGCCTGCACCAGTCCCTGGTTTTTGGATCGCTCCACCGGATAACCTCCGAGCCATCGCAAAATCCAGCCCAAAGGAGGTTTGAATAGTGGGCTTTTGGCCAGGTACTTTATATCTCTTCCCTGCTGCATTCTGACCGCAAGCCCTACAAAAAAGTCCATAAAAGATGTGTGTGGACCAACCACCACCATTAATTTGGGACATTCCTCCGGGGAAGCAATTGCTCCCTTTATTTTCCAACCGAACAACCAGAGAAAAAACGCTCCCGTTTTTCGCTTCATTTACCCGTCTTTAGTATTGTTATTCCGCGCTTTCTCACGGAAATGCTAACCGCCCACATGAGCGATTCGAAGCGGCAAGTTAGAAAAAAATGCGTAAATTTCCAGATGGTATTAAACGAACGAACAATGATGTCGTCTAAACAATAAAGACATTGTCGAATCCGGATGAGGAAATTTTGGTGCAAAAGCTCAAGTCTGCGAACGACATAAATGAGGGAATTGAGCTGCTTATTGATATCCACGGAGAAAGTCTGTTTGGATTCATTATGACCTACGTACATGCGGAAGCCGATGCGGAGGATTTGTTTCAAAACACCCTGATAAAGGTCGCTCGAAAATCAGGTTCATTTAAACGTCATTCCTCATTCAAAACCTGGGTGTGGCAAATTGCCCGAAATGAATGTCTGGATTTTCTAAGGAAGCAAAAAAGGACGCAAAAAAATCAGGCAGCCTACGCAGAGAATTTATCTCCCCATCCCCTTTCAGAGGAAGGTGGTTTTGACGGAGATAAAACCCTGGCTTTGCTGCACCAGGGGGTGAAATTATTGCCGGAGGTACAGCGAGATGTATTTGTATTGAGATACTTTGAAGAACTGAGTTATCGAGAAATTGCCCTCATGACGGGAAAGTCTGAAGGGAGCTTGAAGGCCTCCTTTTTTCACGCAAGCAAAAAGGTGAGTCAATTCCTCACGGAAAACATGGAGGGGTGAAAGCAGAGCAATTTTTAGGATATAATTTTATTGATTAATGATTTAAGGTGAGATGAAAGAGCAAGATAAAAATATGGGAGAGGAGTTGAAAGATCTGCATCCGGCGCTTCAAAAATACCGGGGAAATGGCGGATATGGGGCCTCCAACGAAAAGTTGCACCAACTTGGGGATAAGGTAAAAGACAGCTTGCGCAGAGAAAAGCGTCCTGTGATAAGAAGATTGTTCCATGGACCTTTGCAAAAAGCTGCCGCCGTAGCACTTATTCTTATTGCCTTCGCACTTATTTACCTGGTACCCGGTCACAATATCGACCAAATGAATGGCAAGATGGAGACGACAGCGGTTGTGAACTACCTACTGGAAGATCAGAGCTATTTTATCTACCGGGACGACCTGTTAATGGAATATCTGGGGGAGTGGTATTTGGAGGTGTTGGAGGACGAATGGATGATGTACGAAGAAGAGTTTTTTTTAAACAATAACTATTAGATGCCAGGACTTTACTGTTAATAAAATTTTTTAATAACTAAATACTTACACCATGAAAATGATGTTTTTGGCAGTTACTGCCCTGATTTTATCCAGCATCGCCCCCTTAGAACTCCATTCGCAAAAGGAAGGCGAGGGAATGACTGAAGAACAAAGAGAGCGCATAGAGTCAATGAGAGTGGCCTATATCACCAGGACCCTTGACCTCAGCAGCGAGCAGGCACAGCAATTTTGGCCACTTTACAATGAAATGCAGAAAGAACTGAGAGCCAACCGTGAGAAAGTGGCTGACACTGAAGATTCGCCCATGGATTTGACCGAGGAAGAAGCTGAAAAAAAGTTGGATGCATGGATGAACCGACTTGAGGCTGAAGTGAATATCCTGAAAAGTTACCAAAGTAGGTTTGCTGATATTTTGGACAAAAGACAGGTACTGGCATTATACCAGTCTGAAAATCAGTTCAAACGTCAGATGCTCAGAAGAGTGAGAAACAGACAGCACATGCATAGGCCTGAGGAGCGCAACCTACACCAATTAGAGAGACGACAGGAGCGCCAGCAATTGCGTGAAAATAGGCAAGACAGACAACATTAATAGCCAGTTTACTGCAGTGAGCTGATCCCGGTTTTCTATCCGGGATTGCTGAATGATTCATCACTCCATTTCAAACACCCGGGCCAAAAATCCGGGTGTTTTTTTATCTCTAAACGACTTTTTTAAAAAATATTCAACTTTTTCCCGCTTTCACATTACATTACAGAAAATATATTGCGTGGTAATTCATAGGTGATTAGAATTAAAATGTTTTTTAATTTTAATATTTTTACTTATGTATTAGACTGTATTTCAACATTTTAAATGAAATTAATATAATTCTTAATGTTAAAATTACCCACCCCTTAGGTCTTTTAAGTTTGGAAAATAAACCTCATCTTTGGGCTTGGATAAGAAATGATTGTTGGACTAGTTAATCCCATGTAGAAAACATGCGACAAAAGCACAATAGAGATACTGCCCTCCACTCTCTGGCAAATGAGTTTGAGTCCATGAGCAAGCGGGGGAATTCGGCTTATTTTGAGGATAGGCACTTATTTCAGTTGATAGGGTATTACGAAGAGGAGTTTTCCCCGGAAAAGGCGATGGAGGTAACAGACTTTGCGCTGAGGCAGTACAAATACAGAATAGACTTTTACATCATTAAGATCAGATTACTCATGCAATTTGGTGAGCATGAGGCTGCGCTGAATTTAATTGAATACGCGGAAAATATATCTCCCATGGAGTGGGAGCTCAAATTGATGAGGTGCAGGATATACGCAAGTCAAAAGGACTACGCTTTTGCCATTGAATACATTGCAAAGCTCAAGGAAGTCAATATGGGACAACAGGATTACCTGGATTTATTGATGGAGGAGGCTTATGTGTATGAGCAAATGAAGCAGTTTCAAGAGATGTACAAAGTACTTCGTAACATATTGCTCGAAAAGCCCGATCATCCTCAGGCTTTGGAAAATATCTGGATGAGTGTAGAAATACAGAAAAACTACGAGGAAAGCATAGCCCTCCACAAAGTACTTATAGACAGTAACCCGTATATTTTTCAGGCGTGGTATAACCTGGGGCATGCATATTCTTGTACAGGCGAATACGACAAAGCCATAGAGGCACTTGAATACTCCTTTATTATCAACCCCAACTTTGAGTTTGGATACAAGGACTGTGCAGAGCTTTGCTTCCAGGTAAAGAAGTATCAACGGGCCCTTGATGTTTATCTGGAATACCTTGAGCGATTTGGTAAAGAGGCAGAAATAATGGTCAGTATAGGTCAGTGCTACCTTGAACTGGGTGATAATAAGCAAGCCAGGCAATATCTGAAAAAAGGTGTGCGATTGGATCCCTACAATGATGAGGTATATTACTGTCTCGGGATGTGTGACCTCAAGCAGTCGAATTATTCCTCGGCGATTCGCAATTTTCAGAAGGCCATCCGAATTGAGGACAGAAGAGAAGAGTACTACGCCTATCTGGCGGAAGCATATGAACAATCAAAAGATTGGGACAGGGCAGACTTTTATTTCCGAAAGGCCACCGAGACCGGCCCGGAACAGTCTGAATACTGGTTTAAGCATGTTCGGTTTCTCATCGAAATAGGTGAAACCAGAATGGCGATGGAGGTTTTGGATGAGGCCGAGTACTATACATGCGGAATGGAGTTGCTCTATTGCCGCGCAATTTGCAACCTGTTGGAAGATCAAAAGGAAGAGGGGTTTTTGGTTTTGCGAGATGCATTGTCAGACCACCCTGAGGGGCAATTCCTACTACATGAGATAGCTCCAAAGCTTTTGGAAGACAGAGAAGTAACAGCCATGCTCAACTATTTGCACGGCTAAAAATACACGCGTTTTTTATCTATAACTACTTGGTGTTTCTCCCGGATCACGTTTGGGTGTTCCGGGAGTTTTTTTGTGCCAATATGGACGCTTTTTGAAAATCTGGCTTTTAAGGGTATTATTTTAGGCTCATAACTTTAAGTCGTTACGGCTGCAATTTTTCCTTGATTTTACCTTCAACTTCCTCGGCTACTTCCGGGTTATCAGCAAAAAACTGTTTGGCAGCATCCCTTCCCTGGGCAATTTTTGAATCTCCGTAACTATACCAGGACCCGGATTTTTTGATCAAATCAAACTGCACACCCAGATCGACAATTTCTCCAGACTTGCTGATACCCTCACCGTACATGATATCGAATTCAGCGATGCGAAATGGGGGAGCCAGTTTGTTTTTCACTACCTTTACTTTGACGTGGTTACCCATTACGTTACCCTCTTTGTCCTTAATGGCAGAACCTGAGCGGCGGATATCCAGTCTTATGGATGCGTAAAACTTCAGCGCATTACCACCAGTAGTGGTTTCAGGGTTGCCAAACATCACACCGATCTTTTCCCTCAACTGGTTGATGAAAATACAGGTACAACCGGTTTTCCCGATGGTGGCAGTCAATTTACGCATGGCCTGTGACATGAGCCTCGCCTGCAGACCCATTTTAGAATCACCCATTTCTCCCTCGATCTCTGAACGGGGAACCAGGGCAGCTACAGAATCAATAACTATGATGTCAATAGCGCCTGAGCGGATGAGATTTTCGGCAATTTCAAGAGCTTGTTCACCATGATCGGGCTGAGAAATCAGCAAGTTTTCGGTGTCCACTCCCAACTTTTTAGCATAAGTGCGATCAAAAGCGTGCTCCGCATCAATAAATGCGGCAATTCCACCCTTTTTCTGACACTCTGCAATACCGTGAATGGCCAGGGTGGTTTTACCTGAGGACTCCGGTCCGTATATTTCTATGACCCTCCCTCTGGGAAATCCACCCATTCCCAATGCGATATCCAAACCCAGCGAACCGGTGGATATAGAATCGACATCGACCACCTGCTGATCACCCATTTTCATAACAGCACCTTTTCCGTACTGGCGGTCGAGGCGATCCATGGTCATTTTCAGCGCCTTGAGTTTTTCTGATTTGTCATCTTTACTCATAATCAATGAATTTTATATGAAGCACAATTATATTAATAATATTCAAATGCGTTATTCCTTTTAACTGCTTTTCTAAAAAAAAGTTTGCAGACCTATCAGACAGATTTTACTGCATTCTTTCACAGTTGGGTGTTACCGGTTGGAAATATGTACCCAGCACGGGATACTTTTTTTCAGAAACTGTAAAACATGCAAAAAAAAGCGACTGCACATGGGGTGAGGAAGTATGCAGTCGCTTTGGAAAAAATAAATAGGGTGGGAATAGTATTTTTTGATCTACTCAGGATTATTAACGATGCCTTTAAAGACCAGGGTATTCGTCGGGATATGGCGCAATTGAATGACGAAAGGGCGGTTAAAAACGATCGAAGGCGGCAGGGAAGTGGTACCAAATCCTATAGAGGTAACTGCGGCACCTTCTGCGCCCTTCTCATCAACCTCCAAAACTGATTTATGTTTGAGTTGATTGATATAGATAACCGGACCAATCAAAGGCTCACCCAGCTTGTTAAAATTGGCCTGGAATTCAGAAAATGCATCGACCATTCCCAGGTTTTCAAAGGTTTCAACCATATCGGAATCCCATTCGAGATTCAAAATAGGGAAACGCACCATGGCTCGTTTTTCGGTAAGGTTTTGATAGAGTTCATTCTGATGAGATAAGTCCAATTGCCTCAGCCATTCACTCATGGGTTGAGGTTCCTCACTCTTAACAAGTGCCAGGCTGAATGTAGAATCCTGAAATGGAAGGTCCACCATAACAGAGCCTCCGCTGCGCGACACCATAAAGTTACGATCTCCGGTCACAAAAGGCGCCATAACATCTCTGTCTCCCTCGACGCTAAATAAATCGTCACTGGTGAGGTCGGGATCAAATCCTTGAGACCAGTCTGCCTGAAAGTGCAGTGCATTAATTAAGAAGGCCAGGTCGTAGTCATCAATTTCCTCAATTATTTCGTCAATTTTTTCGCGTGTATGGTCAAATACCCAATTGTTGATCTTATCCACTGTGGCCTCGTCATTGAAATTATAACTTACTGATGGGGCTTCGTAGGAATCCATCAACATTCCGGAAAAGCCCTCCTCAAGCCTCAATCTCTGATCATCGTAAAAGAATACATTGGCGACTGTGAGGTCGGGTCTTCCACTCTTGGCACTCATCCAATCTATGAGGATTTTCATATCCCTGTTTAGTTTTTCCGGGCTGCAATTGGGACAGTGTAAAACCTTCAACATCTCGTCCAGGGTATTTCCATCAGCACCATTAAGAGCCATTTGAAGGGCAATCTGAATGCTAAGGGGTGATATTAAGATATTTTCTCCGGGATTATTTGCTTCCAGGTCTATGATCAGGTCGGCAGCCAAAGCGCGATTCATTTCGGGTATGTCACCGGCATCTCCAGTATGATCAATAGGGCGAGGCTCTAAAGTATCGGAGCTTTCACATCCGACCAGTAGAGCAAGTCCGGTTATTAGTACGATTGTCATTGAGAGCTTCATGATTAGAAAGTTTATGTTATTTCTAAATGTCAATATGTTATCCAATATTACAGACGCAATGATTGAAACAATCGTTTGAAAAAAAACCATAAAAAAAAGGGCTTGCTGAAGATAGTCAACAAGCCCAATTTTTCTTCTAACAGATGATGTTATTTGAACATCACTGCATCATTTCCATCATTTTCTGCTGAAGTTCCGGATCTCTTTGGACCAGCATATTGATTTCATTGTAACGCTCCATATCGAAGCCCATTTCCTCAATATTTTCAGCAATTTGATCATTGGCCTCCTGTTGAAGGTCCATTATAGATTCTTTAACTTGCTCATATCGTTGGACTTCATCCTCATCGGCATCCATTTCCTGACCCATCTCATCGGCCTGGTTTAATTCAATGTACCGTTGGGGCTCAAATCCATATTCCTGAATGGTTTCCAACATCTTTGGTTGGACTTCCTCATTCATTTCCTGAATCATCATTTGAACATCCACGAACATTTGAAGCTCTTCCTCTGAAATGTCCTCAGTTTCTTGTTGTTGAGGTGGTTGTTGAGCGAATATACTTCCTGTAAGTGCTGCAAACACAAATAAGCTGAAAAATAATTTAACACCAGTGTTAAGCATAATAATAAGTATTGATTTTAATTAGATAATAAATTTCTTGAAAATCCTGTGCAAGAATTATTGCTGCATTTCCATCAGTCGCTGCTGATACTCTGGATTCTGATTAATCACCATAGCCAGTTGTTCGTACTCCTCAACAGACATACCGTGATCTTCAACCATGGTTTCCATAGATTCCACCATTAATTCCTGAATACCCTGCATTTCATCGTTGATGTCTGCAATGGCATTTGCATCACCTTCCGGAATTTGGTCGGTCATACCCTGTTGTTGCATTTGAGAATGTTGCTGAAACTCTTCAAGAGTCAGGCCGTGATTTTCAATAACTTCAATCATTTGATTTCGGGCATCTTCCTGCATCATTCTCAATTCGGAATCAATTTCTGCGAATGCTCTCAAATCTTCATCAGAGATGTCGATATCTGCACCTGGCTGTTGTTGCATCTGTGGTGCCTGTGGGTCTTGAGGTGGGGGAGCTTGTTCCTGCTGTGTCATACCATCAGCATCGTGTTCCACTGTTTCACCCTCAGATTGACAGGCACTAAATAAAAATAGGCCTGTGAGGGCCATGGCAATTGAAATAACTCTAAGCATTTTAATAATTAAGTTTGTTTAAAATAATTTATGCAAAATTAGTAGTGTAACGGCACTCATCAAAATATATTCTATTCATTTTCAAAGAATTAATATAATGAATAGGCGCTATACTTCCTATAGATAATTGATTGTGTTGAATTTAACCTTAAGCGAGAACGGTAAGAATCAACCTTACATATTTATGACAAGACATCGATCTAACGTCAGAGGGTCTTCATTGTTCACCATCTGGTGAATTCCCGTGTCTTCTACTTACAATTCCTCCCCTGACTTCTTTTACGGAGTGAACATAAACAAATGCAGCCGGATCAATCTGTTGAACAGATTCCTCCAGCCTGTACAACTCAAGCCTCGTAACCAACACCATTAGTATGTCACAATCAACCGGTACCGATAAATTGTCGGGAAGGTGACCTCGCTCTCCTCGAAATACAGTCATCCCTTTTCTAAAATCATCTCGAATGAGTGTCTTGATTTTATCAGACTCTCGTGATACCACATACATTGCAGTAAACTCTTCAAAACCGTCCACGACATAATTGGTGGTCTTCATGGCAGTGAAGTAAACCAGAATGGAATACATGGCGGTTTCTATCCCAAATCGGTATGCTGCTCCGAGAATTATGAGTGTATTAAGGGTCAAAATTATTTCACCACTCGTAAAGGCGGACTTTCTCTCAGTGTACTGCCCGACCACTTCCAGTCCATCAATAACACCTCCACCGCGTATCACCAGACCTATTCCCAGGCCGATAAACAGACCGCCAAATACAGCAATAAGGACTTTGTCTTCAGTAAATGCCGGTATATCAATCCAATACATACCCATGGAGAGAAGGCAAACAGCAATCAGGGACCTGGTACCAAATGTGTATCCCAGTTTTTGAAAGCCAATTACCAGAAAAGGGATATTGAAAATTATCAGTAGCAGGCTTATGTGAATGTCTGATAGGCCCATTACCAAAATAGAAATACCGGTCACGCCACCATCCAAAAAGTGATTGGGCACCATAAACCCCTGCAATCCTATCACCGCGGCCAATACCCCCAGTATTGTAAAGGCAATTGATTTGGCAGAGGTAATTATTCTCCAATTTATTTTTCGTCCGGGCATTTTTGGGTAATTGTAATGATGCTTATCCTTATATCCGAAAGTCTAAAGGAGTAAAACAGCTAGAATTCTTTTATAAAAAGAGTCCTACCGATTTGGTAGGACTCTGAAAATTCACCATCTTGGTGAT
>SL_3KL_010_SEDDRAFT_10006422_pt1 | contig 10521 bp, 9 predicted proteins | sample SodLakKL_010_SED_2_FD_10381 | JGI IMG/M metagenome (IMG submission 10381)
ATCGTAGAACCCGGAGGCTGCATGGTGGAGATGGCTCGATTGAAAAGCGGATTGGTCGTATCTGAATTCAGGGTGAGCCAGTAGTCCATGTCAACTCGGCCCGACAGTCTGTCGACGTCAAAGTCTGGAGAGCTGACCAGAGCCAGAACAGCACCGGTGTTCGGATCAAGCGCTACAACGCCACCTGTTTTTCCCTTCATCAGATCTTCGGCCAGAAGCTGAAGCTCATAATCGATATGTGTGTATATGTCTGCTCCCTGAACAGGGCTGTGACCTATTTGATCACCTTCAAAAGGACCGAGAGCCTGTCCAAGTGCGTTAACTCTTATGTACCTGGCTCCCAACTCACCGCGAAGGTCTTCCTCATAGACAAATTCAATGCCACTACGCCCGGCCTTGTCGCCCAAGTTGTATCGACTGGAGCGATGATATTCCTGCTGCGTCACCTCGCTCAGATAGCCAAAAATATGGGACCCGTTAATATCGGTTGGATAATGCCGTTTGGACTCCACATGATATCCGATACCAGGCAATTTCCAGATATTCTCCTGTATCTGGGAATAACGTTGAAAACTGATGTCGGCAAAAAGGCGGGAGGGCCGATGCCAGGAATATCTTCTGGCTGCCATGATGCGTTCTTCAATGACAGCAGGATCCAGATCAAGATATTCGGAGAGCAGAGGAATAGTGTTCGGATCGAAGTTGGCCGGAGTAACAGTAATGGTATAAATCGGTTGGTTATCCACGAGCATCCGGCCGGCACGATCGAATATAAGTCCGCGGGCCGGACTCACAGTCTCCTGGCGTATGCTGTTTGCAAGGCTGAGTGGACCGTATGTTTCATATTCTATGATCTGCAGCTGGATCAACCGGCCGGTTATGACCAGCATAATGGTGACTATAGTCACTTGCAGAACACGAATGGCTATTTCGTTTCGCTTATCTTGCTTGTTGTGAAGCATAAAAGTTGTTAATTATCCCGCAATATGTAGATGATGCTGCCTGTTACGGCCGTCATGAGGCTGCTTCCGAGTAATATCTGAAAAAAAACGAGTTCCGCATGATATATTTGGGCAAAGAAAGCAGATAGAAGAAAAAAGAAGTTATGTACAATTGATATCCCCATTAATATCAGAAAAACTTGTGTAAAAAAAAGCCTGCTCTCTTCAATTCTGGGAACAAATGAGTAAACAATAAGGGTGGTCAGAGTCTTCGAGAGTAAATGGAGTCCCCAGTAATCCAGAAATATATCGGAAAGCAGACCTACATACGCTGCGAAAAATATTGCCGTGGTTCGGTTTTGTGTGGCAATCACCCAGATGAGCAGGATCAGGGTGATATCAGCCTGGATGGGTCCGTAGCTCAGGTGGTTGAAAATGAGCAGCTGCAGAAGAGTAGCTGCGAGTCCGAGGAGACCAAATTTAAGCAATTCAGATTTCATTGAAACAGCCCCTCATATTGCAAAAGCAACTCTTCAATTTCCGGTTCGGGATGAAAACGGACGATGAATGCCTCGGCTGCCTGATGAAGCGATACAAACGGGCGGATATATATTTGCTGGGTATCCCGACCCTCTTGCGGTTCGGTGCGAATGACCCTTCCAATGGGAATACCGGCTGGAAACTGATTGCTGAATCCCGAGGTTTCCACGACCGACTCTATCGGCACGTGTATCGTTTGAGGAACGTAGCTCATTACGAGTTCATTGGCTTGATCCGTATTCCAAGAAACAATACCGTAAGCACGATTGCCCTGAATGCGGGAGCTGACCCTGAACAGCGGATTATAAAACGGCATGATTTGTGCATGGCCGGGCGTAGTCAAAATGGTTTGACCTATAAGTCCCTCAGGGGTAATCAGCGGCATGCCTTGTTCTATGCCATCCCGGCTTCCCTTGTTAATGGTTACCGAATTGTTGATGCCCGTCAGGTTTTTGGCAACGATTCGCACCGGAACAAGATCGAGATCCAAAGTGTCTTGAAGACCAATCATCCTTCTGAGTGCGAGATTTTCCTCCCGTGCCGAACGAAGCCGACTGAGTTCGTCCTGAAGAAGAATATTCTGCTGTCCAAGCTGCTCGTTGGTCCGAAGTGCACTACGGTATACCCTGACCTGCGACAGAGGCTCTTCGATATAGCTCATGACAAGAATGGATGCCTTGCGTACTGACTGAAGGCCGCCCTCATGGCGAAACACCATGAGTAGAAAGGCGATCAGAATAAAAAGTACAGTAAGGACATGGTCCCGTATATCTTCCGTCTTTCGGAGGGTGAACTGCATTCACGTGTCATTCTGTCAGGTTAGAATGGCCCGGTAATATTCCAAATCTTCAAGAACTTTACCAGTGCCGCGGACTACAGCGGTCAGTGGGTCTTCAGCAATATGAACAGGCAAGTCGGTAGTTTCCATGATCAGCTTGTCGAGGTTCAGAAGCAATGCTCCTCCGCCTGTAAGGAAGATACCTCTGTCAAGAATATCAGCCGACAGCTCAGGCGGAGTCTGCTCGAGTGATTTGGTGACTGATTCAACAATGGTGTTGACCGACTCGGAGATCGCTTCGCGGATATCCTTTGAGGTCACGATTCTCGTTCTGGGTACTCCGTTGACAAGGTCACGTCCCTTGACCGTCAGCTCAAGCTCTTCATCAAGCGGGGCGGCCGACCCAATCACGCATTTGACCTGCTCTGCAGTACGTTCGCCAATCAACAAATTGTGGTTGCGACGAAAATAATTTATGATATCCTCATTGAGTTCATCACCCCCAAGCCGTACTGATTGGGAATAAACTATACCTGATAAAGCGATCACGGCGATTTCCGTTGTACCGCCCCCAATATCTACGATCATGTTGCCAACCGGCTCATGAACATCCAGTCCGATGCCAATGGCAGCAGCCATCGGTTCATCAACAAGGTACACCTCTTTGGCGCCGGCATGTTCGGCACTGTCACGGACTGCCCGTTTTTCCACTTCGGTAATGCCACTGGGTACACAGACCACCATTTTGCGTGTGGTGGAATACCAGCGCATTTTCACTTTCTTAATCATACCCCTGATCATATGCTCAGCCACCTCAAAGTCAGCAATCACACCATCCCGAAGAGGACGCACCGTACGGATTTTCTTGTGGGTTTTTTCGTGCATGAGCCTGGCTTCATGTCCGATCGCGACAGCCTGATTTTCCATATTAAGGGCAACGATGGAAGGCTCATTGAGGACAATGCCGTGGTTACGTGCGTGTATGAGGGTATTGGCGGTGCCCAGATCAATAGCTATATCCGTGTATAACCAATCAAATAATCCACCTTTTGAATTGTTCTGGCCTGTGGTTGTTCTCTTTTCGTGTACTTCTGACGCCTGCATATTGAGTTAATGTGCTGTGGGGGAGGGATATTTATATAACTGATAAATTTACGACAATAAGTGGCATTTTGCGAATAACTTTCGCGAAATAATAAAAAAAACATATGGCCTTTCCATATGTCGCCGGTTCGATACGCTTAGTGCCGAAAATGCCGGACTCCGGTAAATATCATCGCAATTCCAAGTTCATCAGCTTTTTTGATTACCTCGTCGTCGCGTATACTGCCACCAGGTTGAATAACGGCAGTGGCTCCGGCTCTGGCCGCTTCTTCCACGCCGTCAGCAAAAGGGAAAAAGGCGTCGGAAGCGACAACAGAACCCCTCAAGTTGTGCCCGAACTGCTCTGCTTTCTGTGCCGCTATTCGGGAAGAATCAACACGATTTGGCTGACCTGTGCCAACACCTGCGGTTTGCAAATCTTTGGCATAAACGATGGCGTTGGATTTTACATGCTTGGCTACAATCCATGCGAATTCGAGAGTTGCCTGTTGCTTACGATCAGGTTTTACTTGTGTAACTACCTTGTGCGACTCTCTCCTGAAGCCCGTGTCGCTATGTTGCCAAAGGTACCCGCCGACCGTCGATCGAATCTGCGGTACCGATCCGTCCGGCCACTTTCGAATGCGGATCAGCCTCCTGTTCGATTTACGGCTAAGCAGCTCCAGGGCATCGGCAGAATAGTCCGGGGCCAGGATAATTTCACTGAAAATTTTATCAACACTTTCCGCCGTCTCTATATCGACCGGACGGTTGAACAGAATGATGCCACCAAACGGAGAGATAGTGTCGGTTGAGAAAGCTTTTTCCCATGCTTCCAAAGGGCTGTCAGCCAGGGCCGCACCACAGGGAAGGCTGTGCTTGAAAATGCCACAGAGTGCCTGTGTTGAGTCGCTGAAATCGGCTCCAAGCTGCAGGGCAGCGTCCATATCAAGATAATTATTATAGCTCAGCTCTTTACCGTGAAAACTATCAATGTATGATCCCGGGTCACCATAGACAGCCCCGGGCTGATGTGGGTTTTCACCGTAACGCAGTTTCTTGAAAAGCGGGGCTTTCAAATATAAAGACTGGCTGATTTCCGGCTCAAGCGCAAGATCCCTCGCATCCTCAAACGCTTTTTCGATTTCATCCGACATGTAAGTTGAAATGGCCAGGTCATAGGATGCCGTCAGCAAAAAAGCACGTACTGCAAAAGAAGCCCGGATTGCTGCGCTGATGCTCCCATTGTTCCGGTCGATTTCTCCAAGTATTTTCACATATTGATCCGGATGGGTAACTATGCAGACGTTCTCAAGGTTTTTTGCCGAAGCGCGAACCATGGCCGGTCCGCCAATATCTATGTTCTCAATTGCGTGTTCGGTGTCATCGGGTCGCGTTGCAATCGCTTCTTCAAACGGATAAAGATTTACAACCACGAGCTGTATGGGCTTTATCTCCATTTCCTTCAGCGTTTCTGCGTGTTCCCTGTTTCCTGGTCGGGCAAGCAGGCCACCGTGAATTTTTGGATGCAGCGTCTTAACCCGCCCATCCAGACACTCCGGAAATCCGGTGATATCCGATACATCGGTTACAGGGATCCCGGACTCCCGCAGCAGCCGGGCTGTTCCTCCCGTAGAAATAATCTCAATCCGATGTTTGTGCAGGCCGGAGGCAAATTCGAGAATTCCGGTTTTATCTGACACGGAAATCAAGGCTCGCTTTACAGACACGTTTTGCAGTTTTTTTATATGATTGGAAGCCATAAAATATTGTGGATAGCAATGCCGGATTTATGAATCAACCAGGCAGGTTTTTGATGGATATGGTAGTTTTATGCTTGTTGTTGCATTCGTAGATCATGTTCCTAATGGGTAACAACATAGATCTCAGAAGTTGGAGAGCAGGAAACGCACAACTTTCGGATAAAGCAAATGCTCCTGTTTGAGCACTTTTTCCGCAAGTGTTTCTGCAGTGTCATCTGTGGATACAGGAACCTTGATCTGTGCGATCACAGGTCCTTCATCATAGTTACCAGTGACATAGTGAACTGTGCAACCAGACTCTTTCTCCCGGTTTTCGATGACAGCCCGATGAACCCGCATCCCATACCATCCTTTGCCCCCGTATTTGGGGAGCAGGGCAGGATGGATATTGATGATTTTCCTTGGATAGCACTCGATAATGTGATCAGGTATCTTTTTCAGATACCCGGCAAGAACGATTAGATGTGGTGCTTCACGCTCCAGTATATCAGCGAGTTTTTTTGTGTAGTCAGCCAGATTGTTAAAATTCTTTGGCGATATTAATACCGATCGGATATCGTGTTCCCTTGCATAATCAAGGACGCCCGCGTCCGGGTTGTCACAAATCAGGGCCGTAATCCTTGCAGGAATGTCCTTTTTCAGAACAGACTGGTGCAAGGCCCTGAAGTTGGAGCCTGAGCCGGAGGCGAAGACGACGATTCTTTTTTTATTCAATGGTCAAAAATGCTGTCTTTACTGGTGATTTTTACCGTGTTGCCAAATGCAATGGACACTTCCACGCCAAGCGGGAAAGGAATCTTGTGGTCAATATGACCATAAGGAACACCCGTGATCACCGGAAGTTCTGTATCTTTCAGCAATCGAACCAGAATCTTTTCCATGGACGGGACGTCGTCAAAGGTTTCTTCCTCGGCAGGTGAAAAAGAACCGAAGATGACAGCATTGGCCTCCTCAAACCAACCGGCCAGCTTGGCCTGCCACAGATACCCTTCGGTTTTATGCCGTGGTTCACCTACGTCTTCTAGAATGGGGATACTGGCCCTCATTTCCGGGAAATAGGGAGATCCAGCCAGTTTGGCGCCGACTGAAAGTGTGCCTGGAAGTGTTATACCATGAACTTCTCCTCCGGCACGATTTGCCGAAACGTTCATATCGTAATTGATTTTGCCCGTTTGCATGAAGTCCCAGAATGATTTCTCAAAACCGGGATGAATGGGATGCATGTAAAAATCGGTTGCCGGCATCCCGGCAGAAAGTGACGGCAGGCCCGTTTTTGCATAGATACCCCATTCCAGTGCGGTTATGTCGCTATATCCGATCATAAGTTTGCGGGCTGATTTAATGGCATTGTAATCGAGCAGTGGAAGCATGGCACTGCTGCCAAAACCGCCTCTTGCAAAAAAGATGATATCCACAGAGGAATCATTGACAAGATCCATCAATTCTGAAGCGCGATTTTCAGCACTTCCGGCCAGGTAGTTGTCCCGGGCATGGCAACTCGGTTTCACTATGACACGATAGCCTCGTTTTTTAAAGTATGCGATGCCTTTTTTCAATCTTTCAGGTTCAATAGGGGAGGATGGTGCCATCATGCCAATGGTTCCATTTGCAGGCAACGGTCGGAGTTTTAACATAATAAATTTTTCTACTTCGATTCGCTTTTTTACTTCGACTCGACAAGTCTGAATACTTTATAGTTTTCGAGGGTCCAGGTAATTTGTTTGGCCGTAATCATGATAGTGGCGGTGATGGGCACTGCGATCAGCATGCCGAATATTCCGGCCAATTCCGCACCGATCATGACAACAAACAGGATCACCAGAGGATGAAGATTGGCTGATCGTGAGAAAAGTGTTGGTTGGACTACAGTGACATCAATGATCTGGGTAATGAGAATTGCAGAAAAAACATAGATAACCATTGAGAAATCTCCTGTTTCCAGGATGGAGACAATGATAGAGAGAATGTAGCCGATTACAGGTCCGAAATAGGGTATGATATTGGCTACACCTACGGCAATCCCAACTGAAAGTGCATTATTAAGGCCTGCAAAACTTAGGGTGATAGTCGCGGTGGTGGCAATGATGATACTCTGTAAACCGACACTCTTAAAGTAGGTGACCAGTCGTTTCTCAACTTTTTCAATTCCGGTGAGAACGGTCTCAAAGTATCGGTTGGGAATGATCTGGAGTACATTGCGACGAAGTTTGGCTCCGTCTTTGAGAATGAAAAAAGTTGCAAAAGGAACGACTATGAATGCCCAGAAAATGTTGGCAAAGATACCCAGAATGTTGTTGATGGTTTGTGAAATATCATCCGTATGGAAAAGTACAGCAATTGCATTAGGCACATTATCACGGAGAAATCCATCCGGCAAAAAAGGAGCCCTTTCCAGGATTTGCTCTTCAATTTCCGTGGTTACAGCAAGTACAGCATCCAGATTCAACTGCTGCCCGAGCATGATAACCTGATTGGCGATTGCGGGAAGGATCGTACTGGAGAACCAAAACAGTAGCAGTACAAGCGAAGATATAACAAGGCTGATAGCGAGTGTTCGGTGCATTCCCACAGATTGCATGCGGTTAACAAAGGGGTCCAAAATATAAGATATGACCAGAGCAATCAGTGCGTACAGGACAAGTGTGAAAAAGCGATAGAGAGCAGCCAGAACCAGTAAAACAACAACCAGCCCAATGACCAGTCGAATTAAGCGTTCTATATTAAAGCTCTTCATTCTCCAACTTAGTTAACAGTGCATCGCATTTCTCAATCACAATATAGCCAGGAAAGCCCCTTCGAATGAGAAAATCCACAAGTTTTTTCTTGCGCTTTAAACCCGGTACGGTTCTCAACAGCCGTTTGGCGACACTTCTGGTGGCCGCTTCCATGGATTCGATGAGCTGCTGATCTGTGAACAGGTCCTCCAGGGCATCATCAATATACTGTTTTTTTAATCCTTTTTGGGCTAAAGACATGCGAATTTTCGCCGGGCCCCATCCATGCAGCTCCTTTTTGTCACTTGCATAGCTTTTTGCGAAAAGGGCATCATCGAGATATCCTTTTTCAATAATGGGATTCAGAGCATCCTGCGCCTCTTCTTTGGTATAACCTTTTGCCAGGCATTTTTTTATGATTTCACTGGAACTGTGATTTCTGACAGCAAGCCAGCGGTAAATCTGATTGCTTATATGATAAATTCGTTCCGCCCTGACAATTTTCCTGTATTGCTCCCCTGTGACTATATCGCCAGTGTTGATTCCGGATTTATCGATGACATCACGATAAAAACCATCGAGAAAGGTATCTTCAATAAATAACGACACACGGTTTTTTTTCTTTTTTTGGGCGACAATACCGGTGCATCGCCCCGGGAGGGGTAATGCAGATTCATCCATGCAGTTCAGGAATTATGGAAAATCAGTTGAAATTGCATTAAGAAAGATGGAAAAAGCGATGTAAAGCAATGACTGTAAACATCTAGTCCTTATCTGCATCACTTGCCGATGCAACGGCTGCCGGAGTACTTTTACCTGCAGATTTCTTTTCGGAACTGCTGTTGCTGCCTGCTGCAGAACCCTTGCCATCCTCCGGGTAGTGGTCAGGCATTAGCTTCCGCCTGACTATATTTTCGATTTCAGAGCTGAGCTTGGGGTCCTCCTGAAGGAATTGCATGGCCGAATCGGTTCCCTGCCCTATAGGTTCGTCATTGTAACGATACCAGCTGCCTCTCTTTTGTACTATGTCATATTGAACGGCAAGGTCCAACAGCTCCGCAATGCGGGATATGCCCTGGCCATACATGATGTTGAATTCGCAGGTCTTGAATGGCGGGGCTACCTTGTTTTTAACCACTTTAACCTTGGTACGATTGCCGATTACATCATCCCCCCGCTTGATTGCCCCAATACGACGGATATCTATTCTGACTGAGGAGTAGAACTTGAGCGCCTTACCACCGGTTGTAGTTTCCGGATTTCCGAACATCACTCCGATTTTCTCCCGGAGCTGGTTGATAAAAATAACTGCTGTGTGAGTGCGATTGACCACACCCGTAAGCTTGCGAAGTGCCTGTGACATCAGCCGTGCCTGAAGTCCGACCTGTGAATCGCCCATTTCCCCCTCCAGCTCCGCTCGCGGAACCAGTGCAGCCACAGAGTCAATCACAACGACATCAAGTGCTGCCGATCGGATCAGGGTTTCTGCGATCTCCAGAGCTTGTTCACCGTTATCGGGCTGAGATATGAGTAGTTCATCAATTTTTATACCCAGTGCTTTACCGTATTTGGGATCAAATGCATGTTCTGCATCGATGAGTGCTGCATGTCCACCTGCTTTTTGCGCCTCCGCAATGACATGAAGGGCGAGTGTGGTTTTACCACTGGATTCCGGTCCATAAATCTCGGTTACACGGCCGCGCGGGATACCACCTACCCCAAGTACATGGTCCACAAGCATTGATCCGGTAGATATACACGGTATATTCTCAATGGGCTGGTCACCCAGTCGCATAATGGTTCCTTTGCCATATTGTTTTTCAATCTGGCCAACTGCCAGGTCTATGGCTTTTCTGCGTTCGTTATCAGGCATGAAATAGCACTCCTTTAGATATATGTGTGAAATATGTAGGAATATACTCCCTTTTCGCAAGAATACCAACAATCCCTGCGAATATCTTTACCTCTTAAGACAAGAAAACATGGAAAAACTTACAATCCATTTTGTGATAAATCCACTACAATTATAGCTTTTATGTGTCATTATGCATCGGTTTGTGCTGCCTGAGTCCATTGCGACCGGCTGCTCCGCGGGTCGGTTTCGACTTCACCGCAAAGAATCGTTATCTTCAATCCTCGAACTCACAGAAAAGCGGAGCATGATCGATACCCACAGTCATATCTACCTTCCGCATTTCCGCAAGGATCTCCCGGAGGTGCTGGATCGTGCCGCATCAGCAGGCATAACAGATATCATGATGCCGGCTATCGACTTTGGATCGCTTCAGGAGATGGATGCGCTCACCCACTCATCCATCCGGTTCCACAAGATGGCGGGCATCCACCCGTGTGATGTTGATGGCGGCCACAAAGGGCTGGGGGAGCAGCTGCTTGAGATGGGCAGATCCACCGATATCATTGCAATTGGCGAGACCGGTCTGGACTACTACTGGTCCAAAGAGTATATACCCGCCCAGCAGGAGAGTCTGCGCCGGCATTGCGAGGCCGCCAGGCAGCTCGANAAGCCCGTCATACTGCACAACCGCGACAGCACCGATGACCTGCTGGATATCATCGGGGAGCAGCAGGACGGCAACCTGCGGGGTATCTGGCACTGTTTCAACGGCACTCCGAAACAGGGCCGGCGTGCACTCGACCTCGGCCTTCACCTGGGCATAGGAGGGGTGGTCACTTTCAAAAAC
>SL_3KL_010_SEDDRAFT_10006423_pt1 | contig 10519 bp, 9 predicted proteins | sample SodLakKL_010_SED_2_FD_10381 | JGI IMG/M metagenome (IMG submission 10381)
CCGCTTGGACCATAAAATGAATCACAACTCTGCCAGGAGTCGAAAAACACGGCACTCTGGCAGGTTGTTTGATTCAGCCACCTAAACAAAGCCCCACGGGGGCAGGCACCAATAGCACAAGCGGGGACGCTTGCGCCAGTAACAGGGATTTTATCCTATTAAAAATAAAAAAGCCCCAATCCGGAACCGGATTGGGGCTGTAAATGCAAGTAGTGAAGAGCCTATGTCTTCGTTTGTTGCGGTTTGTTAATCCATCAGCTTTTTGAAGTCGTCCAGTGTTGAACGAACTGCTTGTTCTGATGCTCTTAAAAGTTCTTTTTCCTCATCATTCAGATCAATTTCCACGATCTCTTTGATGCCGCCTTTGCCCAGTTTCACGGGCACGCCGATGAAGAGGTCTTTAATTCCGAACTCTCCGTCGCAATAGGCTGCACATGGGAAAATACGATTCTGATCGAGCATTATTGCCTCAACCATCTGTGCAGTTGCTGCACCCGGTGCGTACCATGCTGAGGTTCCCATCAGGCCAACAAGCTCGCCGCCGCCTTTCTTGGTGCGATCAACAATTGCATCCAGTTTCTCTTTTTCGATGAATTGAGTTACGGGAATACCTGAAATTGTGGTATATCTCGGCAGCGGAACCATCGTATCACCGTGGCCGCCCATCAGAACAGCCTGAATGTCTTTGGGAGATACATTCAATTCTTCGGCCAAAAATGCGCGGTAGCGGGCCGTATCAAGAATACCGGCCATTCCCATCACTTTTTTCGTGTCGAGTTTGCTGGCTGCATGAGCCACATAAGTCATCACATCAAGCGGGTTTGAAACCACGATGATGATCGTATCGGGTGATTGTTCAATCAGTTTTTCGGTAACTTCTTTTACAATGTTACCGTTTATTGAGAGCAGATCATCCCGGCTCATTCCCGGTCTTCTCGGTACTCCGGCAGTGATTACACAAACATCAGAATCTTTGGTGTCTTCGTAATCTACGGTACCGGTCAGTTTGGTGTCAAAGCTTAAAACCGGGGCGGTTTGCCACTGGTCGAGAGCTCGTCCTTTTGAAGGATAAAACGTTTTGTCACCCTCTTTTTTTTCGATATCTACCATTATAATTTCTTTGGCAAAGTCTCTTTCGGCAAGTGCTAATGCTACGGTTGACCCTACATTACCACCTGCTCCTACAACAGTTACTTTCATGATTTTTTTATTTAGAATTATTGGTTTACTGTTTATTAACCCGGGAGATTGACAGGCTCTTATTTTTTTGTCCTATCTGTCTTTTTCAGATGTGTGGTCAACTCCCGATTTTACTTGTTAGTTCTACATTTTTCTCTTATCCAGGCCCCACATCAACTTGGTTCTCAATGTTTCGAAGTAGTTCTGATCCGGTAACTGGATCAGATTTACCGAGAACTCGCTTTGAGTTATTTCAACGTCGAGCTCACTGTTGTGGGGTAAAATAATACCATCATAGGAAAATAAGATTTTTTCGGATGTTTCGCTTCCTTTTACGGTTAAAATTTTGTCGGATGTTAACACGAGCGGACGCGTAGTGAGAGTATGCGGATTGATAGGAGTAACCACCATCACGGATGTGTGCGGCTGAACGATTGGCCCGCCTGCAGAAAGGTTGTAAGCCGTTGATCCCGTTGGTGATGAAACAATTAATCCGTCGGCCCAGTAGTGGTTAATCAGCTGCCCGTCGTAGTCAACTTCCAGGGTAATCATCGACGAAGAATCTTTTTTTGAGAAGAGAAATTCGTTCAAAGCGTAATAAACATTGTTCTCACTGGTTTTGGCTTTGAGCATGAAACGTCTGTCGATGAAGTAATTGTTCTTAATTACACTATCCAGTGCCTCTTCAATTCTTTCGGGCTGAATATTGGCCATGAAGCCGAGCTTTCCCGTATTAATCCCCAGGACGGGAATTCCCTTTTCTTTAACAAGGTGTGCAGTGTGCAGCATTGTGCCGTCTCCGCCAATAGCAACAATCACATCCGATTGTTCAATTGCACTCTTTTCATCATCGGTTAACGTCACAAACTTGCCGGCAGTTACTTTTGGTAAATAATGTTTTAAATGTTCTACAGCGAATAACGTTTTTCTGTGATGGCTGCACCATTCTACCACCCGGTTGAGAGGATCTTGAACAGAATACTTTTCAGGATTAGCTATCACACAAAATTTCATCAGGGAGTCATTTCTCGGTCTTGTACCCTTATGTTTTGAATATGCAGGCTCCACGGCACGGATGATGCCTGAATACCTTCAACATGTTTATGATGTAAGCTCAGAATATTTGTATCAAGGCGCAACCAGAATCCGTCATCGATGGGTTTATATTGCTGGTGAAAAGATTCGTTCGATTGTGTGTATAGCGATGTACGCCGTGTGGGAACTCTGATATCAAAAAAAGCCAATGATGATTCAGGTAAAAAAACAAGATTATGTAATTCAGTAAGCAGTGCACGGGCTACATAATTATCTGTATATGCAACATAATACTCTTCCTGTGGTTCAGCTCCTTCAATGAGTTGAAAAGCATCAGTAAACAAAGAAATATTACCACGAAGGGAGATGTCTTCTTCAGTTAAGAGTGCCAGTCGATTTTTTAGCCAATCCTGATTGACAATGGAACGGTTATTCAGATAAAAAGCGGTGATCCGCTCTGTATTGTGTGCGGTAAGCTCAAAAGAATCTCGGTATGCATTTTGTAACTGATAATCGGCATCGGCAACCTGAGCCGCTATTTCTGGACCCAGTTCCGGAATCCAATCAATATTACCATTGGCAAACTGCTGAAAAAGGCCGGATTCAGAATCAAAGTAAGTCAGGTCGATACGATTGATTTGCGGCAGACCTTCTTGGTTTCTGTTGTTTTCACTTCTGACAAGTACAACGGTTCGTTCATTTTCAACCCTATTAAAGGTATAGGGGCCGGTTCCAACAGGATTTCTGATCAGGCCGGCATCATCCCTGAGTGCTTCACGCGGGTAGATAAACAAGTATGGCGATGCCAGTTTGTGGAGGAAATCGGGGTCCCGTTGGTTTAGTTCAAACCGAATGGTTTCGGCATTTACCACCTGGATGCCATTTACCTGATCCAGAACACGGTTTTGTTCATCATAGACAGATCGCTGCTCAAGATAGAAGTTTTCAAAGCCGCGGACATTCATCAACAACTCAGCACCCATCGGCGGTACTGCGGCTCTTGCACTACGTTCAAACGCCCATTTGATATCGCTTGCGTGGATTCGCCGGCCAAGACCGGCAGTGAACACCTGGCTGTCATGGTAAAATATGTCCCTGTTGATGGTTATTTCATAAACAAGTCCGTCATCAGATACCGAAACACCACTCGCTATAACGGGTACCGGTTCGCCATCAGCATCAAGCTCATAGAGGCCTTCGTAAATCAAAGAAAGTGTTCGCTTGGTGCTGAGGTTACGGGCAAAAAGCGGATCAAAATTTATAACGGGATCAATCAGCCCAACCCGAAGTTCATAAAATTGTTCTTCCTCCTCTTCAACTACCTGGGGTGTATCGGCTCTCGGTGCATCACGAACAACAACAACTTCATCGGTTGTACCGCATGATTGCAGAAGAAAAAACAGTGAAAAAATTAGTAATAAAAGAAGTGAATGTCTGTTTGTTGCTGTCATCTATTTTTTGTCTTTAAGTCCTTTTATGCCTTTAACAGCTTTTTTGCTCAATAAGTTTGTTTCGTAGCTTTGAATCCGTCTGCTTTTTTGCTGATGCTCTTTGATTGCCAATCGAATCAATTCAAGCAGCAGCTCTTTGAAAGATAAACCTGATTCTTTCCAGAGGTAAAACGAAAAAGATCCGGGGATGGTGTTTATTTCATTAAAGTAGAATTTTCGGGTATCGGCATTTACGAGAAAATCGAGGCGGGCAAGGCCGCTGCAACCTAATATCCTAAAGATTTTTTGTGATGTGTCCCGGATCAACTCCGACAGCTCGTCGGGAATATCGGCGGGAATAATCCTGTCGGCCGAGGCCATTCCTTTTGCCTCGTCATCTCCCATGTATTTATCCTGAAAGGATAGAAGTTCTTCTTTACCCAAAGGACGTTCACAAACACTGACTCGTTGTTCCATTGATCCGCCCAGCACCGAGCAGTTGATTTCCATGAGCGGAGAGATCACTTTTTCAGTGAGTATGTGGGAGTCATACCGAAACGCTGTTTCCACAGATTCGATAAGCTCATTCCTGTTTTTTACGATCTCAACCCCGATACTGCTGCCGAGGTGTACCGGTTTTACGATGACAGGATAACCGAGCCGCTCAATTTTTTCATTAATGGCAGGCTGATTATCAACCCAGTCCTGTTCAAAAAAATCAACACCATCAACCACCGGAATGTCATTGTCGCGGCAGATCGATTTTGCCGCTACTTTGTCCATCCCAACGGATGATCCCATCACACCGCTGCCCGTGTATGGCAAATTGTACATTTCGCACACGCCCTGGAATGATCCATTTTCTCCGTTTGATCCATGAAATGCACAGAGCACGGCATACAACGGAACTTCGGTCTGTTTTGAGAAAAGGCTCTTTTTCTGTTCAAGCAAAACGGTTAATCCATACTCATTTTGCGAAAACGAGCAGGGCGTACATTCTTGTTCAAGGCTTTTGAGATTTTCGAAGTTTTTTAGCTCAAGAAGAGGCTCTCCGGTTAACCACCGTCCGGTTTTTGTGATGTACAGCGGTTTGATGTGAAATTCCTGAACCGTTTCGAGGGCGGCCATAGCCTGGTGTGCGGTAATCACAGAAACTTCGTGCTCGGGAGAAGCTCCGCCAAATGCTACTAATAAAGTTTTTTTCTCCATGCAGGTTTTTTAATTGAACTCAACTGATGATACAAAGATAGGCTCTTTTTTGATAATGATGGGAAAAAAGGCGGGATCAGAGATTTCAGATAAAAAATTTGCGATGATGTGGATTTCCAAACAACGAAAATTTAGGTGTTATGTTTATCCAAAAATAAGTGATGCTGAATGTAAAGAATCATTAATCACCATGTGCAATATGCATCATTGCCATTATCTATATGAATTCATTACCAATGATTTAGTACTTTTCAAATATGAACCTTAAACCTAATAATCCGTTTTCGTATGAGTAAAAAAGAGAATCAAAAATCTGATAATAAAGCGTCTACCTATACAGCAAATGAAGAAAGCAAGTGCCCGTTTCATAGCGGATCTATGAAAGAGAAAGAGACAGCCGGAGGTGGAACCAAAATCAGAGATTGGTGGCCGAATCGATTGGATCTCGATATACTGCGTCAGCACTCCTCACTCTCCAATCCGATGGGTGAAGATTTTGACTACGCGGAAGAGTTTAAATCACTGGATCTGGACGCCGTGAAAAAAGATCTCACCGATCTTATGACAGATTCCCAGGATTGGTGGCCGGCCGACTGGGGCCATTACGGGCCATTGATGATTCGAATGGCGTGGCACAGTGCCGGAACCTATCGTGTAGCCGACGGACGTGGTGGCGGAAGTACCGGAAATCAGCGGTTTGCTCCCGTTAACAGCTGGCCGGATAACGTAAGCCTCGATAAAGCCCGCCGTCTGTTATGGCCAATCAAAGAGAAGTATGGCCGCAAGTTGTCATGGGCCGACCTGATGATTTTGGCCGGTAACGTTGCACTGGAATCGATGGGTTTTGAAACATTCGGTTTTGGCGGCGGACGCGAAGATATTTTTGAGCCGGAAAAAGATATTAACTGGGGACCTGAGCATGAATGGCTGGCAGATGAACGCCATGATGAAGACGGAAACCTGAAAGGCCGGCTTGCCGCTGACCACATGGGATTAATCTATGTAAATCCTGAAGGTCCGAACGGAGAGCCGGATCCAAAGAAAGCTGCGAAATTTATTCGTCAGTCATTCAAGAGAATGGCGATGAACGATGAGGAAACCGTGCATTGATTGCCGGTGGACATACCTTCGGTAAAGTTCACGGTGCGGCTCCCGAAGAGCATGTCGGTCCCGATCCGGAGAAAGCTCCGATGGAAGAGATGGGCCTTGGCTGGAAGAGTGACTATGGTACCGGAAAAGGTGCCGATACCATCACCAGTGGACTGGAAGGTGCCTGGACCAACGAACCGCTCAAATGGGATATGGGTTTTTATGAAAACCTGTTTGAGTATGAGTGGGAACTGACCAAGAGCCCGGCCGGAAAATGGCAGTGGACACCTAAAGACAATGCCGGCGACGGAACCGTACCTGATGCGCACATTGAGGGCAAAAAGAATCCTCCGATGATGCTCACAACAGACCTTGCTCTGATTGAAGATCCGGAGTACAGAAAGATTTCTGAAAAATTCTACAACGATCCGGAGTATTTTGCCGATGTATTTGCGCGGGCATGGTTCAAACTGGTACACCGAGATATGGGGCCAAAATCGCGCTATCTGGGACCGGAAGTGCCGGAAGAAGATCTGATCTGGCAGGACCCGATTCCTGAAGTGGATCACGAACTGATCAACGAAAAGGATATCGAAGAGCTGAAAGGAAAAATTCTCGATACCGAACTTTCCGTATCTGAGCTGGTTTCAACAGCATGGGCTTCTGCATCTACCTATCGCGACTCAGACAAGCGCGGCGGAGCAAACGGTGCACGGGTTCGTCTGGAGCCGCAGAAAAACTGGGATGTCAACAATCCGCGTCAGCTGGAGAAAGTGCTTGGCAAGCTCGAGGGAATTCAAAAAGAGTTTAACGATGCACAGTCCGGCGACAAGAAAGTATCACTGGCGGACTTAATCGTACTTGGCGGTTGCGCAGCGATTGAAAAAGCCGCTAAAGATGCAGGTCACGATATCGACGTACAGTTCTCACCGGGACGAACAGACGCTTCTGCAGAGCAGACTGATGTGGAGTCATTCGAATGGTTGAAGCCTGAAGCTGATGGTTTCCGAAACTACTTCAAGCCACACGCCAGACGAAAGGCAACAGCAGAAGAGATGCTTGTTGATAAGGCTCAGTTGATGAAACTGACTGCTCCTGAAATGACCGTGCTGGTTGGCGGTATGCGTGTGCTCGACACCAACTGGGATGGAACCCGGCACGGTGTATTTACCGACAAGCCCGGCTCACTTACAAACGACTTCTTCAAAAACCTGCTCGACCTGAGCAACGAATGGAAGGCAGCTTCTGAAGAAGGAGATCTGTTTGAAGGGCGTCATCGCGACAGCGGAAAAGTAAAATGGACGGCAACACGTGCCGATCTCATCTTCGGTTCCAACTCCGAACTGAGAGCTGTTGCTGAAGTGTACGGAAGCTCTGACTCTGAGGAGAAATTCCTCAGCGACTTCGTGAAAGCGTGGAATAAAGTGATGAACCTGGACCGGTTCGACCTGAAATAAGGTCAGCATCTTTTCAAAAAGCAGACTTCATTTTAAAAGGCAGTTCCTGTTTATGTGCGGGGCTGCCTTTTTTTGGTTTGAGAATTCTATGATTAGTTTATCTCCTCAAACATCTTGTATTGAGTCTCTGTCATCCCAAGAGCAGCGTACGTTTTCTGGGCAATGATATTCTCTTTTTCCACGTAAAGCCTGAACCCGCGAACATCTTGTTTTTCATTCGCCATCTGTTTGATGCTTTCATACATTGCCCGGTAAACACCATTTCTCCGATATTCATGAATCACATAAACGCTTTGAATCCACCAGATAATCCCATTTCGCCAGTCACTCCATTCAAAGGTGATCATCAGTGACCCCACTACTTTCTCTTTCAATTCTGCAACTATGTAGAACCCATACTCCGGGTTTTTAAACAAGCCGTGAACTCCGGGTTCAATGTCATTCCGTTTCAATGTTTTTCCCTCCGTTTCCATCGCCATGGCAATGTTGAATTCGATGATGGACTCAGTGTCTGATTCGGTGGCTTTTCGTACGATAAATTTATGGTTCATAAGGTTTCTTTACTTAGTAGATGAACTCAGATTCAATTGTTCTATATGGTTATAATTATTGAACAGCATTATACTTCCTCAAAATCTCCATCACCTCATCAACAGGCAGGGCTTTCATCACCCGGCCGTTCATTCCCTCCATGGTTTCGGCCATAAACAGGGAGTTGAGGATGGCCTCTTCCGTTGCTTCGACCGCGGCGAGAAAGAGAGGGGTCATCGCACTGTTTTTTAGTTCGGTATTGGTTTGAGTGATTCCTTCATCATCAAGACGGTTTCGAACGTTGGGGTGGGTTGAAAAAGCGATCACATAATCGCCGCTGCCGTTGGAGGCAAATCCACCCACTTTCGCGATGCCGAGAAAAGCCCGTTTGGCCAGCCGTTCAAGGTTACGTGAGGTGATGGGTGCATCCGTTGCCACCACGATCATGATGGAGCCGTCCGTATCAAAATCATAACCACCTTCAGCTGTCTGTCCACTTTGAGTGGACTGACGGCTCTTACGTTCATCCAAACCGGCAATCTGGTCATTATTAATTTCATGATGACCTGAGCCAGTATTTTTGTTGCCGGAAGCCAGGTAATGATTGCCCAATTCNTCACCNACCGGNGCACCGTTAATTGTCAAAACTCCCCCGAAATTGGATTGAACCAGCACACCCACAGTATATCCACCCAGATTTTCGGGGGTTGCCCGTGAAGCCGTCCCGATTCCCCCCTTAAAACCGAGAGCGGTGGTTCCGGTACCGGCGCCAACATTTCCTTCATCAACAGGGCCGGATCCGGCATTTTCGATGGCTTGATACACATCTTCAGTTGAGATGATCCTCGCCCGGATATCATTCAGCCAGCCGTCGTTGGTTTCTCCCACAACGGGATTTACCGACCGTACATTTTCATTACCGGGCTGATTCAATACATAATCGGCAACCCCGTGAGCTGCATTGAAAATGCTGAGCGTGTTGGTAAGTGCAATTGGCGTTTCCAGCTCTCCAAGCTCCTGAACCTGAGTAAACCCGAGCGCTTTGCCGAAACCGTTGCCCACAAATACGGCCGCCGGAACTCGATCGCGAAAAAGATTCCCGCTATGCGGAAGAATGGCAGTCACCCCGGTTCTGATATTTTGGCCATCAATCAGTGTTTGGTGGCCAACTTTCACACCTTCTACATCGGTAATGGCATTCCACTGCCCGGCGGGCAAAATCCCGGTGTTTATTCCAAGGTCACGTGCACGCTGCTGGTTCTGTGCATTGGCAGTTTCCATAATTGAAATACTAAGAATGAGTAAGATGAAAAATAATTTATTCATGTTTTGGCTTTTGTTAATGGCGATTAAATAATTCGCCTCTTGAGAGGGAAAATGAAGGCAAAAAGGCGAAGCCTTATTTGCCAAACGAGGGGTGTGTTCTACGGTAATACATTAAAATTACTTTGAACCAGAATTGTGAACAATCTGCACACTATCACAGCTCTCTCCACGGCAGCATTCATCCACATTAATTCCGCAAGATGAACACTGCCCGTGTCCGTGAACCCAAACCAATGATGCCAGCCGGCCGCAGTATAAGCAACGCCGTTGTGAATTATTTGAATTGCTGTTGGATGACCGGTTATTCGCCTTCTGTGAGTTCACGATAAGCTACATCGAGGTTTCGGGGTAGTGAGAGAAAATCGCTCGGGCTGATGAAATCCGGAAATTCTTCAAACTGATTGACCTGTGTAATTTCATCACGGCTCTTCCCATCCCGGATTCCCTGCTCTGTATGTTCAAGCAGTTTTGAAAGAAAATCACGCAGCACCAGCAGATCGTCCCGGCTGCCGGTTGACGCCAAATTCGGGATTGCCGTGGCCAAAAATAAACAGCGTTTCGGAATTGGCTTCGGCGTAAACGGTTTCAAGAACGCTTATCCATCCGCTAATCAAACCGCCGCTGTTTCTGTCGATAAATGGATAGAGCCGGTTGAAAATTAAATCACCCATGTGGGCAATGTTGGCATGTTCAAACCAGATCACCGCATCGCCTTTTGTATGGGCATGGCCATAATATTTAGCGGTAATGGTTTCATCACCCAAAACCTTCTCATGTCTGCTACTGAAGATAGTCTGCGCATACGCCTGGTTTTCCTCATTCTCGCTGGCGATCGCAGCCTGCCTCTGAAGGTCAGGTACATTTTCATGAGCAATAATGTGGTAACTGTCATCCTCAAAAACCCGGTTGCCGCCGGTATGGTCGCCGTGATGATGAGTGTTGAAGAGGAATTTCTCAGGCCCGCCGCCAAACTCTCCGATGCCGTTCACAAAAGCGGCAGCAGGTTCGGGAAATTGCGAATCTACGGCAGCAATGGCATCGCCGGTAACAAACCACCCAATGGTACCGCCCTGCATGGAGAAGATTCCCACATTATTTCTCAAAGGTGTGAAAGGTGAGGTTTTAAACAGGGTTGATTTTGGAAGTGAAACAGCGCCTGCTGAAAAGAGTGCGAGTGTTTTGAGGAAGTCCTGGCGGTTCATGGCAGTTGGTTGATTTATTCAAGTTGGAGATCGTCACGGATCAACAGCAAAATGGCTCCAT
>SL_3KL_010_SEDDRAFT_10006424_pt1 | contig 10518 bp, 8 predicted proteins | sample SodLakKL_010_SED_2_FD_10381 | JGI IMG/M metagenome (IMG submission 10381)
GGTCTCGAGTTGAATGACGGTAACCGATGGCGGTGGTCCGGCAGGTGGCTCGCCTGGGCCGCCCCCGCCACAAGCGGTCAGGAGGGTGGCCAACGCCGCTGCAAGGGTTGCAAAACGCGCCCATTCTTTCATCGTGCAACCTTCTCCCCAAGTCCCTAACCCGTGATGATCACGAAGCCCTCTCGCCGATCGGGCGTCGGGGCGTCCCCAGGGGCCAGAGGCTGGCCGCCTGCATCCTTGTCGAGCAAAAACATCCGATCCGGACCGTGCCGGACGGCCCGTTCACGCTCAGGCCGCAAGCTGGCGAAGTACGTACGGCAGGATGCCCCCGTGGCGGAAGTAGTCGACCTCCTGCGGGGTGTCCAGCCGGACTTTCGCCTGGAACTCGGTCACCGATCCGTCGTCGCGCATCGCGCGCACCGTCACGTGCGAAGCGTTGCCCTCGTCGAGACCCTCGATGCTGTAGATCTCGCGTCCGGTCAGCCCCAGCGAAGCGGCGTTCTCTCCGGGCAGGAAGGTCAGCGGCAATACACCCATGCCCACGAGATTCGAGCGGTGGATGCGCTCGAAACTCTCGACGATCACGGCTTTCACGCCCAGGAGCAGGGTCCCCTTGGCCGCCCAGTCCCGCGAGGACCCGGTGCCGTATTCCTTTCCGGCGATTACCACCAGCGGCACTCCTTCCTCCTGGTAGCGCATCGCTGCGTCATAGATCGGCATCTCTTCGCCATCCGGCAGATGCAGGGTCACGCCGCCCTCGGTGCCAGGGGCGAGTAGGTTGCGCAAACGCACGTTCGCGAAGGTTCCCCGCATCATCACTTCGTGGTTGCCACGACGTGAACCGTAGGAATTGAAGTCCGCGGGCTTTACGCCCTTGCTCGACAGGTACCGGCCTGCCGGGCTGTCCGGGCGGATCGACCCGGCGGGCGAGATGTGGTCGGTGGTCACCGAGTCGCCGAGCAGGGCCAGCACGCGCGCGCCCTTGATGCGGGTCAGCGGCGCCGGTTCCATGGTCATGCCTTCGAAGTAGGGCGGATTGCGCACGTAGGTCGAATCGTCCTTCCATTCGAAGCGGTCACCCTCGGGTGCGGTCAGGCGCATCCAGCGGTCCTCGCCCCGGTACACGTCTTCGTAGGTGGTGCGGAAACTCTTCGCATTCACGCTGCCGGTGACCGCGGCCTGGATCTCCGCGTTGCTCGGCCAGATGTCGCGCAGGTGCACGGGTTTGCCGAGCGCGTCTTCCCCGATCGGGTCGTTGTGCAGATCGATCGCCATGGTGCCGGCCAGCGCGTAGGCGACCACGAGCGGAGGTGAGGCCAGGAAGTTCATGCGCACCTCGGAGTGGATGCGCCCCTCGAAATTTCGGTTTCCGGAGAGCACCGAGCTGACGATCAGGTCGTCCTTCAGCACCGCTTCGCTGATGGGTTCCGGCAGCGGGCCGGAGTTGCCGATGCACGTGGTGCAGCCGTAGCCGACCACGTGAAACCCGAGCGCCTCGAGATCGTTCAGCAGTCCGGAGTGCTCCAGATATTCGGTGACGACCTTGGACCCCGGCGCCAGCGAGGTCTTCACCCAGGGCTTCACTTTCAGGCCGCGTTCCCGTGCCTTGCGCGCGACCAGACCGGCGCCCAGCATCACCGATGGGTTGGAGGTGTTGGTGCAGGAGGTGATCGCCGCGATCACGATGTCGCCGTGGTCGAGCGTGAACTCCTCGCCGTTCATATGGACCTTCGTGCGACGCGTGGTGGCGGTCGCCTGGTTTTCCACGCCGACCGCGGTGTGGCCACCCTCGGCCTCGAAGCGCTCTGCCTCGGATGGCTCGAAGGTCGCGCTCGCTCGCTCCTTCAGGATGGTGTCGATCATCCCCGACACGCGGGTGCCGACCTCGCTCAGGCGCAGGCGGTCCTGCGGCCGGCGCGGTCCGGCCAGGCTGGGTTCGACGGTGCCGAGATCGAGTTCCAGCACGTCCGTGTAGCGCGCCTGCGGGGCACCGTCTTCGCGCCACAGGCCCTGCGCCCGGGCGTAGGCCTCAACCAGTTCGATCTGGCCAGCGTCGCGGCCGGTGAGCCGGAGGTATTCCAGGGTCTCGTCGTCGATCGGGAAGATGCCGCAGGTCGCCCCGTACTCGGGGGCCATGTTCGCGATGGTCGCGCGGTCGGCCAGCGGCAGATGCGCGAGTCCGTCGCCGAAGAACTCGACGAATTTGCCGACGACTCCGTGCTTGCGCAGCATCTCGACGATCACCAGCACGAGGTCGGTCGCGGTCGCTCCCTCGGATAGACGACCGGAGAGTCTGAATCCCACGACCTGTGGGATCAGCATCGAGATCGGCTGGCCGAGCATGGCTGCCTCGGCCTCGATTCCCCCAACCCCCCAGCCGAGCACGCCGAGGCCGTTGATCATCGTCGTGTGCGAGTCCGTGCCGACCAGTGTGTCCGGATACGCGACACAGCGCCCGTTCGGGCCCTCTTCAACGAATACCGTGCGCGCAAGGAATTCAAGGTTCACCTGGTGAACGATGCCGGTATCCGGGGGTACCACCTTGAAGGTGGAGAATGCCTGCTGTCCCCACTTCAGGAAGCTGTAGCGTTCGCGGTTGCGGGAATATTCGAGTTCGGCATTGAGCTGCAGCGCGTTCACGTTGCCGTAGGCATCCACCTGCACCGAGTGATCGATCACCAGCTCGGCGGGCTGCATCGGGTTGATCTTCGCCGGGTCGCCACCCAGCGCGACCATCGCGTCGCGCATCGCCGCCAGATCGACCACCGCGGGCACACCGGTGAAATCCTGCAGCAGCACGCGGGCTGGCCGGAAAGCGATCTCCTGCGAGGGCTCGGCCTGCGGATCCCAGTCCAGCAAGGCCTCGATATCGGCAGCGCGCACCGTGCGTCCGTCTTCGAACCGGAGCAGGTTTTCCAGCAGGATTTTAAGGGAATAGGGGAGGCTCGCGGCCCGGCTGTCCTCGGTGATGGAAACGATGTCGCACTCGCGGCCGCCGGCCTTCAGGGTGCGGATGGGCTTTTCGTTGGGTGCGGTCATGATGTCGGTCCTGGGGGTCAGGTGTTGAGTCGGTGCAGCAGATCGCGCGCTTCCTGGATCAGACGGTTGCGCCCGAACAGCAGTTTCCAGCGTGAACCTCCGGCCTGGCGCCAGAGCACGGCGGCGCGGATGCCGGCCAGCAGCGTGGCCCGTATACGTGCCGCAACATTCGGGTTCGAGAGATGGGTCTGCTCGCCCTGCACGATGATGCGCGGGCCAAGTCGGGAAATCGTTTCCTGGTACACCTCGGCGAGGCGGGCGATCACGCTCTCGTGAGACAGATCGAAATATTCGACCTGTCGTTCTGCCGCCTTCAGGCCGTCACCGAGCGCGGCCAGCATGTCGGAGCGCGCCTGCAGCTTGCGCTCCAGGAAGATCAGCCCGATCGCGTAACGGGTGATCTCCATGTCCGGGGGCTTGCCGCCGGATTTCAGCTGCACCTCGATGCGCTCCAGCCCGGCGCGCAGGTTGGCCTCGCCGCGATAAATCTCAGGCGGTGTTTCCACGTCGAAGGCGAACAGGCTGCCGATCATGATCTCGAACTCGTGATCGTCGCAGTGACCACGCCACGCGAGATCCTTCACCAGCANGGCAGTCTGGAAGATGGCCGCAAGGGCGAGGGCCCGGTTGTAGTCGCTGCGCTCCAAGGGTCGCGTGTCTCGCAGTTGGGGGCGGGGTCAATCGGGGCAATACTATACCGGAACTGGATTCGCCGGCTCGCGTGATCGGGTGTCGATCACCGCCCCGCCGAGGCATTCCCGGCCATCGTAGAACACGATCGACTGTCCGGGCGTGACCGCTCTCTGCGGCACATCGAAACTGACTTCCAGGGAAGCGCTGTCTCCGCCGGTGATGCGCGCCAGCTGCAACGGCTGACGATGCCGGATCCGGGCCAGCAGCGTCGCGCCGGCGGTTGCCGGGCGCCGGATCCAGTGTGGCGCCTCGGTGGTCAACGCGCGGCTCTGCAGCAGGGGGTGATCCGCGCCCTGCGCGACGATCAGCCGGTTGCGCGCCGTGTCCTTGTCCACCACGTACCAAGGGGATTCCCCGCTTCCCGCGACGCCGCCGATGCCCAGTCCCTGCCGCTGCCCCAGCGTGTAGAACATCAGGCCCAGGTGGGTGCCCAGCAGTTGGCCTTCGGGAGTTCGGATTTCCCCCTCGGCTGCGCGCAGGTAGCGCGCGAGGAAGTCCCGGAACCGCCGCTCACCGATAAAACAGATGCCGGTACTGTCCTTGCGCGCAAAGTTGGGGAGCCCGAGCGCCTGCGCTTCGCGGCGGACCTCGCTCTTCAGCAGCGGGCCGAGCGGGAAGAGCGCGGGGCGGAGCTGGTCCTGGGTGATGCGGCAGAGGAAATAGGTCTGGTCCTTTTCGGCGTCGGCCGCCCGAAGCAGGCTGGATGCGTCGGGGTCGTGCCGGACCTCGGCGTAGTGGCCGGTGGCGACGTGTTCGGCGCCCAACCTGCGGGCGTGATCCACGAGTGCGGGAAACTTGATTTCGCGGTTGCACAGAATGTCGGGGTTTGGCGTCCGGCCCGCCTCGTACTCGGCAAGAAACTGCGCGAACACCCGCTGCCAGTAGTCGGCCGCGTAATTCGCCTTGTGCAGTGGGATCCCGAGGGTGTCAGCGACCTCCCGGGCCATCGCCAGGTCGGCCTCGGCCGCGCAGTAGCCGGGTTCGTCGTCGTCCTCCCAGTTCTTCATGAACAGGCCTTCGACGCGGTAGCCGGCCTCGATCAGGCGTGCCCCCGCGAGCGCCGAATCGACGCCGCCGGATAGGCCCAGCATGACTTTCGGCGCCCGGGTCATGCCCGGTCGGGCACGAGCCCGCCAAGGCTCTCCAGAGGCAGCCGTACGCCAGCCTCGAAGCGCTGGAGGGATCGCTGCACCAGGGGGCTGCGCAGCGGGTACTGCGCGACCGCCTCGGCCGGCGTGAGCCAGTGTGTGGCGAAGATCACCGGGTCTCTCGCAATGGGCGCGGCCAGCGGCCGGGTCTCGCCGGTGAACGCAATGCGCAGGGTTACCGCGTCATCGGGAAGCCGCAGCAGGTCACAGCCGAGCCACGATTCGGGCAGGAAATCCAGGCCCGTTTCCTCGCGAACCTCCCGCACGATGGCCTGCAGAAGGTCCTCGCCCGCCTCGAGATGGCCGGCCGGCTGGTTCAGCACGCGCCGTCCCTGAATCCGTTCTTCCACGAACAGGTAGCGTCCGGCATCGGCGATCACCGCGGCGACGGTGACGTGACAGCGCAGCCGGTCGGTCATTGCCTGCGCGGGGCGGCGGATGGAAACGATACACTCATCCCGCGCATGATAGCGCGACCGGCACGCGCCGTCGGGGTGCCGTGTATCGCCATCATCGTTACTATAATCCGGCCGATCATCCCACTCGCGACCCCTGGAGCAGCCATGGCCTACGAACACATCAAGATTCCTTCCGACGCTGAACGGATTGGCGTTGCCAGCGATGGCACGATGCAGGTGCCCGATCGCCCGATCATCCCCTTCATCGAGGGCGACGGGATCGGCGTCGACATCACGCCGGTGATGCGCAGCGTGATCGATGCCGCGGTCGAGAAGGCCTATGGCGGCAAGCGCAGCATCGCCTGGATGGAAATCTACGCCGGGGAGAAGGCGAACAGCGTATACGGGGCCAACACCTGGCTGCCGGAGGAGACCCTTGACGCAGTTCGCGAATTCGTCGTGTCCATCAAGGGCCCGCTGACCACGCCGGTGGGCGGAGGAATCCGCTCGCTGAACGTGGCGCTGCGCCAGCAGCTCGATCTGTACGTCTGTCTGCGCCCGGTGCGCTACTACGCCGGCACCCCGAGTCCGTTGAAGGAGCCCGAAAAGACCGACATGGTGATTTTCCGGGAGAATTCCGAGGACATCTACGCCGGAATCGAATGGGAAGCGGGCAGCGATGAGGTCCGCAAGGTGATCGACTTCCTGCAGAACGAAATGGGGGTCACCAAGATCCGATTCCCGAACACCGCCGGGCTGGGGGTGAAGCCGGTCTCCAGCGAGGGCACCAGGCGCCTCGTTCGCAAGGCGATCCAGTACGCGATCGACAACGACCGGGCTTCGGTCACGCTGGTGCACAAGGGCAATATCATGAAATTCACCGAAGGTGCCTTCAAGAACTGGGGCTACGAACTGGCGCAGGAAGAGTTCGGCGCCGAAGAGATCGGCGGCGGACCCTGGTGCAGCTTCGAAAACCCGCGCACCGGGCGCGAGATCGTGATCAAGGACGTGATCGCCGACGCGTTCCTGCAGCAGATCCTGCTGCGCCCCGCAGAGTACGACGTGATCGCGACGCTCAACCTGAACGGCGACTACATCTCGGACGCGCTGGCTGCGCAGGTCGGCGGTATCGGTATCGCGCCCGGCGCGAACCTGTCCGACACGGTGGCAATGTTCGAGGCCACCCACGGAACCGCGCCGCGCTACGCCGGGCAGGACAAGGTGAACCCCGGCTCGCTGATCCTGTCTGCGGAGATGATGCTGCGGCACATGGGTTGGATCGAGGCGGCCGATCTGGTCGTGGAAGGCATGTCCGGCGCGATCAGCGCGCGCACCGTCACCTATGATTTCGCGCGGCTGCTCGACGGTGTCGAACCCGTCTCCTGCTCCGGCTTCGGCGCGGCAGTGGTCGAACACATGGGTGGTTAAGGGGGATGCCTACTGCGGTATTTTGGCCCGGCCCCCGGGACTCGATGAAGATGCAGGTCAGGATGTCGGAAACGCCGAAAGCGACTCATGAGTGACTCGAAGCACAGGCCAACCCGGGACGAATCGATCGCCGTCGACGAGGCCCGTCCGGAACTCAAGCCGCCGCGGAGGTTCAAGGTGGTATTGATGAACGACGACTACACGCCGATGGAGTTCGTGGTGGAGGTCCTGGAGACGTTCTTCGGGATGGACCGGGAGAAGGCCACGCGCATCATGCTGCACGTGCATACCCGTGGCAAAGGGGTCTGCGGCATTTTCAGCCGCGACGTCGCCGAAACCAAGGTGGCCCAGGTGAACGAGTACGCCCGGCATCACAAGCACCCGCTGCTCTGCTCGATGGAGGAGGCCTGATCCCATGCTCGACCGCGAACTCGAATTCAGTCTGAACCTGGTGTTCAAGGATGCCCGGGAGAAGCGGCACGAATTCGTGACCGTCGAACACCTCCTGCTCGCACTGATCTCCAATCCCAGCGCCGCGACCGTGCTGCGGGCCTGCGGTGCGGATCTGGAGCGGATCCGGACCGAACTCGACACCTGGCTGGATGCGAACACGCCGCGGATTCCGCCGCGGGACGGGCGCGAAACGCAACCCACGCTGGGTTTCCAACGGGTATTGCAGCGCGCGGTGTTCCACGTGCAGTCCAGCGGTCGCAAGGAGGTCAGCGGCGCGAACGTGCTGGTCGCGCTGTTCGGGGAACAGGACAGCCACGCGCTGCACCTGCTCGCCCAACAGGACATCCAGCGCCTCGACGTGGTCAACTACATCTCGCACGGGATTTCGAAGGTGGCCGACGAGGATCCCGCGCAGGGCCAGCCGGGTGCCGGCGAATCCGCCGGGCCGGGGGGAGCTTCCGGGGAGGAAGGGGAGCCGAAGCAGAACGCGCTCACGCTGTATGCGACCAACCTGAACGCGCGAGCGGCCCGGGACGAGATCGACCCGCTGATCGGGCGCGAGCACGAAATCGAGCGGACCATCCAGATTCTTTGCCGGAGGCGGAAGAACAATCCGCTGCTGGTCGGCGAGGCCGGCGTTGGAAAGACCGCGATCGCCGAAGGTCTGGCCAAGCGCATCGTCGACCACGAGGTGCCGGAGGCGATCGAGAAGGCAACAGTCTACGCGCTCGACCTGGGCGCGCTGGTGGCCGGCACCAAGTACCGAGGCGATTTCGAGAAGCGTCTGAAAGGGGTGCTTGCCCAGTTGAAGCGCCAGCCCGGCGCCGTGCTGTTCATCGACGAGATTCACACCATCATTGGTGCCGGCGCCGCTTCGGGCGGGGTGATGGACGCCTCCAACCTGATCAAGCCGATGCTCGCCAGCGGCGAGCTGAAGTGCATCGGATCCACCACCTACCAGGAATACCGGGGCATTTTCGAGAAGGACCGTGCGCTGGCGCGGCGTTTCCAGAAGATCGACGTGCCGGAGCCGTCGGTCGACGAGACCTTCCAGATCCTGTCGGGCCTGAAGTCGCGTTTCGAAGCCCATCACAACGTGCGCTTCACGCGTCCGGCGCTGCGGGCCGCGGCGGAACTCGCGGACCGCTACATCACCGACCGTTTCCTTCCGGATAAGGCGATCGACCTGATCGACGAGGCCGGCGCGAACCGACAGCTGCAGCCGTCCCGAAACCGCCGCAAGACGATCGGCGTGCAGGACATCGAGGCCATCGTCGCGAAGATCGCCCGCATCCCGCCGAAGTCGGTTTCCACCAGCGACGTCGAGGTGCTCCGCAACCTCGAGCGGAACCTGAAGATGGTGGTGTTCGGGCAGGACCCGGCGATCGAAAGCCTGGCCACTGCGATCAAGATGGCCCGCTCAGGTCTCGCCGACCAGGAGAAGCCGATCGGCTCGTTCCTGTTCACCGGCCCGACCGGTGTCGGCAAGACCGAAGTCACCAAGCAGCTTGCGCGCATTCTTGGCATCGAACTGGTGCGCTTCGACATGTCGGAATACATGGAGCGGCACACGGTGTCGCGCCTGATCGGCGCGCCCCCAGGCTATGTGGGCTATGACGAAGGCGGCCTGCTCACCGACGCGATCCTGAAGCATCCCCACGCGGTGCTGCTGCTCGATGAGATCGAGAAGGCGCATCCGGACGTGTTCAACCTGCTGCTGCAGGTGATGGATCACGGAACCCTGACCGACACCAATGGCCGCAAGGTCGACTTCCGCAACGTGATCGTGGTGATGACCAGCAACGTCGGCGCGGAGATGGCCAGCCGGCCCTCGATGGGCTTCACCCAGCAGGATCACTCCACCGACGCGATGGAAGTTCTCAAGCGCACGTTCAGTCCGGAATTCCGCAACCGGCTCGACGGCATCATCCAGTTTGGCGCACTCGACGAGGTCACGATCCTCGGCGTGGTCGACAAGTTCCTGGTGCAGCTGCAGGCCCAGCTGGACGAGAAGAAGGTGGTGCTGACGGTAACCCCGGAAGCCCGCGCGTGGCTCGCGGAGCACGGCTACGACGTGAAGATGGGTGCGCGGCCGATGGCCCGCACGCTGCAGGAACACATCAAGAAGCCGTTGGCCGAAGAGCTGCTGTTCGGCCGGCTGGTCAGGGGCGGCGGGGAAGTGGTGGTCAGGGTCGGCGAGGCCGGGCTGGAACTCGACATCCGCGAACCGGCCGTTTCCTGAGGCGGGAGGGTCCGGCTGGCCCGGACCCGCTCACTTGTTGCGGTAGACGATGCGGCCCTTCGTGAGATCGTACGGAGTCATCTGCACGATGACCTTGTCGCCGCGCAGAATGCGGATGTAGTGCTTGCGCATCTTTCCGGAGATGTGGGCGGTGATCACGTGCCCGTTCTCCAGTTCGACGCGGAACATCGTGTTCGGCAGCGTTTCCACGATCGTTCCCTCGAGTTCGATCTCGTCTTCCTTCGCCATGCAGGCCCTCTTCGATAACACAGGGGAGGCGACATTATGCGGATGCACGGCCGGAACTCAAGCAGAGGTAGCGCCCCGCCCGGTTTTTCACCGGCCATCGTCTGAATTGCGCTGCGCCTCCGGAGGCGGGGTGGAGGCTGGGGTGCGCCGGGTTGCGCGGATAAGAATGTCGAGCGGTTTGCCGCTCGAGAATCGTTACGCCTAAACTACGCCATCCTCGATCGGAACGGATTCGCCATGGAATCGCATTGGGCAGTCGTCTTCCCGGGTCAGGGCTCACAGTCGGTGGGTATGCTGGGGGCGCTGGGCGCGGGTCGTCCCATCGTCCGCGAGACCTTCGGCGAGGCCTCCGAGGTGCTGGGCACGGACCTTTGGCAGCTGAGCCAGACCGGTCCGGCAGAGACCCTGAACCAGACCGAATTCACTCAACCCGCGATGCTCGCCGCCGGTGTCGCCGCCTGGCGCGTGCTGGCGCAGGCCACGGACCTGCAACCGGCCAGGATGGCGGGACATAGTCTCGGCGAATACAGCGCGCTGGTCGCGGCCGGGGCGCTGGAGTTTTCCGACGCCGTGGCGCTGGTGGCCGAACGTGCCGCTGCGATGCAGGAAGCGGTACCCGCAGACGCCGGCGCGATGGCGGCCATCCTGGGTCTCGAAGACGCTGCGGTTCGGGAACTCTGTGCCACGCATGCGGGTGACGACGTGCTCGAGGCGGTGAATTTCAATTCGCCCGGGCAGGTGGTGATTGCGGGTTCGGCGCAGGCGGTCGAGCGCGCGGTGGCTGCGGCATCGGGTGCGGGCGCGAAGCGGGCGTTGCGGCTGCCAGTCTCGGTGCCCTCGCACTGCGCGCTGATGCGGCCGGCGGCGG
>SL_3KL_010_SEDDRAFT_10006425_pt1 | contig 10518 bp, 7 predicted proteins | sample SodLakKL_010_SED_2_FD_10381 | JGI IMG/M metagenome (IMG submission 10381)
CGCGCATCCTCCAGGGCCATCTGCCACTCACGATCATCGAGGGCCAGGATGGTGTCACCCTCCGAGACGCGGTGCCCGTCCCGGACCACATTGTGCGCCACAAACCCCGAGAGCCGGCTGAATATCCTTATTTCGCGCAGCGGCTCCACGGTGCCTTGCGTTTCGATGTGGTGATATAGCGGCTGATCGTCGGCCCGGTCGAATATGACGACCGGACGCACCTCCTCCCGTTCGGCCCTGCGGGTTTCGGCCTCCCCGTCGCCGTTGTCATCGGAGCAGGCTGCTGCAAATCCGCCGAAAACCATGCAGAGAATGAGTAACTGTGCCGGATAACGGTAGCTACCGGACAAATAGGCTATGGCAATCATTATTTTACTGTTTCAAGTGGCAGTTTCATCCATATACATACACAAAAATCATGGGATTACCGGTTTGTTATGTGTTACATCCTTCTTTCGCTCGATCCACCGGAATACCATCGGCACGAGAAAGAGCGTGAGCAGCGTGCTGGTCACCATGCCGCCCATCAGGGCGAGGGCCAGCGACTGGCGGAATTCGTATCCATCCCCGATCGGGATAACCATGGGCAGCAGGCCGAGCAGCGTGGTCATGGTGGTCATCACGACCGGACGAAACCGGTGCCGCCCCGCCAGATGCACCGCCTCGTCGAGGTTGCCGGTGTCATGGAAGTAGCGCCGCATGAAGTCGACCTTGAGGATGGCATCGTTGACGGCGATCCCCGTGAGCACCAGAATACCCATGAACGACAGGATGTTGAGGCTGAGTCCGGCCGGCCAGAGCACCAGCAGCGACCCGATCCAGGCGAACGGCACCCCGAGCATGATGATCAGCGGGTATTTCATGTTCTCGTACTGCACGGTGAGGATGACGTAAATCAGAATCACGCTGATGAGCAGCAGGCGCGCCATATCGCTGAGCAGCGACTCCACCTGGATGGCAGTGCCCGAAAGATGCACATCCACGCCGGTCTCCATCCGGAACGCATCCACCACATCACGGAAATCGCCGCGCTGCCACCACCAAGACGCCAGTCCGATATTGCTGAGGTAGCTCAGGACCGGGGTCTGGTTGATCCGCTCGATCTGCTCCGGCTCGCCCACATGCTCGATGGTCGCCAGCTCCGAGAGACGCACCATGCGGCCGCGGCTGGGCAGGCGCATTTCGGCGGGATCGAAGTGGGCGCTGACCTGCTGATAGAGCCGAATGTCGATGTTTTCATCCTCCTGCATCCACTCGGTGATCATCGCGCCGCGGGCGGCGGATTCAAGAAACGAGATCACCTCCCGCTCGGTGATGCCGTAGCGCAGCAGGCGGTCCGGACGAAAATGCAGATGCCACGTCTCCACCTCTTCGGCGTGCTGCAGGTCGAGCTGCCAGTCCGGATTGCGCTCGGCCAGCATCCCGCGCAGACGCTCGGCTCCGGCGGCACCGGCGCGGCGATCCTGACCGGCCACGTGGACCACCACCGGGGCAGCCTGGCGTCCGAGCACATTTTCGAAGAGCGGCAGCGCGTCCAGTTCCTCTATGCGCCAGTGGGGCTGGTTCTGCCGGAGGGTTTCAATTTCAGAGCGAATGCGTCCGGCCGCGCGGGGATCGTTCAGTGGAATTTCGATGACAAACCGGTTCAGGCCCTCATCCGCCAGCCGGGTGATGTTGGTATCGTCGGTGTAGCCGCCGAGCGTCAGGATGGGCCCCACCGCCGTATCCATCCCCGCAACATTATGGATGGATGCGGTGAAGGTCCGCGCCGCCTCCCGGGTGCTTCGCAGCGCGGTATTGCCCAGCATGGTGACCCGGTATCGCAGCCGCTGCTCCTCCCCTTGCGGGATAAGCTCTTTCGGCACGAACAGAAACGCGACGACGGCAAGCCCCATCGCGATCAGGAAGAGCGAAACAACAAGCACCGGCCGTCTGATGCTGGCAAGCAGCAGCTTTTCATAGCGGGCCTGGGCGCGGTCCATTGCGCGGGTGAATATCGTGCTTCGGTCATCGGGGAGGTCCGGGGAAGTTGTTTCGGGTGGATAGGGCCGGCGGCCGGATTGTCCGGTTGCACTGCTGTCTTCGGTCTCACCCGATTCTGCCGGATCGGTATCCGCGAGCCCTTTTCGTCTCCTGAACTTCTGGACCTGCAACACCAGCACCGGCAGGATGAACAGCGCCACCAGCAGCGAGGAGAGCAGCGCAATGGAGAGCGTGAGGGCCTGATCACGGAAAAACGCACCCTCGAATCCGCCGAGGAAGACCAGCGGCAGAAAGACGGAGATGGTGGTGAGGGTGGATGCGGTCACCGCCAGTGAAATTTCGCGAGTGCCCTTGCCGGCCGCTTCAAAGAGCGGCAGGCCTGATTTCCGGTGGCGATTGATATTTTCAAGCACCACGATGGCATTATCGACCAGCAACCCGATACCGAGTGTGAGTCCGCTCAGAGAGATGATGTTGAGCTGAATCCCGGCAAGGTACATCACAAAAAAGGTGAGCATGATACTGACAGGGATGGCGATACCGATGGTGAGCGGGCTGCGCGGGTCGTTCAGGAAGAAAAAGAGCACAAAAAAGGCGAGGATGCCGCCAAGCAGAAGGGTCTGGAGCAGGTTGTTGACCGAGGCTTCGATGAAGGTGGCGTTTTCGCTGAGCACATCGATGGAGATGCCCGGGAATTGCTCTCTCAGCTCATCGAGGACCGGGGCCATCTGATGATAGACCTGTACGAGATTGCTTTCGAAGTCCTTTTTTACCAGGACGGAGAGGACCGGGCGTCCATCCACCATGGAAAACGAAACGGGATCGCGTTCGTCCATCCGGACCTCCGCGACATCCTGAAGGCGCAGGATGCGTTCCCCGCCGACAGTTTTGAGCGGAAGGCGGCGGAGCTGTTCGACCGAGGTGATGCGGCTTTCGATTTTCAGCGAGTAGCGGTACCAGCCGTCGCGCAGCTCCCCGGATGGCGAGAATTCGTTGGCGTCGCGGACTCGTCTCTGGATTTCGGCGGTGGAGAGATCGTAGCGGTCGGCCAGATGGGGATGATACCGGATGTGTACCTCGGGGGTGAGCGCCCCGACGATCACCGCCTGGGCGATGCCGTGCTCCTGCTCGAGCCGGCGCGTGAGGACACGGTCGGCCCACTGTTTGAGCTCGAGCCGCTCATCGTAGCCGGGGTCGGGGTTGTCGCGCAGCTGAATCCCGAGGATGGCCACCGGTTCGTCGCCGGGATCGGAGTAGACCAGCTGCGGGCGTTCGGCCTGTTGCGGGAGGCTGAACCGGACCTGGTCGAGCCGTTCGCGAGCATTAAGAAACGCCAGATCCATATTGTGCCCCCATTCAAACTCGAGCGAGACGAAACCGATGCCCTGCCTGGCGTAGCTTTGAGATCGGCGGAGTCCGGGCAGCGTGCCGAGTGCGGCCTCCAGTTGCTCGTTGATACGCGTCTCCACCTCACTCGCCGAGGCGCCGGGCCATTCGGTGCGGACCATCAGCGAAGGCACGTCCACATCCGGAAGCAGATCAACCGAAAGCTCCTGCAAAGCGATATATCCGAAGATAAACGTTGCCAGCACGAGCATGATGGCGGTTATGGGGCGTTTGAGGAGCATTTTATTTCTAAAATATCACAGAAGGCAAAGGTTATCCCAATGAATATTATATGTTAAATTTGGGTAATTGGTAATTAAAGTTTCAGTTATATTCCTGATAACTCATTGTAGTACAGAGGAATATGACAATGAAAAAGTGCCCGAGGTGTTCGAACACAAAAATATGGGAGTTGGCCACTGGCCAACTGGCCTGTTCAAAGTGCCACTCACGATGGTTCCCTCCCAAAACGTACTGGCAAATGAGTAGACTTTCCGGACAACACAAAGCCCGGCTGATCGAGTACTTCTGCCTGGGTGTGCCTGCCTACCGTCTTCGCTTTTTGATGAGCGTGAGCCAGAAGACCGTGCAGCGCTTCTACAAGCTGCTCAGGATCTGTCTGTACCAGAACAGCCTGCAGCTGCTCAGTCCACACAGTGGAACGTTCGAGATGGATGAAACCATGTTTGGTGGATACCGCCCGGACACCGCGGCTGGGGAGCTGCCGGAAAGACGATCGTTTTCGGCATTTACAAGCGAAACGGGCAGGTTGTCACGTTCCCTGTGTCTTCCAGAAGCAGAGCTCAGATCCTGCCACTGATCACCAAACACACCCCGGCCGGAAGCCTTTACTACACCGATGACTGGCATGCTTATGCTACGCTTCACNTGCGTGGGGTTCACGTGGTTGTCGATAAGCGCAAAGGAGTTCCCAAGGGACGATCCCACATCAACGGCATCGAAGGCTTCTGGAGTTATGCCAAANATTGGCTGTATACGTATCGTGGTGTTCAAAAAGATTTCTTTCCGTTGTACCTTAAAGAGATTGAATGGCGATTCAATCACCGTCATGAAAATCTGATTCCACTACTGAAAAATCTGACTAAAAAAAACATACCTGATCAGGAACTGCTGAAACTTTGGGTATGAATTACCAAAATCTAAAATGTAACAAATATGTTGCATTTTAAGACCACAATTTATCTGTAACATACTAATCAGTGTGCGTAGCTGTTCAAGCTATGATTGTAATAATGTAAATGAGACTGATAATAATTGATAATGAAACGATCAGAAGGGGTGCGCAGATGTTCGGGCAGCATTTCAAAAAGCATCTAAATAGCTCTGGACACATTTGTAAAAGAATTTTCCTCTATAGCCCCGAAGATGAGACACCCTTGTTACTTATGGATGAAAACGACTGGTTGCTGCAGGGCCGAAAAAAACATGTGCATGAATTTTTCCCCTCGATTCAGGTTTGGATCTGTCGGTTGATTGCTAAATATCTCCATGAATTTGAACCAGACATCATTCTTTTGAATGGAGCCCGTTCGGTGAAGTACGGAGGCATCGTAAAACGATATTTCTACAAGGGTAACGCGCCCTTTGTGGTACGAGTCATTGGTAGTGTGGTTTATTGGAATCGATCGATCATTCAACAATTGTACAGTAGATATGTGATTACGCCCAAAATCGATGGGGCTATTGGTGTCGGGGAGAAGGCATTGAATGATTACAGATCTCTGTATCATTTCAAGGGCCCGGGTGTATTCATCCCCAGATCTTTTGATTTTAATAGTTTTACAAATAGTAGAAACAGAGAACAAATACGAAGCGATTTAAAAATCAAAAGCACACACAAAATTGTTCTTTATCTTGGTAGTCTTAACACAGAAAAACGACCCGATCGATTTTTAAGGGTTTTTCATGCCGCAACGAAACAAATTCCGGAAGCAAGGGCTTGGGTGGTTGGAGATGGAAAACTTCGTTCTCAAATGGAAAAACATGCTTATAAATTAGGAATTCTTGAAAAAGTGACTTTTTGGGGCTATCAGACAAATGTTGAGTCGTTCATCATCGGTTCTGATGTGTTGCTAATAACAAGTGACAGTGAGGGTGTTCCTGGCATCGCCATGGAATCTCTCTATCTTGAACGACCTGTGGTCACCACCAACGCCGGTGATGTGGCCATTGTGGTACAGCACCGGAAAAGCGGATTTATTAGCGAGATTGAAGACGAAAAAGGTCTTATATCGAATCTAATACTCCTGTTGTCGAATCCACGTCTGGCACGGACATTCGGTATAAACGGCAGGAAATATATCACCCAGAACTTCGATCTTTCCCGGATAACTGATCAATACCTGAAGTTTTTTAACCATATTATAAAAGTTAAAAATGAAGGTAAACTAATAGAAACAAAATAAGTACAATTTTGACTATGAATGAATCAAAAGCAAAAAGCAATTTATTAGAGATAAAAAACAAGCTGGAGGAGAATGAAGTCAACTACTGGCTTGACGCAGGCACCCTTTTAGCTGCCGCAAGGGATGGTAGGTTTATTCCATGGGATAATGATATAGACCTTGGAACATGGGAGGAATCATGTGAAAAATTAATCGAATTAAAAAATGACTTTGAGAGACTCGGATATAAAGTGAAATATAATACGTTTATAATTTCATTGGAAAAGGACGAATGTCCAATTAATGTCAGCATATATAAACGTGAAAAAGATTTTGCAGTACGAAGAAGTTTTTATAAATATTCTCAAATACGACTAATTAACAGTTTTATGATTAGGCTGGCGTTTTTAATGAGAAGCAGCTATTACCATAAACTTAGTTTGGGACACTCGGATGAAATAGTAACAAAAATAGCTATCATATTCTCAAAAATTAGACATCGCATACCTGATAGCATAAAGCAACGACTAGACATAAAACATGAGAAAATCTCAACTAAGCAGATTTGCATTGTCGATTCTAAGCATTTTAACAGCAGCGAGTTTCTTACATTTTATGACAACATGTATCCTGTTCCACATGACTATAAAGCATATCTCGTAGCAAGATACGGAAAGGATTGGCAGACGCCAATTAAAGACTGGGTTACAGAAAGAGATGATCAATCAGTTGTCATCGAAAGTTAAATACACTTTTTGTGTCTATATATAATTTAAGACTTAATATTTAATGTTTTGTATGACATAGTAATAACATGGTCTATCATATTGTTAGTGATATTCTTGATACATATCACTACCATCGAAGATCACAGACTGAAGAAAATACTTTATGTAGCATTGTCTATTAGACTGCTACTAATGGTTATTGAGGTTTATATCTATTCGGACTTACCCTACCTTACAGCTAGAGATGCGGGTCGGTTTCAAAGAAGGGCTGTTGCATTTTATGATCAATACTCCTTATATGAATTATTAATGCCACCCTACCCGAGTGGCTCCGGCTTGTATTCTTACATGATGGCCACCATTTATGCATTTTTCGGAACCACAGAAAACTCTATTATTCGATCTGTAAATATCCTGGCAGGTGTTTTTGTAGTATACAATTCATATAAAATATCACAAACACTATGGACACGTAATGTTGCAGTACAAAATGCATTAATACTTGCCATATTTCCACTATTGGCTGTATATGCTCAAGATGCAATACGTGAATCATTTGTTGTGTATTTTCTGACACTTGGAATTTTGTATTATGTTTACTGGTCGCACCAGAAAAGACCCTACTATTTGATTATCTCTGTATTTGGATTTGCCTTGAGCACGGCTCTGCACATGGGAGCATTGATGGCGTTACTGGCGCTTCTTGTCTACTATTTTTGGCGGGCAATCAACTCACTTTTTACCGGGAAAGTCTACAGCTTAATCAATACAATTGTGGTGATAGGTATTGTTGGTGCTGGCATTTTCTATTTGAATACCACCGGATGGGGACTTGGTGATATTGGTGGTGAAGGAGCAATTGGCGAATTTGGCATGGAAGAACTGATTGAAAGGCGTGGCCATGGAGAGACAAGAGGAAGAGCAGGGTATCTTGAAGGAATGCTTGCTAATAATCCACTTGATATCATATGGCAAACTCCGGTACGTGTTGCCTATTTTTTGTTTACTCCATTTCCCTGGATGATGAACTCTCTGTGGGATCTTGTCGGCTTGTTTGACTCTTTGCTATACCTTCTCGTTTTCTGGGGTATCTACAAATCACTTCCAGTTCTGCGGCAGGATCCGGAGAAAATGGCGCTTTTGTTTATGTTGATTGGTATGCTTATCATATTTGCCTGGGGTGTGTCAAATTACGGCACGGCTATGAGGCATAGAGCAAAAATAATTCCCTTAGCTATATGTCTGGCTCCTCATATATACCCTTTGAGAAGGGTAGTATATAATCAATTAAAAAAGAAGTGGCAGATTATTTACTTATTGAAATTATTGCGGAATTAGATAGAATTACATTTTCTGAGTTAAAAAACCAATAATTATACTCGCTATGAAGATCATATATATAATAAACTCATTTCATGTAGGAGGCGCTGAGGTTCAGCTGGTAAGTCTGGTGCAACATGTCAGGGGAAAAGTTGATGATGTAGCGGTTATTTCGCTTTATCCACATGAAGAATTGGCTGAAGATCTGATTTCTTCAGGGATTGAAGTTCATTTCTTGAACATGAAGTCATTTCGGAGTTTTTTTCGGGCCTTTATACAAGCAAAAAAGATTATTAACAATTTTCAACCTGATGTGATACATAGCCACATGTATCATTCAAATATTTTTTCAAGATTGTTGAAAGTCTTTGCAAGAAGCCCGCAATTGGTCAATACAGCACATAACAGTTGGGAGGGAAGTAGGTTTCGATACTTTCTCTACAGAATCACTGCTGGATTAGCTGATTTTGTATCTATTGTAAGCCAGGAAGGTTATGATTCTCATATAAAATATAAAGCTACACCAAAGCATAAACTTGAAAAAATACCCAATGGTATTGATACGGAAATTTTCAAACCTAATTCCGATTTCAGATTAAAAAAAAGGCTGGAGCTGGGGGTTGGCGATGAATTTCTTTTTGTATCCGTTGGGTGGCTTTCCGAACAGAAAAACTATGAGAACGCTCTTAAAGCAGTTGCCGCTATAAAGAAAAAAAAGCGATTAAATTTCAAACATTATATTATTGGCAAAGCACCTGGAGGATCTGATAACCATAAAAAACTGGAACAAATGACCAGAGAGCTTAATATTGATGACATAGTAAGTTTCATTGGTCATCGAAAAGATGTGCAGGAAATTATGAAAGCGGCAGACGGTTATGTGTCTTCATCGGCATGGGAAGGAATGCCCATCGTTTTGTTGGAGGCTGCCGCCTCGGCGTTGCCGATTGTAGCTACGGATGTTGGTGACTGCAGGGCAATAGTACGCGATGGAGTTAATGGGTTCCTGGTTCCTCCAAGAGATCATGAGAAACTTGCAGACGCTATGACAAAACTTCTGGAGCTGTCACCTGAAGCTCATTCCGTGATGTCGGAGCACTCGCGGAAGCACGTCATCGAAAAGTTCTCAATTCACAGCGTTGCAGATAAATGGGTGGATATATACAGATCTCTAATTTGAGCCGCAAAATAAATTGATAGTTTTATGCTTGATTATCGCTTTGCTATAGAACTCGGTAGTATACTGAATAGATGTCTCATACTAAATTTGTGAGGGTTAAATCTATCACCCAAACCTAAAACATATCAAGAGCACGTCACCCAAATAAAAAATGGAAAAAGATAATGCATTCAGAAGCCTCTTATTCGCCAGAGGGTATTTATTAACTTCGAACCCAAATAATGTTGCTGAAGAGATAGGCGTGCTGAGTGACTGGAAAAAAAGAAAGCTTCGTTCTTTTACTTTGTTTACCCATCCAGAGTCCGATTTTCATGTATATGAAGTTGAAAAGAGGACTTGGTTGCTTATAGGACATGCATTCGATCCATGGGAAAAGATAGCAGGTGAAAAACAAATCTTAGAAGGATTATCGCAAGCATATGCCGACAGTGAGGAACAATTTTATCATGCGCTGGATAGACTTACTGGACGGTTTGCCTTATACTGCATCAAGAATGACGGTGGAGGTTTTGTGGTGCAAGATGCTGTTGGTCTGAAAAATGTCTATTTCCTGAATAACCAAGATGAAATCTGGTTTGCCTCCCATTCTCAACTATTGGCTGATATACATCGATTGCAGCAAGATCCTGATATCCATAGAATGGTGAATTCTTTCTTCTACGGGATTGGTATTCGGCACTTGCCAGGTATTCATTCTCCTTTCAGGGAAATATCTATGGTTTCAGCAAATACCTTGCTGCATTTTCCCTCCTTTCAACGAAAACGTTTTTTTCCAAGAAATGAGAATCTGCAATCAAACGACTTGGATGGTTTGGCACAACAAATTGGGGAACCAATGAGACGTTCTTTTGATCTGTTGGTTCAAAAGAAAAAGTTAGCGCTGTCATTAAGTATAGGAACAGATAGCAGAGTTACCTTTTCTGCATCCAAAGAGCACCAAAGCAATATTCATTATTTCAGTTACATTTCAGATACCGAGGAAAAGCGTGACGCTACTAAAGCCGCCAAAATGTGTCAGGAGCTTGGCATGAAACACCATCTTTATTCCGTGCCAGTTGAAGAGATTAAGCAAAAGGACGATTTGAATGATTTTATTGATTTATTAAATCAAAACTCAGCTCACATCCGAAATCCCACCATTACTGAAATATGCAAGCTGTATTACCTTTACAATAACTTCCCTAAAGGTTTAATGGAGGTCAAAACTCCGATTTCTGAAATTGGGCGTGCTATTTATTGTAAAAAAACAGGCAGGAAGAAGATGCCTGACAAGCTTAAGCCCAGGAACATGAGTAATCTTTACAAACGCAATATGTTTGACAGAAAATCCCTGAAGTTTATGGACTCAGCTTTCAATCAATTTATTAAGGCAACTAATTTCGGAGAGAATTTCTATAACTACGAAGAACACGATCTTTTTTATTGGGAGCATAGGAATACTGCTTGGGCAAGCCTCGCCAACCAGGATCATGATATAATTCATGACATGACTTCTATATTCAATAATCGGGAAATA
>SL_3KL_010_SEDDRAFT_10006426_pt1 | contig 10518 bp, 7 predicted proteins | sample SodLakKL_010_SED_2_FD_10381 | JGI IMG/M metagenome (IMG submission 10381)
CCCGCCACTCGTCATTGACGGAGAGATACTCGTATTCCACATGAGCCCCCAGCCAGGGAGCCTGCGGCCCAAGGCCGAAGCGACGGTGGTAGGCAAGGCCCAAATCCACCGCCACCACATTCAGATCGTCGAAACGGTCATGGAGACGGGCGGACAGGCCCACACCCGCGTCCAGCACGCCATGCTGGCGCAGATCGAAAGGATGAACCCAGGCCAGTTCTGCATCTACGAAGGAATCCGATCGCTCATCGTCCGACAGGGCCGCACGATTGAGATTGTCGTCATAGGAGAGAGCGAGCGCCAGATTCCCGAACCAGCTCGCCTCCGCACGCCCAGACAGGCATAGCAGCACTAGCAGAACGACCATCAAACCTCGTGGTGACAAGCCCATGCCCGATTCCTCCCCTCAGGCGGGTCAGCGCGAACCATTGCCACCCCAAAGTATAGCCACTCGCGGTGATCCGTCACCCGATATTCGGGAAATCCGGGCCTGCGTGCTCAAACCCTTACCCGGGGACCCAGTTAGCTGCCGTGGCAGCCGGGGGGACCCGTTTGGGGGATGGTAGTCCGTCGCTCGCTGCTGCCCAATGGCTTCAGTGAGAAGAACCTTATATTCCCGTGCCGAAACAGGCGTGGCAGCCAGGAACCGTCAAACAGCGAGGAAAAAAGCCATGACCAGGGAACTCAGACTCAGCGCATTGATTGCAGCCATGGCGGTGATCGCCGGCTGCGCCGACAGCGTTAGCCCCGACAATGGCCTACCAGGTGTCGGTGGGGGTGACGGCATTGAAATCAGCGGCAATCTTGAAGGCCTGATCGACGGCACACAGTTGGTCATTGAGAACGACGGCGGGGAGAGCCTCACACTGGTTGATAATGGACCATTCAGCTTTGACGAGGGCCTGGCGGAAGGCAGCAGCTACCAAATCGCCGTGGTGACCCAGCCGCAGGCGCAGTACTGTCAACTGGACGATGCCTCCGGCACCATCAGCGAAGCCAGCCCACCCATCCAGATCAACTGCCAGACGGAAGACATCACGCTAAACCTGTCACCCGGCGCGACCCGCGTAATGGCCAACTGGGAAGATGTTGGAGCCAGTAATTACAACCTCTACTGGGCATCTGAAGCGGACTTCGATCCCGAGGAATATGCCAGTGCGCTGAATGGGGGCATGGCATCGTCGGTAACACCGCCTTTTGCCATTGACGAGCTTCAGCCGGGAAAAAATTACTTTGCCGTGCTGGAATCGGTGATTGGCAACGAAACCCGTTATTCCAGCCTGGGTGATGCGCGTACGCTTCTACCCGCAACGGAGATGGAAGTGAATGTGACTGCGCAGTCTGAGGAGAGACTATTCCTCGGTGGCGAGTTCGATCATGTCGGCTACCAGGCACTGGGATTGCATGTAATGGATGCCAGCACAGGCGAGCCCAGAGCCAGACCCTGGTTCCGCAGCGAGACTGACTCTATCGGGGCCATCAGCACTCTGGCTGACGATGGCATGGGTGGAACCCTGCTCGGCATTCTCGGCAGTCTCGAAGACGGCCACTCAAGCATCGGCGGCCTGGGCGGTATGGTCCGTCTTGACGACATGGGAATGATTGATGCCGACTGGGGCGGTGATACCAGCGAGCTTGCCTCCGTTATTCATATCCGTGTGGATCACGACCACGGCATCGTCTATGCCATGGGCAGCCCCGCGGGTGGCGGCGGCCCTATTTCCATGTCTGACCTCAACCTCCTGGTTGCCTACGACCTGGAGAGCGGGGAGCTCCTCGGCGAAGTCGTGGAGTTTGAGAGCGAATTCTCGACCATGGATGTGGCCGGCGGCCGTCTGTTCATCGGTGGAGAGTTCGAACAACTCACGATGAAGAATGATGATTCCACTCACTCCAGACAACATGTGGCAGCCATCGATTTTGACGGCCACGACTGGCAACTGAGCGATTGGAGCCCGGACCCCGATGACATGGTCTCCCTGATTACCGCCTACCAGCATGAAGATGAGATATTTTCAGCACTGGTTCTGGTCGATGACTCCATTCTGTCACTGCAAAGTGAGCCTGCGATTGGCAAACCTGCGATCGGCGATGGTCCGTCACTGGTGGTTGTCAATCAATCTGCCCAGGTCATTGCCACCGGGCTCGATGATTACGATGAGCTGCAGCCGTGGCACATGCGAACGCATGATGGCGCTGTTTATCTCGCCGGGGGGTTCATGAAAGACGGTGATGACTATTCCATGCTTCGCATGGCTTCCGATGGTGTCATCGAGAATGCGTGGCTTCGTGATGATATCGGCTCAGTCGGCCAGGTGATCGTCGCAGACAATGGCACCCACTACATCTTCGGGGACCCGGAAGGTGGAGAGACCCCTCAGATATTCGCCATTGACGAAAACGATGAACCCATATCCGGCTTCCATGAAGCCTTTTCGGACCATGTGCATGCCATGCACCTGACCGGAGATCGGATCATGCTGGCGGGCAGCTTCCGTAAGCATCGGATAGCCCCCAACGGGCGCCTGGCGGTGCTGGGCCCGGATCTGGAATGGGAGACGGACTGGCCCAGAACCGAGAGCGCCAGGGTCTGGGATATCGCCATTGCCGACGGTCGGGTACTCGTCGCTGGCGCCTTCAGGAACATGGTCGATGAAGACGGCGAACATGATCTGCGTGACATTGTGGCCATCGACTACGACACCCGCCTGGTTGATACCGGCTGGCCGACAGCCCGACCGGACGGCTCAGGTAGTGGCATCGTGGTTGTGCCGGCCTCGGATGGCACTGTCTATTTCGGGGGCACCTTCCGCGACTGGGATGAAGATGAAGACCACGCCACCCTGGTGGAGATATTGCCGGACGGCAACCTGGGTCGGGACATGCCGCGATTCCTGAACGACGATGACAATCCTTCGCAGGTCTGGGCCCTGCTTCTCGACGAGGCCACCGACAAGCTTTTCGTCGGCGGTCGCTATTCCCGCGTGGATACCGGCAGTGGCGTTGAGGACAGGCAACTGCTGGTACGCCTGGATGTCTCGGGCACCGGCGCGGCAGGCCTGGATAGCTGGGCAGAAAGCCTCGAATTTGATGGACAGGCCACCCGCCTGGTACGGGATATAGACCAGGATCTGTCCCTGGGCCCGAGACTTTACTTCACCGGCAACTTCGACGAAGTGGGTACCGCTGGCAACATGCAGGTTCGCGACAATGCCGCCGCGCTCCTCACCAACGCCAGCGACACCGAGCTGCATGGCTGGTCTCCCGAGCGGCAGGGATTCGGCAGCGGAGGTGGCTGGCACCTGCTGATTCATCCCTCCGCCGATGTCAGTCTGGTGGGTGATGACCTGGCATTCAGTGGTACCAGCGACCCGGCCATTTTGTGGGTCACTGACAGCGAATCCGGCAATCTGGTGGGCCATGCAGGCGAGCAGAGTTCGAGCATGTTGTCCACCCGCGGTCTCAGCCGACGGCCGACAGATGGGCGAATCTGCGTGGGCTTTAACGGTTTGCGGAACACCTTCGCCCAATTCGACGGACAGATTCGTCGAGGCCTGATCTGCTTTGACGAAATGTACCAGCCTCTCTGGTAAACGACCCCCGGAATCGGGCGGGGGGGGGTCTACGCCCCCCCGCCCGGCTGGCCCCGCTTGAAGAGACCCTTGCCTCACCCTCGGCCCTTGGCTATGGTCGGTGGCTGCGTTTACCAGCCTGAGCCCTCTGCCATGCCGTCCAGAAGCCTGCCTGAATACTGCCCTGCCCGACGATACCCCAGCTTGGCATGGGTGCTGCTGACCGGTCTGCTGCTCTCCGGCTGTGCCACCGCGCCTGAACCGGAAGCGGAAACACCGACGCCTCCCGCTCAGGAACCGACACTCCCCGCTGCCCCGACGGATCCCTTCGAGCTGCTGGAGACACCGGCTGAGGAAAGGGGTCCCGGGGAACTGGTGCTGGTAGCGGTGGGCGATGTGGCCCAGCCGGCCAGACAATGGCCCGAGATCACAGAGTCCCTGGGGGATAGTGTCTTTGACCCCACCCGGGAACTTCTGGCCAGTGGCGATCTGGTCTTCATGAACCTCGAATCGCCGCTGACCGAGCGTCCCCCGGTGCCAGACAAGCGTTTTGCCTATACCACGCCACCCGAACGCCTGGCGTGGTATCTGGATGCCGGGTTCAACATGATCTCCCTGGCCAATAACCACATCGCCGATGCCGGGGAGGCGGGTATCCAGGACACCGTTGAAACAATTGACAGCCGCGCCCGGGTGCGGGGCGAAACGGTGTTCCACGCCGGCGCCGGTCGCGCCGGCCCCGCACGCTATGAGCCGGTGCGGATTGAGCCCGAGGGCCGGGACCTGACCATAGCCTTCTTCGCCGCCGGCTTTTCGGACAGCCCCTCGGTGATCCACTGGTCGCGAGACGAGGGCCTGTTCCGCGCCATCCGCACCGCCGCCGAGTCCGGCGACTTTGATCTGATCGTGGTCTCCGCCCATGCCGGCATCGAGTATGAACATGTCCCGGCGGATTCGGTTCGCCAAGCCTATCGACGCTACATTGTGGAGGGAGCTGACCTGGTGCTGGGCCATCATCCCCATGTCATACAGCCGGTGGAGCACTATGGCGACGGCCTGATCTTCTATAGCCTGGGCAATTTCGTGTTTGCCTCGCGGACCCAGCGCCATCACGCTACAGACGCTCGCCTGTACGGCATGATGGCCCGCATAGTGATCCGGGATCGCCGGCTGAAGGGCGCCGAGATCGTGCCGCTGTGGGTGAACAACTCGGAAGGCTGGACCCTGGCTGACGGCAGCTACCTGCCCAGAACCGATTTCACCCCCAAGGTGCTGGAAGCGGGCTTTGCACGGGAATTCTTCAAGGATCTGGAAGACTGGAGCCGAGAAAGCGGTGCGACGGTGCCTGAAACGGTCAATGATCGGGGGCGGATCAGGCTGGATTGAAGACGCCCCTTCTGCTGTCAGGCAGGGAAACGCTATCGGCTTTCTTCTGTCCGCGATAGTGATAGCATCAGAGTCATGGGGTGGCACCTCGTCCGCGAGGGCCGACGCGACAGGCACAATCTTCACGGGAAGCTGCTTATGGACCACAAGAAAGTCGACGTTGCCAATTTGCGGGTGGGCATGTATGTCGCCAAGCTGGACAGGCCATGGCTGGAGAGCCCCTTCCTGTTCCAGGGCTTCACCATTCAGGACGAACAGGAGCTGACCCAGCTGCGAGAGACCTGCGAGCACGTCTTTGTGGATGTGGAAAAGAGCGGGGATATAGACGCCGCCGAGCTGGAGACACTCAGCACGGCCGGTCCAGCCGGTTCGGAAGTGAAGACCGAATTCAGCGAAGAGGTGTCACGTGCCCGCAAGGTCCTTGATCACGGCGCCGAAGTCAGTAGCAAACTGCTCGAGGATGTTCGTCTCGGTGAAAGCATAAAGGAGGATGATGCCCGCGAGGTCGTATCGGATCTGATCGTGACCGTATCCAACAACCCGAACGCCTCCCTCTGGCTTACCAACCTGAAGCGCCAGAATGAATTTGTGGCAGCCCACAGCATGAACACCTGCGTGCTGGCGGTAGCCTTTGCCCAGATGCTGGGGTACGACCGCAAACAGCTGGAAGAAATCGGGATCGGCGCCATGCTGCACGATATCGGGCTAATGCGCACGCCGCGCGAAATCCTGGACAAGCCCGGATCGCTGAGCGACGAGGAATTTGAGATCATCAGTCGCCACCCGCGCGAGGGCTACAATGTGCTTCGCTTGATCCCCGGGATGTCGGATACAGCACTCAATATCGTTCGTTATCATCACGAAAAGGTAGACGGAAGCGGCTACCCCAACGGTCTGGCTGGTGAAGACATCCCCAGAGAAGCACTGATTGTTGCCCTGGTGGACGCCTATGATGCCCTGACCAGCGTTCGGCCCTATACCGACAAGCCGCTGACACCCCACGAAGCCCTTGGGAAGCTGCGAGAAGTTGCCGCCACCTCTTTCGGTGGTGATCTGGTGGAACAGTTCATGCGCTGTGTCGGCATTTATCCGGTAGGTAGCCTGGTGGAACTCAACAGCGGTGCTCTGGCTGCCGTGGTTTCCCACACCCAAAGCACCCGATTGCGCCCAGTCGTCATGATGCTGCGAGATGGTGACGGGCAACCCTACAACAATCGCCCGCTGGTCAACCTCGACTCCCTGGTGGAGGGTATGGACACGGACCGCTGGCGCATACTCGGTGTTCGTGACCCGGAAGCCCACGGTATCGACATGAGTGAGATCGCAGACACACAGGGTGCTTGATCCGGTTCCAGCGTGAACGGCTAGCCGTTCACGCTGGATTCCCCCATGATGCAACCACCCGCCGCCTCGGCAGCAAAGCACTTACACGGTTTGTCCGATAATTCCTACACGCATGCTCCCCAGACGATGACAGCGCGAGAGCGCGGCCCCGACTATGTTTATGCCATCGAGAGGGGGTTCTTCAAGAATGAAGGGGCAACAGACATGCGACAAGGAACTCAACCACAGGTATTTCAGGAGCTGATTACCCAGACTGCCGGTCTCGGCGGCCGCTACCTGGAGCTACAGAAGGCCAACGGCCGTTACCAGCTTCGAGCCCTGTTCGCCAACAGCTGGAAGGTGCTCGACATTGCCGAGAGCGATGCCACTGAAATCTGGAATTGGGCGACAGGCAGCATTCGGGCACGCACGCCGAAACGGCAGCTCTCACTGGGAAGGCAGCCACTTCGGGCATTGGAGATGGTCGGCCGTTTCTCTCCCGATTCCCTCAGTCGGCGCAGCCTGACTCGGCTCACACTACGTCTGATGGGAAGCTCGGGACAAGACCATTTGGACAGCGGCACGCTGGCCATGCGAATGAAGGATCTTCAGGTCTGAATAAGCCCGGGCAGACTGTCGCTATAAGATATAAGCGCAAAGTTACAATGCGAATCAACAGAGCGGCTCACGCCCATTGAGTGGTGCCGCTGTACAGTCGATCAACATAGGCCTCCGTCACCCGGGCCACATCAATCTTGAACTTGGCAGGGTCAACTACCCGCATGATCTGCCACTGCTCACCATCACGCAGTTCCGATCGCTTGTCGATATCCAGCAAGGGCCAGTCTCGATAGGTCTGGCCCTTGCCGTTCTTGAGCAGCATGACTTCCGGTCGTATCCGGCTTTTGCGTGTATGCCCCACCACGAGCGCGACGGATCCATTATTGAGCTGCACAACACTGCCGATGGGGTAAATTCCGATACAACTCATGAAATCCTGGACCAGTTTTGGCTTGAAATCGGTCGTGGCCAATTGCTTCAGAACATTCATTGAATTATGCGGGGACGAAGCAATGCGATAGGGACGTTCCGTTGTCATCGCATCATAGACATCTGCCAAAGCGACGATCATCGCCTCCTGAGGAATCTGCTCGCCCGAAAGCCCCTGAGGATACCCCTGACCATTGATCCGCTCATGATGACAACGGATTATGTTCAAAACCATCGGTGACAACTTGCCGCTGCGCTGCATCAATCGCTCACCTTCGGTGGCATGCTCGCGAAGCTCCTTCTCTTCCTCATCCGTAAGCTTGCCCGGCTTGTCCAGCAGGTGCACGGGCAAACGCATCAGTCCCACATCGTGCAGCAGGGCCCCCACACCGATATCAATCAAGTCCTGGCCTTCATAACCAAGATGATGGGCAAAGGCCAAGGATACCACGGCGACATTAGTGCAATGACTGGCGGAATGCTCGTGGCGTCGCTTCAGACTGTTCAGCCACATGGAGGCATTCAGATTCAATTGAACGGCATGAGTCAAGCCCTTGACCACGTGGGTGGCTGAAGAGGCATCAGGACGCTTGCCTTCCCTGATGGATTTGACCACGTTGTCCATGAAACTCGAGGCCCGCTCTCGATACTGGTAAACCTGGGTAAGCGCCTTGCGGAAATCGGGCTCGTGAGGTTGCAACTCCGGTGAGGAGGCGGCTTTAGGCTTCACTTCATGGACAATCGGTCGGGGAGGAGGCGTGTCAGACTGCTTCATCGCAGGGCCGTCATAGCCCCGTTCGGGATCAATCTTCACATAGCGGCAGCTTGCCTGGAGCTTACGGAGATCTTCCTCGCTTTCAATACGAAAGCCCTGGAAGAGAAAGGGTGAACCGACCCATGGCCGGTCCAGTTCGGCCACATACATTCCGATCCGAAGATCCCGCACATCCACTGGCTTCAGTTCCATTGTGGTCCGGCCTCCTGCCCGAGCGCACTGCCTTGATTTTCAGGTTGCTAATTCAAGGCAAATGTAGCAGCAGTTACAGGGCGGGTCGAACACTTTTTCTTTCCATAAGGCAGAAAACTGCATCGGCGGGGACAGAACCGTGCAATCGCTGCCAACATTGCGCTCCGGGTCCCATTTTGGGACGTTATGATCGAGTAGAGGCCGATTGGCAATCGCTTCACAAACGCTTAATTCGACAAGCTAACGGTTTGCCGTACGGTTAAGGTATCGCGCGCCCGATCATGATCCGGCGGGAAGCGATAGCGTCTCGCGGCGGCATGGATGCGTTCGGTTATCACCGCCGGCAAAGCATCCGGCTCGGCAATCCGACTGTCCACAACATCACCACCTCGGCTGACAGTCATATCGAAGACAACCTCGCCTTGATAATGCGCCGCCATGTCGTCCGTGAAGTTTGTGCGACCGACGATGTAGGGCCTGGACGCATCCGAATAAAATTCCGCGTTCGCCAAGTCGTCCGCGACCTCGATCCGGGAGACGCTCTCGTGGATACCACCCAGGGTGCTGCGATAGGTCCAGATTCCCGGGCTGGCATCCATATGCCGGGTCTGCGCGGACCGGCACCGTACCCGGGTAGCCGGCCCTCCAGGATGGTGGTATTCATCACTGGCCACCCATTCATCGTCACCGTCGTAGACATCAATGCGAACGGCCTCCCCCGCCTCCGGATGACCTGTCAGTTTGATACAAATCTGATGGTCGGCATCCTCAGTCATCAACAGTCCTTGCGCCCACGAGCGCGCCAGTGAATCCGGCGCGGATGGGGTCCACAGAAACTCAGTATGCACGCGCACTTCGCTGACGGTTTCGGACGGCGCCCCAGTGGATGCACCAATAAGCGCTCCGGCAAGAAGGGAAACGACAGCAATCCGCATGGGCAGGCTCTCCGGCTCGGTAGGTAAGACTACTGCTTTCACCTGGATGCTACATTGGTCCAAGTGCTATTTCGAGGGCGGCTCATTTGGCTCACCGTCACCCGAGGAACAGCAGAAAGCCATAGTGTCCGGCTGGCCTTCCATTCGGGCCGAATGTTGCCGCAGTTGCCGCGCGGGCCGTGTCCACTCCCTCCATGGTGCGTCCCTGGGGAATCCCCGTGGTTCTCAGCGCAAGGGCCACACAATTGGCAGGAAGCACTTCCTACTGTCGAAACAGGTCTTCCCGGTTTGCTATAGTCTGGAGACATCCCTGGTTTGCAGCGGGGTGCCGGGCTATCGCTGGCGGAGGGGCTTGGCCGGTCGACCAGCTGCACCTCAACGGGATACCATGGGCAGCGAAGCGCCCTCCCCTGTGGATGGTGGCGCCAGCCAGCCCGGGCCGAAAGCGATGATTTCTTGCTCTTTCGGTATTATCATTGCCAGGAAGCGTTGAAATTTTGCCCACGAACCTCAGCCAGGGAGCTTGAGATGGAGGTTAGAACCTTTTCGGAGTTGATTAGCTGGACAAGGCAATTGCATGAGCACCTGGCTATTCGCCTGAAACAGGGCTCTTCACAAAATGCGGGAGTTCGCGCCTCGGCGCTGCTGCAGTACCTCAGTGAGCACGAGGCTCATATGGAACGGCTGATTCGGGAGTTCGAAAAACAAGCCGACCCCAAAGCCATGAAGACCTATGTGTACGATTATATCGCCCATAAGCCAATCAAGCGGCAGCACACAGCCGACGATCACTATGCATTGCTGAGTTTTGATGAAATCTGCAGGGAAGTTTTCGACTTCCATACCCAAGTTATTCAGCTTTATCGTGTCCTGATGGGCAAGGTCGACATACCTGAGGTCCAGGCCCTGCTGGAGCCTCTGATTGAAATGGAAGAACACGAAGCCATGCAGCTATCCATGCAAACAGGACGTATGGCTGACATGTGAATCAAGCAGGCCCCATGCCGGTGACTCGCCGGACATGGGGCCTGAAGAAGAATGAAAGCGGCGTTAGCTTACCGGCAAGGCCAGCCCTAGCCAGATCCACCCCGTAACGCTTCGTGGCGCCGCCTGATCTCCTCACGGGCTTGGGCAATTTCATCGGATTCCGCAAGGCCTCCGGCGCTCGGAAGCTCGTCATCTGTCTGCGACAAACCCAGCGTCAGCGCAATCAGTGAGAAAACGACCACACTGACACCGGCCATCATCAGCATCATGGGCGGCGTCAATGCACCGGTGAAATAATCCACCTCCCCCATGAGCGGAACAATCCGGAAGCCGCTCATGCTGATCACATACATCCCCA
>SL_3KL_010_SEDDRAFT_10006428_pt1 | contig 10515 bp, 7 predicted proteins | sample SodLakKL_010_SED_2_FD_10381 | JGI IMG/M metagenome (IMG submission 10381)
CAATCATTGAAGGAGTTATTTCCAAAAACAGGAAAAAACAGGGGTGTACACCTTCGGGAATTAATTCGCTGAATGCATTTTCAACGGAATGATTAAGATAGGGAGCTTTAATAAATCTTTTATTTACAAAAAAATATTGTTCTTTTCTTCGTTTTTTTGCGAATTCGGGTTTTAAAACAAAGCCGTGAATTTTGAGAAAATCGGTTTTTTCATCAACAGGAATAAGTCTTTGATTGTATTGATTTCCAAATAGCCCGGCAATTCTTTGTTTAATATTTGATGGGTCAACTTGCAGTACGAGTTTATTGTTGTAAAAATACTTAAAACCTGTTTTATGGTTTGATAGCGCAATTCTTGCAAATTCGTTATAAATATTTGATTTTTCTACATTTTCGGATTTTAGGAAGTTGCGTCGTGCAGGAGTGTTGTAAAACAGGTTTTTTACGGAAATAGTTGTTCCTTGTGGGCATTGACAGGGATTTTGACTTTTTAGTTTTGAACCTTCAATTATAACTTCTGTTCCAATTTCAGAGTCTTTTGTTTTGCTTTTAAGTTCAACATGCGATATTGAAGCTATAGAGGCTATTGCTTCCCCGCGAAACCCCATAGTGTTTATTTTAAAAAGGTCTGAAGCATTGCTTATTTTTGATGTTGCATGACGTTCGAAACTCATGCGGGCATCAGTTTCTGACATACCACAACCATTGTCAATAACCTGAATTAAGGTTTTCCCGCCGTCCTTTATAATCAAAGATATTTGAGTTGCACCCGCATCAATAGAGTTTTCAAGTAATTCTTTTACAACAGAAGCAGGTCTTTGAATAACTTCCCCNGCAGCTATCTGGTTTGCAATCGAATCGGGAAGTAGTTTTATTATATCTGACATTTAATTTGATTTCCTTTTTTTGTTATAAAAAATAATTTTATTTACAGATAAAATAGTAAATAAGTTAAGAGAAATAATGCTCCTAAAATTATCAACAGCCTGTTTCTTGCACCGGATTTAGCTTTTTTCTGCTGAGTTCTCTTCCATCGCATGTTTATTCTTTCCCGAAGAGCTTTTTCATATTCTTTTTTTTCTTCTTTAGCTTCAGAATAAGCTGTATTTTCCAATTTTTCCAAAGCTTCTTTACGAGCGTCGTAATAAACAGGTTTATAGTTATACTGCTTGTTCTTTGGCGTCTTAAAAAATGTTAGTGCCATATACTTTAACTTTTTTACAAAAATATCTTTTTAGATTGAATTATTCAAATATTTTTTTGTGGTACAAGGTATTATATTTTACTAACAAATCTTTTTGACGAATATTTTATTTCTTGAGCTATCAACAAATGTCAAAAAAATATTTAAGGATTTAATTATTTAAAATAGTGAAAAAAAATTATAAAAAAACCCAAATAAATATTTTAATTCTATACTTAATTTTGGTTATCTTTGACTTCGATTTATAAATATTTTTATTAAGAAATTATTTGTAATATGGATTTAAAAATTCCCGGATATATTAAACTTTTTATAGGTTTATTGTCGGTTGTTTTGGTGGCAACAGTTATGATGGAAGCAAAAATGTTGTTGGTTCCAATTTTGGTTGCTTTACTGCTTTCTGTATTGATAAGTCCTTTTACCAGTTGGCTTGATAGGGTTGGTATTCCATCCTTGTTGTCGGTTTTTATAAGTGTTATTGCTTTACTGGGTTTCTTATTTGGTTTAGGTACATTTTTTTACAATCAGTTATTAGGATTTTCAGGCGACTTAACTTTACTTGAGCATAGATTTGGTGAGTTACTTGGATTTGTCAATGAGTTTTTGGAAGAGCATATAGATGGGTCTGTTCCTATATCATTTGATAGTATCCAAAGTGCTATATTTAAATATTTATATGAAAATATGGCAATGCTTACAGATGGAATGATAGCTACCGTTTCAACAATAACACTGGCTTTCATGGTTCCTATATACATTATATTCATGCTTTATTACAGGAGATTTTTGCTTGAATTTACTTTGCAGGCATTTGGCTCCGGTAATCGTCAAAAGACTTCAAAAATCGTACACAATGTTAAGAATGTTGTTCAGAATTATATAGTTGGGATGTTTATAGTTATGTGTATTCTGGCAGTTTTAAACACTATTGCATTGCATGCCATAGGAATTAAGCATGCTTTACTCTTTGCTGTTATTGCTGCTATATTAAATATTATTCCATTTTTAGGTCCGTTTTTGGGTTCAACTTTACCGATTTTATATGCTTTTTTAACAATGGATTCTTTATGGTATCCAATAGCTGTATTCCTTAGTTTTTATGTAATACAATTATTTGAAAGCAACTTGTTTGTCCCGAAAATTGTCGGAGGTAAAGTATCTATGAATCCTTTAATGACATTAATAACTTTATTTGTCGGAAATTATATTTGGGGCTTTATGGGAATGATATTGTTTATTCCCGGTATAGCTATTCTTAAAGTGGTTTTAGATGAAATAAAAGGCATGGAACCTTATGCTTATTTGCTGGGAGATATTCGCAAAACAACCGGAGAAAGAAGTGAAAACTTTTTTGAGAGACAGTTTAAAAAAATGCGGAAAAAATTAAATATCTAAATGTCCTTTATTTACTATTTTTTTAATTAATAAAAATATCTTTCGGATAAGATATATCTGTTAAGTAAAGGCCGTTTCCCAGTACTGAACAACCGGCGCTACTACGGTTTCTTTTAATTATAATTTCTTCAAATTCATCTACAGAATGTTTCCCTTTACTTACTTCTAAAAGTGTGCCTACTATTATTCTTACCATACCGCGAAGAAATCGGTTGGCTGTAATAGTGAAGATTAATTTGGAATCATGTTCTTCCCATTTCACATTCATTATATTGCATTTATTGTGGTTAATCTGAGTATTTACTTTTGAGAAGCTTGTAAAATCAATATGGTTATACAGTTTTTCGGATGCTTTTATCATATTGTTAATATCAAGTTCGCCTTTATATAAATAAACCATGTCTTGCATGAAAGGGTTCTTTTTTCTCTCGATAATATACTTGTAAGTTCTGCTTATAGCATCATATCTTGCATGAGCTCTTTTTTTTACAGGTATGATATTATCTATAGCTATGTCGTTTTCCAGCATGCAGTTGAGTTTAAAGACAATATTATTTTCAAGGAAAAAATCCGGGTCGAGGTTTGTATCAAAATGAGCATAAAATACTTCAGCATGTACCCCTGTATCAGTTCTTCCGGCACCCGTAAGATGTATCTTCTCTTTTAACAAGACAGTCATAGCTTCTTGCAATGTATCTTGCACGGTAGAAGCGTTTTTTTGTGATTGCCAACCATGATAATTTGTTCCGTTAAACGCTAATTTTATAAAAAATCTGTTCGGCACTTTTATTAATGATTTATTTTTTGTTTTGTTTAGAAATTTTTGCCCATGAATCACGTAATGTAACAGTTCTGTTAAAAACAATATTTTCATTTGAAGAATCGGGGTCAATAGTAAAATAGCCGGTTCTTTCAAACTGAATATTATCACCTGTTTTAAAGGTTTTTATTGATGGTTCTCCGTAGCAATCAGAAACTATTAAAGAATCCGGATTAATATAATCTTTAAAATCCTTACCTTCTTTTGTGTTAGCAGGATTTTCATTTAAGAAAAGCCTGTCATAAAGTCTTGCAGTGGCTTTTACCGCATGGTCAATGCTAACCCAGTGTATAGTTCCTTTAACCTTTATATTGCTTGTGTCTTGTCCGCTTCGGCTTTCCGGATAATATGTGCAACGTATTTCTTTTATTTCGCCGGTTTTAGGGTCTTTTTCTACTGATTCGCATTTAATAATATAAGCATATTTTAGTCTGACCACTTTCCCGGGAGATAGTCTGAAAAACTTTTTTGGCGGGTCTTCCATAAAATCATTTTTATCAATATAAATTGTTTTAGAAAAGGGGATTTTTCTCATGGAAGTATTTGGGTCTTCAGGATTTATTTTTCCTGACATTTGTTCTACTTTGTCATCAGGATAGTTTTCAATTACAACTTTAATGGGATTTATGACAACCATAGCTCTGGGAGCTGTTTTGTTAAGATCTTCTCTGCAACAATATTCAAGTAATCCCATATCAATAATATTTTCTCTTTTTGCTATTCCTACTTTTTCAGAAAAGTTTCTTATTGCTGCGGGTGTGTATCCTCTTCTTCTCAACCCTGATATAGTTGGCATTCTTGGGTCATCCCATCCATTTACTACTTTATTTTCAACTAGTTCAAGGAGTTTTCTTTTACTCATAATAGTATAAGTAAGGTTTAACCTTGCAAATTCTATTTGTCTTGGTCGGTTCTCTTTTATATCTAAGTTATCCAAAAACCAGTCATATAGTGGTCTGTGAACTTCAAATTCAAGAGTACATAAAGAGTGGGTAATTTTTTCTATGTAATCCGATTGCCCGTGTGTCCAATCATACATAGGATAAATACACCATTTGTTACCTGTTCTATGATGGTCTATGTGTATTATCCTGTACAATACGGGGTCTCTCATGTGCATATTTGGAGAAGACATGTCAATTTTAGCTCTCAAAACTTTTGCTCCGTCAGGATATTTCCCGTCACGCATATTATAAAAAAGTTCAAGATTTTCTTCTACGCTTCTTTCTCTGTAAGGGCTTTCTTTGCCGGGATTTGTGGGAGTGCCACGTGAATTAGAAATGTCCTCAAAACTCATATCACAAACAAAAGCTTTCCCTTTTTTTATAAGCGTTACAGCATAATCAAACAATAAATCAAAATAATCACTTGCATAATATTCTCTGTCTTCCCAATCAAAGCCTAACCATTTACATCTTCTTTAATGGAGTCAACATACTCAGTGCTTTCGGTTTTGGGGTTAGTATCATCAAATCTAAGATTACATTTACCGTTATATTTTTTGGCTATACCAAAATTAAGGCATATAGATTTGGCATGACCAATATGCAAATAACCGTTTGGTTCAGGGGGAAAACGGGTATGGATTCTACTTTTGTTTTTATTGTTTTTTAAATCGTCCTCAATTATCTCTTCAATAAAGTTAAGAGAGCGATTTGAATTTAATTCGTTGTTTTCTTTTTTGTTCATTAAATGAAACTTTAGGTGTTATTTTAGAAATATATTTTTTTGAAAAACAAACAAAATTAAAAAAATATTACAATGAAATTAGTAAAAAAATTACTTTTGTGAAATATAATTTTTACTGCATTTTAAATAAAACATGGGAAAATTAATACTTGAGGATATGGAGTTTTATGCTTATCACGGCTGCTTTAAGGAAGAGCAGCAGATAGGCGGTCGCTTTATTGTAAATATGGAAATCTCTTTAAACACGGAAGAAGCAGAGTCTAATGATAATTTGTCAGGGACGATAAATTATCAGGATGTTTATGATATGATAGGAACTCAAATGCAAATTAAAAGCAAACTTTTGGAAAATGTTGGCAGGCGTATATTGGATGCAATAATAGAAAAGTTTGATTTTATAGAGCATGCAAAAATTAAGATATCAAAGCTTAATCCACCCATTGGCGGTAAAGTAAAGGCTTTTACAGTTACTTTGGAAAAGTTTTCAGAAAAAAATAATTTTGTTAAGTGACAAAGTTTTACTATTTTTGCATAAAAAAAATAAGGTAAATTGGTTTCGTGGCCGAGTGGCTAGGCGGGGGTCTGCAAAACCCTTCACAGCGGTTCGAATCCGCTCGAAACCTCAAAGCATGAAAAAGGATTAGAATGAAAATTTCTAATCCTTTCTTTTTTAGGGGTAATCATTAAAACCTACTTTATTTTTTACTACCAACCCATCTACCAACCCGGTTTGGTTCGCTAATTTGTTCAATAATAGGAAGTTGTAGTCTTAAAAAGTTTTTTGCCCAATTTTTCACCCACCTTTCATTCAACCTTTGTTTTAGAATAGTTTTCTCTCGGTTTTTAAATTTTAAAATTATCCACACAGTTATTTCATATTGGCATTATCTTTTATTTATTGATAAACAAGAATTTATCAATTTTATTCCACAGTTTCACCAAAATTTTCACCACAGTTTTTACCACAGTTTCACCACAGTATAAATTATTTTCCTATTTCCCAATAACCTGTTTGTCGAGCTTTTATGTCTTAACACTTTTTTCTTTTTTAATTTTTCAATATGCTTCAGAACAGCGGAAAGATTAACTTTCATTAATTGGGCAACTTCATCACATTTTATCACATTTTATCACATTTTATCACATTTTATTGCATCATATTTAAAACTACTTAAATAATTATTTTCCAATATCCCCCTCTTCTTGATCCTACCCTCATTATGATATTTTCCTCTTTTAATTTGTTTAGGTGCAATTCTGCTTGTCGCTTGGTTATATCAATATTTTTTGCTATATCATTTAATGATATTTCCGGATATTCCCTAATAAGATTTAATATTTTTTTCCTAGTTTTTTCCCTAATTTCTTCGCCAGGTTCTTTATCTTGTCCGGCAGTTTCCTCTTCCGACCTTCTGAATATAATCTTAAACCAATTTTCATCAGCCTCAAACTCAATACAGGGCAAATCGTATTCCTTCATAGCATTTTGAATTCGCATCAAACCTGACCCGATTTTTTCCACCAGGCTTATGCGCTGCATCAAGCCAAAAAGCAGTGGATTCCGCGGCAGGCTTCTGCCACATAATTCCTCAACTTTCATTTTGCCACCGGTTCGTCAGGGTTGTCAATCTCTTGAATTCGAAATAATTACCCCGATTTTTACATTATTTAAAACGTCATGTACAGGCAAGAAGTTTCCATTGTTTGCAGTGCTGAAATTCAAAAATTTGAATTTGCAAGTTGTTGTGAAGCAGTTTGTTAAGCTAATGTTATTCAGGTGAAAGTTTTATTAGACAAAGCATGAGTTTTTTGACTTTTATGAGTTAATATATAATTTAGTTGTAAAGACGAATATTTAATATAAATACAAAGTAATTATAAAAACTTTTGTTAAAAAAAATTATTTTTTGTTAAAAATATATATGTGTGTACTTTATATAATATATGCAAATTATCTTTAAATTTGTTTTTTATTTTTTTTGAATAAAATAAGTTTTGTTTCGATTAAATTTTATTTATGGGGGTTACAACATATTTTTTTAAAAAAAATATAACAAAAAATAATAAATAAATATATTTTATAATCAAACTTAAGATTTAAAATGAAGAAAATCAAATTATTTTTATCCGTTTTTGCACTGTTATCAGTGTTTAATGCTCAAGCAAATGAAGAACAGATAACATTGAGTTTTACCGCAAACTATGCATGTTCTTGGTCAGAACTTGATTATATTGTTGTGGAAAATCTTACTCAGGATGCAGAAAAAACACTCTATTACCCTGATACCGTATTAGTTTTGCCTTTTTCAACAGATATTGGTGATATTCAAGGAGGGTATAAAGATTTGTATGTTTCAAAAAATTATCCAAATCCATTTTCTGGAAAGACACATATAGATATTGGTGTTTATGAGAAAGATAATTTTAATATAAATATTTATGATATCACGGGAAGAAAGTTAACAAGCTATAATGCTGAATTGGAGCCAAATGTGCATAATTTTACTTTTCATGCATGTAGTGAGCAAACTTATATTTTAAAAGTAACTTCCAACAAGCATATAGAAAAACAGTTGATGATTCAAGTTGGTAAGGGTAGTGAGAGCGGTTCGAGGATAGAATATAACGGAGCAACACAAAAAACAGAGTCGCGTCAGAAATCATCAAAGTCTGATTTCCCTTTTGATAAAGGAGATGAATTAAGATTAACCGGATATATAAATGATAAATATGATGAAATTGTTGAAGAAATTACAGAAGATAAAGATTATATTTTCGATATTCTTAATACTGCTCCTGATGCTCCGGTAGCAGCTTCTGCATCTTTTGTTGAATATGATGGTTTTACGGCAAACTGGGAGGAAGTTACAGGTTTTGAAGTATCTTACTATATTTTGGATGTTTCGACTGATAGTGATTTTAATACATATGTTATTGAACAAGAAAATGTAGGAGATATAACGCAGTATGAAGTAACAGAACTTGACCCTGAGGCAGAATATTATTATAGAGTTTTTGCAGTAAATAGCTGTGGCAATTCTGATGCTTCAGATGTTATTTTTGTTGAAACTGAGGCGATAATACTTGGTTGTGGAGATTCCTTTGTTGATGATAGAGATGATAATGTTTACCAAACAGTGCAGATTGGTGGTCAATGTTGGATGATCGAAAATCTTAATTTTGATGATGGCTGTACTGAAGTATCGTGGGTAGATGGTTCAGATGAAGGTTGGTGTGGCTGTTATGATGATGATCCTGATAATTGCGGCTCATATGGTCTTCTTTATCAATGGTCTGCAATTATGGATGATAGTAAAGCTAAAAAGCCTCAGGGATTATGCCCCTCCGGTTGGCATCTTCCATCAGATGATGATATAAAAAAGTTAGAAATGCAGCAAGGAATGACACAATCAGATGTTGACGCTACCGGATGGCGTGGATTATATCAAGGTGATAGATTAAAATGTGAGGAATACGATTGGTGTCGTAATACCAATTATCCTCCATGTGGCGCAAGTGGATTTACTGCTTTGCCCGGCGGTGTTCGCAGCGCTGAAGGTTCTTTTGATGACCATGGTGTCTATGGTTACTGGTGGACTTCTTCTACGACTGGTTACGATCCCGGTGAAGCTTGGGGACGAGGACTGGGTTTGAATAATTATACTGTGCAGCGTTATGGATACAACAAGGCGAAAGGTTTTTCTGTCAGATGCCTCAAGGATTCTGAGTCTCCCTGTCCTGAACCTGATGCCCCAACAGCATTAGATGCTACTGATGTTCAAGCTGAATCATTTACAGCTAATTGGGAAGAAGTTATTTCAGATCCTGCTGTTACACATTATTTGATAGATGTGTCAACAGATAGTGATTTTGAAACATATATTCTTGAGCAAGAAAATGTTGAAGATGTAACGGAGTATGAAGTAACAGGATTAGATGTCGATACAGAATATTATTACAGGGTTTATTCGGTAAATGAGTGTGGCGCTTCAAATGCTTCAAATGAGATTTTTGTTGAGACTTTATGTCCTGAACCTGATGCCCCAACAGCATTAGATGCTTCTGATGTTCAAGCTGAATCATTTACGGCTAATTGGGAAGAAGTTATTTCAGATCCTGCTGTTACACATTATTTGTTAGATGTGTCAACTGATAGTGATTTTGAAACATATATTCTTGAACAAGAAAATGTTAAAGATGTAACGGAGTATGAAATAACAGGATTGGATATTGATGCAGAATATTATTACAGAGTTTATGCGGTAAATGAGTGTGGCGTTTCAAATGCTTCAAATGAGATTTTTGTTGAGACTTTATGTCCTGAACCTGATGCCCCAACAGTAAAAGGTGCTACTAATGTTGAAAAGTATTATTTTACAGCTAATTGGTATGAAGTAATTTCAACACCTGAGGTTGTTCGTTATATTTTAGATGTATCAACAGATAGTGATTTTGAAACGTATGTTCTTGAACAAGAAAATGTTGGAGAAGTTACAGAATATCAAGTAACAAAGTTAGATCTTAATACTGAATATTTCTACAGGGTATATGCTTATAACAAGTGTGGCTTTTCAGATGCTTCAGATGTTATTTCTGTTAAAACATTATGTCCTGAACCAGACGTCCCAATAGCATTAGATGCTACCGATGTTGAAGATGTATCATTTACAGCTAATTGGGAAGAAGTAAGTTCAGACCCTGATGTTACACACTATTTGTTAGATGTATCAACAGATAGTGATTTTACTTCGTTTGTTCTTCTCGAAGAAAATGTTGAAGATGTTACGGAGTATGAAGTAACGGGATTAAAGCCTGATATGGAATATTATTACAGGGTTTATGCGGTAAATGAGTGTGGAACTTCAAATGCTTCAAATGAGATTTTTGTTCAGACGGAGCCGATAAAATGTGATGAAATTACTTTTACATATAATGAAGGCACAGCTTATGAGGAAGAACTTACTTATTGCAAAATTGTAAGTTCCGTGACAGGAAGAACATGGATGGATAGAAACTTAGGAGCTATCTCTTATGATGAGCAAGATGAAGATACTCATGAGCCTTCATCAAATACAGATTATCCTTTTTACGGGGATCTTTTTCAGTGGGGTAGAGAAGATGACGGTCATCAGGTAATAAACTGGATAGCTTCTGATGAGTCTGATGGTGCAGAGCAAGATAGAGAAACCAGTGTGTTAGCGACTAATAATCAACCCGATCATGATAATTTTATACTATCACCTGATAATCCATGGGATTGGCGTGATGATCATACTGCAGAGAGGTGGAATGCTGATCCGATTGAAAATAATCCTTGTCCTGATGGATGGCGTGTTCCAACAAAACAAGAGTGGAGAGATGAGGCAGGATTTGTTGATAAAGGGTGGGAAGGAAGTGATGATGCTTTT
>SL_3KL_010_SEDDRAFT_10006429_pt1 | contig 10514 bp, 7 predicted proteins | sample SodLakKL_010_SED_2_FD_10381 | JGI IMG/M metagenome (IMG submission 10381)
TCCGAGTCGATGATTAAACTCGAAGAAGTTGCAACAAGCATTCCGTCAATCTCAATTACAATCTGTCCATCAGGAAAAATGCGCAATTGATTTTCAATATTCTCCCTGCTCCATGTTTGCATCGAAGGGAAACATATTTTTTGCATACGTATCAGGGCATCAAAATCTTCAATCTGCAGATTTCTTACATTTAGTTTGCTTTCAAATTCCTGAAGGTCAATTTTATCCATGTAGAATGGTATTTTCTTATTTGTTTAGTATTGATCACGGATATCAGTGATATCACCATTTTTAAAGTTTGCAGAAAACAGGAGTTCTATCAGTTTTCTCCCCGCAAGGTTGGGTGCAATCAATTGACCCGACTCCTTGAGTTCCACAAATTTTTTCTTGTGGATGAACTGTTCGTCTGTTGTACCTCTTATAGTTGTTTGCATATCAGTATCAATAATGCCAGGTGCTACTGCCATGAGTTTCACAGGATATTTTTTGTCTTCCTGTTCTGTTGCTATGCAACGTGTAAACATATCAAGGCCTGCCTTACCCGTGCAATAGTTGCTCCAACCATGATATGGATTTGTGGCAGCACCTGATGAGATATTCAATATACGTTTTTCGGTTTCCCATTCAGAAAAATGCTTCACAAATTCCTTTATAATATACATGGGAGCCAGCAGATTAACTCTCATGTGCAAATCCATCTTTGCTTGTTCAAGAGTTTCAACAGGCCCGATAGGTTTTATCACTCCTGCATTGTTGATCAGGTAGATTCCCTCACAGCCTTCGTCTGAAATATTTCCAAATACAAGCTTCATTAACGGTCCAATTGTATCTGTATGCGATAGATCGCAGGAGTAGAAATTCATTTTGCAGCCTTTGGCAGCAGCTAGTTTTTGAAGGACATTATTATCTGTTCGTGAAACACCATGAATATGATGGTTCTCGTCAATGAGTGCAGTAGTTATTCCTGCTCCTAATCCTTTACTATGTCCAGTGATTATTATATGCTTCATTTCCTTAGTTTTTCAAATTTCTATTTAATTTTTTTTACCGATTTAATATAACCCGTATCAGGATAAAATTCAATTTGAAGATCAACAGGTGGCAAACTGGTAATGATTCCAAACTGACTAACAAACATCCTGGCATCGGCAATTGAACTTGCTCCTTTCGAAACGGTAATATTGCCATGTTCGGGAATCCGGTAATAAAATCCGGTTTCTGTTTTTTTGCGGTCGGGATTCATGACAAATACTCCTAGTTGCCGGGTTGTATTGCTTCGGGTTGCAAGAATATTTACAGCCTGACTTCCAGGCTCCTCTTCCTGCACTACCCCGTTTAGTTCAGAGAAATGGAAGAGTGTATAGGGCACGCTTGCAGTATTTTTATCCGGAATAAAGTAATAGCGGTATTTTATTTTGCTTTGGGTTGTAAGGCCGGTAAATAATTCCAGGTAATCATTTTCCTGTCTGGTAAGCTGATCGTTCATGTATTGCAAAGTTTCTTTGGAGTAGGTTATTTCAGCAAATCCACTTATAAGGTCAAACTTTTTATCGCGGATTTTTAAAATATAATCAGCTACTTCTTTAGCCCTTATTTCTGATGATTTTTCAACCAGCCGACGTCTTAAGGTTCTCCTTTCAATAGTCATTGTATCAACCTGGATGTGCTGAATAATTGTATCAACCTTTTCGTGCAGGTTTGATTTAACAAAATGATTAAATGTTGCTTCACTTCTAAAAATACCGTATTCCCTTTCCAGTGGGGTGCCTTGCAGGAGTTCCTGCTGATCGAAAGGAGCATTTACTGCTAAGATAAGGCCGCCTTCACTCATATTTAGAGACAAGGGGTTTTTGTAGTTTTTGTTCAAATCAAGTTCTGCAAAGTAAAACTCAGATGGGTCGGGTTCGGCAAAGGAATTAATGTTTATTTCTCTAATCTCGTAGATTGAAGAAGGTTCTGTGATAACATCTTCGATTCCAAGAAACTTTCCAGCATAGGATGCAAACGGGCCGGGGTTTTCAGTTGTTTTTATAACAGTAACGTCAATTATTAAAACCGTTCTTGGCAGTGCATAATAGAAACCCTGCAGGCTATGTCCGGTTTCAAGATTTCTGATATGTTGCACCCTTATAGGTTGCTGAGTTTTACAGCTCACTCCCAGTAAAAGAATTACTGCTATTATAATAAAAATTTTCAGTCTGTTCATTTTGTTATGGTTGAATATTTTTTAATTCCTGTTTAAGATAACGTTTGGTTTTATCGCGAATTGCTGATACTGTAAAGCTTCACAAAATTATGGAAATAAAACAAGTTGAAAGTTTCATTTACAAAATAATAAGATTTTGGCTGATTACCTTTTGCAAATGCCTGAAGTTCCAGCTGAATAAAAAGAATGTTATGGGCTTTTCATGTCGGTCAAGTTGTTTAATGCAATCTGCAGGTTTTTCCCAGTAAATGAAATCAAAATTTTTGAAGGAATCTTTGATAGTCAGTGATTTTATATGATTTGTTATTTGTTCCGCATTCATACCTTGGTAAAGGGTGGTGGTTTTTTCATAACGTTCTTTCAGTGGGATAATGATATTGCTGCTATTACTATCTTTTGTTTTTGAGTTATTGCTTCTAAACAATTCGTTTTGAGAAAAGAAAAGGTTAATCCGAATTTTTTCATTAATAAAAACACTGGAAAAATTTAACCAGAAATCATCCGGTATATTTCCACTAAGATCAATGAAAACTTCAAGGTCTACATGCTGCTCAAGTATTTTTTGTCTCAGGTTTTGCAATGCTAAGGGACCGGCTGGTTTATCAATAATTACAGTATTCTCGCCGGGGAAAAGCATCATAAGTCTGCCGTGCAGACTAGCAGATGCAGGCTTGAAAGATTTAAGCAAATTGCTGATTCGGTCGGGTCGCATATCGATAGTTGACATGGCACAAATGGCTGCCAGGATCGAATCAAGTAAAATATCGTTTTTGCCTGTTGCCCATAAAGGAATTTCATCCAGACTGGCAATGCGGTTTTTGCCACCGCTTGTCCAGAGAAAAAGCTCATTGTCCTCTTTGCCTGCTCCTGTACCACCCCGCAGGCAGTGCCTGCGGAATTCAGGGTTCTCAGTGTTATGTGTGAAAAGAACCGGTTTACTGATTAAGCGTTCCGACATTTTTAAAACCAATGGATCATCGGCATTGAGGATGGAGAACCCATCGCTATAAACTTCTTCTGCAACTACAGATTTGGCATAAGCTAGGTCGTGGGTGTTTCTTATATAATTTTTATTCAGGTGCTGAGCATGAACATTCAGAACAATACCAACATCAGCAAAATTATATCCCAGCCCGTGTTTTAATATGCTTTCAAGCGAGGTTTCTAGAACTGCACAATTCACTCCCTGGTCTTTCAAGATCAGCTGTGCAGCATGGTAATTGGCCATATTCTCTCGAATAATACGTCGGCCACCTATGTAAATGCCGTCAGAATGAGCCAGGCCGGTTTTATAACCTTCCTTTTCAAGCATAAAATTGATAAGGTATGCACAAACAGATTTCCCGGCTGAGCCTGTTATAGAAATAACAGGAATCCTTGAAGGAGTATTTTCAGGGAATAGCATATCCATAAAATGTGCAGCAACATCTCTGCTTTTACCCTTCCATGGATTAAGATGTATGCGAAGATCCGGAGAAGGTTCAACCCCAATAACAGCCCCTTCAGGATCTTCAAGTGGCTTGCTAACGTCAGCACAAACTATATCTATTCCTGCAATCTTTAATCCACTTATTTCTGCAGCGCGCTCAGCAATGGTTCGATTGAGCGGATGCACTATACCGGTGACATCGATGGTAAGTGCACCACTTTCAACATCTGGATTGTTGCTCAATAATATCTTAACCCCTTCTTCAGGTACATCATCTAGTGTAAATCCATAAAAAGAAAGAGTTTCGAGCATTTCATTGCCGGGTTGAAGCATATCAAGGCTGCCTTTTTTTTCGGGCTGCCGGTTTTGATCTTCATTGAGTTTCTCTATAAGCCGGGCAATATTGTCCTTCCCGTTTCCAATAATCTCAGGTGGTTGCAACAGACTTGCTGCTACAAACTTGTCATCTATAACAAGCATGCGATAAACCATACCGGGAATCTGCTCCTGTACTATAACTTCATCACTGTAATTTTTGCAAAGAACGAAGGAAGAATTGATAACTTCAATGTTATTAAGTGCAGGAAATATACGGGTATGTTTGTTTTTTTTAGTTGCTTTGACAGACACAGGTTTTTTCAGGCTTTCCCAGAAAGCTATTGCTTCTTCTACCAATCGTGTTTTCATGGTTTTTGCAACGGGTATCCCGGCATTTGCCAACATTAGGGTGTTAAGAAAAATATCCCTCGAATTTTCAGCAGCCAACAAAGGTGTATCGGTTGAAATGGTGTTGCGTATCCGCTTCTGAAATTTACCTGTTCCCAATTGAATAAGGTTGTAAGATTCCAGTTGGATAACCGGAATATTTCTTTCGTATGCTTCATTAACTATGGCGAGGGTGCCCGGACTCAGCTTGCTTTTGCTCCTGATATAGCTCAAATCACCTATGTATAAATCAATGTTGATATCTTTTTTGGTAAGAATTCTGTTCAAAATATCAATACTGGCTTTGGCAGCATATAATCCTGCTTCTTCATTATGGAAGCGGAAAACCACATTGTAGACACCTTTCTGGCCGGTAGTGCGGGTTTTTCCGAAACTTACATCCATGCCTGCCAGTGTTTGCAGCTCAATGGCAATATGTTCAGCTACATGTCCAAGCAGTGTACCGTCTTTAACCCTTAAGAAAAAACCACCTGTTTCACCTTCACTGCAGTAGTGTTCTTCAAGACCGGGAAGTGTGTCTTTGAGTTTCTCAAAAAAACCATCTATTTTACTTGTAAATATCTCATCAAACTCCCCAAGATTCAGTTGCATAATAATTACCGGCCCGGCACTGTAATACCCGGCACCATTTAAAGCCTGTAATCCCAAAATCTTCAATGGGCCTTGCACCGGATTCTGGCCCGGTATATTTTCCGGACGAAAGTTCATATGATATGTTTAGCTATGATAAAACTGATATAAATGTGTTCAAATTAAAACCCCATACAATGCAAATATAGCAAGTATGGGGTTGAATGCAGAATTTTGTGTGTTATTATTTCAGAATAAAATCAAGCGATGTGCTGGGGTCATATTCGAGAGTAGGCTGGTCTTTTCGGAATACTTTCAGAGTTTTATTTCCTAAAAGTTTAACGGTTTCACCTTCAATCAGGAGAATGGAACTTTCTTTTAATCCGACTACAGTCATTTCGGGGTTAAGTTCCAGATATTCTCTTATTCTTTCTTCGCGGCTTTCGCCATTATGATTGGGGATACGGCCATCAGTATAATGGGGGTTAATCTGGAAAGGAACCAGTGAAAGCGCATCAAAGCTCTCAGGTTGAATAACTGGCATGTCGTTGGTGGTTTTTATGGTTGGACATGCGACATTACTGCCTGCACTCCAGCCAATGAAAGGGGTGCCGTTCTCAACTTTACTGGTAATGATTTCCATCAGGCCCTTTTCATGCATGTAATGAATAAGGTGAAAAGTATTACCACCACCAATAACAATTGCATCGGAATCTTCAATTACTTTCTGCGGTCCCTGAATATCTTCAGTAGATTTTACAGAATACCCCAGTTCAGATAAAACATCATTTACCTGGTTGGTGTATTCCACATAGGATATATCTACTGCAGCATAGGGAACAAAGGCAATGTTTCTGACATCTTTACCCAGAAACTCAGAAATATATTTACGGGTATAAGCCAGGTATTTTTCCCCGTAATTCGTAGAGTTACTGATTAATAATAGTCTTTTTTGCATATCTTTTGTATTTGGAGGTTTAAAATATTCAATTGTAATTTAGAAGGGTCATGTGTTTTTTCTTATTAATCCTAACGTACAAACCCTTTCAATTGTTTTTATTTTCATGTTTAAAATAGGGCAATAAGATGTGATTTAACAACTCGGAAAACATATTGATAACTTGATCTTAAACAAGAAGTTAGAAAAACTTCAACTATGATAAATCAAAATTTTATTTTTCCGCAAAAAAAACTTAGGTTTGCGGTAACTTCAAAAGAGTAATAAATTACATGATATGCTATTGAAAATTGAAGGTGAAAATCTTGGTAGATTCATTCTGATAGGTGATAGGGTACTTATAAAACCCAAGAGCGCAACTCAGCGAACAAAAGGAGGGTTGTATCTGCCTCCCGGGGTTGAAGAAAAGCGAAAAATTCAAAGCGGTTACGTTATTAAGTCCGGGCCGGGTTACCCCATTCCTTCGCCTGTTGAAACAGATGAACCCTGGAAAGAAACCCGCGATAACCTTAAGTATTTTCCGCTGCAGGTATCGGAAGGAGATCTGGCAATTTTTCTTCAGGATAGCGCATTTGAAATAGAATTTAGTAATGAAAAATATTTTATAGTGCCTTATTCATCTATTCTTATGCTGGTGCGGGATGAAGATGTGCTTGCAGATAAATAAATACATTCTCAGAGTTTACTGAGAAGTGACTTTATTGTAACCAATTACTAAAACACAAAACATATGTTTACAGAAAAAGATTTAGAGCAGTTGAAGGAAAAAAGAATCTCCGTTGATATGGCAAAAGCCCAGATCCGGAATTTTGAAAAGGGCTTCCCTTTTATAAAACTTGCGGCACCCGCAACACCGGGCAATGGGATTATGCAGATTGACAAGGATCAAATGAATGAATATATTCAGTATTATGAACAAAACTTTACTGAACTGAATATTGTAAAATTTGTTCCGGCAAGCGGAGCTGCAACACGTATGTTTAAAGATCTTTTTACCTGGCGCGACGAACTTCGCAAAGGCACTTCTGCTGATGATATTGCTGCATCAGATAAACAGGCGGCTCAGTTTTTTGCAGAATTGAAAACTTTTGCTTTCTGGGATGACCTTCGGGTTGTTATGAAAGGTAAAGGCCTGAATGCAGAATCTCTTTTGGTGAGGAAAGATTACCTGCCATTAATAGATCATTTGCTTGAAGATGAAGGACTTGGATATGCCATGCTGCCTAAGGGTTTACTGCGCTTTCATAAGTATGATAATTTTTGCCGTACCCCACTCGAGGAACATCTTGTAGAAGGCGCAAATTACGTGCGAAAAGCGGATGATGTTGTTAAACTTCATTTTACCGTTTCTCCGGAATACAGGGGACGGTTTATTAATCATGTTGGAAGTGTGATTAAAAGCTATGAAGAATCCTTTAGTGCAAAATTTGAAGTTAGGTTCTCAGTTCAGAAACCTTCAACCGACACTATGGCGGTTGACATAAATAATAAACCTTTTCTCGAGAGCGATGGTTCACTGCTTTTTCGGCCGGGCGGGCATGGTGCATTAATTCAAAATCTTAATGAACTTACCGAAGATGTTGTCTTTATCAAAAATATTGATAATGTAGTTCCCGACAATCTGAAGGACATAACCTACAATTATAAAAAGCTGCTGGGCGGCTTGTTGCTTTTCCTGCAGGAAAAAGTATTCAGAATACTGAGTGAAATTGATGGCGGAAACTTTGCTGATGACGAATATGCCGTTGCCCGCACCTTTGCCATTGAACACCTTTGTATTGATGAGAAAAACCTGCCGCATGATGCCAAATCAGGAACTGCTTTGCTGAGAAAACTCCTCGATAGGCCCATACGTATTTGCGGTATGGTAAAGAATGTAGGAGAGCCCGGTGGTGGACCTTTCTGGGTTCAGGATCCCAAATCAGGAACTCAATCGCTCCAGATAGTTGAATCATCGCAGGTTGACCATAAGAATGCAGAGCAAAAGAAGATTTTTGAGCAGGCAACTCATTTCAACCCTGTTGACCTGGTTTGCTCATTGAAAGATAGCAATGGAAAATCCTACGACCTGAGTGAGTTTGTTGATCCCGAAACCGGTTTTATCAGCTTTAAAAGCAAGGATGGAAGAGATCTTAAAGCTCAGGAACTGCCGGGCCTCTGGAACGGGGCAATGGCTCACTGGAATACCCTTTTTGTGGAAGTACCGCTCAAAACTTTTAATCCCGTAAAAACCATTATGGATTTGTTGCGGGAAGAGCACAGATAAACAAGGCAAACCTTTAATTGGCCAATTGCCTGTTTATTATCTCTTCAGCTTGTTCCACTGTGATTCTTTTGGCTATGATGCGTTTGTCCTCATCAAGCAGGAAAATTAACGGTGTGGCCCAAATATCGTACTTGTCACGAAAACCGGAAGTATTTGTGGGGTCGTTAACTTGTATCCATTCAAGGTTATTCTTGTTAACATAATCCAGCCATTTACTGCGATCTGCTTCCGTATTGGCACCAAATATTTCCACCCCTTTGGTTTTCAGTCTTTCGTAAAAGCCTTTTAGAAGGGGGGTTTGCCGTTTACAGTGGCTACATTCTGAATCCCAGAAATAAAGTACAGTAAATTTTGCATTAACATCATGCAAACTTAGTGGTGTACGGTCGGGAGTAAACATAGTAATATCCGGAGCTATTTTGCCTATTAGTAATGGCTTAAGAGCCATCGCCCTGCCCGAAATTTTTTCCAGTTGTTCAGGTGTCACCCAGTCTGCTGCACCGGTCATGTAATAATTCTCCACCATATGTACAAAAACGGCATCCATACCCATGATTTGTGATCTTTCAAAAGTATTGGTTACGAAAAATACCAAATATTTGAACACTTCGGGGTGAGCACGGGCTTTTTTAACCATGTGGTCTGCTTCAACAATAATACTATCGGGGATTTGCATCACCACCCGTGTAAAATATTGATTGAGTTTGGCATGGAACACCGGTGTACGCAAAATGCGATCATCTGAAAAATCAATATTCTGCCAGAAATTTTGCTTATATACCTGGTACATGTATTCACTGTCGGGAGTTCCGTCTTCCTTTAGAGGAGTCTCAGGCATCTCAGGTTCTTTCTGGGCCAGGAGTATTTGGGCAAATAAACCATCAGGAAACTTTTCAATGATTTCATCCTGAAGTGCTTTTACACGAGTATCTGCTTCTGATAGCAGGTTGCGAAGCTCGACTTGTCGTTCGGGGCTGGTGTCCGGATCTTGCAATTCTGTCCTTGCAGGTCCGATTTCTTCATTCTGCTTGCTGATAAAACGCATGTAATTGTAAAAGACTTCATTGTCGGGAGAGTTTTCAAATTTCATGGTATTTATAAAATTATCCATCTCTGTTTCTACATTGAAATGCTGATTATGATCCACTATGATTTCAAAGTATTTCTGTCCCGGCAGCACAATCATATACATCCCCGGATCGAGTCTTTCATCTCCTTTAAAGCTAAATCGCCCTTGAGTATCTATTCTTACTGTATCCTGAATATATTGGCGGTTTCCAAAATGGTAGGCCAGCATGGAGATTGTGTCTTGTAGCCCTTCAACTTTAACTTCAATATGATATCCTTTTTCGGCAATGGCACAACTGAGAATACCAGATGTAATTAAAATGGTATAGAAAAATCTTTTAAGATTCATATCTAATTTGGTTTTTGATGCGAAGCTTTAGTATAACTGCGAATTTACTAACAATTCATAAGTACTTAATGTTTTTTGCTTTTTTTTCGATTTTCATGATTTAATTAAGCTCAAATTTTTAATAGTCAGCTTAAATGGAAACGTTTATTATTGTAAAAACAGAAAATATTTAATTCTGCATGAATTTGATTTATCATGTTCAAGATATTGCAAGAAATCACCATACCACATTGGTTAAAATGCTTAGATTGTGAACGAGTACTTTTACGTATTTAGAGCTTTGAAATTCACGGGTTTACACTGTTGGAATTCATGGTGTACTGATTTTACTTTGTATGTAACCATGTGATAGTAAAATGAGTATATACAGAGGCAACATAAAATAATTGTTATGAAAAAGATTTATAAATACCTGGCAGCAGTTTTCATTTTAGTATCGGCTTGTAATATGTTGGCATACAGCCAGTTTGCTGGCGGAAGTGGTACGGAAAATGATCCGTATATCGTACTGAATGCCAGCCATCTTAACAATGTCAGAAATTTTCCGGACAGTTATTTCCGTCAGGATAATGACATTGATTTCAGTATACCACCCAATAATATATTTCCCAATTGGGCTCCTATCGGCGGTGGTGGTTCATCACTGAGATTTACCGGGCATTATGATGGTAACGGTCATGTGATCAAAAATTTGAATGTATTAAGAGCCGGAATGCCCAATGTGGGTTTGTTCGGTCATATTGGGTTGAATGGAGAAGGTGCCACCACNATAAAGAATCTTGGNTTAACCAATGTGTATGTTGCAGGGGGCAGAGCTACCGGTGCCCTTGTTGGAAGAGTTACCGGAAACCAGAATACCAGAATTGAGAACTGCTATGTTTACATTGGAACCGTGAGCGGAGATGGAGCTACAGGCGGATTAGTCGGTTCTAATAACAGTTA
>SL_3KL_010_SEDDRAFT_10006430_pt1 | contig 10513 bp, 8 predicted proteins | sample SodLakKL_010_SED_2_FD_10381 | JGI IMG/M metagenome (IMG submission 10381)
ACATGTCACCCTTCCAGGGTTTTTGTTGAATTCTGCCTGTTTTTTATTCATCTTGCACCTTTAAGCCAAAATCACAATACATTTAGACTTATGCGGTCTTTTTCATGGAGTACGGAATGAATAGCCCCTTTGTCACGAACTTCTTTCAGGATATCTATGGCTTCTTCTTTTCCCGAAGTTTATAAATTTTTGTTTTGTTAACGATGGAAAGATATGTTATGGGGATATTTACTATTCATGTATTAAATTTCTTTTTCATGGTCAATCAGGAAATTCCTTAGTTTTGAGATAAAATCCGGGGTGATGAAAATTGACACAAAATTGGATTGACAAATCCGCTTAGAAGTGCCTCCCTGAGTATGCGAGACTCGGCAGTGCGAATGAATTCGCACCTACAGGTTGTTTGCCAAACAAACAATCAAGAGGTAATCCGGTGATTGAATTACTTGCTTTTCTGGCGGCCCTTCCCATCATCATTGCTTTGGTGCTGATGGTCGGCCTGCGATGGCCGGCAACCCGGGCCATGCCCTTATCCTGGCTGATTGCGGCTCTTGCGGGCATTATTGTCTGGCAACTTCCTGTTGCCTATGTGGCCGCCCTTTCGATCCAGGGAATCATCTCTGCCACGGGTATTCTGATTATTGTATTCGGAGCCATTTTGATCCTCATGACCTTGCGGGAATCCGGAGCCATTGAAACCATTCAGAGCGGCATGCAGGATATTTCAAAGGACATGCGTGTCCAGGCGATCATTATAGGGTATCTTTTTACCGCTTTTATCGAGGGGGCGGCCGGGTTCGGCACGCCTGCGGCTTTGGCAGCCCCTCTGTTGCTGGCGCTCGGGTTTCCACCCCTTGCGGCGGCGATCATATGCCTGACTTTCAACACCTTCCCCGTCACCTTCGGCGCTGTTGGAACGCCGATTATCCTGGGACTCGATTACCTCAACGATCTTATCATTGGAGTGGTCGCTTCCGGAGAACCCGGTGTGAACTTTACGGACCCGGAATCCTTCGGATTGCTCATCGGACAATGGGCCAGTCTTATGCATCTGCCGATGATATTTATCCTTCCGATATTCATGCTGGGCTTTATCACCCGATTTTTCGGACCAAACCGTACTTGGACCGACGGTTTTAGTGCATGGAAATTCTGCATTTTTTCGGCCGTTTCTTTTGCTGTGCCCTATATCTTTTTCGCCTGGTTTGTAGGGCCGGAGTTTCCATCCCTGGTGGGAGGTTTGATCGGGCTTGGCATTGTGGTCTGGGGCGCAAAAAAGGGAATCGCCATGCCGAAAGACATATTCACCTTCGGGCCGCAGAAAAACTGGAACCCGGAATGGACCGGTTCGGTCAGTGTCCGTGATGAACATGTGTATGAAGCCCGCATGAGCCAGTTTAAAGCATGGCTTCCTTATATGCTTATCGGATTGATTCTGGTGGTGACCCGCATTCCCGAACTGGGGCTTAAAGACTGGCTGGCTGGTGTTACCATCACCTTTTCCAACATCCTGGGTTACGAAGCGGTCAGCGGTAGCATTGCCATTTTGTACTTGCCCGGAACCATTCCCTTCATTCTGGTGGCAATTTTGACCATCGGGATCCACAGCATGAGTCCGGAAAACGTTAAAACCGCCTGGATCGATGCTATTAAACGAATGAAGAATCCGGCCATTGCACTATTTTTTGCCGTTGCTCTGGTTTCTATTTTCCGCGGCTCGGGTATAAACGACGAAATGCTTAACCCGAACCAATATCCGTCCATGCCCTTGGCCTTAGCCGAATTCATTGCAGCCATTGCCGGGCAGACATGGCCCCTGTTTGCCGGTTTTGTGGGCGGACTGGGCGGATTTATCACCGGATCTAATACCGTGTCCAACCTTCTGTTTTCAGAGTTCCAGTGGGGTATGGCCACGCAACTGGATTTGCCCCGGCAGGTTATCGTGGCGGCCCAGGCCACAGGCGGGGCTTTCGGCAACATGGTCTGCATTCATAATATTGTTGCGGTATGCGCAGTTGTCGGGCTCTCGGGCATGGAGGGCGCCATTTTGAAAAAAACCTTTTGGCCTTTTTTGCTCTACGGCCTGATCGTTGGAATTATGGCCACACTGATGAGTTTTATCTTTCTGCCCCACCTTGCATAAGGGACGTGGCAAGAAATTATTATTCATTGCAAGGCGCCTTAAAATGCAACCCTTTCTATCCAGGAGAAAAATATGATAAAACAAAGCCTTATCAGGGAATTTGAAAAACTGCTGGGTGTGCAAAACGTCCTGAGCAGTGAAACGGACCGGCACGCTTATTCTTATGATGCCGCCATGCTCGAGCAGGTTGTTCCGGAGCTGGTACTTCGGCCCGACCGCACAGAGCCGCTGAGCGATTTGATCCGGTTATGCAACGAAAACCGACTGCCGCTGACTGTTCGTGGCTCCGGCACAAACCTGAGTGGTGGCACCATCCCCGACAAAAAAAACGGGGTGGTGGTTCTGACTAACGCCTTAAACCGGATCCTGGAAATTAACGCCGAAGATCTCTATGCCAGGGTGGAGCCCGGAGTGATCACCGCGCAGTTCGCAGGCAAGGTTGCCGCTCGGGGACTTTTTTATCCGCCCGATCCCGGCAGCCAAGCCGTATCCACATTAGGCGGCAACGTGGCGGAAAATGCCGGAGGGCTCCGGGGCCTGAAATATGGGGTTACGGAAAACTATGTAATGGGAATGGATTTTTTTGATTCAAACGGAGAATTGATCCGGACAGGTTCCAGGACCGTGAAATGTGTTACCGGCTTTAACCTCAAATCGTTAATGATCGGCTCGGAAGGAACCCTGGGGGTATTCAAAGAACTCATCTTGAAACTGATACCACCGCCCCTGGCGAGCCAGGCCATGCTTGCCGTGTTTGACTCGGTGGAACGGGCCTCACAGAGTGTTTCGGCCATAATCGCAGAAAAAATGGTCCCCTGCACCCTGGAATTTTTGGACAATTTTACCATACGAAGCGTGGAGGCTTTCCGGCATGCCGGTCTGCCAACGGAAGCGCAGGCTCTGTTGCTGATCGAAATGGACGGGCATCCGGCTCAGGTGGCCGAAGAAACGCAAAAAGTAGAGGACATATGTCGCAGGGAAGGAGCTGTCCGGATCCAAAAGGCAAAAGACGATGCAGAACGTGATGCCATCTGGCAGGCCCGGCGGGACGCCCTTCCGGCCCTGTCACGGCTCAAGCCCACAACGGTTCTGGAAGACGCAACGGTTCCCCGGAGCAAAATTCCGGCTATGGTACGCGGTATAAACGAGCTGGCGCGCAAGTACAACATTCAAATCGGTACTTTCGGCCATGCGGGCGACGGTAACCTCCACCCGACATTTCTTACGGATCGCAGAGACAAGGCGGAATTTGCCAGGGTGGAAAAAGCCATTGACGAACTCTTTGAAATTGCCTTGAAGTTAGGCGGAACCCTTTCCGGCGAACATGGCATCGGCCTGGCCAAATCCAAATACCTGGTGCAGGAAACCGGCCAGGGAACGATCCGCCTGTCCAGAAAAATCAAGCAAAGCCTGGATCCGGAAAACATTCTCAACCCGGGCAAGATCATAGGGGGATAAAATGGCCGAATTGTATGAACTATCCATGCTTCTTGGGGATCTGGAAGAACAGTTGGTAACCTGCATGCGCTGCGGCATGTGCCAGGCGGTTTGCCCCTTGTATGCCGAAACCGGCCGTGAGACCGACGTGGCCCGTGGAAAAATTGTCCTTTTGGAACACCTCTCCAGGGAGCTGTTAAAAGAGCCTGAAGCGGTAAAGCAGCGCCTGGAAAACTGCCTCCTCTGCGGATCGTGTGCCGCCGCCTGCCCCAGCGGCGTTAAGGTGCTCGACCTTTTTCTCAAGGCCCGGGCGATTATCAACGGGTATCTGGGTCTGCCCCCTGCCAAAAAGGCCGTATTCCGGCAGATCATGACGCGACCGGCCCTGTTCAACCGCCTGATCTCAATAGCTTCCAGGTTTCAGGGGGTATTCACACGGCCGGCAGGCGAGATTCTGGGCGCGTCATGTGCCCGGTTTGAATCCGCGCTTTTACAGGACCGGCATTTCATGCCCCTGGCCCGAATCCCCTGGCATGCCAAAATGCCGGAAACAGATGAACCGGCCGGTCCGGATAAGACAAAGGTGGCATTCTACCCAGGTTGCCTGGTGGACAAGGTTTTTCCGGATGTGGCCAAAAGCAGCTTTAAGGCCCTCCGGCATCATGGGGTGAAAATCTACATGCCTGCCAACCAGGCCTGCTGCGGTATCCCCGCGCTATCTTCAGGGGACCGAAAAGCTTTTATGCAAATGGTGCGCTGCAACCTGGAGCTTTTTGCTGACAAGGATTTTCAATACCTGCTCACACCCTGCGCCACATGCACCGCCACCATAAAAGAAATCTGGCCCATGATGGGACAATACTTCCCGCCGGAAGAGCAGGAAAAAATTACGGCGCTTGCCGCTAAAACCATGGACATCACCCAATTCATAGCAGACAAATATGTTTTGCAAAGAAAGTATGATGATTCAGTGGATAAAGGCGGCGTCAAGGTCACGTACCATGACCCCTGCCACCTGAAAAAATCCCTGAATGTGCATGTCCAGCCACGGACGCTTATACGTGTAAATCCGGCATATACATTTGTCGAAATGGACGAGGCAGACCGCTGTTGCGGCATGGGGGGCAGTTTTGGGCTGCAGCACTACGACCTTTCAAAAAAGGTGGGAAATCGAAAACGACAAAACATTTACCAAAGCGGAGCTGAAGTCGTCAGTACCGCTTGCCCTGCCTGCATGCTCCAGCTCATCGACCTGCTTTCTCAAAGCCATGCAGGCATCCGGGTGAAACATGCGGTGCAGATCTATGCTCAAGGTTTAGGTTGAAGAAAGGTTATGCCCACACCACTTCAAAACCAATCTGATCTGAGACAATTCCCGCAAGCACAGCGGACTTGCTGCTGATACCGTCACCGGAAATTTCTCCATCTGTGCTGCAGCCAACCAGCGTATCCGTTTTTACTGCCTCGACAATTCCCATGACAAGGTTTTTTATACCGGGCTTGGGCGAACAAAAAAGCCAGCAAGCTTGTGGGGTGTTACCCAGTTTGCTGCAAAGAGCCTCTCCCCTTTTTTGTCCCGATTTTCGGGTAAAAGGCTCTCTTATGACCATGGTTTCAGCTTTTAACATTGTTTTTTTGAGGGATAGTTTTAAGTTTCAGCAATACAAATTTTTCTGTCCCCGGAACACCATCATGCATCAATTTTTCTTTTTCCATCGGATGATTACCCAAAAATACCGATGAACAACGACTCCAGAAATCGATACTTTGATTTTTTAAAAAGGAATCCAGCAGCTTTTTTTCAATCAAGATGCCCCTGCACAAAAAAGCCGGGCCCATTTCGGAGACGAGAAGATTAAAAAGTTTGATAAAAACAACCCCCTCTTTAGAATCGGAAGTTTGACGTATGTCCGGCCGGTAAGATATGGTTGATCTGAATGGAGAAAGTTCCCCCCCGCTTCTGAATGTTGCTCCGACAAGACCGGGCATCGCAGCTGAAAATGCCAGCGTGCTTCCATCCCGAACAATTGCCCTATCCATATCATCCACAGGCTTGCCGTCATAAAAAATGGTCTTTATACGATTGACCGCATAATCTGGCTGCACACCAAACTGATCACAAAGCATCTGTTTGATACTTTTTCCCGTGACAACCTTGACAAAAAATCCTTTCTGAAGAAATTCGAAAAAGCAATGAAGGTTAGCGGAGTCCAAAACGAAAAGTAGGCAATGATAATCTTGGCGATCGCCATAAGGCCGATCACCGGACTGAAGTGAAGAATTCATCAGTAATTTCCATTTCATGGATTTAAGGAGTGCGAAAGCTGTGCTTTCGCAAAAATGCAAAAGCACAGCTTTTGCACTCCTTTTCTTTGTACTCAAAAGTCAAAAAGGGACCTTAAAGATCAAGGTCCCTTTTTTTTCATAATCGTTCAAAAGAAATACGGTTAAAAATTATAAAACTGATCCAGTTCTTCATCTTTAACATCAAATACAACGTTGTGAGGGGGGAGCTTTTCTTTTTTGAAAAATGCGGGAAGACGGTCATGCTCTTTGGTAAAACCGGCTTTAATATTGAATTCCCTTTCAATTTTCAAAACCTTTTGACCCATTGCGGTAACATCATCGGCTGTCAAATTCAACCCATAAAAGGCGTTTAGCATATCGATCAGCGCCTGAAATGTCTCCGGCTGGTCTAAAAGCGCAAATGCGATAAACAGACACATCCCTGTTGAATCCACCGCCGCTGTGGCCACTTGGAGATTTCTGGAAAGCTCGATCTGACCATCCGGTTTTAAAGGATCGACTTTTCCGCCAACACCCAGAATGTTCGCGGTGACTGCATAACCTGCCGTATGATCAGCTCCCATGGTAGATGTGGCATAGGTGACTCCGATTCCCTGAACCGAACGGGGGTCATAAGCGGGAAGCGCCTGACCTTTGACAACCGGAACCCTTTCCACCCCGAAAACCTGACCGGTTACCGCGGCACCATTTCCAAGTATGCGACCCAAATGGCTTCCTTTCCCCACTTCTTTGACGAGATTGATAGCGGCTTCAGCATCACCGAATTCGGCAAGCCCGGCCTCCATGGCCACCGCAACTGTGGCACCCATTTCAATGGTGTCCACACCGTAATCATCATCAAGCCGGTCTATGAGAGCAATGGCATCCAAATCGTCAATGCCGCAGTTTCCTCCGTGCGCCCAGACAGTTTCATACTCAGGCTGCTTGGTCAAAAAATTTCCGTTTTTATCCAGAAAAGTCCCTGAACAGCGAATGATACATCCCCTGTGACATCCATGAGTCGCTTTACCGCCCCGGGATTTTTCCAGTTCGGCCTGGGTTTCTCCGCTGATTTTGGAAGCTCCTTCAAATTGCCCGCTCTGGAAATTTCGGGCGGGATATCCTCCGGCCTCGTTAATGACGTTGGTTAGTATGTTGGTTCCATAAGCCGGAAGTCCCTCGCCGGTCACAGGATGTTTTTTAAGCCCGGCAACAAATGCCTTGTTAGCCGTTTTAAAAGCGTCGGGATCTTTGGGCGGCCTCATGGAACAATCTGTATCATCCAATACAATCGCTTTAAGCCCCTTGGAACCCATCACCGCTCCCGTACCACCGCGTCCGCAATGACGGGTCGGTCTTACCTCCATATCGGTGATCGCAATGGATGCGGCACTCATCTTACGCTCTCCGGCAGACCCGATACTGATACAGGTTATTTTATCACCATATTGGTCTATAAGCTTTTCCACCGTATCATAGTTTCCCAAAAGCTTAAGCTCATCAGCTGTTTCGATTTTTACACCATCTTTGTTTATAAGCAGCTTGTACAACTTATCGTCTTTGGGTTTTCCTTCCAAAATAATGGCCGCATATCCCAGCCGGGCCATGACCTGAGCCCCTTGACCCCCCGCATTGGACTCCTTGATTGTGCCTGTCAAAGGGCTTTTACACCCCACGGATATTCTTCCGGACATCACCGCTGTGCTTCCACTTAAAAGCCCGGGTGCAATAACCAGTTTATTTTCAGCAGAAAGTGGATGACACAAAGGATCAACCTCTTTGCCAACCACCGTGGAAGTCATAATCCGTCCGCCTAAACCGGCATAATCACCAAGCGGTTCCTCGGAAAACTGCGGTCCGCCCTCGGCGCCCATATCCACCCTCAAAATATTGTCCATGTAATTGCCCTCCTCACTTTAAAACTGTTTTTATTAGATGGCTTAGAAAATAATTTTTGCTTCCTAATAATCCAATGGTAAATCGCGTAAACTTGTGTCTTTTTTAACAGAATGAAATATGAATAAAAACGAATGGATACCAACAATACTTATGTCGCCCGGCTTTGGGTCACACATCGGCATAAACCTAGTGGTTAATTTGGAAGGAAGCATTTTTTACAAAGCAACTAATCCATATCCTTTTTAATCGTGTTATGTCAAGCGAAAACTCAAAGATTTTAATACGTTATGCATATGGTGACATAACTGGCCGGAATACAAGATTCTATTGATTTTTGTAGGTTTTATGAGCTATACTCACTTTTTCGAAAATTTAAATGCGGTTTTCCTGATATGCTGGGCCTTGAAACTTATAAAACTAAAAACTGAACAATATGAGGGGGCATGAAACTCTCTGAGATTCAAAAAATTCTCGATGCCGAGGTCCTTTATGGGCATCATAAGCTGGATCTAGATATTTTTGCTTGTGGAGCAGCGGATCTCATGGAGGACGTTCTTCAGGCAACAGCAAAAGGGGCTGTGCTTTTGACCGGTTTGACCACGGTGGATGTGGTCCGAATTTGCACCATTATGGAAATAGGGGCGGTGGTTTTTGTTCGTGGTAAAGTACCGGAAAAAAACACTCTTGAATTGGCTGAATCCTATGAGCTCCCGGTGTTGTTGACTTCCCGGTCATTGTTTGTTTCTTGCGGGCGCCTTTACATGAACGGTCTTAGAGGGGTGGATGGGTATTGGTAGTGCTCAATTCAACAACTTTAATTTTCCCAGACGTTTCAAAGCGGAAAATGATGTCAGGGAGGGCAAAACAAAGCCGGTCGCAGCTGAGTTTATACGAAAGGCAGTATCAAAAATGCCACCCAGGCGGATAGGATTGTCCATCCGGACCATGTTGAGCTGAAAAATGCTTTCCTTTATTGCGGCAAGGGACTGGCCTGAAAATGCAAATTTATCAGTAACTAAAAAAGTTGATAAGTCACCGAAAGTTACAATTGAGGGTCTTGCGGGAAGATTGGCATTGGCAAAAGAGTTGCCATTGGCCATGTGTTGTAAATTTTCTGCTGCCAAAATCCCCATGTCCATCGCGTAATATGCTTGCTTGCTTATGGGATTGGGGAGTTCTGCTGCATCACCGGCAATAAAAATATTATTATATTTTTGGCTTTGAAGGCAGTGGTTAACTGCGGCCCATTGACCGGGAGCGTTATTCAGGCCGGATTCATCAATAATTTTTGGTGCACATGAACCTCCGGTCCAAATGGTAATGTCGCTGGGCAGTATTTCTTCTGACGACAAATAGATCGTTTTTTCTTCAACCTTTTCCACACCAACTCCTGTATGGAAAGATACATTGAAAGGTTGGCAAAGTCCGCGAATTTCACTGTCCACTGAGGCAATTGTTCCGGGTAGCAGCCGGGGACTTTTTTCAATAACGGCAATGTTTACTTCTGCAAGCTTCCGGTATTTTCGTAAAATTTCTCCCAAGGCTTCGATGCCTTCCAGGTTTCCCCCCACAATTACGATGTTTGTCCGGTCGCCGGATTTTACAAGGTGTGCCAGTTTTTGTCCTATCAGATAACAATTTTCCACGGATTTAAAGGGCATGGCATATTGATCGGCACCCTCCACACCGAATGTGTTGTTGACACCTCCCACAGCAACAATACAAAAATCATAGTCGAATTTTTGTCCTGTGGCTGTATCTATCCTTTTTTTTTCACCATCGACTTTTGTTACAAAATCGCGGATAAACGTGTGCCCAAAGCCTTCAATTAAGGATTTTCTGGGCAGCCTCAGATTAGCCGGCTTTTTGATACCTGATATAAGCTCGTGGATATTGGGTAAAAACTCGAAATAGGGATGAGTATCTATAACGGTAACCCTGAAATCTTCCGAAGAAAGAGCCGAAGCAGCTTTCAAACCGGCAAAATTGGCCCCTACAATCACCACGTGGTATCTGTGACCCAAAATAAATGTGCGGGAGGATTTATTCATAAAGCTTGCTCAGTCAATTTGAACCTGAACCGGAAGAAACATGAGCCCCTGAATGAGAGCCATTTAGGGTGGTAACCAGCAGTCTGTACTCACCCTTGTGCCAGTCCCGCTTGATAAGCCTGTCTTCCGAAATCGTCAAGCCATTTTGTTTTAGAAGCTCAAAAAAATCTTTTTCATATGTAACCTTTCCAAAATCAATGGTGGTCATATGTTTGAGTTTTGGCTTGATTATTTCCAATAATTTAAATCTGTCCTTGTACATGGTTTGAAAAAACATCACCCGCCCTTCAGGTTTCACCCAATTTTTGACAAGGTCCAAAACAATCTGCTGATTGTTCATCAGCATGAAACTCATGCTGAAAAGAATGAAATCGAAATAATTTTCTTCCGGCGGTGAATATTGCTCGACTGCTTCGTGGTAAATGTCGATATAGTCATCCATCTCATAGAATTTGATTAGTGATTTACAGTGTTTTAAGTAACTTCGGTTGATATCGAGCCCGATAATTTTCAAATTCTTGGATTTGATTATATGGTGGTAATTTTCCAGCATAACGCCGTTTCCAATCCCAACATCCAATATTCGGGTATTTGGATCGAAGCATTCAAGGCAATTTTTATAGCATAGATTGGTTACATTTTTTATAATCATTTTATAGAAGAGATTTTTCATAATTTTTGTACCATTCTTTTTTTT
>SL_3KL_010_SEDDRAFT_10006431_pt1 | contig 10511 bp, 11 predicted proteins | sample SodLakKL_010_SED_2_FD_10381 | JGI IMG/M metagenome (IMG submission 10381)
TCAGCCTCAACCTCAACCTCAACCTCAACCTCAACCTCAACCTCAACCTTAGCCTCAGCCTCAATCTCAGCCTCAATCTCAGCCTCAACCTCAGCCTCAACCTCAACCTTAATCTCAGCCTCAATCCTGGCAATTAAAAATAAACCTCACCATAGTTAAATTTGAGTAATTTTGCATGGGTTTACCATTAAGGCCCTGCCGGTTGGCAGTTCCTGGTTTTCTCAATACTACCGGGGTTTTCCGGTCATTTAATTTCAGCAAAGTACAAGATTTTTTCTGTTGAACCGTTTGATAGTTTATGAGTTATTCTGTTTCTACTGACAAGACCCGTCCGTTTTCAAAAGATAAGCCCGATACCTGGCCTGTTTATAAAGGAGATGATCTTGGGGTTTCTTACCGGCCCGAACACACTTTTTTCCGTATATGGTCGCCTTTGGCCGACAACATTATCCTGCATTTATATGATCAGGGTCAGTATGGCCGTCGTATCGTAACGGCCGATATGGCCCGGGATGCTGATGGCACCTGGGTTTACTCCCTTGAGGGAGATTGGAAGGATCATTATTATACTTTCCAGGCCCTGATCAACGAAAACTGGAGCCGTGAAGTTCCTGATCCCTATGCCAAAGCCGTGGGGGTGAACGGCAACCGGGGTATGATCGTTGACCTGGCTTCCACCGATCCCGAAGGATGGGATGAGGTGGAGCCTCCCCGCCTGAACAGCCCTGCCGACATGGTGATATGGGAGGTCCACATGCGGGATTTCAGCATTCACGAGAGTTCGGGCATGAAGCACCGTGGGCAGTATCTTGCTTTTACCGAAACCGGCACCCGCAGTCCCGAAGGACTGCCAACGGGCATTGATCACCTGAAGGAGTTGGGCATAACCCATGTACACCTGCTTCCGGTATTTGATTTTTACACCATTGACGAAACCCGCCCGNATGAGCCTCAGTACAACTGGGGCTATGACCCGAAAAACTATAATGTGCCCCAGGGCTCTTATGCTACCGATCCCTTCAATGGCAATGTGCGCATCCGGGAGTTCAAGGAGATGGTCAAAGCCCTGCACCAGGCAGGCATTCGGGTAGTCATGGATGTGGTATATAACCACATGTATTATGCAGGCGGTTCTCCGTTTGAACAACTTGCTCCCGGTTACTTTTTCCGGATGAATCCCGACGGGAGTTTTTCCAACGGATCGGGCTGCGGCAATGAAACCGCCTCCGAACGCCCCATGATGCGAAAGTTTATGGTAGAGTCCCTGGTATACTGGGCCGAAGAATACCGCATCGACGGTTTTCGTTTTGACCTGATGGGCCTTCACGACATAGAAACCATGAACCAGATCAGGGCTGCCCTTGATGAAGTGAATCCCGGGATCATCCTTTATGGGGAAGGCTGGACTGCAGCCCATACCCCACTCCCACCAGAAAAACGTGCCATCAAAGCCAATGCTGCATTATTAAACGGCATTGCCGTATTCAGCGATGACATCCGCGATGGTATTCGTGGTCAACATGCTCCGGGATTCATGTGCGGGAAGCCCGGTCAAAAGGAAAGCATCAGGTTTGGGGTGGTAGCCTCTACCGATCATCCGCAGATCCATTACAAAGCCGTTAATCATTCGCATGCCCCTTACGCCGACAGCCCCCTGAAAACCATAACCTATGTTACCTGTCACGATGATCCCTGCCTGTGGGATAAAATCGTTACTACCTGCCCTGATTGCAGCAGGCAGGACAAGCTGGATATTCAGAAACTGGCCAACGCCATTGTGCTGACGGCCCAGGGGATTCCTTTTCTTCACGCGGGAGAAGAGATAGTGCGCACCAAGTTCGGAGAGCACAACACTTACAATCTTCCTGACTCCATCAACCAGCTGGTATGGAGCAACAAAGCCGAATATTCCCATGTGTTTACCTTTTACCGTGACCTGATCGCCCTCCGGCGGGGGCATCCTGCTTTTCGCATGCCCACCTCAAAAATGATACGCAAACATTTACGTTTTCTGGATGTCCGGCATGAGCTGGTAGTGGGATTCCATCTGAAAGAGCATGCCAATGGAGACCCATGGAAAAACATCATTGTGTTTTACAATGCCGATGCCGGGGAAGTGAAGGTTTCTTTGCCGGATGGCAACTTCCGGGTGGTGGCTACCAAATTCGGAATTAACCCTATAGGAGTGGATACCCCGGGGCTGGAAGGTGTTTTTTCCGGCAGCATCAAAATTCCTTCCCGCTCTTTGATGGTTTTGACGGATGAAGAAAGTATTTAAAAAAACGGAGGACTATAAAAACAAAAGCCCCTGGATTGGACACCGGGGGCTTTTTTCTTTTCCGGGCCGGTAATTAACCGTGGCCCGGTTCAGGGAGTGATCCCTGTGTAGTTTCCGGTTGTTTTCAACAGCCGGATCGGTCTCTTTGAATTTTCTTTTCGGGGATTGGGGAGGAATTGATATGCATATTTAAATTAGTCATCATCAAATTCCTGCTCCGGGCCGGTGTTTGCAGAACCAAAGAACTCTCCGGAATGGCTGATCATATCGTCTTCATCATCCAGAACGAAGTCGTCAAGATCAGGGGCAGCGGACTGATGCCCTAAGTATTCCAGGTATTCTTCAATTTCCGTAAAACCGGCTTCCCACATTTTTTGTAAAAATGCACTCATAAGCAGCTGGGTTTAAATTTCTTTAAAAGATTAAAAAATGATCATTAACTGTTCAAATATACAAATTAAATTTGAAATATACACGTTTTTGTAGAAGTTTTTTTATGTTTTAAAGTGAATATTAAAAAAGTTAAAATGAAATTAGTTATTTGTATGGCCAAAAAGGCAGAAATCCGGGGGGTGGTGTGCAAGTCCGGAGAATTAGTAAAAAGCGGTGAAGTCAGTTCAAAAAACATTTTAAAAGGCTTTAAGGGGTGCTTTTTCGCTTTCATTAACAATAATTTATCGATGGTGAACGGTTGTTTAATTAAAAAGGAAATGTGATTCCCAGCCATGGAATAGCAATAAACGTATTCATATCCGGAGCAAAAGGCATTATCAGGCCAAAATCCAGGCCGCTGTTACGGATGATCCGGCGGCCGCCAAAAGCCATCAGCAGGAGAGAATCGTCACCGGCAGGAATTATTAAATTTTCAGTAATAATATAACCCCTTGCGCCCGTTCTGAACATGCCGCTAAGGGTTATAACCGGCAGGTCGGCCCATTCTCCATCGGCAAATCCCCATCCGGTACCAATGGTAAAATTGGTGTTGGGATTACCAAAAGTGCTTGTGAAATAGGCAATACCAAACCCACCGATATCTTCCCCGATAACGGATCCGGCCAAAAGGCCCACGCCAAGATTAACCTTTTCATCCACCAGGGGAATGGAAAATTTAGGGATGACCCATACCGGCGTGCTTGTTCCGCCCAGCAAAAACAAAGGAACCATACCGGCTCCAACAGAGAAATAATCGGTAAGGCCATAACTTGCCTGGTTGTACAACACCCAGACATTTTGATAATAGCCCTCCCCTTTTTTTAACCCATAGCCGTTTGGCGACCAGAAATAACGCGTGGCCTGCGGATTTTCAAACCAGTATTCGCCTTCTACCAGTCTGCGCGGATCCACTTTGGTTTTTTTTACAATGTTGGTTTTCCTTAAGGTAACCTCCCCAAAATCCTCGGTTTTTAAAACGATTTTTTCTTCATCTTCTTCCAGGATGGTTCCTGTAAAGAAGTTGCCGTCCCGGGTTTCGACGCGGTAAATTTCCTCTTCCGGTTCCTGTGCTGCAACAGCACCATGAAAACCAGGCATTAAAAACCAGAGGATCATTATAAAGTTGATTAGTTTCATTTACGGAAGTTTTTGTTTTATAAAGACGCTAAAACAGGGACCCGGGTTGTAAAAGGAACCCATCCAAAGGTAAAATTTAATTCCATACGTATTATCAGGTTTGCATTATGGTACTTTAAAGCAGTGTTGAACAATAAATTTTAAATAAAACATACCGGAAAGCCTTTGCGGAATGCTTAACTTTGATCTTTCAAAATCACCTTTCATGCATTGTAAGGAACTGTCACTGGTCAACTTCAAGAATTACCAGGAAGCCAATTTGGGTTTTTCCGAAAAGTTCAATTGTTTTGCCGGCAACAACGGGGCGGGAAAGACCAATGTACTGGATGCCATTTATTATCTTTCCTTTTGCAAGAGTTTCGCCAACCCTGTTGATTCGCAAAACATCCGCTTTGAAGAAGATTTTTTCGTGGTACAGGGAAAATACCAGGTAAACGGTCAGGAGGATGATTTATACTGTGGATTGAAACGCAACCAGCGCAAGGTATTCAAGCGTAACAAAAAGGAGTACGACCGGCTTTCAGATCATATAGGGGTTTATCCCCTGGTTTTGCTTAGTCCTGGTGATACCCAGCTGATCCTTGGCGGCAGTGAGGATCGCCGCAAGTTTATTGACGGGGTGATTTCCCAGTATAATAAGGAATACCTTCAGCGGTTGCTGACCTACAACAGGGCCTTGCAGCAACGCAACGCCCTTTTGAAAGTCTTTGCCGAAAAACGCCGCTTCGATGAAGCCTCCCTTGAAATATGGGATGAGCAACTGATCCAGAACGGGGTGTACATCCTGAAGGAGAGGAAGCTGTTTTTCAGGGACTTTTTGCCGGTTTTTAATAATTACTACGCCACCCTTTCGGGAGAGAATGAAACCGTAACCATTGAATACCAGGCTGCCGCAGGAGAGGACAATTACCGGGAAAAGCTGCTGGAAGCCCGGGAGAGGGATCGTATTGCCCAATACACCACCATGGGCATCCACAAAGACGACCTTTTGTTTATGATCAATGGCAATCCGGTAAAAAAATTTGGCAGCCAGGGTCAGCAAAAATCCTTTATCATAGCATTAAAACTGGCGCAATTTGCTTTTACCAAAAAGGTAAAAGGCTTTACCCCTATTTTGTTGTTTGATGATGTTTTTGATAAGCTGGATGCCGAACGGGTGCAACACCTGATGCAGCTGGTGAGCAAAGAAGATTTCGGACAGGTGTTTGTTTCCGACACCCACGCCAGCCGCATTGAAAAACTTTTTAAAAGTATTGGGGCCGAATGCAAAATTTTTATCGTGGATCAGGGGAGCATTGCAAAAACAAAAACCATCAATGCCCAATAAACAATAAAGCTACCCGGTTGTGAAAAAGTCTAACGAACAAACTTTAGGAGCGGCCATCAGGGAGTTTTTAAAAAACTACCGCCTGGAAGAGAAGGTTACCGAAACCAGGATTACTGCTTCCTGGGAAAAGGTAATGGGCCGGAATATTGCCTGCTATACCGAAAAGATCGTGCTTAAAAACAATATTTTAACGGTATATCTTCGTTCATCTGTTTTGCGCAATGAGCTTTCCATGGCCAAAACCAAGATCATGGACATGCTCAACAAAGAGGCCGGGCAACAGGTGATCAAAGAGATCATTTTTCGTTAGGCTGTTCAGCACATATTTTGAGTTCCAGCCTGCTTTTACGGATGCGGTCCACATGACAACTGACGGATTCTCTTTCGCCAAGCATTTCCGCTTGCTGATCCTCAACATGTACTTTTACCTCTTCGTCAAAACAATCCAGCAACACCAATACTTTCTGGCGAAACCCATCGGAAAAAACCAATTCCTCCAGCCGGTGTACCTTAAAGTTATACCTTTTTCCTTCCTGGTAGCAGGGGTGTTCGGGCTCAAGAAAGAAAAATCCCTCACTGGTAAATTTATCCACCCGGCATTGAATACGCATTCCTTTTTTTAACCGGTAATGGGTGTAATATTTCTTTTTGAGCAGGTGTTTATGGACTTGTTCGTCCAGGAGGATAAAATAAGAAAAACCATCGCGGGGATTGACCTTTTCATCCACAATGGTAAACGGATATTTTTTGCCGGTTTTCAGGAGGGGTTTGGACAGGTGGTCGCCTTCGATGCGCAGAAATAGTTTACCTTTTTTGATGCGCTCCAGCAAACATGGCAGAACTTTGGGATCACTTTCCCATAGCTTACGGCTCCAGGTGCGTACATCCCAGAGTTTTCCAAGGCGGTCTTTTACCCTGAAAAGCCATTCATCTTCCCCAAGGATGTTTTGTTGTTTTGCTTTGCCCACCACTTCAAAATGATACACGTTGCCTTCTGCGTAGAAAGGATGGTGGGGTTCAAGAAACATCCTGCCGTTGCAGTTGATCTTGTCTACACGGCACCGGATCACCTGTCCGGCTTCAAAGCCATAATCTTCATAAAACCCTTTGGGCATAAGTATCTTATAGCCCAGGGGATCCTGCATAACAAACCAGTTATCTTCCGGTCCCAGAGATACGGATTTAAGGATCCTGAAGGGATAGGTCTGACCTTCCGTCAGGCGTGAATTGGGAATATTAACAGAACGAAAGGGCATGGAAAGTTACTCCCGGATAATGTCTGTTGATTGGATGATCTGCCCGCCCTTTCCGGTAAATTTTTTCTTCAGCTTTTCAAACTCATCGTTGTCGATGGGGCGGGTGGCATCTTCAACAAGTCGGGTTTCAAATCCTTCCTGAAGGGCATCAAACAGGGTAAAGGCCACACAAACGTCTGCTGCCAGGCCGGTCACGTAGATTTCTTTTACCCCTTTGCCCCTGAGGTAATCTGCCAGTCCGGTGGATTTCTTTTTTCCGTTGTCGTAGAATCCGCTATAGCTGTCAATATTTTCTTCCAGGCCTTTGCGAAAGATGGCTTCAATGGGCTTTTGATCCAAAGTTTTGGGAAATTCTGCACCGGGGCTTTCCTGCACGCAGTGGTCGGGCCATAAAATTTGTTCAATCCCTTCCAGGGTGGTATTTTCCATGGGTTCCTTGCCTTCATGGGAAGAGGCAAAGCTGCCGTGTCCTTCGGGATGCCAGTCCTGTGTGGCTACCACCAGCCGGAAATACTTTTGCAGCTTGTTTACCACCGGGATGATGTCATCGCCGTTTGGCACCCCCAATGGGCCGCCAGGTAAAAAGTCGTTTTGTATATCAACAATCAATAAGGCTTTCATAAGAATAACTTTTTAGGTTCAGAAATAATCCTGCAAGCGTTTTACAATCTTTTGCCTGAGTTCCAGTAGTTTTTCAGAAACGCCCACTTTATAGATGTGCGGAAAATCAAACCGCTTGTGTTCGGGGGGGAGCTTTTCCAGCCTGCCGGCTGCCATATCCCGGAGTTCGGAAAGATGGAGGGTAACAGCGGTTTTTTTGCCTTCTTTCATTTGGCAATAGAAAAGGTTTTCCTTTTTCTGACCGCTGAACTCCAGTGACTTTTCCTTTTCGAAGGGATGGATCATTTTTGCGGGGTTTTCCTCCTCTTCCAGGCAAATGCAATCGGCATAAAACATTCCCTCGCTGTCAAGGTACCGTAAAACCTTCTTTTTACCGGGCAGGGTAGTTTTTTGAAGGTTTTCAGAAATTTTCAGCCGTACTTTTTCTCCGGCATAACAAAGTTTGTATACCCCGTCAATGGCACCATCCGGCCTGCCAATGATCATGCTGGTTCCCACTCCGAAGATGTCAATGGGCGCTTCCTGGTCTTTGAGGCTTTTGATCACGTGCTCATCAAGTTGGTTGGAGGCAACGATTTTAACGTAATCCAGCCCTTCATCGTCCAGTATTTTCCTTGCTTTTTTGGAGAGGTAGGCCAGGTCGCCACTGTCCAGGCGAATACCTGCCAGGCGATAGCCCTTCTTTTCCAGTTCTTTGGCAACCTGGATGGCATTGGGAATGCCGCTTTTCAGGGTATTGTAGGTATCTACCAATAAAACACATTTGTCCGGAAAAGTCCAGGCATATTTTCTGAAGGCCTCCAGTTCTTCATCAAAACTTTCGATAAAGGAATGTGCCATGGTACCTGAAGCAGGGATGTTGTAGATCTGTGCGGCCAAAACATTGGAAGTATTGTCAAACCCCCCAATGATGGAAGCCCTGGAAGCCTGCAATCCGCCAAAGGACTGCGAGCGTCGTAATCCAAAATCGCTGAGAACACCCTTTCCGGCCGATTTGCGGATGCGGCTGGCCTTGGTGGCAATTAGCGATTGAAAATTCAGGGTATTCAGCAGCAGGGTTTCAATAAGCTGCACTTCCAAAATGCTTCCTTCGGCCCTGAGAATGGGTTCCGTAGGAAAGACCACCTCTCCTTCATTCATTCCGAAAATACTGCCCCTGAACCTGAACTCCTTTAAATAATCCAGGTAGTCGTCCGCAAAACCAAGTTTTTTGAGGTAGTCAATATCTGTGGCGGAAAACCGGAGATTTTCAAGCATGTCAAGGAGTTCACTGAGGCCGGCCATGATCACGTAGCTTCCCTTGAAGGGCACCTTTCGGAAAAAGTAGTCAAAGCTGGCATGGGTATGGTGGCGTCCGTTTTTAAAGTAGGCCTGCCCCATGGTCAGCTGGTAATAATCTGTATATAGGGGAGAAATTTCTTTATTTTCAAACATAAGGATGGATTTACATGAGTTTTTTCAGGGTTTCCTTATGAATTTCAAGATCCTTTTCTCCGAAGAGCACCATGCGGATCAATTGCACATTTTTCAGGGAAGGCATTTTCTTCATAATGGTTCTCAGGGCTACCTCTGCCGCTTCTTCCGGGGGATAACCGAAGGCGCCGGTGGAAATGGCCGGGAAGGCAATGCTTTTAATTCCCTTTTCCTCACAGATATCCAGGGCGTTTTGGTAGCAGTCGGCAAGGAGTTTGTCGTGAGGAATATCGCGATCATAAACCGGGCCAAGGCAATGAATTACGTAGGTATTGGGAAGTTGATGCGCACCGGTTATTACTGCTTCCCCGGGTTTTATGGGGCCTAAACGCATACTTTCTTTTTCCAGTTCCGGACCTGCTGCCCGGTGAATGGCACCGGCCACTCCCCCGCCTGCCCTGAGGTAGGCATTGGCCGCATTTACGATGGCTTCCATTTCTTCCTGCTGGGTAATGTCTCCTTTAAAGAGTTCCAGACTTACGTCTCCATAAATGTAACGGTTCATAACGTTTGGTTTTTAGGCTTTTACAACAAAAATCTGTGAAGTTTCATACTTAACCACTTTCACCTGTTCGCCTTTGTCAATAAATCCGGTAAGGGCGGTTGCGTCATAGATTTCATCATCTACTTCAACTTTTCCGCTTGGGCGCAACATGGTGAAAGCCACCCCGGTTTTTCCCAGAAGGCCGCTCATGCTAACATTTGCAGATGTATATCCTGAAGATTTTTCCTGTATGGTGCTCAGGGCGAGTTCACCAAAACGGGTAGATGTAAACAGCTTTTGCCCCAGGTAAAATGATCCGGTTAGGGAAACAAAAAAGGCAATGATCACCACCAGAAAAGCCTGGAAAACATCCATCGTGGGTACCCCGGTAAAGTCAAACCCTTCATTGCCTACCATGGCCAGGGCCAACCCCATCAGGATAAACAATGCCCCGACAATGCCGGTAACGCCAAAGCCGGGTATAACAAACAACTCTACTGCCACCAGAACAATGCCCAGGATAAAAATAATGATTTCAAAATTAGTAGCCAGGCCTTCAATATATAAAGGTGCAAAATAAAGCAAGGCTGCGGAGAGGGCCACAAGGATGGGAAAACCCATGCCCGGGGTTTGCAGTTCGAAATAAATGCCGCCAAGGATGAGCATGATCAGGATGCCGCTGACAATGGGGCTGATCAGGAAACCGATCACCCTGTCGGCAAACGTAAGTTGTTGAACCACGATCTCATACTGTTGCATTCCGGCAAGGGCGAGCACTTCTTCCACATTTTCGGCCATTCCTTCAGAGAAACCCCAGCGCATGGCTTCCGAAGCGGTAAAAGTAAGCACTTTGCCGGCCTCAATTACTCCTTCCACTTCAATGGAGGGGTCGACCATGGCCTGGGCAATTTCCGGATCACGGCCTTTGGCTTCTGCCGTAGATCGCATCATGGATCGCATGTAGGACTGAAACTTATCGGCAACCACTTCCCCGGTTTGATCCACTACCGTGGCCGCTCCCATGTTTCCCCCAGGCCGCATGTAGATATGGTCGGCGGCAATGGAGATCAGGGCCCCGGCCGAAGCTGCATTGTTGTCAATGAATACAATGACCGGTATCCTGGATTGCATGATGCGGGTACGCAAAGAATCTGCTGCATCTACCATTCCTCCGTAGGTGTTCATGTGCAGCAGAATAAAATCAGCATTCAGGCTATCGGCTTCCTCAAAAGCCCTTTTGGCCCTGTGTAAAGCCGGAGGTGCAATATTTTCCTTGATGTCAAATTTATAAACCAGAAAAGTCTTTTCCGGGTCGGCAGCAATGGCCTCTGCCACACGATCGCGGCGATCGGCATGGGAGGTAAACCCCGTCGCCAGAACAAAGATGCCAAATAATATTAGTTTTATCGCTTTCATTTCGAGTTGAATATATTAAAAAAAAGGGGCTTAAAAAAATTTTTGTTTAACGAAATTAACACAAAAACACAAGGAAATTCCTTTCAT
>SL_3KL_010_SEDDRAFT_10006432_pt1 | contig 10511 bp, 10 predicted proteins | sample SodLakKL_010_SED_2_FD_10381 | JGI IMG/M metagenome (IMG submission 10381)
ACGCCCGGGCGGTCCTTGAACGGAAAATCCCGCGTGGGGCCGTTGAACAGCATGCGCCCGCGCGGTACGTCGCCATCGACAATGGCGTCGTCCAGCCAGGACACCAACTGCGGAAACATGATGCCCACCGGCAGATAGGGTGCCTTGCGGGCGACGTTGCCGTCCGCGAAATCAACCTGCATGTCGAGCCAGGGGGAGCCCTCGGCCGGCAGTTCCAGGCGCATGCGGGTATGGGTGGAGATGTCGGCATTGGTCGCCACGAGATCCGGCGCGTCGATGACCCAGCCGCCCCGGCCATCCCGCGTCAGGCGCGCGGGGCCCTCGATCCGTTCCAGATACAGCGGTGTGCGAAAGAACGGTACATGATTGAAGGTGGTGGCCTCGCTGGCGATGTCGAGTTCGCCACCGCGGGGGGTGATGCGCAGCTCGCCATCGAGGCCGTCCAGACCCGGCCAGCCGAGCGTCGGTTGCCAACCGACATCGCGCAGGCCGGTCGTGAGCTGGAAGGCGCCACCGGGGGCCAGAGCGAACGCCGGATGCTCCAGCCGACCGCGGGCATCGAGCCCGCTGACGCGTGCCACGTGTTCGTCCAGCGCCGGCAGCAGGTGGGCCCAGTCCGCAAGCCCCGCGAGCTCGACGCGATCCGCGCGGCCACGCCACATCTCGTTGTCGCGGGCGATGGCGAAACGCTCGGCGCGCCAGCCACCCCCCGCGTGCTCGACCCGGAAGTCGCTACCCCGGAGTTGCCAACCGTCGGCGCGTTGCTCCCAGGCCACCAGCCCCTCAAGGTTTTCGGCACGCACCTCGGGATGGTCCGCACGCACCAGCCCCAGATCGCTGGCGCCCAGGCGCAGGGTGGCGCCCTCGAGGCTGTCCCCGGACCAGTCCGCCCAGAGGTCGAAATCCACGCTGCCGGATACGGGCCGCATCCACTCCTCACCCGTGGGGAACAGACCGCTCCACTGCGCGGGCGCCAGGGCGCGCGCCTCCAGGTACACCTGCGCGCGCGGGGTGGCGTCGGTGCGCAGCAGGTCATGGGCATCAACCGAAAGTTCCAGCGAGCGCCCCCACGACGCCGGCAACCCGACGTGCAGCCCCAGGCGATGGTGATGGACGCGGTTCACCAGCCGGAGGTCGTGGAGGTCGATGTGCTGGGGGTCACCATTGGCCTGCTCCACGCGGATGCGGGCATCGGTGAGTTGCAGCTGTTCGATGGCCAGCAGGGCACCGAGCAGGCCGGCGCCGGGTTCGACGTCGGCCTCCTCTTCCCTGGCTTCGGCGACTGCGGCGAGCGCATCGGCGGGGTTGTCGCGCCAGGCCTCGAGGTCTACGCGCAGGCCCCAGAATTCCAGGATGCCGGCGTCCGCATCGGTGCGCACGGCGAGATCCAGCCCGGCGAGGGTCACGTCGTGAATGCGCAGCGCACGCCGCGAGAATTCGGGGCGGAAGTCGACAAAGGCCCGGTCGAACTCGATGACATCTCCGCCGGGGTGGGCGATGGCGACGCCGTCGAGGCGCAGTCGCGGGCCGAAGCGGTGCCACTCCAGGTCGAGTTCGGTTGCCTCGACACGGGCGCCCAGATAATCGCCCACCACACCCTCGATGCGCTCCTGGTAATCACTCGCGAAGGGCAGCGCAAGGCGTGCCACGGTCACCAGAACGGCGAGCGCAATGAGACCGAAGGCGACAGTCAGCCAACAGCCACGCCAGAGCAGTCTGAGGAATCGGGTCATCGCGGGCCGGGCCACTCGTTGCTTGTGCCGGTCACGCGCCGGCGGTGGTTACCAGGGCAGGCTGGATCCCTGCCGTTCTTCCCTGTTCAGACGAGTACGACGTCGAACTGTTCCGGTGCGTACAGCGCCTCGGCCTGCAGTCGGGTGGGGATGCCGATGAACGCCTCCAGTTCGGCAAGGCTGGTCGACTCCTCGTCGAGCAACATGTCGACCACTTCCTGCGCGGCCAGCACCATGAGTTGGCGGGCATCGAACTGACGCGCCTCGCGCAGGATCTCGCGAAAGATCTCGTAGCACACCGTTTCGGGTGACTTGATCGAGCCGCGACCGTTGCATGTTGGACAGGTCTTGCACAGAACATGTTCCAGGCTTTCACGCGTGCGCTTGCGCGTCATCTCGACCAGACCGAGGGTCGACACATCGCACACCTGGGTGCGGGCATGGTCGCCGGCGAGCGCCTTCTCCAGCGCACCGAGCACCTTGCGCCGGTGTTCGGGCTCGGTCATGTCGATGAAGTCGATGATGATGATGCCGCCGAGATTGCGCAGGCGGAGCTGNCGGGCAATCGCCTGGGCGGCCTCNAGNTTNGTCTTGAAGATGGTCTCCTCGAGATTGCGGTGGCCGACGAACCCACCGGTGTTGACATCGATGGTGGTCATCGCCTCGGTCTGGTCGATGATCAGGTAGCCACCGGACTTGAGCTGGACCTTGCGCTCGAGCGCGCGCTGGATCTCCTCCTCGATGCCGTAGATCTCGAAGATCGGTCGCGGCCCCTGGTAAAGCTCGACCCGGCCGGCAAGTTCGGGCAGGAACTCCTCGGCGAAGCGCTGCATCTTCTCCCACACCTCGGCGGAATCGACCCGGATGCGGTCGACCGTGCCATCGACCAGATCGCGCAGGGTGCGCAGCGCCAGCGGCAGGTCCTCGTGGATGACGCTGCCTGTAGCCTGCTGGCTGGCGCGCTCCTGCGCCTTGCGCCAGAGCTTGCCGAGGAGCCGCATGTCGGAGATCACCGCCGATTCGTCGGCCCCTTCGGCCGCGGTGCGCAGGATCCAGCCGCGCTCGCCGGCGGGGTCGATGGCGCCCTCGACGAGGGCGCGCAGGCGCTCGCGCTCGACCTCGTCCTCGATCTTGCTCGATACGCCGACATGGTCGTCATTCGGCATCAGCACGAGGTAGCGCGAGGCGATGGTGATCTGCGTGGTCAGGCGTGCGCCCTTGGTGCCGAGCGGCTCCTTGAGCACCTGCACCAGCAGTTCCTGGCCCTCGCGCAGGAGTTCGCCGATCGGTGGATAGCTGCTCGCCTCGCCGTTGCTCGCCTGGGTGCCCTCCTCCTCGTCACCGACCAGGCGCGGGTTGCGCCGGACGCCGGCGATGTCGGAGACGTGCAGGAACGCGGTCCGCTCCAGGCCGAGGTCGACAAAGGCAGCCTCCATGCCGGGCAGCACGCGCGCGACCCGGCCCTTGTAGATGTTGCCGACGAGGCCGCGGCGGCGCGCACGCTCGATGCAGACCTCGACCAGCACGCCATTCTCAACCATAGCCACGCGGCTTTCCTGGGGCGTGACGTTGATCAGGATTTCCTCGTTCATGGCGTCCGGATTCCTGACTGGGTGCCGGCTTCGGTGCGCGCCGACAGCGGATCGATGCCGGCGTCGGCGAGCAGACGAGCCGTCTCGAACAGCGGCAATCCGACTACATTACTGTAACTGCCCTCGATGTGGCGCACGAACACGGCCCCCAGCCCCTGGATGGCGTAGCCACCGGCCTTGCCCATGGGTTCGCCGCTGGCGCAGTAGGCGGCACGCTCGGCGGGGGTGAGTTCGCGGAAGGTCACGCGCGTGCGCACCACGGTGCTGGCAATCCCGGTGGCGGCGGCAACGGCGACGGCGGACAGGACCTCGTGCGTGGTCGCGGACAGTTCGGCCAGCATCGCGTCCGCGGCAGCCACATCGGCCGGCTTGCCGAGCGCGCGCCCGGCGTGGACGACAGTGGTATCCGCGCCGAGACTCACCCGTGCATCACTCTTTCCCCCTTGACCGGTTCCTGCGTGACCGGCGGCGGCCTTGGCCCGGGCCAGGCGCTCGACCATGGCCGCGGGGGCCTCGCCGGCGTGTGGTGTCTCGTCAATGTCCACCGCGCGGACCTCGTGAAGCACGCCGATCTGCGCGAGCAGTTCGCGGCGCCGCGGCGAGCCCGAGGCGAGGATCAGCGCTGGTGGCGGCATGGCGGTGACAGTCATTCTCCCGGAGGCGTTGCCATGTGGGGCGTTTCCATGAGTGCCGTGTCCGTGTGGATCGCCGCTGCGGCTGGGCGTCAGTCCCGATGGTACGGATGCTTGTGCAGGATCGACAGCGCGCGATAGAGCTGTTCGGCCAGCATGACGCGCACCAGGGTGTGCGGAAACGTCAGCGCCGACAGCGACCAGGTGGCATCGGCCGCCTGGACGAGATCGCGCTCAAGCCCGTCCGGGCCACCGACGAGAAAGGCGACACTGCGCCCGGTGCGCTGCCACTCGGCGATATGGCCGGCGATGCCGGCGGTGTCGACGGCCTGCCCGCCGACTTCCAGGGCGATGACGTACGCCTGTGCCGGCAGGGCAGCCCGCAGGCGCCGCGCCTCCTCGGCGCGGGCGCGGTCGATGTCCGCCGGGGATTCGCTCCGGCGCCGCCCGAGCGGGATCTCGTGCAACTCGAGACGCGCGCCGCCGTGCAGGCGGCGCGCGTAGTCCCGGTAGCCCTCGTCGACCCAGGTGGGCATCTTCGTGCCGACTGCCACGAGGTGGAAGCGCATTGCGTCAGTGTCCGCCACTCTGCGAGCCACCACCGGAGGCCGGCTCCTCGCGCCCGGCGATCGACCACAGCTTCTCCAGGTTGTAGAACTCGCGCTTCTCGGGAAGCATCACGTGGACGACCACGTCGCCGAGATCGATCAATACCCAGTCGCTGCCATCCCGCCCCTCGACGCCGATGGGTTTCATGCCCTTTTCACTGGCCCACTCGATGACGCGGTCGGCCAGGGACTGGATGTGGCGTTCGGAAGTACCCGAGGCGATGACCATGACGTCGGTCACGCTGGTGCGGTCGCGTACGTCAATGCGGCGGATGTCCAGCCCCTTGACATCATCAAGGGCATCGACGACGAGGTCGGCAAGTGCTTCGGTTTCCATCGGTCGCGGATTACTCCCCGGTTGTGTAAAGCGATTGTTCGAGGATCAGGGCGCGCACGGCCTCCGGCACGAGATAGCGCAGATCCCCGCCGGCGGCGGCCAGTGCGCGCACGGCCGTGGCGCTGATGTCGAGCTGCGTGACCTGCTGGACCCACACGCTGCCGGCGCGATGACGCTCGAGGTCGTCGGCCGCGGCCACGCGCCGGTCCTCGAGGCCGGCCGGCAGGTGCAACGGCCAGCCGGGGCGTTGCGTGACCACCAGGTGCACATACTCGAGGATTTCCTCCCAGCGGTGCCACCGGTCGAAGGCGGCCGCGGCATCCGCGCCGATGATCAGGTGCAGCACGGCATCCGGTGCCTCGCCGGCAATCTGGTGGAGGGTGTCGATGGTATAGGAGGGACCGTCGCGCTCGAGTTCACGGTCGTCGACCACCAGGTCGGGTTCGCCGGCGACGGCCGCGGCCAGCATGTCCCGGCGCGCGGCGCCGCTGGCGTGCGGATCGGTGCGATGGGGCGATACCCGACAGGGGATCAATAGTACCCGATCGAGGGCCAGTGCCGCGCGCACCTCGACCGCGGGGCGCAGATGGCCGAAATGGACCGGATCGAAGGTGCCGCCGAGGATGCCCAGTCGCTGCATCGAGCCCGGCCCGCTCAGACCCGCACCTGGCCGTCGCCGAGGACGACCCACTTCTGCGTGGTCAGCCCCTCGAGTCCGACCGGGCCGCGCGCGTGCAGGCGATCGGTGCTGATACCGATTTCCGCACCCAGGCCGTATTCGGCGCCATCGGCGAAGCGCGTCGAAGCGTTGACGATCACCGAGGCCGAGTCGACCTCGCGCAGGAAGCGCTGCGCCCGGCTCCAGTGCTCCGTGACGATGGCATCGGTATGGCGCGAGCCCCAGGTCTCGATGTGGTCGATGGCGGCATCGAGGCCATCGACGATGCGGATGGCGAGTACCGGGCCCAGGTACTCGGTGGCCCAGTCGGCCTCGGTGGCGGGCACGGCATCGGCGAGGAGCCGACAGGTCTCGGCGCAACCGCGCAGTTCGATGCCCGCAGCCCGCAGATCGTGGGCGATGCCCGGCAGCAGGTCGCGGCGACGGCGCGATCGACCAGCAGTGTCTCCATTGCATTGCACACACCGAGGCGATGGGTCTTGGCGTTGACGGCGATGGCATGCGCCTTGTGCGGATCGGCGGCGGCGTCGATATAGACGTGGCAGATGCCGTCCAGATGCTTGAGCACGGGAATGCGCGACTCGGCGGCCACGCGTTCGATGAGGCTCCGCCCGCCACGCGGAATGATGAGGTCCACCTGCTCGGCGGCAGCCAGCAGGTGGCCCACGGCCGTGCGCTCGGTGGTGGCGATGACCTGCGCGGCCGTCGGCGGCAGGCCGGCGGCGGTGAGCCCGGCGGCCAGGCACTCACCGATCGCCGCGTTGGTGTGGTGCGCCTCGGAGCCGCCGCGCAGGATGCAGGCATTGCCGGCCTTCAGGCACAGTGCGGCGGCGTCCGCGGTCACATTCGGGCGCGACTCGTAGATGATGCCGATGACACCCAGTGGCACCCGCATGCGCCCCACCCGGATGCCGGAGGGCCGCGCCGCGAGGTCATCGATGCGCCCGACCGGGTCGGCCAGCGCGGCGACGGTGCGCAGCCCCTCGATCATGGCATCGAGGCGCGCCGGCGTGAGTTCGAGGCGATCGAGCAGGGCCGCATCCAGCCCGCGCTCGCGCCCGGCGGAGAGATCGCGCGCGTTGGCGGCGGCGATGTGCTCGCGCTGCGCGACGAGGCTGGCGGCCGCGGCGTGGAGGGCGCTGTTGCGGCTGGCGGTGTCGGCGCGCGCGAGGGCACGGGCTGCCGTGCGTGCCGCGCGGCAGACTTCATCCATGTAGCCGGCGATGTCGCCCGCTGCGCGGTCGGCGGGAACGCTCAATGCACCTCCATCGGAGTTGCTCACTGGTCCGGAACTCACAAGTCCGGGGTTCACGTACTCAGGGCAGCAGGTGCCGTACCGGTCGTCCGCCTGGGTGTGAGGGCGGGCAGATCGGCCCCCGCTGCCGACAGCGACAACTCTACCAGTTCTGCCCAGAAGCTGCCCCGTTCCGCGCCCTTGGCCACGCGGTCGAGGCGCGCGCAACCGGCGAGCAACCGCGCCCAGGTGGTGGCGGGGTGGCGCTCGACGGCACGGCGGATGCGCTCCTGGCGACTCTGCCACACACCGCTGGCCTTGAGCGCGGCCCCGGGCGCTTCGCCGGCGGCCATGCGTGCGGCCACTGTGGCCAGCGTGTCGATTTCGCGATGCACGGCCCAGAGCACCAGCGGCGGCGCCACGCCCTCGGCGTGCAGCCCGGCCACGATGCGTCCGACCCGGTCGACTTCGCCGTCGATCACCGCGTCGCCCAGGTCGAAGGCGCCGTAGCGTGAACTGTCGGCGACGGCCGCGCGCACGGCCTCGACATCGACCGGGCCCGGCCCCTGCAACAGCAGCAGCTTGTCGATCTCGTGCGCGGCCGCCACCAGGTTGCCCTCGACGCGTTCGGCCAGCAGGGCGACGGCCTCGCGCTCGGGGTGCAGTCCGCGCGCATGCATGCGCGCGCTGAGCCACTGGCCGAGGCGCTCGCGCGGCGGGGCCGACACCGCAATGAACGCACCCGCCGCGGCGAGCGCCTTGCACCAGGCACTCTGCTGGGTCTGGCGGTCGAGCTTCGGGGTGGTCACGAGCAACAGGCTGTCGGCGGGCGGGTTCGCGGCCCAGGCCTTGAGCGCCGCACCGCCCTCGCGGCCCGGTTTGCCGGTGGGCAGGCGCAGGTCGATGAAGAGGCCATCGCCGAACAGCGACAGGTTGGCACCGGCCTCGGCGAGCGCATTCCAGTCGAAATCGGCGCGCGCCTCGTGGACTTCGCGCGCCGTGAAACCGCGCTCGCGCGCCGTCCGCCGGATGGCATCGGAGATCTCGGCATGCTGCAGCGGTTCATCCCCGCTGACGAGGTAGATCGGGGCGAGAGATCCCGCGAGGTGCTCGTCGAGCTGGTCGGGTCGCAGTTGCACGCGCTCGGGTTCCGGATCGGGCCATATGGGCCTGTGTACGATACCATTGCGATCCCGACCCGCCCATGACGGAATCCCTGCATGGACATCCGCTCGATCACCACCGTCAGCTTCGACATGATCGGCACCCTGATCGATTACGAGACCGGGGTGCGCGAATGGTTCCGCCAGCACCTGCGCGATCATGGCCGCGCGGACGACAATGCCGCCCTGGAGACCGTGCGGGCGACTGCCGACCGCCTCGCCGCGGCCCATCCGGAGCTGTCGTTCACCGCCCTGCTGCCGAGGGTCTACGGGCACGTCGCGCGTGCCCTGGAACTCGACACCGACGAAACCGCGGCGCTGGACTTCCGCGATTCGCTGCGCGACTGGCCGGCATTCGCGGATGCGGTGCCCGGCCTGCGCCAGCTTGCCGAGCGCTACCGGCTGGTGGCCGTGACCGACGCCGACCAGTGGGGCATGGAGGCGATGAGCCGCACCCTGGGTGACCCGTTCGACCGCGCCATCACCGCCGACGTGGTGGGCGCGACGAAACCCGACCCGCGGGTGTGGGAGGCACTGCTGGCCACCACGGACGCGCGTCCCGAGGAGATCCTGCATTGCTCGGCGAGCATGCATCACGATATTGCCAGTGCGCACGCCGCCGGCCTCGCCACCGCGTGGATCGAGCGCGGCGAAAGCTTCGGCGAGGATGGCGAGGTCACGGCCCTGGTAGAGCCGGACCTGCGGGTGCAGGAACTGGCGGAACTGGTCGAGTACCTGCTGCAGCCCGCGCAGGATCGAGAGGCTTGAGCTTCGCCCTTCTGCGCGCGGCGCTCTTCCGCCTGCCGCCGGAGACCGCGCACGATTTCAGCCTGGCCGCACTGAGCCGACTGCATGGCCGCGGCCTCCTGCGACATCTGACCCCGGCCCCGCCGCCTGCGGAGCCGCGCACATGTTTCGGCCTGGAGTTTCCCAATCCCGTCGGCCTCGCCGCCGGCCTGGACAAGAATGCCGACCACGTCGACGCCCTCGGCGCACTCGGCTTCGGCTTCATCGAGGTCGGCACGGTCACCCCGCGACCGCAGCCCGGCAACCCCCGGCCCCGGCTGTTCCGCATCCCCGAACACCGGGCCCTGATCAACCGCATGGGTTTCAACAACAGGGCGTCGATCACGCCGTCCAGCGGCTGCAACAGCGCCGGTTCACCGGCATCGTCGGCGTCAACATCGGCAAGAACCGCGACACCGACCTGGCGCAGGCCGTCGATGACTACCTGTTCTGCCTCCACCGTGTGCATTCGGTGGCCGACTACGTGACCATCAACATCTCCTCGCCGAACACGCCCGGCCTGCGCGATCTGCAGTCGGGTGCGGCGCTCGATGGTCTGCTCGGCCCGTTGGCCGATGAGTCACGACGCCTGAACGCGAACGCCGGGCGGCACGTGCCGCTGCTGGTGAAGATCGCGCCCGACCTGGACGAGCCCGCCCTCGACGGCATGGCCGCGGCGGCAAGGCGCCACGGCATCGATGGCATCATCGCCACCAACACCACGGCAGACCATTCCGCCGTGGCCGGTGCGCGCCATGCCGACGAGACCGGCGGCCTGTCGGGCGCACCGCTGGCCGCGCACAGCACGGAGATCCTCGCCGGGCTGGCGGCGCGCCTGGACGGCGCCCTGCCGCTGATCGGTGTGGGGGGCATCAGCGACGGACCGACCGCACGCTCCAAGCAGGACGCCGGCGCGGCGCTGGTGCAGGTCTACACGGGTTTCATCTATCACGGCCCCGCGCTCATCGCCGAAGCCGCCAGAGCGCTGCGCGACGGCTGAGCAGCGCTACATCAGCGCTTCGACGTGGACGGCGGCACAGCGCCCCAGCGCTCCGAGGTTGTAACCCCCTTCCAGCATCGAGACCAGGCGGCCGTGCGCGTGGCGCTCGGCGACTCCGCGCAATTGCTCGGTCACCCAGCGAAAGTCCGCCTCGACCAGGGCAAGGCCCCCGATCGGGTCGGCGCGGTGGGCATCGAAGCCCGCGGAGATCAGCAACAGCTGTGGCTGGAAGCGCTCGAGTTCGGGCAGCCAGCGCTCGGTGATGGCGTCGCGGAACTCGTCACCGCCGCTGCCGTGAGCAAGCGGGCAGTTGACGCGGTGCAGCGGCACGTAGGAACCGTACTTGCCGGGGAACAGGGGGTATTCGAAGCTGGAGCAGAAGAGAATGCGGGTGTCGCCCTCGACGACGTCCTCCGTGCCGTTGCCGTGATGCACATCGAAGTCGCAGATGGCGACACGCTCCAGGCCGTGGTGGTCCAGCGCGTGTTTCGCGGCGACGGCGATGTTGCTGTAGAAGCAGAAGCCCATGGCCACCCGCCGCTCGGCATGATGGCCCGGCGGTCGCGTGGCGCAGAAGGCATTCTCGAGCTCGCCGGCCATCACCGCATCGACCGCCGCCACGCCCGCGCCCGCGGCGCGGCCCGCCGCGTCGAGCGACCAGGCATTCATGGTGGTGTCGGGATCGAGTTCGAACGAGCCTTCCTTCGGCGAGTACCGAGCGAGGACATCAAGATAGGCCTGCGGGTG
>SL_3KL_010_SEDDRAFT_10006433_pt1 | contig 10510 bp, 7 predicted proteins | sample SodLakKL_010_SED_2_FD_10381 | JGI IMG/M metagenome (IMG submission 10381)
CACTTGGTGGCTATACCGGAATAGTAACGGACTGTAGTACACTGCAATTCAGAATGTTAAATCGCAGCAAAGGTCCTGCTATGTGGAGCCCACGTGCACAATGTGATAGAAAAATTTTTTCTTCCAAATGGCGTGAGATAATTGAATCGATAGATAATCTGGATATCTGGCAGGATGCCGTCATTGATATTATTATTGAGAACAACAAGATAAAGGGTGTTGTAACTAAATACGGTAGCCGGTTTATATGCCGCGCTGTTGTTTTAACAAGCGGAACATTCGGCAATGGAGTTATGCATATTGGTAATGTTAAAATTAGTGGAGGTCGTGCTTCTGAACCTGCTTCATATGGAATTACCGAAAAACTGAAGGAGATAGGACTACGTACTGGAAGAATGAAGACCGGCACACCACCGCGGATTGATGGAAGGACAATTGATTTCAGTGTTCTTGAAAGGCAGGATGGAGATTTGAAACCTGCAAGATTTTCATTTGCAGGAGGGCAGGCTGTCCTTGATAACCAACTCCCATGTTATATCGCCTACACTAACAGGGATGTACATAATAAATTATCTGAGGGTTTTGGCGAGAGTCCGCTTTTTAACGGAAGGATCCAGGGTGTCGGACCGAGATACTGCCCGAGTATCGAAGATAAGATTGTCACATTTGCTGATAGGGAGAGGCATCATTTATTTCTTGAGCCTGAAGGCCGGGCCACAAACGAATATTACATTAACGGGTTTTCTTCATCACTTCCGATGAAAATTCAGGTTGAAGCCCTGCGAATGGTTAAGGGTCTTGAAAAGGTCAGAATTTACCGGCCCGGATACGCTATTGAATATGACTATTATCCACCAGAGCAGTTAAAGCCAACACTTGAAACAAAAGTTGTTGAAAATTTGTGGTTTGCCGGACAGGTTAACGGGACAACAGGATACGAAGAGGCGGCTGGACAGGGAATATATGCCGGGATTAATGCACACCTGAAGATTAACGGGAAGAATGNATTTATACTTGGCAGGAATCAGGCCTATATTGGTGTATTGGTAGATGACCTTATAACTAAAGGCGTAAATGAGCCCTACCGGATGTTTACTTCAAGGGCTGAGTTCCGGCTGCTGCTTCGTCAGGATAATGCCGATGAAAGGCTGACGGATTTGTCATACAAAATCGGCCTCGCCGACGCTGAGCGACTTTATAGAATGAAAAGAAAAATACGGAGTAGAGATGATGTATTACAATTTATACAAAAGAAGAGTGTTTCCCCTGATCAGGTTGATAAATTTCTTCTGGATAAAGGTACATCGCCGATAAAACAAAAAGTAAAGATTTACGACTTGTTGCTAAGGCCGCAGATCAATATTTATGATCTTGCTGATAATGTTAAGCTGCTCAGCGATTTTATTTCTGAAAATAAAGTAGAGGATGAAGTTCTTGAGAGCGTAGAGATAAATACAAAATACAAAGGATATTTGGAACGTGAAAAGATAATGGCTGACAAGATCAGGAGACTCGAGGATATAAGGATTCCCGAAGATATTGACTATGAGCTGTTAGGATCAGTTTCATTCGAGGGGAGGCTGAAACTTAAGAGTGTCCGGCCAAAGACAATTGGGCAGGCTTCAAGAATTAGCGGAGTTTCTCCTGCAGATATCAGTGTGCTGCTAATTTATATTGGCAGATAAGGATGTTCCACGTGGAACAAAACGCCGGGGGTTGAGAGACAGATTTTCGAGAATTTTTGACTGATCGAATTTTTAAGTATGCGAAAATGTTCCACGTGGAACAAAATAATTAGCGAAAAAAGTGTGTGTATGAAAAAAATTATAACAGGAAATGTTTTAGACATATTTAATAGAAAAATTTACCCAGCAGAAATTCATATTTCCAAAGGGAAGATTCAGGAAATACTTGAAACCGGCGAGGAGTGCTCAGGTTACATTTTACCCGGACTGGTAGATTCGCATATCCACATTGAAAGCTCAATGCTCACACCAGCACGTTTTGCTGAGGCTGCCGTCAAGCACGGAACAGTTGCTGTTGTAACCGATCCTCATGAAATCGCAAATGTTGCAGGTTTGCAAGGTGTTGAATTTATGATAGAAAATGCCAAAACAGTTCCTATGAAATTTTTTTTCGGAGCTCCTTCATGCGTGCCCGCTACAGAGTTTGAGACCTCCGGTGCACGGATCGGATCTGAGGAGGTAAGGCTGTTGCTTGAGAAAGATGAAATATTGTTTCTTTCTGAGATGATGAATTTCCCTGGAGTACTTGGAGAGGACCCTGAAGTTGTAAATAAACTGAAGCATGCAAGGGAATTAAAAAAACCTGTTGATGGGCATGCACCCGGTTTAACGGGTGAAGACCTTTTAAAATATATCAGATCAGGGATATCTACAGATCATGAATGTTTGACCTTCCAGGAGGCAGCAGAGAAGATCAGTTCCGGAATGAAGGTTCAGATCAGGGAGGGAAGCGCCGCCAGGGGGTTTGATATGTTTAGAGACCTGATCGACATGTATCCTGAATCGGTTATGTTGTGCACCGATGACATGCACCCGGACGACCTGCTGGAAGGGCATATTGACCGGATGATAAGAAGAGGATTAGAAAAAGGGGTCGACTTGTTCAATTTACTTCGTGCTGCGATTGTTAATCCTGTAATCCATTACGGCCTCCCGGCCGGGTTGCTCCGTAAGGGAGATCCTGCCGACATGATAGAAGTAACGGACTTGCAGAAATTTGAAATTACCGGTACATGGATCAATGGTGAGAAAGTTTATAGCGAAGGAAAAGTTCTGTTCGTGCCTGGTAAAACTGAACTTGAGTGCAAATTCAGGAATAAGAAAATTACCTTAAATGATATTTCAGTAGGTGCAGAGTCTGCTGAAATAAGGGTAATTGAGGCATATGACGGCAAATTGTACACCGGGGCCTTAACTGAAAAGGTGAAAAAAGAAAATGGATTTGCTGTAGCTGATACAGACAGGGATATTTGTAAGATGGTCCTTGTAAATCGTTATAACGATAACAACCCTGCAGTTGCCTTTATAAAAGGCTTCGGGTTGAAAAGGGGGGCAATAGCTGGTTCTGTTGCTCACGACAGCCATAATATTATAGCTGTGGGTGTTAATGATGAAGATATAAAAGAAGCAGTTAACAGGGTAATAGAGATGGGCGGGGGACTTGTATCGTTGTCGGATGAAAGAAGGGTGGAGATGCCCCTTGAAGTTGGCGGGTTAATGACAAATTCTGACGGCATCAATGTAGCTCGAAAATACGGGGAAATTGATGGGCATGCACGCCAACTGGGTTCAAATCTTAGTTCACCATTTATGACCTTATCTTTTATGGCATTGTTAGTTATCCCCAGGCTTAAACTTAGCGACCATGGTCTTTTTGATGGTGAAAAATTTGAATATGTGTCGCTTTTTATCTGATAACCGGCATTATGTATATGGACAATCCCGAAAGAGATAATCTCAGGAGGGCTGCCAGGGAATTGCCGGCAGTACCAGGGGTATATCTTTTCAGGAATGCGGAAAGAAAGGTAATTTATACCGGAAAAGCCGTAAATCTCAGAAAGAGGGTAAGCTCATACTTTACCAGGAAAAAGTTTGACAACAATAAACTCCGTGTCCTGGTTGGGCAGGTGCGATCTGTCGATCACATTGTAGTTGAATCTGAATCTGAAGCGCTTCTGCTTGAAAATAACCTTATTAAGGAATACAGGCCAAGATACAACGTCCTGCTAAAGGATGACAAATCCTTTCCATATATATGTATAAAAAATGAGCCTTTCCCCAGGGTTTATTCAACCCGCAATCCGGTTAAGGACGGATCAACCTGGTTTGGCCCGTATACATCGGTGCAGATGGTCCGGACCATACTGGAATTGATAAGGCAGCTCTTTCCGTTGAGAACGTGCAATTACCGGCTTACCCCTGAAAATATTGCATCCGGGAAATTCAGGGTGTGCCTTGAGTACCATATTGGCAACTGCAGGGGGCCATGTGAAGGGAAACAGGAGGCCCCGGATTATGAAGAGAATATCAGACAGATAAAGAATATTCTCAAGGGTAATGTAAGGGGTGTAAGGCAGTTTCTTATGGAGCGGATGAAACAGCAGGCTGACGGGCATTCTTTTGAAGAGGCGCAGAAAACAAAAGAGAAGCTTGCAATTATAGAAAAATACCAGAGCAAATCTACAGTTGTTAACCCCTCTATAAGCGATCTCGATGTCTTCTCGTTTATAGACGGGAAGAACTATGCAGTGTCAAATTTTCTCAAGGTGGTTGACGGGGCAGTTATTCAGTCCCGCACCATTGAGATGAGGAAAGTGCTGGGAGAAGACAAATCAGATTTACTAGCGCTTGTAATTGCCGAGGTTAGAAGCCGGCAGTTCAACCCGGCATCTGAAGCAGTAATTCCTTTTCCTGTAAAGGTTGAGTTTTCGGGACTGAAACTTACAATTCCCCGAAAGGGTGATAAAAAAAGATTGCTTGATCTGTCTAACCGTAATGCTCGTTACTACATTAATGAAAAAGAAAAAAGCCTTTCCCGTATCAGGGATGAAGATGCTTCTGAAAAATTGCTCGGACAGGTGATGAAAGACCTGCGACTTACTCAGCTGCCGGTTCATATTGAGTGCTTTGATAATTCAAACATCCAGGGAAGCAATCCTGTCTCTGCATGTGTTGTATTCAGGCACGGCAGGCCAAGCAAGGGAGAGTACCGGCATTATAACATAAAGAGCGTTAAAGGGCCGGATGATTATGCTTCGATGAGGGAAGTGGTGCATCGACGCTACAGTCGCCTGATAAAAGAAAAGAAAGAGTTGCCTGTACTGGTTGTCATAGATGGTGGAAAGGCACAGCTTGGAGCTGCCACAGGGGCAATTGATGATCTTGGGCTTACAGGAAAGATCAGCGTGATAGCAATTGCAAAAAGGCTTGAGGAGATATTTTTTCCGGGCGACCCTGTTCCTCTTTATCTTGACAAAACCTCTGAAACACTGAGACTTATACAGAATTTACGCAATGAAGCCCACCGGTTCAGCCTTCTTTTTCACCGCCAGAAACGCTCATCAGAATTTGCACGGTCCGTTCTTGAATCTGTACCCGGTTTTGGCACAAAAACAGTAGAAAAGCTCTATGAACGATTTAAAACATTTGACGCAATTGTTGATGCAGGATATGAAGAAATTGCCGGGGTGATTGGCAAATCAAAGGCAGGGCGACTGATTGAATATTTTGCTGACAGTAGACACTCTAGAACCTGATATACAGTTCTTAACAATGGGTTACTTGAATAAAAGGTATAGTATGAAATCAACGTTTGCGCTCCGTAATGTATTTCGCAAGGTCAATCAGTGCTTTTTTAGCTTCATTATCTGGAAAATAGCTTAAGCATTCTATTGCTTTCTCCTTATGCTCCTCCATTTTTAACTCAGCATACCTGATACCGTTGTTATTGATTACAAATTCTATTATCCTGTCAATTCTCCGGGAGTTGTTTCTGTTTCTTTTTATCAGGTTAAGGATCTCCCTTTTTGTTTTGCCTGAGGTAACCGAGAGTGAATGTATCAGGGGCAGTGTAAGTTTTTTTTCCTTAATATCGTTTGCTGCGGGCTTTCCGGTAATACCTTTTTTCTGGTAGTCAAAAAGATCATCCTTTATCTGAAATGCGATGCCGGCGTGTGCCGCAAATTGTTTAAGCTTTTCAACCTGCTCGTCTGTTGCATTTACTGATGCAGCCCCGGAAGCTGTGCAGGCTATCATCAATGTTGCAGTTTTCTTCTTGATGATATCAAAATACTCATCTTCGGTAATATCAAGTTTCCTTGCTTTCTGTATCTGGTATAGTTCTCCTTCACTCATTTCCTTTACAGCCTCCGAAACTATCCCGAGCGTGCGGTACTCCCTGTTTCCTATAGCCAGGAGGAGGCCCCTCGACAACAGGTAGTCTCCTACAAGTACCGCTATTTTCGTTTTCCAGATGGCATAGAGCGAAAAGAAGCCTCTTCTTTCGTATGAATCGTCTACAACATCATCGTGTATAAGTGTTGCTGTGTGAAGCAGCTCAATGAGTGCTGCTGCTGTAAATGTGGATTTATTGGGTTCACCCGTAAGTTTAGCTGACAGGAACACAAGCACAGGGCGAAGCTGTTTACCTTTTCTCCTGAGAATGTAATTTGTAATATGATCAAGAAGAGGCACCTTTGTTTTAACAGACGATTTGAAAAAAGCCTCAAACTCTTTCATCTCCTCTTTTATGGGTGCCTTGATGCCTGTTAATCGACGCATGGATCGAAATTTGATGTAAAAATACTAATTTATAAAGATATTCGGCGCAAAGCATCTTTCCGGCACTGAAGCTTTGTCCTTCTGATAATTGTCATGTTTTGATGTGGAATGTATTTATATATTTGTATATGCATAAAACACAGTGTCGCAAATAGGATAAGAAGCTTTTTCCTGCCTGAACAGATACTGGCATACAATTACCTAACTTAAACCCATTGTTATGGAATTAAGGGAATTAGACATAGGAAAACTTGAAAGGGCCGCAAATATGCTTAAAGCTATTGCGCATCCTATGAGAATCGCCATAATAAGGTATCTTGAAGGAGGAAAAAAGCTTACGGTTACGCAAATTCATGAATTGCTCGAGATAGAACAATCAACTACTTCACATCATCTGGGCATTCTGAAGGATAAGGGAGTTCTGTCGTCAAAACGGGAAGGGAAAAATACTTTTTACTTTCTCAGGCACCAAAACCTCACCCAGATAGTAGACTGCGTTAATAATTGCTGTGAATAATCAGCAGGTTTTTCTTTTTCGCCCTCGTGCCTGCAGGCACTGACGATCATTTTTAAGAACATTAGTAAAGGTTGCTGCTTAAATATGTGCCGTTGGCCGGGCTGTATAACCGGAATGGCCCTGGGGAATTGTTTCCGCATCATTTTGTGCAGCTATTGAACCGTCAAGTATTGAATTATAAAGAGCGGGGTTTTGCAGTATTTCCACTGCTCTCTCTACATAGGGGTCGCCTCTGAGGCTTGCTTCAACCCTGCCTTTCTGGTAATAATACCTGCTTACAATCTCCTCTCTCAATAAACTTTTTATCTCGTCGCGGTAAACCTCAAAGTCACGGCTCTTTTTCTCTTTTAGCTTGATATCCAACTCATTAAACAATTCATCAGTGCTTTCGAAATAGTTCTCCTGTCTGGCAGTCCTGACCAGTTGCTGAAGCTGTGCCTCTGTCTGTGTTTGATAATCGAACTCGTTCTCTTTTAGATACTCAAGGAATTCGGCGTAATCCTCTTCTGAGAGTTCAAATGTGTCAGGCGGGGGTATTTGCTGCGTACGCGAAGCATATAGTGTTGCATAATTGAAGATATGATTTTTGGTGTACAAATTTACCAATATTGCTGAAGGCCTGTCTTCAAGTACCAGAACATCAGGCATTATGCCACCTCCTTCGAATACCGGACGGCCGTTTCTTGTCCTGAAATGGTTATTTGGAGATCCGCCTCCTGCTCCTGAACCACCGTCATTCGTAAAGTCCATAGCCTGGATACTGCGTCCGCTGGGTGTATAATACCTGGCAGTGGTGATCTTGAGCTGAGCATCGTAACTGAGTTGCCTGGTTGCCTGAATGAGTCCCTTACCAAAGGTTCTCTGTCCTACCAGAACACCTCTGTCAAGGTCCTGTACTGCACCAGCTACGATTTCAGCCGCGGATGCAGAGCTCCTCCCGGTCAGAATTGCAAGAGGTATATCCTGATCCAGAGGGTTATTACGTGCCCGGTAGGTGTGGTCCCATTGTTTAACTTTCCCGCGTGTGCTTACTATCTCCTCTCCTTTATCCACAAAAAGGTTGGCAATATGTACAGACTCCATCAGCAGTCCCCCGGGGTTAGCCCTGACATCGAGAATCAGTGAAGTCATTCCATGATTCCTCCTGAGGTCGTTCACAGCATCCCTCACTTCGCGGTGGGCGTTCTCTGTAAAGCCGTTGAGCTGTATATATCCGACACCGTCTCTTACAATTCCTGCCCAGGTAACATTATTGATTTTTATCTCTTCCCGGGCCATTTCTTTTGTAATCCTGCCATTTTCAGGATCACGCCTGACGGTAATGCTTATTGTACTCCCCGGTTGTCCCTTAAGCAGTTCACTAATCTCATTAACAAGCAGGCTTTCAACATTATTGCCATTAATTTCGGTAATGATATCTCCCGACCTTAAACCTGCTTCCTGGGCAGGGAAGCCTTCGTACGGCTCGATTATCACTACATGGTCGCCAACCTGGCGTATGAGTGCGCCAACACCGCCATAACGGCCGGTAGTCATTGTGGCATAATTTTCCTTTTCAGATTCGGGTATGTAGGAGGTATAGGGGTCAAGGCCCTCCAGTACTCCTGATATCCCTTTTTCAATAAGTTTTCCCGGATCAGTATCCTCTACATAGAAAATGCTTATTTCCCTGATCATCGAAAAAAAGATATCCATGTTTTTTGACAGCCTGAAATCCCTTGTAGCCGAAATTGTTAGCATGCCCAGCGATGCAAGGGCTATCATGAAAACTGCGGGAAACAGAAGCTTTCTTGCTTTTTTTGTTAGATTTACTTTCTGCATGATTAACTGTTTTACTGCCGGCAGGAACCTCATCCTTTCCGCAGAATGGTTGTTTTCAGGGTATAAAAGAAGCCTTGATTAATATGCAAAATTAATTGTTTTTTACCAACGTCATAGTTAACTCGTTATAATGAGCCACGATATTGCAATTTTTAACTATTTTGAGACGTTAAAAAAATATCTTATCAAAATATCAGGTGAAATGACAAAATGCAGATCAGACAGAAGGGAATTTTGCCTCAGGTTAGCATCACTTTCACTTGCAGGCATTTTACCAATGCCCGCAATGGCCGCATGTTTTTCTGACACTTCACAAAACCGCAATAACTCTGACACCGGTATGGCTGGAAACAGTAATATCAGCGCGGGTGACTTTGAACCAGGTTACCTGAAGCTGCACCGCACAGGCGAATTAAAAGCCAGGGCTGAAGTAATGTGGGATATGATGGCTGCTTGCCGGCTGTGTCCCCGCGAGTGTGAGAATGACAGGCTGCGGGGGCAGAGCGGAGACTATTGTAACGCTACGTCCAGGCTTGATGTATCCTCATACAGTCCTCATTTTGGAGAGGAACGGCCGCTTGTCGGGAGAAACGGCTCAGGTACCGTATTTTTTACTCATTGCGGACTTCTTTGTGTTTTCTGTATAAACTGGGAAATAAGCCAGGGCGGAGCGGGGCACGAGGTCAGCATTGACAGGCTTTCCAATATGATGCTGATGCTGCAGAGGATGGGATGCCATAACATAAATGTTGTGACTCCTACCCATTATACGCCCCATATACTCATGGCACTGGATACTGCCGCCTCAAAAGGACTGAATCTGCCACTTGTATACAATACCCACGGCTGGGAGAGGATTGAGATTCTCAATATGCTCGATAGCATCGTTGATATTTATCTTGCTGATTTCAAGTATTTTGATTCTGAAATGGCGGACAAGTATTCTCCGGGCGCCGAAACATACCCTGAGATAACAAAGAAAGCACTGATCGAAATGAATCGCCAGGTTGGTGTAGCTGATCCCCGTGCCAACAATGGTATAATGCAAAAAGGTTTGATGATAAGGCATTTGGTTATGCCAAATAATGTCGGGGGTACAGAGCAGGTTATGGGATGGATTGCAGAAAATCTTCCAAAAGATACATATGTTAACATAATGTCACAGTACAGGCCCATGTTTAAGGCAGATGAATACCCTGAAATCAACCGGCGCCTTACAGTGGGTGAATACCGGAGTGCCGTTAACGCTGCGCGCCGGGCCGGGCTTACAAATCTTGACATACAGGGCGGGTGATGATCCTTGTAAGAAAAGCGCTTGCCCGGGAAAGCAAATTAATCTCTCATTTCCAGGTTGAAATGGCAAGGGAGACTGAAGGCCTTGAGCTTGATCTTTCGGTTGTTGAAAAAGGGGTGAGTGCTGTTTTTTCCGACCCGGGCAAAGGCTGCTACTATGTTGCTGAACTGGATGGAAAGACTGCAGGATCACTTCTCACAACCTTTGAGTGGAGTGACTGGAGAAACTGCAATATGGTCTGGATACAATCTGTATATGTAATGCCTTTGCATCGCGGCAAAGGGGTCTTCAGCAGTTTGTATGGGCATTTGAGGCAGCTGGTTGAAGGAGATACCGGTCTTGGAGGCATAAGACTTTATGTTGACAGCAAAAACGAAGATGCATTTAATGTTTACAGCCGTCTGGGAATGAAAAAAAGTAACTACCGGATGTTTGAATGGAGCCCCGGCTGGTAACCAACTGATTAGTTGTCAGGTAATTTTTCATTTTGATCTATGGCTTATTTATGGATCATTTCAGCGGTCCTGGTCTTACTCTATCTTATATGGATAGGGATGTTCTGGTACGGCTGGG
>SL_3KL_010_SEDDRAFT_10006434_pt1 | contig 10509 bp, 10 predicted proteins | sample SodLakKL_010_SED_2_FD_10381 | JGI IMG/M metagenome (IMG submission 10381)
TCTCTTCATTCGAAGTTCCTCTTGAAGAAGATATGTTTGCACCATTCTTTACTGCACTCAAGTGGAAAAAGGGTGGAGGAGGATATGAGTTAACTGATAATTTATGAATTACTTTGACATCCACACACATCTAAACTTCTCCGCTTTTGATAGCGATAGAGATGAGGTCATTGCTCGCGCATTGGATGCTGGAGTTGGAATGATAAATGTCGGCACTCAAAAAGACACCTCAAAGAAAGCTATTGAAATAGCAGAGAAATATGAAAAAGGAGTATATGCAATAGTTGGTATTCATCCTATTCATACAAGCCAATCTTTTCATGATAAAGAGGAAATCGGGGGAGAGGGATTTAATTCTCGCGCGGAGGATTTTAACCTTGAATATTATGAGGAATTGGCGAGAAATGAAAAAGTGGTTGCAATAGGCGAGACCGGCTTGGATTATTACCATTTGGATGAGGATTCAGAGAAAAAGCAAGTTGAGATATTTGAGCACCATATTGAACTTGCTAATAAATTAGAGAAACCATTAATGCTTCATATTCGTGGAAGTAAGGACGGCTCAAGAAATGCTTATAAAGATACATTGGATATTTTGAAGAGTAAAAGTAAGACGAGAGGCAATGCTCATTTTTTCGCCGGAACTATGGATGAAGCAAACGAATTTTTAGATCTTGGGTTTTCAATATCTTTCACTGCAGTTATAACCCGAACATCGGATTATGATGAATTGGTCAAATTTGTGCCATTGGATATGATAATGTCAGAAACCGATGCTCCCTATGTTCCACCCGCAAATCATAAAGGAAAGAGGAATGAACCCCTATATGTCCGCGAAGTGGCGGAGCGGATAGCAGAGATACGAAAAGAAGATAAAGATAAGGTTTTAAGAGCTTTGGTTAATAATGCAATAGAGAGATTTAATATAAAAATGTAAAACCCGCCCGCGATTTGCCTAAAGAGGCATAAACTACTCGCAGGCGGGGAAAGCGAGACGCTACTAGCTTGACTCGCTTTTTCGGGTGGTTGTACCAATAACTAGTATGAATAGTATCAAAATTAAGCAGTCCCTACAACTTTTATTGGTACAATGACCATGTCGGAGGTTAAGTGGTGCATATATTAAATGGTTAATGAGTAATACCTTTAATTATGCACCACTTTGCCCCTGACTGACATTTCTACTTTGGTAGTACTGACATTATCATGTTGGTACTACATTTAATAGAAAGTTATTGCGCTTATTATAGATATGTGATAATCTATCCGCTATGCCAAAAGAATCAGTTAAAGGAAAAAAGAAAAACACAGAGGAAACATCATCTCCTCCGGAAGTTTATGAAATAAGCTTTCTTCTTATTCCTTCACTTTCAGAAAGCGATGTGGAGGTGGAAGTTTCAAAAATAAGAGACGTCGTTGAAAAATCAGGCGGTTCCATTATCTCAGACGGGAGTCCTAAAATAAGAACTCTTTCCTATATTATGGAAATGCCTCATATTATACCCAAACAGAAATATGACCATGCGTATTTTGGATGGATAAAATTTGAATCTTCAAGAAGCACTCCTGATGATATTAAGAAAGCTCTATTTAGAAGTGAGTCTGTAATAAGATATATAATTGTGAAGACGGTAAAGGAGAACACCCTTTTCTCTTCTAAAGTATTAAGAAAAGAAAAAGACGAAGATGACAAAAAGAAAAAATCCGATAAACCAGTTCAAGAAAGCCCCAAAAAAGATATATCCGACGAGGAGATAGATAAAAGTATAGAAGAACTCATTGCCGAATAAAAAGATGATTCTTTCTCTATATTTGTTATAATATCCTCATAATAGTAATATGGCGTTTTAGGCGCCCAAATTCATTTATGTATATTAATAAAGCTATAATCGTAGGTAATTTAACAAGGGATCCCGAATTGCGTTCAATGCCAACCGGAAACAAGGTTTGTAGTTTTGGAGTTGCTACCAATAGAGTTTGGAAGGATAAAGACGGTCAAAAGCAAGAGGATACTAATTTTCACAATATAGTTGTATTCGGCAGGCAAGGCGAGAATTGCGGACAATATCTCAAGAAAGGTCAGTCAGTAGCTATAGAAGGTAGAATTCAGACCAGAAGCTGGGAAGGCCAAGACGGCCAGAAAAAGTATCGTACGGATATCATAGCCGATAGAGTGCAATTCGGCTCTAAAACTCAAGGAGGAGGTTCTGACAGTAATAAATCTGCCCCTCAAGCGGATGATCAATCACAAGAAGCTCCACCGGACGATATAAATTATCCCGAAGAGGAGATAAATCCGGAAGATATACCGTTTTAGTTAATTTAGCCACTGAGAGGTATGGGGCATAGCAATTAGGGTTTAAATTAGCCACTAGGTTTGGGGTTTAGGAATAATTGACGATTCCCACTAGTTTTGCTACTATAATCCAACCGAATTAGCCGAATTATTTGTTAATTGTTGAAAGTTATTGGTTATAAGTTATCCATTGTTACAAGTTATCTGTTAAAAATCATTAATTACATGTCTCAGTGCTATTTTTCAAAAAATAATATTAAACATATAGATTACAAGGATATTGATATTCTTAAGAAATTTATCAATCCTCACGGAAGGATTATAGGAAGAAAACATACAGGTGTGTCTGCCAAAAATCAGCGAAAACTCTCCCTTGCCATAAAGCGCGCTCGCTTTATGGGTCTTCTTCCTTATGTCTCACACGGAGAGGAAGAATAGAGATTCTCTTAACGCGAACTCAATCTCCAAATCTTCATAATTTTTAATAAAGAAAACCCCAATAAGATTCCAAAGAGGAGTGAGTCTGGTGACTCACCCTTCATGGAACCTCATGGGGTTTTTTTGTAATTTTCTTCATTAAAAACACAAGTGTGTTTAAAATTATGAGATCTAGAAGGAAGAAGAAGACAGCGAAGATGTTGTATCCCAGCCCGATTGCAGATCGACTGAGAGCTAATGACCACTTGGTCACACACTTCGATTTATTCATTTTGTCTTCCATTGGAACAAGAGTGAAGTCCCATACGCTTACCAATATTCCCATTAAGTGGAAGTATGAAGACTTGTTGAGTTTGGCAAAGGAAGCAATTAAGATACTTCCTATTACTGAGATAACGCATATGATCACAAAGACCATTGCGGAATACCACGCCCCTTCCACTGGCAATACTATTGTGAGAAGGAGGGGTGGAATGATGAGGATTATCATCATCATTATTATATTCTTCATAGGTGTTTTCTCCTTGTTTTAATTGTTTTTGTTTGTACGAAAGACTGGTCAGAATATACGTTTTTTAAAGCTATAAGTCAAGTCAAACCCTTGACATATAAATATTTATGTGTGTTATTACGCCCAGATTTTAATAAGGGCTATTCTGGTCCTTATACAAGTTCATCAAAAAACTAAATGAAGAAAATACTCGCACTCTTACTCGCTGTAGCATTTCTTGTTACAGTCTTCGTCTTTTTTGTCAGTCTCTCGCCGCAAGGTGAGGAGATTGAAGAAGGATCGAGAGAAGTCTCGGAGAGCGTCTCCGAGCCTGAATCCGGCAATGAAAAACCGGCGGAGGTTTCGGAGAACATCTCTGAGCTCGAACTTGTTGGGGATTCCGGTTGGATCTCAGCAAGTATTGAGATTACCTTTGAGTAACATTAATCCAAACAGCAAGGCAGAAAGAAATCATGAAGAATACAATACTGATAATCGCGCTGGCATTTTGTGTCAGCATAAGTGTGAACGCGAAATCCAGCATGTCCATACCGGATTCACTCCCGATTAACGATAAGAGGGTGTTGATGTCCTATACTCTCTCGAAGGTTGAGTACGGTGAGATCTATTTCGCTTCAAGTGGAATGGTTGAAAATTCCAAGTCTCATACCAGGGTTCAGATCAATCGGAAAGAAGGGGAGACATCCTCTGAACTCCTGAACCGGCTTCGAAGCGAGAAGTTTCTGTTCAGCATCCTGAGTCCGGAACACGACTCAATTTTCGCTCATGCGAATCTTGGCCGATTCGAAAAGGCAGGCAACAGAATTCTCTTCGGAGGACACATTCGGTTTCAACTGGAGTCCACTAAAGGCGGAGGCTGGGCTGTTCCGAGCTGGGCTCGGCAAGTTACGGTTTCAATCGCGCACACTGTCCCCGTCTATGTTTCCAACGATGCCCAGTGGGCATATATTCGGGATAAGGGGGGTTGGCATATTGCGACCGTCGAAGTCCGGGGTGGTGAGGCGATGTTTCCTTCGCACTTTGCGGAGAGAGACCTGGAACTAATCGTTGGATTCACTGACGGTTCGGCTGCTTATAACATGGCGGTCGGAGAACGGATTGAATCGGCTGAAGTGTCGCATTCGGTCTCATCAGGCATAGAAGGGCTTCGGTATTTCACCGATGAAGGCGCCCCAGATAGTGCCCAACTCTTTGCTGATGGAGTACTTGAATGGAACGAGGCTCCTCCATTGGTCCAAATCAGGATCAATAAAGCAAGGGAGGTTCACTTCTTCGCTGGGATAATAAGCGAAGGGGGAGAGTCGTGGGCGTCCTTTGCCCCAGGAATGTTCCTTCGAGAGATCGGTGGCGAGTGGAAGTACTACTCGTTCGGCGGAGATCCCGGAGTAATTCTCCAGCTTCCTGTCGGAGTATATGAAGTGATCTACGATCACTCCAACTACACCTTCCCTGATCATTTGGGTAAGGGATAGTGTCTCTTCATTTAGTTTCAAATCGCCTCGTGGGAGTTCTTCGGTTTGGCTTCGTGCCACTCCGCAGAACATCTCGCGGGGCGATTTTCTATTTTTTCTCCACTCTTTCAACGTATTCAGCGGTTTCGGTATTTACTCTTATAATATCTCCTTCATTTATGAATAGGGGAGCGGTAACTGATGCTCCGGTTTCAACCACAACTCTTTTATCTCCACCTTGTGCAGTATTTCCCTTTACTGAAGGAGGAGCTTCTGTAACTTCAAGTTCCATTTTGATAGGGAACTTAACTCCTATTATTTTTTCATTAAATATTAAAGCATCTATTTCCATTCCATTTTTCAAAAAATTTGCCTGCGATCCTAAAATATCCGAGCTTAAGCTGAATCTGTCTGACTTATCTCCAGCTGTATGGAACCAATACTCATTTCCTCTTGAATATATGAAAATAATTATCTTTTTATCAAGATCTGCTTCTTCTACCTTCTCTGATTGATGAAATGACGTCTCAACAACTTTTCCGGATATTAAATTTTTTAATTTAACCTGATTGACCGGTTTTCTTTGTTGTTTTCGGAAAATATGGGAATCAAGCACCTCACACGGTTCTCCATTCCAAATTATGAATCTCTTTGGTTTTATTTCATTATAATCAAGCATAAATACTCCTAACTTATTAGGAGGATATAATATCACAAACTTTTAAATTTACGAAGAAGAAGCCTTCTTTTCGTCCTCCAGTAGTTTATCTTTTATACCCTTCAGTATCTCATTTGCGGTTTTTTTATTTTCTTTCAAGTATCTTCTCGTAGCATCATATCCTCTTCCCAATTTCTCTTCGCCATAGCTATATGATGAGCCCGATTTGGTCAATATCTTGTACTTCTCTCCCAGAGCAATTATTTCTCCCTCTCTTGAAATTCCTTCATTGTATAGGAGATCAAATTCCGTCTGTCTGAAAGGGGAGGCAACCTTATTCTTTACTACCTTAACTCTCACTCTTCCACCCATTACTTCTTCACCTTTCTTTATTTGAGCTATTCTTCGTATATCCAACCTCACTGATGAATAAAATTTCAAAGCTTTTCCTCCCGGAGTCGTCTCGGGTGAATTACTAACTAAACACCCGTCTACAAAATAATTGTGATTATCAGCTACGCTAATATCAAATCTTTGCTTACTTATACGTTGTCCATCTTGGTACGGGATTCGCGTTCTGATTTCCTTTATTTTCATTGGTCTAAGAACTTGATTTTGTGTTGATTTTTGAATTCCGTATTGATGATACTTACCTCTGTATTCTTTTGGAAGCTTGTATTCCATGCTTTCTGGTACAAATGGAGCAATTAACTCAAAAAATTTAACAGATTCTTTAACTTTAAAACTAAGCACTTCATATAAACCACATTTTCTCCAAGTGGGAGAAATTCCAAATCTAGAGAATATTCTGGTTATTCTTTCTTTACTGTCTTTGTCATTACTAAAAGCGTTTGTGTATAGGTGTGCTGTAGGTCTTCTGTCGTATGTTTTTCCTTTCCAAACGCTTGTCCCTGTACTTAAACTTCCATCCCCGCAATACCAAAGAGCAATAGAGCGGGGGGTAATTTGCTCAACTATTGACTCCGGGACAACTTTTTTCTGTTTTGGATAAAATAATCCGTGGATATCCCCAATACGTAGGGAAGCTTTTGTTTCTACAACCGCAGTACCTCTTTTAGTTTTTAAGGATACGTTACTGGTAATATCTCCTAATTCTGAAGCGAGCCATGATACATATTCTGATTGTTTGGCACCGTGTTCTTCTCTAAAGTAAGCTGTTTGCTCACTCGTTTTCTTTATGTTTCCATCTCCCAAGAGAGATCCGATTATCATCTCTTCTTGTTGCGGTGTGAGTTCGGAATTATTTATATTCACCGATATCTCGTCTCCTTCTTTTAATTCTTTTGCCATTTTCCAACCTTTAGGAGTATATATCTTATGGTCAGGAGTACAAGAAAATCCTCTTCTACCATTTCCGGTATGGTTTTGAATAAAGAATTGTAAGAAACTATCTGTTTCTCCATTTATATGCCAGTCGGTAATCTGTTTAGCTTCTACTCGTTTTTTTTCAAAGTTGTATGATAGCACCGACACTTCTTTTTGATTATTAACTATTTTCCCTATTTTCTCTTTTGTGCCATCGGCTAAAGTTATTTTTGAGTCATAAGAGAAACAGCCGAACATAACCCCTATCTTCATTCGTATTTGATTTATGAATATCACTATTGTTCCACTTCTTGCTGTTATGGCAGTAAGTTTTCTCAAGGCCTGAGACATCAATCTAGCCTGTTTTCCCACGTGATAAGCCCCCATCTCACCTTCTATTTCATCTTTTGGAGTAAGAGCCGCAACGGAATCTATGACAACTACGGATATTTTACCTGATCTAACCAAACTCTCCACAATCTCTAAAGCTTGTTCTCCGGTATCCGGTTGGGATATCAGCAAGTCATTTACTTCAACTCCTATATTCTTTGAGTATTCGGGATCCAAGGCATGTTCTGCATCAATAAATGCACACACCCCGCCCTTCTTTTGAGATTCTGCAACAGCATGAAGGGCCAAAGTACTTTTCCCTGAAGATTCAGGACCGAATATCTCTATTACCCTTCCTTTAGGCAATCCACCAACACCCAAAGCATTGTCCAGACCTATAGAGCCGGTAGGAATAGCTCCCACGTTGACCTTCGGACGCTCTCCCAATTTCATTATCGCTTCTTCACCGAACTTGGTTTTTATCTCATCCAGTGTATTTTTTATAGAATCATCATCTCCTTCCAACTTCGTCTTTTTTGTTGATTTTTTTGCCATATAATTTTGTATTACTTTAGGTGTTAAGAATTATTCATTGACCACTACAGAGACTTTGCTTGAATCCCTCCTGCCAAAGCGGTCGCTGACAGATACTTCAATTATAGTATGCCGTCCCGTTGCCAGCAAATTCTCTTCAAAATATCCCTCAGGGTCCATGGTTATCGGAGCTCCATTGAGGAATATATCTGATGCATTCAAGGCCTTGCCCGAAACACTAATCAATCCAACTCCATTTATTGAAAAACCGTTCTCCGGAGAAGATATGGTTACCACCGGTCCTCTTAGAAGTTCATATGCTTGGCTGTAGCCGTATATGCCCGCTATGGTGAATATTAAAATCACTATAGCTATTTTCACCATTGATCTGGGGTCTAATCTTCTTTTAATTTTATATATCTCCGGCATAAATATTATTCTTTTTCTTCATCATATCTCTCATCTTGAGGGTTTTGATCATTCTCTTCTTCATCATCTTCATCTCTGTCGACCGAAGTATTATTCTCCAGCGGTTTCTCATAAACTTCTCTGGGTTTAGCTCCGTCTCCCGGACCTATAACACCTCTTTGCTCAAGCATATCAATCAATCTTCCAGCTCGGGCATAGCCGACTCGGAGTCTTCTTTGTAGATACGATGTTGAAGCTTTTCCTGTCTCTACCACTATTTGTCTCGCTTCTCCATACAATTCGTCTTCATCATCATCTTCATCCACCATTGACTCAAACAGGGCGTTTTTAGAGCTTTCTCCAAGATTTATATGATCGTCAAGGCCTCCCTCCCATGATTTCTTTATACATTTAACAACTCCCTTAACTTCGTCTTCAGATATGAATGCCGATTGCAATCTATGGGGCTTGGACATCTCTCCTGAAAGATACAACATATCTCCCGCTCCCAAAAGTCTCTCGGCTCCACTCGCATCCAAAATGGTTCTTGAATCCACTTGCGAGGTTACCTGAAGAGCTATTCTTGTTGGTATATTGGCTTTGATAAGGCCGGTGATGACATTTACCGAAGGTCTTTGAGTTGAAATTACGAGATGTATTCCCACCGCTCGGCTCATTTGGGCCAAACGAACAACGGCGGCTTCCATTTCTCGCGGATAACTTGCCATAATATCAGCTAACTCATCTATCACGATTACTATATACGGCATAGTCTCGGGAAGCGATGCATCATCCGGTATTTCCTCTCCTTTTTCTATTTTTCTTTTTAGGCGTTCTCTTTCAGGTTGCAGAATCTTTTTATGGTATGAATCAATATCTCGTACCGCCTCAGACTCCAATATGTCATATCTTCTATCCATCTCTTTTGCCGCCCATTTAAGAGCTTTAATGGAATCCTTGGGAGTTGTTATAACAGGGGTCAGAAGGTGAGGAATATTTTTATAAAGAGTCAATTCCACTCTTTTTGGGTCAACCATTATGAATTTCAGATTCTCCGGAGAGTTTCTATAAAGAAGCGATGTTATTAATGAATGTATCATCACACTGTTGTGATTTACAAAACCGTTACCCACAAAAGAATGGGAACCCGGTACTTCAAAATCGTATCCGACTCCTTTGGTTTTTTTAATATCTGATACTTTTGCCCAGTAGAAATTAGTATCTCTTATTGAAATTAGATTTTGATAATTTTCATCGGAAGATAATGGTTGATAAAAAGAAATTATCTTGTCCAATGCCCCATAAGAGGGTTTTCTTACTCCACTGTTGTAACTTCTAAGACTATTAAAAGCATATTTCGGTACCTGAACATTTTCTTGATAAGACCATCCTCTATTTGTCACAACAGCAAATTTTTTCAGGTATGTTTGAGCTAATTTTTTAAGAGATGGGGACAAATTTGGTATCAAGTTTCTATTTGTGTTCCTTTTCTTTCTAAGTAATCTTTCAGCTTTATCCGCTTCTTCTTTGGTCAAGAATCCTATTTCTTTGGCATAATGTTCAAGCTCTTGTCCGTAAATAGTTAATCTCCAGTACGTATTGTTCTCGTACCCCTCAACTTTTCTTGAGTGGACGGAAGCGATTATATTGAAATTCAGTAGTACAATATGCAATTGTTTGATTAATTTTTCACTGGATAAGCATATCTCAACTCCTTTATCGGTAATACACCCATCATTGTTTATAAGACCCTTAATAAATGATCTGATTGTCTCCGGCCCGGATTGGCGGATTGATTGGGGTATTTCTTTTTCTTCTGCTCGGGCTGATTTAACGTCAAGATGTTTAAGGAAATCTTTTAGTTGTTTACTGCTAAATATTACGTCTCTGGCCAGATTACTACTGCCGGATTTTAAAATGGCGAATTTGGTCATTCCAAAAAGTTTTTTAAGTAGTTTAATATATAGGTCAAGGACTTCTCCTTCTTGTGTATAGACTATTCGGTCATTTACGGTTAAACCACCATCAGCTGTCAGAAGACCTATAAACAATCCCAACTCCGGAGTCATTTTTTTAGGAAGTTTTATTTCTCTGGCCCTGCTTGCTTTTGGTTTGTAATAAATATCATTATTAGTTCCAAAAAGCTTGGCTCCTCTGGAAATCGCCACATATCCTCCTCTTTTTATATCTCCACCGCTCTGCCATGAAGGAATTCCGTCTTGAATTGTCCACAAAGGATGCTCTGCTGTTATTTCAATAGAAAATCCTTCTGCGGTCGTTATTTGGTAGAAATCACATATGCCGTTATTGTAGTTTTTACTGGTAGTTTCTATACCATCTCTTGTAGCGACTTTTAATTCATAATCAATTTCTGTATTGAGGGGTAGGGGACACAGTTCTTTAAATGTCAGCATTCCTTTTTCGCTGAAAATGTAAGTATCCTCTCCGCAAGTTTTCCCAGATCCGGTGGCGCCGGCTATCAGGCAATGTGGCATTTTGCCAATATTGGCAAAATGCGCCGAGCCGGTAATATTCTTACCCAAAGCAACGGTTAGGG
>SL_3KL_010_SEDDRAFT_10006435_pt1 | contig 10509 bp, 7 predicted proteins | sample SodLakKL_010_SED_2_FD_10381 | JGI IMG/M metagenome (IMG submission 10381)
GCCGTTCCCACCGGGCCCCAGCGGTCAGGCGCCACCCCCTCGGTATTCGGGCAGGCGCAGCGCTTCTCGGCCTTGCCCTGACGGTGGGCCTTGCGGCCTGCGACTTCGATGTAGTGAATCCGGGTCCGGTACAGGATGACTTCCTGGACAACCCGGACGCCCACGCTCCCCTGGTGGCGGGGGCCCAGCGCCTGCTCATGCAGGGGCTGAACCTGAACTCCATGAACGGAGGCGCAGTGGTCCGGGAGATCTTCCCGGCCGGCTCCACCTCCTCTTTCGGAATCACACTCCGTCAACAGCAGGGCATCCTGGAATACGATGATGAGCATGTAACCTGGACGAATCAGCAGCGGGCCCGGAGCGTAGCCGAGCAGGGCCTTCAGCGCTTCGACCGCCTCGACAGCGTGGACATGATGAACTACGCCCCTGCCGCCGAGTTGGCACTGGTGGCCGGCTTTGCCGGGCGCGTCCTAGGTGAGAACTACTGCGAAGCGGTCATCGACGGAGGAGGGATCGAGCCCCACACCGTCTTCCTGGAGCGGGCAGAGGCCAACTTCGACATGGCCATCCAGATCGGCCAGAATGTGGGCCGAAGCGATGTGGTGGCTGCAGGGTACGCCGGCCGGGCTCAGGTCCGGGCCGTCCTGGGGAACTGGCAGGGCGCCGTGGCCGACGCCGACCGGGTGCCCCTGGACTTCGTCCATGTGGCGGAGCACACCACCATCTCGGAGGTCCAGTTCAACCGGATCCACTGGGCCAGCGCCAATGCGCCCTACCGGGCCCACTCTGTGTGGAACACCATTGTGGAGGACTACTACTCCGAGACGGGCGATCCCCGGACACCGTGGGGTCAGGACCCCTCCGTTCCGGTGGGCGACGCAGCGGTGGATCGGGTCGGCCAGGTCCCCTGGTTCTTCCAGCTCAAATACGCAGAGCGGGATGCCGACCGAAATCTGGCCTCGGGCCGGGAGATGATCCTCATCAAGGCCGAGGCCGCCCTGAACGGGGTGGGAGGCGACTGGCAGACCGCCATGGATTACATCAACAGCCTGCGGGAAGGGCTGGTGAGCGACCACGACGGAACGCCCCTCCCCCTATGGGAGGCGAACAGCGCCGAGGAGGCGTGGACCTTCCTCAAGCGGGAACGCTACATCGAGCTCTGGCTTGAGGGACGCCGGCTCGGTGACCGGCGGCGCTGGGCCGAGGCCGGTACCCCGGGAGAGTACAGCCCCCTGGAGGTGCCGGGAGAGGCCTCCTTCCTCACCTCCCAGAGCCTCTGCTACCCCATCCCGCTCCAGGAGCGGGAGACGAACCCAAACGTCCCGGAGACCCCCTGACGGGCCAGAGACTCCCTGACGGGGTAGTCGGGCCGGCGCCGCCCCCCAACGGGCGGCCCGGATAGGAAAGGCAGTTCGGCTTCACCTGGCACGGCCGGTCCCGGGATCACTCCCGGGGCCGGTCGTCGTCGTTTCGGGGGGAGAGCGCAGCCGCCCGGGCCGTGGTGGGGGGCAACGTCCAACCACCGGGGCTGCAGTAATGGAGGGGGCAACCTCCAGCCGCCACGGCTGCCCTGGTGGGAGAGGTCAGGGCCCGCCCACGGGGATCCGGATCAAGGGGATTCCGGGATGGCGCTGCTCCGCCGGGGGTGAGGGGTCTACCACCTCCTCCCGACCTTCCCCGCCCCGGCTCAGCTGGACGGCGATGGCCAGGCCGACTCCGGCGACGGCCGCCGCCACCAACCCGTATGTCCGGGTCCGATCCAGCTCCCGGGTCTCCACCTCCAGGAGGCTCCGCTCCGGGATCCGCACCTCCTGTCGGAGGGTGCGCCGCACGCCGGAACGCTCCACCGCGCCCACCGGCACCGATAGGAGGAGGGATCCATCGGCGGCATCGACCCGGACCACCCGACCATCCAGGGTGCGCCGCCCCACCGGCACCACCTCCCGGAGGGCCTCCGCCTCCTCCGCCGTGATCCAGGTGCGCACCTCCAACCCTTCCCTCAGGTCGGTGGCCGGTACAGGCTGCATGGTGTAGCACCCCGGCAGGAGCAGCGCGGCTGCCGCCAGGGGAATGAACCGCCGGATCGCCGTGACCGACGAGGGGATAGCCCGAACCAACAATGGGAGCGCCATGGGGTTATTATCGAGTTGACGTTCTGTGCCGCATCGCTCATGGCGGCGGCCACCTGCGACCGCTGAACCTGACCCTCCCGCCCCTCGTCCGCAAATGGATCGACTCCGCATCGCCTCACTCCAGTACCTCATGCGCCCCGTGGACTCCTTCCACACCTTTCGGGCCCAGGTGGAGGGGCTGGTGCAGACGGCCGAGGACTACCAGGCCCACCTCCTGGTCTTCCCGGAGTACTTCACCACCCAACTCCTGACCCTGGGCGACACCCGCCGACCCATCCACGAGCAGGTCAGGGAGCTGGCCTCGTGGCGCCCCCAATACGTGGAGCTCATGAGTGAGATGGCCCGGGAGTACGGGCTCCACATCGTGGGCGGCACCATCCCGGAGTGGGACCGGAACCGGAACAGCCTCCACAACGATTCCTACCTGTTCACCCCCGGGGGGAGCTGGGGGATCCAGGGGAAGCTCCACATGACCCGCTTCGAGCGGGAAGAGTGGGAGGTTGAAGCTCGCTCCATCCTCAAGGTGTTCGAGACGGAGATCGGAACCCTGGCCATCGCCATCTGCTACGACGTCCAGTTCCCGGAGATCATCCGGGCGGCTGCCCGTGCCGGCGCCCAACTCCTGGTGGTCCCGTCCTGCACCGACGACAGGCGCGGCTTCCTCCGGGTGCGCTACTGCGCCCAGGCCCGGGCCATCGAGAACCAGATGTACGTGGTGAACTCGCCCACTGTGGGGTCCCTCCCCATGGTCCCGGCAGTGTCGCTGAATTACGGGCAGGCCTCCATCCTGAGCCCCTCGGACTTCCCCTTCGCCCGGGACGGGATCGTGGCGGAAGGGGTACCGAACCAAGAGAGCATGATCATCGGCGATGTGGCGCTGGAACTCCTGGAAGAAACGCGAGTGGGAGGCACCGTTCTCCCCTTCAGGGATTCGGAACGCTCCGGGGAGATCGCCGCAAGCCTGCAGGTTGAGCGGCTATGAGGGCCCGTTCCGCCAAGGCAGCCCCTTGAGTCCGGGCCCCCGCCCCCACCTCCCGCCGTCCATTCCCGAGGAGGAATGGGAAGAGGACTCACCCGGTCCAGTCCGCGTCCGGGTCATCCGGCCCGAGGATATCCCCGCAGTCATCGCCCTTTCCCGTGGGGTCTACGGCGCCGAAGGGGCCTGGTACACCCGGGAGTTGATCGCCCACCAGCGGGTCTTCCCCGAGGGACAGCTCGTGGCGGTTCACCGGGAGAGCCGGGAGCCGGTGGGGTTCGCCATCACCCTTCTCCTTGAGGCTCGCCGCTTCGGCATCCAGGCCAACTGGAATCAGCTCACCGGCGGCGGGACCCTCCGGACCCATGACCCTGAGCGTGGTGACGTCCTCTACGGCGCCGGGATCGCCGTGGACCCCAAGGCCCGGGGGATGGGGGTCGGTCGCCTCCTCTACCAGGCCCGTGAGGCCATGGCGGAGCGGCTGGGGGTGGACCGGATCCGGGCCGGCGCCAGGATCCCGGGGTACGGAGCGGTGCACCGGATCATGGACCCCTTCCGGTACGTCCAGGAGGTGGTGGAGGGGAAGCGCCGGGACCCCACCCTCTCCTTCCAACTCCACATGGGCTTCAACGTCCTGGGCGTAGCGCTGAATTACCTCCCCCTGGACCGGGAGAGTCGGGGCCACGCCGCTGTGGTGGAGTGGAGGCGTCCTCCTTCACGGAGCCTCTCCGCCCCAGAAGAAGATCACCAAGAGAACCATGATCACCAGGAGGCCGCCCCATAGGATACCGGCCGTCCAGATGGCCTTTCGACGGGCGTCGTCTTCCCACCAGGTGTTGGGGCGCACGCCGAGGACCAGGAAGACGGCGGTGGCGGCCAGATTCAGGCAGACCAGGTTCCCCGCCACCAGAAGGAGAGCGCCGAGACCGAGGTCCGGGTATCCCCCCCCTAGTAGCAGTCCGGCATTGGCCAGGGGTGGCAGGAGGGCCACCGCCACCATGACCCCCACCAGCCCTGTCCCCGCGCCCCGGGTCATGGCCAACGCCCCTGCCGCCCCCGCCGCCAGCGCCAGCGCCAGGTGGCCGAAGGTGAGACGGGTCCGGGAGATGACCTCCGGCCCCTCCGGATCCACCGCCACGATCCATCCCACCACCAGCGCCAGGACGAAGGCCACCGCAGCACCCATGAGGGAGGTGGTGAGGGCACGGCGCCCCAGCTTCAGGTCACCCAGTGTGGTGGCAAACGACACTGCCAGACTGGGTCCGATGAGGGGCGCGATCACCATGGCGCCGATGATCACGGCGCCGTCCCCCATGATGAGGCCGGCGCTGGCCACCACCGCCGACAGGGCCACCATGGAGAGATAGAAGGTGGAGGCATCCGCCGACTCCGACAGGTTCGTGTAGAGCTCCTCCCGGTTGATGCGGGCCGGGGCCTTCTTCCGCTTCTCATTCCCCCCTTCCTCGTCCATCTCCGGGTGGGGGCCTGATTCGTCCTCGGACTCCTCCTCCTCGTTCTCCCCGATCCGGGGTACCACCGCCTCCAAGGGGAAGAAGAGAAGCCGGAAGCCTTCCTCATCCCGGAACGCATTTTCCAGATCGTCAAGGATGGGCTCATTTCCCTCACCGGGGAGCACCGTCTCGATCATGAGCCGGTCGCCCTCCATGGTGACGGCCCAGCGCGCCGTCACATCGTGCTCGTCCAGGATTTCGAAGGCCCGGTCCCGGCTGGAGGTGGAGACGAGGAGTTTGACGAGGCGAAGGCTCATGGAGGGAAGGGCAAGGGAAAGAGGAGTTGGACGCGGCGGGAGGAGGGAATACCGCCGCCTTGATCCCTCTGCTACGGTGCGGGATCTTCCCAGGGTCCGCAATGCCGGGTAGCCCGGCTCGTCGCCCCCCTTCCCCCCTGCCCCGGGTCCACTCCCGAAGCCCTGCTCTCCGTGCACTCGCCTCCGCCACCGTCCCGGCCCTCATCCGCTTCCCTGAATTCAGACCCAATGGAACCCTCTTCGTCTGCGGCTACCCCCTCCCACCGGGATCCCCTGGCCGAAGCCCGAGAGCGCGCCCAAGCCGCCGACCAGCGGGCACAGCTCCTGGAAGGGAGCCTGGCGGTGAACTCCCGCTGGCGGGTCGGGGCCTTCATTCTCCTGGTGGCTCCCCTTCTCCTCCTGGAGACCACCCCCAGGGATCTCTGGCCGGCCCTCCTGGCGGCGGCCGGTGTGGGAGCGGTGGCCTTCGTTTTCCTGGTGCGACGCCACCGCAGGATCCGGCGGGCCCGGGACGCAGAGCGGCTCCGTGAGAGCCTGAACCGGGAAGTGCTGGCGCGGGTGGCCCGGCGATGGGACGAGGCCCCCCTACTCCTCCCGGACCCGCCCCCCGGTGAGCATGCCTGCGCCGCTGACCTGAACCTCCTTGGCCACGGTTCGGTGGCGCACCTACTGGGCCGGGTGAACACAGGCCCTGGTCGGGCCGCGCTCAGGAGAGGGCTCCTGGACCCCCTGGCTCCCCTGCCCCGGGATCCGGAGGTGCTCCTGGGCAAGGGGGGAGGGGGGTCCGGCCCCGAGGCCCAACCGTCCGGCCCCGAGGCCCAACCGTCCGTCCCCGAGGCCCAACCGTCCGCCCCCGAGGCAGACCCGTCCGCCCCCACCCCGGCGCCCGGGGAAAGGGATGCCGTCCGCTGGATTCAGGATATCCGGGCGCGGCAAGCGGCAGTGGATCGCCTGGCCAGGGAGGTGGAACTCCGGGAAGAGATGGAGTTGGCAACCCGAATGGTTGAAGGGAAGGATGCGCCGAGACAGACCCTCGCCTTCGTCCGTTGGGCCGGGTCCGACCCCTGGCTGGCATCTCGAAAGGGGCTCCTGTGGGGTGGCCGGATCCTGGTGGCGCTGAATGCCGCAGCGCTGGCCCTCTGGTTTGTGGGCACCATTCCGGCACTCTGGATCCTCACCCTCCTGGCCACCTGGTTCGTGAATCGTCGGGTGGCGGTGGAAGCTCACAGTCGATTTGCCGCCGCAGAGGGAGGCGAGGGGGATCCGGCCCGCTGGAGCGGACTGCTGGAGGCAGCCCGGCGCCTCCCCACCGATGACCCCACCCTGGCGAGACTGGCGGGAGCCGGGGGGGCCGACGGGGGTGCAGTGGCCGGCCTCCGGGCTCTCCGGTCCATCACCGATCTTGCCTCCGTCCGCTTCTCCGGACTCGTCTATCACCCCCTGGCGGCCCTCACGGCCTGGGATGTCCACGTTCTCCACCGGCTGGAGCGGTGGCAGGGACGGCACGGTGGAGCGGCCGGGGCGTGGATCCTCACCGTGGCCGAGTTGGAACTCCTCCTGGCCCTGGCCGGCCTCCGCTGGGAGCATCCGGGATGGTCCTTCCCCCGGTTCCGTGAAGATACCGGCGAGGGGATCGAGGGTCGGAAGCTGGGCCATCCCTTGCTGACGCCCGAGTCGGTGGTTGGCAACGATGTGGAGGTTCCGCGCCCCAATCGCCTCCTTTTGGTGACCGGCTCCAACATGGCCGGAAAGACCACCCTCCTGCGGGCGTTGGGGGCGAACCAGGTGCTGGCGCTCATGGGTGCCCCGGTGTGCGCCGAACGATTCGTTACTGCCCCCATCCTCCCATGGACCGCCATGCGTGTCCAGGACTCGGTGGGAGACGGAGTGTCTCTCTTCATGGCCGAACTCCGACGGCTCAGGCGGGTGGTGGATGCGGCCCGGGAAGGCCCGGTTCTCTTCCTCCTGGACGAGATCCTCCAGGGGACGAACACCGCCGAGCGCCGCACCGCCGCCCGGATCGTGCTGGGGCACCTCCTGGACACCCAGTCCGTGGGGGCAGTGACGACCCACGACCTCACCCTCGCCGCCGCCGAAGAACTCCGTGAGCGCACGGTGGACATCCATTTCCGGGAAGAGGTGGTGGAAACCGGCGACGAACGGCGTCTCAGCTTCGACTACAAGCTTCGCCCAGGACCAGCCACCTCCCGGAACGCTCTTCTGCTTCTGGAGATGGTGGGGTTGGGGACAGGTCCTCGGGATCTTGACCAGGCGGCGGAAACCCGTATAATTCCGGGTCGCCATGACAATGGGGTGTAGCTCAACTGGCAGAGCGCCTGGCTGTTAACCAGGAGGTTGCAGGTTCGAGCCCTGCCGCCCCAGTCCGAAGCCCCCGCCGCCGGCACGTTCCGGTGGTGGGGGCTTTCTGGTTTGCACGCAGCCCACCTGCCCTGGGCGTCAGACCGGGGAGCCAGAGAGCCAGATCCAGCAAAATCCCGGAGGTGCGGTGTACCGGTTCCGGCGTACACCGCCGGACGGTAGGTTTCGCTGAACGGACGTCACATTTTCGGGGCCCGTTCAGCGAAACACACCTATACGATGCGAAACCCTGAACGGAGTGGGGGGAATCGGGTGCTCCGTTCAGCGAAACACACCTATATGGTGCGAAACACTGAACGCGTCCGGATTTTCGGCCCTCCGTTCAGCAAAACCCACCGCGTGGCTGCCTCCCTCAGCCAACGCGGCGGACCCAAAAATAGAATCTGGATTCGATTTTTTGGGGAGGATCCTGCCGGAACGCTCAAGCCGCTCCCCTTTACGCGGAAAGCCGACCGGAGCCCTGCTCCTGGCTTTTCGCGATGATGGGGCCCGAACCGACTGAACCGGCGAAGGCAGGCGCGGCTCAGTAAACGGGGGGGCGCAGGCGGAAGCGGCGAAGTCTTCAATCCCATGCGGGTCGGGGCCGTTGTAATTGAAAACTGGACCGCCCCCACGCCGTTTCGGGTCGTTCGGATCCCGGTTGTTCGAACCGATCCTTCCGCCCGGCTTTGAGGGCCTTCTGCGCCGCCCCCTCGCGCCTGTTCGTGCACGGTGTTGGTCTGGCAGGCCCAGCCTCAGAGGTGCCGCCACGGGAGCGTCCCCCCCACAACAGCATCCACGAACAAGGCCCCAGCCCCATGCGTCTGCCCCTCAGCCTCGCCGCTCCACTGAGTTTAGAGAGGTGCTCGTTTTTCGGATGCGTTCAGCAAAATGCACCTCAGGGGTACATAACCCTGAACGCGCGGCCTGAGAATAGAGACGTGTTCAGGGAAAGGACCGTGACGGGGCGAGGGCGGGCCAAAAATAGAATCCAGATTCTATTTTTGGGGCTCCTTTGCGTAACCGGTGTGGCTGTGCGACAAGCCACTCAACCGTCCAACTCCGGGTCACTCAGTAGTACGGCGCCATGAAGAGGTAGACCATGACCCCCGTCACCGCCACGTAGAGCCAGACCGGGAAGGTCCAGCGGGCAACCGCTCGGTGCTTGCCCAGCTCTCCCCGAAGCGCCCGCACCACGGCGTAGAGCGCCAGCGGAATGACCACTGGGGCCAGGGCGATGTGGGAGATGAGGATGAAGAAGTATACAGGGCGAATCCATCCCTCCCCCCCGAAGGTTCCACCGGCGGACTGGGAGTGGTAGATCACGTACGAGATGAGGAAGATGCAGGAGAGGATGAAGGCTCCGGCCATGGCGAGCTGGTGGGCACGGAGCCGTCCTCGCCGAACCATCATGTACCCGGCCACCAGCAGCGCAGCGCAGGTCCCATTCAGGGTGGCGTGGAAGGCCGGAAGGCGCGACACGTTCAATCCCTCGAAGCGAAGGGTCTCGGGCGAGGCCATGAGGACCACCACCAGGCCGCAGACTACAGCCGAAAGGCCATAGATGATCCAGGCCAGCGCCCGCTCGCTCAGCCGGCTCAGTCCCTGCGACTCGAACGTCGTCTCCATCGGTACCGCATCCTCCCTGTCATCAGTTGGAATGATCCTGCCTCGCCACGCCGCAACCCCACTACGCTGCAACCTCTACCCTCACCCTGCCCGCTCCTCCAGCTCCATCCACCGCTCGTAGACGGTCTCAAGCTCCGTCTGCACCTCCCGGAGCCGCCGCGAGGCGGCAGCCACCACCGATGGATCCCCGTCGTAGGTGGACGGGTCCGCCAACTGTCCCTCCAAGGCGTTCTTTTCCCCTTCCAGATTCCGGATCTGCTCCTCCACCCTATCCAGCTCCTGGCGTTCCCGGTAGGTGAGGCGGGGACGGTCGCTCCGCGCTTCCCGGGCCTGCTCCCGCGCCGCCGTGGCCCGGGCCTCCCGACGCGCCCTCTCCCCTTCTCGCTCCCGCTCCCGCTGCTCCGCCGTCTCCGCTTCCCGGCGCTCGAGCCACCGGTCCCAGCTCCCGTGGTGCCGCCGAACCCGGCCCTCACCCTCGAAGACCAGGAGCGAGGTGGACACCTTGTCCAGGAGGAAGCGGTCGTGGGTCACCACCAGGACGCACCCGGGGAACTCCTGGATGGCCTCTTCCAGGATCCGGAGAGTGTCCAGGTCCAAGTCGTTGGTGGGCTCGTCCAGGATCATGAGGTTGAACCGTTCGAGCAGGAGACGCGCCAGGAGCAGACGAGTCCGCTCTCCACCTGAGAGCGACGATACCTTCTGGTTGTGGAGGTGGGCCGGGAAGAGGAAGCGGTCCAGATACGCCTTCAGGTGGAGCCGCCGACCATTCAGCTCCACCCAGTCCGAGGCCGACACCGCCCGGGCGATGGTGAGATCCGGATCCAGCTCCCGGTTCTGGTCCAGGTAGCCGACCCTGGTGTTCTCACCCAGGACCACCTCTCCCCGGTCCGGTTCCTCCTCCCCCACCACGATGCGGAGGAGGGTACTCTTCCCCGCCCCGTTCGGACCCACCACCCCGATCCGCTCTCCCGCCGAGAGACGGTCCGAGACCCCGTCCAGGATGGTCCGGTCACCGAAGTCCTTCCCGACATCGTGGAGCTCCAGGACCGTCTTCCCCAGGCGGGGCGCCTCCGTCACCTCCAACTCCACCGCCCCGTCCCGGTTCCGGGACTCCTCCCGAGCCTCCCTGGCCATTTCCGCCGCCCGGGCCCGCCGCGCCTTCTGCTTCCCGGTCCGGGCCGGCGGCGAACGTCGGGCCCACGCCAATTCCTTCTCCAGGAGCCGGCTCCGTTTCTCGGCCTCCACCGCCTCCCGGGCCTCCCGCTCGGCCCGCTGAGCCAGATAATCGGTGTAGCCGCCGTCATAGGAGGTGAGGCCGTGACGGGATACCTCCACCATGCGGTCCACCACCCGGTCCAGGAAATACCGGTCGTGGGTGACCACTACTACGGCACCGGGGAAGTCGAAGAGGGTCTCCTCCAGCCAGAGGACCGTATCCGCATCCAGGTGGTTGGTGGGCTCGTCCAGGAGGAGAAGGTCCGGCTCCGAGAGGAGGGTCCGGGCCAGCGCCACCCGCCGCCGCTCGCCCCCGGACAGGGTACCCATGGGGCGCTCCCACCCCCCGATCCCCAGACGGGTGAGGACGGTCTCGATGCGGTGCTGCAGATCCCACCCCCCCGCCGCCTCGATACGGGCCGAGAGGCGGG
>SL_3KL_010_SEDDRAFT_10006436_pt1 | contig 10509 bp, 8 predicted proteins | sample SodLakKL_010_SED_2_FD_10381 | JGI IMG/M metagenome (IMG submission 10381)
CTTTCTGATTACGAAGTCTTGATATGCAGGTTGGTAGACCGGGCGATCAGACCCTTGTTCCCCGATAAATACATGAACGAAACCCAGGTGGTGATCAATTTGATTTCTGCCGATGGAGAGACCCTGCCCGACTCTTACGCGGCATTGGCTGCGTCAGCGGCTTTGTCTGTCTCTGATATTCCGTGGGATGGCCCCATTTCTGAAGTCAGAGTGGCTAAAATAAATGGTCAATACGTGGTCAATCCCTGTAGATCAGACCTCGAAAATGCAACCCTGGATATTATTGTCGCCGCGACCATGGACAATGTGATGATGGTAGAGGGAGAGGGCGCTGAATGTCAGGAGAGTGAAGTGATAGAAGCGATAAAGGTTGGACACGATGCCATTAAAGTACAATGTCAGGCACAGTTGGATCTGGCTCAGAAAGTAGGGGAGTCGGCCACCGTAAAAAGAGAGTTTGTTCTGCCCGAAAGAGATGAGGAACTCTTTAATGACATGAACTCTAAACTCGCTGATGCTGTAATGGAAGTCGCCAGAGGAGGTTTTTCCAAACCCGATAGAAAGGAGAAGTTTACTGCTATCATTGACGATTATATAAACCGTATAGAATCTGAAAAAGGAGAGGAGTACCTGGATGAAAAAAAGGGTGAGATAGAAGAGTTTTACCGCGAAATTAAAAAAGAAGTCATTCGGGACATGGTAGTAAGTGAAGGCAAGAGAATCGATGGCCGCCTGCCTGAAGATATCCGGGACATTTGGTGTGAGGTCGATTATTTACCTGCTGCTCACGGGTCTGCTATTTTTACGAGGGGAGAGACTCAATCTCTTACTTCTTTGACATTGGGTTCCAAGCAGGATTCACAGTTGGTGGACAACGCCCTGGATCTGCACCACGAAAAATTTATTTTGCATTACAACTTTCCACCCTATAGTACAGGTGAGGCGAAGTTTATGCGCGGCCCCAGCAGGAGGGAAGTCGGACATGCCAACCTCGCGGGTCGCTCCATTAAGAAAATGATGCCTGATGAGGTTCCCTACACCATACGTATTGTTTCCGATATCATGGAATCCAATGGATCGTCTTCTATGGCAACAGTCTGCGCCAGTAGTCTCTCTTTGATGGATGCNGGTNTTNNNATNNNAANAGCNGNGCCNGNATNNCNNTNNGATGNNTGCCCGGTATTAAAATTAAAAAAGCGGTGGCCGGGATTGCCATGGGTATGATTGCCAAGGAGGGTAAGTTCGCCATACTTTCTGATATATTGGGCGATGAAGATGCCTTGGGCGACATGGACTTTAAGGTGACTGGAACCAGAGATGGTATTTGCGCTTGTCAAATGGACATCAAAGTCGATGGCCTCTCTTATGATGTCATGGAAAAAGCTTTACTACAGGCCAGAGAAGGACGCAACCACATCATTGGAGAAATGGACAAGGTCATTGACCAACCGAGAGAAGATCTCAAACCGCACGCTCCAAGAGTGGTGGAACTGATTATTGATAAAAGCTTCATCGGTGCTGTTATTGGTCCCGGTGGAAAAATCATTCAGGAAATTCAGGCCGAGACCGGTACCATTATTTCAATCGAAGAAGATGGAGATAAGGGCATTGTTCAAATTACAAGCTCAGATAAGGAGGGCCTTGAATCTGCTAAAAACCGCATAAAGACCATTACTCATGTACCCGATGTAGGGGATGTTTACGATGCTAAAGTTGCCTCGGTCATGCCTTACGGTGTATTTGTGGATTTTGCCGGAAAGAGTGGTTTGCTGCATGTCTCTGAATTCTCGCACACAAGAGTCGAAAACGTGGAGGATGTATTCAGCGTAGGAGATGATGTCAAAGTTAAATTAATTGGTATCGACCCTAAATCCGGGAAATTTAAATTGTCCAGGAAAGTTTTACTTCCCAAGCCGGATGGAGACGACAGAGGTGGCGACGACCGACGCAATCAACACCGACGCAATTAATTAGCCGGGTTGGCCTTTACTCATGTAAATTATTGGCCGATATTTATCGCCCCAAACGAATATAGGTAAAGGTAACTTCCAAAAAATTGGATGAGTTTTTCTTTTTGGTATCTTCCGGAACATAACTCGGATGAATTACGTATAACTTATACGCCCGTAATAACACCAGGCGAATAATTTAAGTCATTTACGTATTCAACCGAGTGCATGCGACAATTAAGAATTGCCAATAGTTTTACTGCCAGAGAGAGTATTTCGATAGAGAAATACCTCAATGAGGTAAGTAAGATTGAATTGTTGACCCATGAAGAGGAGTACGAACTCGCCAGAAAAATAAAAGACGGAGATCAGGATGCACTCGATAAATTGACCAAAGCCAATTTGCGTTTTGTCATCAGTGTAGCCAAGCAATATCAAAACAACGGTTTGTCCCTTTCCGATCTGATTAACGAGGGCAATGTCGGTTTGATAAAAGCCGCAAAACGCTTTGATGAAACCAAGGGGTTTAAATTTATTTCTTACGCGGTGTGGTGGATCCGTCAATCCATTATTTCTGCAATTGTAGAATATTCAAGAATTGTTAGAATCCCGGTCAACAAGACCAACCTCTACAGTAAACTCAGAGAGGCGAGCCGCTTTTTTATGCAAAAGTTTGAAAGAGAACCCACCAAGGAGGAATTGGCCGACTTGCTCGACGTATCCATGGAAATGGTCGAAGAGTCCCTGAAAAGTGAAAATCAATCGACCAGCATGGACAGTCCGATTCAAAGCGATGAAAGCGATCTGACTTTGCTCGACTTACTTCCCGATGACTCCGGCATCAGTCCCGACCTCACACTTCTCAAAGAGTCTCTTAAGGATCAAGTGCAGATAGAATTGTCCAAACTTTCCCCGAGGGAGCATTCTGTTCTCTCTGCTTTTTTTGGTTTGAACGGTAGACCCTCTATGAGCCTGGAGGAAATCAGTGAATTTACCGGACTTTCCAGAGAACGCGTGCGCCAAATACGGGATAGAGGACTGGTCCGAATGAAAAGATCCCTTAGCCGAAATAATTTGAGAGCGTACCTGGGGCAATAGGTTGGCTGTTGGCTGTTGGCTTCTGGCTTCTGTGCTGTTGGCTGCTGGCTGTTGGCTGTTGGTGACTGGCTTCTGGCTGCTGGCTTCTTGCTTCTGGCCAATGGCCATTGGCCACTGCATACTGCCAACTGCCAACTGCCAACTGCACACTGCACTTTCGACTTTCGACTTTCGACTTTGGACTTTCCCATCTTCCAACTACTTTTAACTCAAAGTGTTTTTTTTAGAATATATTTGCTTTAAAATTCAATGAATCGAATATGATGCCACTCGCATTGGTCATAACATTTACCTTCCTATTGATAATTGTTGGGGTAAGTAGCTTTACAAAATACGTTAGACCCGGCTTAAAGCGCATGAAAAAAGATACCCTTGCGCTCAGGGAAGAACTCCATAAATCCGGAGCTGAGCTGGTAGAAATGGACAAAGATGAGTTGGAACTGCTGTCGTCAAAGATTTCAAAAGAGTCGGTTTCCAATCGACTGATGAGAAAGCGCAAGGGCTATATTTCTTCTATCTACGATGAGAAGTTGATCGCGTATGTGGTGAAGAGGTATTTCTCTGATAAGCGGACTTTGGTGTATGCCCGTACCAAAACCGATGAATTTGTTTACATTCATAAAAATGAAATCACTCAATTATACCTCAATGGCAAGCCCATTGCTTTTTTACAAAACGGAAAAATGTTTCAGATAGGCTCAGATAACAAGCTATTGGGGCGTTTGGTCGATTCTGACTCGGGCCTCAAGGGATTGCAAGTGGGAGATCGGGAACTGGCCATTCTTAATCCCCGGGTAGAAAAAAGCCCGGTAAAAACACGCGCTTTTAAATTCCTGGGGCCGTTGAATTCTTCTCAAAAGAAAATAGTCATTGCTTTTCTAATCTACCAATTGCTTATCGATAAAAGATGATCAGTGTGGTTGTACCAGGAGCACACCTTATAACCGACTTGATATTTTTTGTCCTCGTTCAAATTACAGCTGAAATCAGAATAAATTAAACTCAATTTGTAATCATAAATAGTTGAACGATAAAACCTTATAAAACTTTGCTTCCTGTTTTTTTTATGGGCGTGGCTATTTTTTCCTGTTGGTATTTTTACTTTAAACAAACTTTGCGTTAATTTGTAGTAACTTTAGTTTTTCCATGGTTCTCAGTGGCGGCAGTTGACCGTTTGTAAATATGACGTTAATCATTAACCGGGTTGAATTTTACATCAGCGGTTCTACAAAGGATTTAAAATTTTAAAAAATGAAGGTGCTTGAAAAAGTTAGGTTGGTGGTTTACCGGGTGCATGAAAAAGGACTGGAAGTCTTTTTGGTAGACTCCAATGCCGATAAAAAGGATGAATTTTTTACTTTGCCCGAGGGTGAAACGGTTTCTTCCTTTATGGAGGCTGTGAGTGACTCCGGTTTGAGAATGATTCAGCTGGATCCCGTGGTGCATCCCAATGGTTCCAGGGTTGCAGCTTATGCCATCGAGGGAGACTGGCACGATATCCCTTCAATCAGGGCCTTGGTTAAAGAAGACTTGAAGCTGGTTAAAAATCGAATTAAAGACATTATCCCCGAGAAAAAACCCGGTGCTTACGTATTGATAAAAGATGCGTTTAAACGCGTATTGCCCTATGAGTATTCCATTCTGAAAGAGCTCAAAGAAATCCTCACTGAGAAAAACAGTGTTCAAAATATCTGATTCATTTCTACCTACCATCAATGTGAAAAGACTTCCCGTTTTAAAAAATACCCAATTCGATTTGCCCGGACAAAAAAGCCGATACACTGGAAAAGTCAGGGATGTTTACTTCTTTGAAGACAAGATTGCCTCAGTTGCCACAGACAGAATTTCTGCTTTTGACCACATTCTTCCCGCTGCCATTCCATACAAGGGGCAGGTGCTCAATCAACTCGCCGCTTATTTTTTGAATGCGTGTGAAGACATTGTGCCCGTTTGGCTTGAAAAAGTAATAGACCCCAATGTTTCTGTCGGGAAGAGGTGCCAACCCATAAAAATAGAAATGGTAATACGGGCTTACCTGGTGGGACATGCGTGGAGAGTTTATCGCAGCGGAAACCGGAAGTTGTGTGGTTCGACCATGCCGGATGGATTGAGAGAATCTGAGCCTTTTCCCTCTCCTCTGATTACACCGGCCGTTAAGGCTGACGAAGGGCACGATGAGGACATTTCTAAATCGGCGATTTTAGAAAAAAAATTGGTCGACCCCGATCTCTATGAGCAAATGGAATCCTATACTTACCAGCTTTTTAAAAGGGGAGTTGAAATGGCTGAAAAACGCGGGTTGATTTTGGTGGATACCAAATACGAATTTGGATTGTCTCCCGAAGGCGAATTGACGCTGATCGACGAAGTACATACGCCCGATAGCTCGCGGTATTTTTACGCCGGTGATTACGAAAAAAACCTCAGCAAGGGATTACCCCAGGACCATTTGAGTAAAGAATTTGTCAGAGAATGGTTGATGGAAAACGGTTTTCAGGGTTTGGAGGGGCAAATACTCCCGGAGATGACCCATGCCGTCGTGGAAGCTATTTCTCAAAGGTATATTGGCTTGTATGAAAAGTTAACAGGCACGACCTTTGAATTACCGACCACTGAGGATGCGGATATTCACCAAAGAGTCTATCAAAACATGTTGAACTGGGCGCGGGAAAATCGGGTTTAAAAAACACATGAAAACTTTCCTCATACCCCTTCTTCCATAGCTTCCACAGCCGGTAATGGACTTCCCTCAAGTAGGGTGAGCATGGCACCACCTCCGGTAGATAGATAACTCATGTTTTTCCCCAATCCGAATTTGTTTACAGCTGCGACTGAATCGCCTCCACCTATTAGAGAGTAGGCACCGACAGTGGTAGCAGCAGAAATCGATCGGGCTATTTCCAGGGTTCCGTTTTTGAAGGCGGGCATTTCAAATACGCCCATCGGTCCGTTCCAGAATAATGTCCGCGATTGTCGTATGATCTCACTAAAAGATTGAATGGTTTTTGGCCCAATGTCGAGGCCCATCTGATCATCCGGAATTTCTGAACTCTTAAACAACCGGGCTTCTGCTTCTGCAGAAAATTCGTCGGCGGTGAGTGTATCAAGGGGGAGGTGAACTTCGGTGCCTTTGTCCCGGGCTTTTTTCAAAATGGTTTTTACGTACGGAACTTTATCGGGTTCAGCTATGGACTTACCGATACGCCCCCCATTGGCGAGAATAAAGGTATACGCCATACCTCCACCAATGAGTAGGTGGTCCGCCCTTTCTATGAGCTTTTCGATCAGCAGTATTTTATCGGAAACTTTGGCGCCCCCCAGTACGACGGTGAAAGGTTTTTCGGGTGAATGGATGATTTTTTCGGCTTCGGTCAACTCTTTCTCCATCAAGAAGCCAAAGGCCTTTTTCGCGCGTGGAAAATACCGGGCGACTTGCGTGTTTGAGGCATGAGCCCGGTGTGCAGTACCGAATGCGTCGTTGATGAAAATATCACCCAATTGAGCCAATCGGTTTGCAAGGTCTTCAGAACCCGAACTTTCCCCTTCTTCAAAGCGTGTATTTTCAATCAAAAGAACTTCGCCACTTTTTAGGTCGCCGGCCATCTTTTTACTCAATTCCCCTCCGACATCACCGGCAAATTTCACCTCCTGCCCCAGCGCTTTTTCAAGTGCGGGTACGATTTGCTTTAAGCTGTATTTTCCGACTTGAATGCGGCCATCTTCTGTTTTTTCTTTTTGAGGCCGGCCCAGGTGACTCATTAATACAACTGCTCCACCGTTTTTCAATACGTGCTGAATGCTTGGCAGACTAGCCATTATTCTGGAATCATCGCGCACAGAACCATCTTTTAATGGAACATTGAGATCCGCGCGGATTAAAGCAGTTTTTCCCTTGAAATTTATTTGATCTATTTTTGCCATAATTGAGTGGTTTTTCCGGTGGCAAAAATAGCTGAAAACTGTTTGATTTCATAATGGTGTTGTTTTGGTGCTGTGGTTTGAAGAAAAGGACTTCATTGCAATCCCTTTAAAAGAGACGTGTAGAACTGTCGGAGAATGGAATCATTTAATTCAAAGAAAAAATTATTTTTGCTTTTCCTTTGTCGGTAACTCTGTACACTGGATTGAAATTACAAAAACAAAAACAAAAAGATAAAATGGAGTGGTTTATTTCCTGGATGGGTTGTCTGAGCATGCTGTTTGTTTTACCGATTACCGACGTTTGCGGCATGGGAGATAGCATAAAAAATGTTGATATCTTTACGGAAGAAGTGCGCGTTGTCAACCATGAGTCGGGTATTGAGTTGGGTGGGAGTCTGAGTTTTCCCCGGGAAGGAGGCCCCTTTCCCGCTGTCATCCTGATCTCGGGGAGTGGGGCATTGGATCGCAACTCGGAGATTTTTGGTCATAAGCCCTTCTATAAAATTGCAAAACACCTCAACCTGGAGGGGTACGCGGTTCTGAGGATGGATGACCGTGGATTTGGTGAATCGGAAGGCGACTATCAAAGTTCTCGCCTTGACGATTTTGTGCTCGATTATATAGCCACTTTGGAATACCTGTTAAATCGACCGGAAATCCAGTCAGATCAAATCGGTTTTTTGGGGCACAGTATGGGGGGATTGGTGGCGGCTCAAATTGCGGCCCAAAGAGAGGATATTGCCTTTTTGGTTTTGATGGGTGTGCCCGGTATTCCGGGAGGCGAATTAATGCTCATGCAAAAATCGGCCATAGAGCGGGCAATGGGGTTTCGCGAAGAATTGATTGAAGCGGCGGGAAACAATATCCGGGGTGTGTATGAAATTATTGAGGCTGCAGAAAGTTACGGAGAGGAACTGAAGGTCGAAATGAAGGCCTATTTAAGGAAGACGTATGGGGAGGGAATGCCATCCGGTCAAATTGAGGCAATGGTCGATCAATTGACTGTTCCCTGGTTGATGGACTTTATTCGATACAATCCCAATCAGGCGTTTTCAAGAGTTCAAATACCGGTACTCGCCCTGAACGGAACGCTGGACTTGCAGGTACCTCACGAAAAAAATCTCCAGGCCATTCAATCTGCTCTTGAAAAATCGGGAAATAGGATGGTAGAAGTTAAAGCTTTGCCCGGGCGCAATCACTTAATGCAAAAAGCCAATACCGGGTTGCCCGCCGAATACGCCTTGATCGATCACAGTATCGATATGGAAGTACTTATTTCAATTACCCAATGGCTGGATCAACTCTTTCAGGAATAGGAGTTTATATCAGCCGACTTCACCTTCAATGAAAGAGGGTAGGTATTTCGACAAAATATTAGGATAAAAAAGGCAGGTAAATTTGGCTAGTTTTTTGAACAAATATATCTTTGCCCTGCTTTTAAAAATAAGGGGTTAAATGTAACCTTTTTAGCATGTATGGCCCATTCGTCTAGTGGTTAGGACATCAGGTTTTCATCCTGGAAACAGGGGTTCGATTCCCCTATGGGCTACTATTTTTAAAAGTGTATTATTTACTGGCCCATTCGTCTAGTGGTTAGGACATCAGGTTTTCATCCTGGAAACAGGGGTTCGATTCCCCTATGGGCTACCAGAGCCGGATAGCACAAGTGTTGTCCGGCTCTATTTCGTTTCAACTCTTTCCAGGACTTTTATAGCGACTCTTCTGTTTTGTCTCATTTGCATCTCCGTGGTGGCTCGTGGGTGAATCATTTGTGAATTGCTGTACGGTTTCCACTCGAGCCGGCTGCTGTCAACCCCGTGATGGACCAGATAGTTGTAGACTTTTCGCGCCCTGTTTTCCGATAGGGAATAAAAAAAGGTGCCCTTGCCCTGTGGAGGCTGTTTTGGATAATTGACGTGTCCCTGAATTTCGAGTTTGTAATTCTCAGCTTTTTGTACCATAACGAGCAATCGAGGAAGGGCATTTTGGTAGCTCGGCATCAGAGTTGCTTGATTGCTGACAAACAAAATGTGTTCAAAATTAAAAACAACTCCGGGCTCTAGGGCTTTGGCACCGAGGGCATCCATTTTCTTTCGATCCCGGGTGAGGTTGTAGTATGTTCGCTCCATGGCGTGATCTTCTGAATAAAACTCCAGAGATATGATACCGTCTTTGGGTACCTTGATGGAAAAGTACCCGTTAGAATCTGTTTCCACGGAATCCTGTACAAACCTCGATCCCAGATAGAGTAGACCCTGAACTCCACTTCCGTCTTTTTCCGAAACTATGCGACCTTCGAGAATCTCCACGGGTACTTTTTCAATTAAACTGACCAACACAGATCTGTTTTGCTGCCGACCCTCGTTGGTTGTGTTTTCTCTCAGTGGATTTCCTTTTCCGTATACATGTTCTTCAAATCGATTTTCCGGGATCCCCGCCCTTAAGAGTATGCTTTTTACAAAGTTCATTCTCCGGTCTGCCAGCGCGAGATTGTAACTCCAACCGGCTCTGTTGTCTGTTCTCGCCTCCAGTTGTATGAGGCCGGAGGGTTGATCCCTGCTAATGTTTAGCAATTTTTCTATCTTGTCGATTGGCACGCGATTGGTTTCGTGTTTATCGGTGTCGAATAGTACTAAAAACGAAAATTCGGTGTGAATAAAGTGGTTGTCAACGATTGGGGTTTGGCCCGAGGAAGAAGTAGGCAGGATGGATAAAAAAAGGGAAACAAAACACAAGGTATAGAGCCCATTCAACACCGGAAAAAGGACAGTTTTACAACTCATAACCATTAAAATTCATTCAAACCCCCTTTTTAACGCTTCATCTCCCGGCGGGGGTATACCTTACGGGGATTAATTGAGTGTTTTTTTTTCAAGTTTTTAAACAGAAAATAGGGTAATAAGTTCTCTGCTTAATTGCGGGCGGTGTTTCCGTCATACTGTAATTTTTCATAATTTATATTGCAGTGGGTTTTGGCGCTGATAATGAATTGAATTATCTTTACCCTTGAAAAGGAGACATTTTCCGTTAAAAAAGGAAATCTCATAGGTTAATATTTATCAAAGGATGCAAATGGGTCTCAGACTGGGAATTTCAGATTCAGTAATTAAAACAATCGGGTGCCCGGACTCCTGTGGTTTGTTGAAGAGCAGTGTGTATTATGGGTCCTTCCTTTTCCTGTTCTTTTTTGGACTTTGGAGTAATGATGTTTTGTCTGCTCAGTCCGCGTCTGCACAAATGGAGGAGGCCGTACCCATAATGGTGCAAAACGCCGAATTGTTTGAAGGAGTTCTGCAGGCAGAAAGGCTGAGTATTTCGGGTTTAAGGGGAAGTTTGCCCGATCATTTTTTTGCAATTTCAGTATTGAACCAATGGTCCAAGGACATACAGAAAGTAGCCATTGGGGATCGCGCGGCGGTTTTTGTCGTCTTTGAAGCCGAGACTGATTCCGACTTGATGGCCATGGTAGACCCGAGATACCTGGAGGAGGGAGAAATCCTTTTTTTCTACAGTAAGGATGATAACCGATATCTCAGTTGGT
>SL_3KL_010_SEDDRAFT_10006438_pt1 | contig 10506 bp, 4 predicted proteins | sample SodLakKL_010_SED_2_FD_10381 | JGI IMG/M metagenome (IMG submission 10381)
GTCGATGTTTTGGTTGCCGGAGGCACTACAGGCGGGATTGCATCTGCTGTTTCTGCATCAAAGTCCGGGGCAAGCGTATTTCTTATCGGCTCATTGCCCTACATGGGAGAGGATATTTGCGGGACTTACAATTTTCTGTTCGAAAAGCAGGATAATCCGGAGAGTGAACTTGGAAAGAAAATCTTTTCATCAGGTGGCAACTTGTTCCCGATGTATGTTAAGACTTTGCTTGAGAAAGAATTGATCGATAATAATATAGATTTTCTTTATTCCAGCTTTGTTTCCGATGTTTTATTCGGAGATGATGGTCAGCCGGCCGGCCTTGTAATCAGTAATCGCACTGGAAGACAGGCTATTCTGTGCAAAAGCATTATCGATTGTACTCCGGGGGCATATGTTGCAAGACTTGCCGGGGGAGTGTTTACTGAGATCCAAAATAGTGGGGAGTACAATTTTTCTCTTGTGACAGTCGGGATTAACACAGAATCAAAATCAGGGGTCAAAGTCCGCGATCTGTCCATACCGGTTGAAATAAAAGGGAAAAAATACAATCCCCGGGAGAGTGAGATCACTATCCCTCTAAGTGAGTTTTCATTTGCTTCCCGTGCCAATGCTGAACAAATTATCCGTGACAGGACGTGGGATACGGATCAGGTCGATTCTGCAGACCATATTTCCTGCACCTATCCATACCGGTTAAAGAGTCAGGGAGCATGTAGAGGGAATCCTCAGGATGTTTCTGATATTCCCCTTACTGCATTTATGCCGGAGGGAATGAATAACTTTTTTGTACTTGGAAGCTGCATAGATGCTTCCCGCAAAATCACCGGTTTGATTGCCAGGCCTGATAACATGATAATTCTGGGTGACATCCTGGGCAGGACTGCTTTTAAGAAAGCAGGAAATAAAATTGATGCATCAACCTGCTCAATACGCCCGGTTAGAGGTGTCGAATATCTTGATGGAGTTTCCGGCGAGATTTCTGAAACTCTTCGGCCCAATCTGGGCACCAAAAAGGTCTTTTCTGATGCGACTGCTTTACCTGTACTTGGTGAATACGATGTTGTAGTAGCAGGTGGCGGTACAGCCGGGGCACCTGCTGCAATAAGCTCATCAAGAAATGGTGCTAAAACACTTCTCGTGGAATATTTGCACGGACTGGGAGGCACCTCAACCCTTGGAATGATTGGTCGTTACTGGTATGGGCACCGGGAAGGCTTTACGGCAGAGATTGATAAGGGAGTGCGCGAAATGGCAGATACTGAACATTCAAGGCATAAACCCATGGATCATGAATGGGTTAAAGATTGGAAAATGGAGTGGTACAGGCGCGAAATCAGAAAAGCCGGTGGTGACATTTGGTTTGGTGTGATGGTTACAGGTGCTTTTATTACGGAAGGCAAAGTAAAAGGCATACTTGTATCCACACCTGAAGGCAGCGGGGTGATATTAGCCAAACAGGTAATAGACTCTACCGGCAGCGCCGATATAGCTATTGCCGCGGGGGCGGATTATGAATATACCGGAAAATCAACTGTTGCGGTTCAGGGTTCGGGGTTACCCAAGGTTGATCCTGATGATCATTATAATAATACGGACTGGACTTTTATTGATGATTCAGATGTTTTTGACGTAACCAGGGTATTTATCTCCGGGAAACAGAAATTTCCTGCGGCATACGATATTGGTAAGCTTCCCCAGACAAGAGAACGGAGAAGAGTCAAGGCTGAATTTATGGTTTCACCGGTCGACATGCTGAATGCCAGACGTTATCCAGATACCATTTCCTATCATGTAAGCAATTTTGATACGCACGGTTACACCCTTCATCCCTACTTCATCATTAAACAACCTATCGGGGGGCATGTAACATATGATGTAGACCTTCCCCTGCGAAGTCTTTTGCCCCGGGGGATTGATGGAGTAATTGTTACTGGCTTAGGAGCTGGTGCACACCGTGATGCTATGCCTGTTATACGTATGCAACCCTGTTTGCAAAATCAGGGTTATGCGGTCGGCTGTCTTGCAGCTAAAGCGGTAAGAGAACATATCCCCGTAAGGGAAGTAGATGTTAAAAGCATTCAGAGACATCTTGTTGAAATAGGGAACCTGCCGGCAAGAGTTCTCTCAGATGATGATAATATGCCATTCACCGACAAACAGCTTTCAGAATCGGTCGATAAAATAAAGAATGATTTTGAGGGTCTTGAAGTATTGTTTTCCGATATCAAAAAAGCAGAATCCCTTCTTGAGAACGCATTGAGAAATTCTTCTGATCGGAAAGAAAGACTCAATTTAGCAATCGCGCTGGGTGTTTTGGAAAATGATCATGGCTGGGAAATTCTTGCAGATGCAGTTACTGCATATAATCAGTGGGATGAAGGCTGGAATTTTACCGGCATGGGACAGTTTGGCCTTTCGATGAGCTTTCTTGACACCATAATCATTGCTCTGGGCAATACAAAAATGGAAGAGTCGCTTCCGATTATTATAACTAAGGCAAGAATTTTATCACCTGATCATGAGTTTTCCCATTTCAGGGCTGTATCGGTGGCATTTGAGACAATTGGGAACAGAGCGGCGGCTCCGGTTCTTTTTGATCTGCTCAATATGGAGGGTGTTGCAGGGCATCATGTAATAACAAAAACCGATGCTGTAAGGGCGACGGTTCCAAGCCATGTTGATGTCACATTAAGAAACAATGCCTTAAGAGAGTTGCATCTTGCCAGGGCTCTTTACAGGTGTGGTGATCATTACCGGTTGGGCAGGCAGATACTTGAAAAATATGCCAACGACCTGCACGGCCACTATTTCAGGCACGCCGCAGGTATTATGGATTTAGGGTTTGTTCAGCAATAACATATGATTACGTTGTTACCTAATACCACAAAATTATGACAATAAATCGCAGGAAATTTATTAAGGGTTCGGTTGTAGCTGCAGGAGGCTTGCTTCTGCCTTCAAGTTTTGCCGGATGCCGGTCAAATGACAGGGTCCGGACCTATGATCTGGTAATATACGGTGGTACTTCGGCCGGGATTGTTGCTGCTGTTCAGGCTTCCCGGCTGGGACTCTCTGTGGTAATTATTGAACCTTCAAATCATCTTGGGGGTTTGACAACCGGTGGACTGGGCCGGACTGATGTTGGACGGGCCGATGCTATAGGTGGGATGGCCATGGAATTTTACCGGCGTATTCGAAAATATTATGATAGTGAAGCCAGATGGGTTCATGAGCCCAAAGGGGTTCAGGAAGGACAGGATGCAATGTTTAGTTTTGAGCCTCACGCTGCCATGTGGGTTTACCAGGAGATGCTCGATGAAGAATCCATCCCGGTTTTCAAAGGGGAACGTCTTGTATTAAATAATAGTGGAGTAGATAAGAGACAAAATCGTATTGAGGGGATCTTAACCGAATCTGGCAATGTATATAAGGGACGAGTGTTTATAGATGCAACCTATGAGGGCGATCTGCTTGCAATGGCAGGGGTATCATACCATGTAGGCCGCGAGGCTAACTCCGTGTATGATGAAACATTAAATGGCGTCCAGAAAATAAGAACACATAACCATATTTTCCCGGGTTTTGTTGATCCATATATTGTTGAAGGTAATCCGTCCAGTGGAATATTACCGGGTGTACACAATGAAGATCCCGGACGCGAGTTTGAAGGCGACCACCGGGTACAGGCATATTGCTTCCGGATGTGTCTGACTGATGTTCCTGAGAATCGTGTTCCTTTTGAAAAACCCGTTGGTTATGATGAGATTGAATATGAATTGTTATTCAGGAACTTTGAGGCAGGTGAGGATCGAATACCCTGGCTTCCCGGAATGATGCCCAACAGAAAGACAGATACTAATAACCGCTGGGGGTTCTCAACCAATAAGATAGGTGTGAACTATGATTACCCTGATGGTAGTTATGCACGGCGAACTTCGATAATTAAGGAACAGGAAAGTTACCAAAAAGGCCTTATGTGGACTCTGGCCAATCATCCACGTGTACCCATTGATATCAGGGAAGAGGTTAGCCGATGGGGACTGACAACCGACGAATTTCCGGAGACTGACGGTTGGCCTCCTCAAATATATGTACGTGAAGCAAGGCGGATGATTGGGGAGTACGTAATGACTGAAAATGATTGCAGGCGCGTTAGAATTGCCCGGGATCCTGTGGGTCTTGGATCTTATCAAATGGATTCCCACAATGTTCAGCGTTATATTACCAACATGGGATGCGTTCAAAATGAAGGTAATATCGAGGTTTCTCCCAGGGGGCCATACGCTATATCTTACCGTTCAATAGTGCCAAAAAAATCTGAATGTGAAAATCTGCTTGTACCGGTCTGTATTTCATCCAGCCATATCGCCTTTGGCTCTATTCGTATGGAACCCGTCTTTATGGTTCTTGGTCAGTCTGCTGCTATTGCAGCTGCAAAATCAATTAATGACGGCATTGGATTGCATGATATTAATTATTCTGAATTGAAAGTTCAACTTGAAAATAATGATCAAAGGGTGGATGTGGATACCGAACTTTTCCCTGCATTCCCTGCAGACAGGGAGATGCCCGAACAGCGCATTATTTTTGTATCAGAACCACGACCAGCGAAGTCTTGTATTGTGAGACCCGAAAACATGTAATTTTCAAAATATATCTGTTGATGAAACAGTCAATGTTTTTGTATGATCTGAAAAAATCTTAATAAACCGAATATATTATGAATAAGATATTTTATTCTTCTTTAATCATTCCATTTTGTATTTACGGGTGCGCAGAATCAGAGCCGGAAGAAAAGCAGCCAAATGTATTGTTTATAGCCATTGACGATTTAAGACCGGAATTGGGGAGCTACGGCAGTTCGGTTGCAAAATCGCCCAATATGGATAAACTTGCCGAATCTGCAAGTGTCTTTGCTAATCATTATGTAAATGTTCCGACCTGTGGAGCCTCCCGGAATAGCTTGTTGACCGGAATGCTTCCGGCGACAAGGGCTCATTTGGGTAATAATGTTATGCGGGACCTTATCTCCGGTGAACCTGAAACAGAAAGGCCCGAGACCTTTATTCATCATTTGCGAAGAAAAGGCTATTATACCGTTGGGATTGGGAAGATCAGTCATTATCCTGAGGGTTTGCTGTATGGATACGAAGAACCGGTTGGAACAGCCAGGGAACTCCCGCACAGCTGGGATGAGATTCCTTTTGATGCAGGTAAATGGGGAACCGGCTGGAACGCTTTTTTTGGATATGCAGATGGAGAAAACCGCCAAAGCATGGACCGCCAGGTAAAGCCCTATGAAAAAGGTGATGTTGGTGATGATGGCTACCCGGATGGAATAATTGCAAACCTTGCTTTAGATAAATTGCAGGAGCTGGCAGAAAGGGAATCTCCTTTCTTTCTGGGTGTAGGATTTTTTAAACCTCACCTGCCTTTTAATGCCCCTGCCAAATACTGGGATATGTACAACAGGGAGGATATACCCCTGTCTCCCAATCCTTATATTCCGGAAAATGTCAGTACCGCAAGTCTTCACGGGAGTGGCGAATTTGGCAGTTACCAGCTTGGTGATGAGAGCGCATCTCTTGATGGCCCCGTTTCTGACGAATATGCCCGCAAATTGAGGCATGCATATTTAGCCTGCGTTAGTTATATCGATGCCCTTGTCGGGGAATTAATTGATGAACTTGAGAGACTTGATTTAACAGATAATACAATAATAGTAATCTGGGGTGATCATGGATGGCATCTGGGAGATCACCTGGTATGGGGCAAGCACACCGTTTTTGAGAGATCGTTGAAAAGCCCGCTTATTATCCGGATGCCCGGACAAACCGAAGGTAATGTAATAAGCAGGGTAGTTAGTACGACTGATATTTATCCTTCAATAATAGAGCTTTCCGGTGTGGATATGCCGCATGAGACAGATGGGAAAAGTCTGGTGCAGTTGATGAAAAATCCCCTTTCTGAATGGGAAGATGCAGCATACGGGTACTTTAGGAATGGTATTTCTTTACGTTCTGAAAGGTACCGGCTGACAAGGTATTTCAGGGAACAAGAGCCGGTTATCGAACTGTATGATCATAATAATGATCCGAATGAAACTGAGAATGTTGCAGCCGGCAACCCTGATATAATCGAAAACCTGATGCCGCTTTGGGAAAAAGGCAACACCGGTTTGTTTGATTAGAAAAGGGACCCGCGTCGGAATTCCGGAAAAGATATTATTTCGTTTTTTTCAATTATTTTACAGACGGATAGTTTTGATTTTATATTTTTAGCGGGAATTACTGTCCGAGTCCAGGATTAGTCAGGGGTTATGCCTTCGTTGATCCAAAAAGCTGCCTTCGAAGGAAATAGTTCACGCACAAACTCTTATCTGAATGAGATGTCTGATTAACTTAGTAGTATTGCCGGCCTTTATTTTTCTGGTTCTGATAACCTGCGGTTGTACTTTTTATGGAAATGAACGGAAGACTCAGGTCAACATTACAGAACTGACAGATGACGGTAGCTGGGGCTATGCCGGGAGGTTTGCCTATATTGCCCGGGATATGCTTTTCTTTTCTTACCTTGACGGGGAAGGATCCACCTGGGTCGGATCATATGATTTAAAAACCGGAGAAATAAAAAGAAACAATATATGGCAGGGCCAGAGTGATTTGCATTCGGCCAATCCACTTATGATAAGGCCCGATGGCCGGATCCAGGTTTTCCTTGACAGGGACGGCTATTCTGAAAATAACATAGCGTGGAAAGTAAGCACTCATCCCTATTCCGTATTGGAATTCGGAGAACTTAAAGAGAGTAGCCTTGAAGGTGATATAGTGCAGGGAAGACAGTATTATCCGATGGTCAATCCAGCCTCCGGCGAGGTTTACCTTGTAATTAATGCATTACGTGATAATGTTCTCAGGGAGACTGTGATGTGGAAGTCGCCGGATGGCGGCGATACGTGGATAGAATATTATAATCTTTGGGGGCTGGGAAAGGGCCTTTCCGGGAATCGATGTTATACAAGGACTTATATGCAGGGTGACGATATTCATTTTGTCACTTTGCGTGTGGGCTGGAATGAACCGCTTGCAGGGAATGATATTGGTATGGTCGAGGGTATCTATTATGTGCGATTCAATGTTAAAGAGGAAGCGTTCTTCCGTTCTGATGGTAACCGATCATTCAATCTGGATGACGTTCCTGTTTACAAAACAGAATATTTTGATGAGATATGGAACTGGAAGTCAGATGGTAATGAAAGTAAAAGGGCCTTGTGGAGTGATATTGTAGCGGATAGAAATGGCAAACCATATGTGGCTTTTGCCGTCCAGGAATCTGTTCCGCCTGGTAATTCTGCGTTGCATGACGGATACTGGTCCACCCCGGATGATCATGGTAAATGGCAATTTCATCATGTGGCAAAGCTTGCCAGGGGATGGGATAATAAACCCGAAAGGAAAAACTATGCAATAGCGATTGATCCTGATAATCCCGAAATGGTATATGTGGCCGAAAGCATATCTCCGGATGATGATCTTTCGAAGGTTGTTTGCATGGAAACCGGGGACGAAGGAAAAAGCTGGGACCGGATTGAAATGATTTCGGATAAGGGAAGAAATACCACTGTTGTCATCCCGGTAGTCCTTGATGATACTGAACCTTCTGCCGGGGTGCTTTGGCTTAACGGCAAATTGGAAGGCTGGGGCGAATACGGAACCAGGGTTATGATGTATGTTAAGAACAGATAATTAATATAGGATGACATACACCAGAGATATTATTCCGCAATATTGCTAAATAGGAAAGGTAACATTGGCAGAGTTCTGGATATAAACATAATTAATCTAATATTAACTTGATTAACCTAATTTACAAAGATGAAACTCGATAACCCCAGATTAATTGGCCTGTCAATGGCCGGCTTAATAGTGTTGCCATTTGGTTGCCAGGAGGATAAGGCTACAGAGAACACTGTTCCGGAGAAACCCAATATCTTAATTATATTGCCCGATGACCTGGGGTGGGCTGATGTGGGTTACCATGGTTCGGATGTCAGAACACCAAATATTGATATGCTGGCAAAAACTGGAATAATGATGAGTCAGCATTATGTAATGCCTACCTGTACACCCAGCCGGGTGAGTCTTATGACAGGTCTTTATGCCAGCAGATACGGGGTATTAGGGCCTGCATACGGAGAGGTAATTGACCTGGGTGATCCCACTTTGCCTTCCATTCTTAGTAACCACGGCTATTTTACGGCTATAGACGGAAAATGGCATATGGGTTCGCCTCCATATACTCCTTTAAAATATGGTTTTCAGTCATCATATGGTTATTTTGATGGCCAGATTGATCCTTACACTCATGAATATAAAACCGAGACTGAGTTAACCGACCGGAGATCATGGCACCGTAACGATCAGTACCTTGATGAAAGTGGGACTCATGTTACCGACCTTATTACAGCCGAAGCTATAAGAGTTATTGAGGAAGACCGCGAAGAACCATTCTTCTTGTATGTAGCCCACCATGTGCCGCATTTCCCTCTGGATGAGCCCGATGAGTGGATGTCTGTGTATGATGATGTTCCCCTAATGCATCCTTCACGACGGTTGTTTGCGGCCAGCGTCACTCATATGGATGATGGAATTGGAAAGATCATTGATGCTCTGGAGAGGACAGGCAAACGTGAAAATACCCTGATCATATTTATAAGTGATAATGGCGGTCAGTTTAGCTGGCACAGTGAGACTGAATATCACGGGAATTATGCAGATAAACCACATATTGTACTGGGCAATAATTACCCCTTACGGGGATGGAAAGGTGGTTTATATGAAGGAGGCATCCGGGTACCTGCCTTGATAAACTGGCCGGGACAACTGGAACCTGGAGTATTTGATTTTCCTGTCCATATCTCTGACTGGCTGCCGACAGTTTGTTATTTGAGCGGTATTGAGGAAGGCCTGAGGCCTGATCTGGATGGCCGGAACATATGGCCCATGCTGACCGGTCAGCAGGCTGTTACCGGGAGCAGGACTTTGTACTGGAAAACCAACAGAACCTATGCTGTAAGGGACGGACAATGGAAGTTGCTGGTAGACAGGGATGACGATAATGTGGAATTGTATGATCTTGAAAATGATTTCCGGGAGAACCGGAACCTGAGAGATGCTAATCCTCAAAAAGTTGAACAAATGATGGAATTGCTGGAAGAGTTTAAAAAAGGTGACAGGGATTTTGAAACTGCTCCCATAGCCCTTTAAAAGTTTCCTTAATGCAAAGATTTTAGAAAATATAACATCAAAATTATGGAGGATTTTATGAAAAACATCAGTTTTGAATCAACTCTGCCTGGAGCAGCCATTCTCTTAGGCATTTTTTCAGGGGGATGCGGAACAGCAAACAATGACACTCCACCTGAAACTGAAAAGCCCAATATAATTTATATTCTTGCTGACGATCTTGGATACGGAGATCTTGGTAGTTTTGGGCAGAAAAATATTATGACTCCCAACCTGGACAGGATGGCTGAAGAAGGTATGCGTTTTACCAGCCACTATTCNGGCAGCACCGTTTGTGCTCCTGCCAGGGCGGTACTGATGACCGGTTTGCATACCGGTCATGCACCGATCCGCGGCAACAAAGAGATCATGCCAATAGGACAGTATCCGTTGCAGTACGGAACGGTCACTTTCCCGAAAATACTGCAGGAAGCCGGGTACACAACAGGAGCATTCGGTAAATGGGGACTGGGTCCTCCTGACTCGGAAGGATCGCCGTCATTACAGGGGTTTGACAGGTTTTTCGGATTACTGTGTCAAAGGAGATCTCATTTCTTTTATCCGGAATTTCTATTCAATGTGGAACCCGGAAAGCCTGCCGAACGGGTATACCTGGAGGGGAACAAAACTGAAGATGCTTCAACAGAGAATTTTCAAAGACCGGGATCGGGACCACCCATTGAACGGGGTCAATACAGTGCAGATGTTATGAACAGTGAAGCACTGGATTTTATTGATCAGAACAGCAACCGGCCGTTTTTCCTTTACATTCCCACACAGATCCCTCACGCATCTCTCACTGTACCTGAAGATGCGCTGGCGTTATACCTGGATGATAACGGCGAAAGCATCTTTGATGAAGACACTTCCTTCCCTTTCGGGAATTACACACATCAATCGATGCCCCTGGCTACATATGCCGCNATGGTTACACGTCTTGACCAGTATGTGGGAATGATCCTTGATAAGCTTGAGGAGAAGGGTATAGCCGAAAATACCCTTGTCATCTTTACCAGCGATAACGGTTCTCACACCGCAGGAGGATACCATTATTCAATGCACAATTCCAATGCTCCGCTGCGCGGAGGTAAGCGCGATTTGTATGAAGGAGGGATCAGGGTTCCGACCATTGCCTGGTGGCCAGGGAAAATCGAGGCAGGCAGTGTAAGCGATCATATCTCCGGATTCCAGGATATGATGCCGACCTTTGCCGAGCTGG
>SL_3KL_010_SEDDRAFT_10006439_pt1 | contig 10506 bp, 10 predicted proteins | sample SodLakKL_010_SED_2_FD_10381 | JGI IMG/M metagenome (IMG submission 10381)
ACTACGGCCATCGGATTCCTCACCCTGATGACCAGCAATGTGATGCCCATGCGCCGTTTTGGCATGTACACCGCCGCCGGCGTGCTCATCGCCTTTCTGATCACCATCTTCATCCTCCCATCCGTACTCAAACTTCTGCGCAACAGAACGCCGGTGGAAGATAAAAGTCGCATTTTCTTCCGGAAAATCGGGTCCATTCTTTCATCCACGCATCGCACGGCACACCTTCATCACCGTAAAGTGGTCGTCACGACATTGCTGGTTACGATGGCCTTTTCCATCGGCATCACTCAATTGCGCACCAACAGCCGGGTATTCGATGACATCGGTGAAAATTCGGAACTGGTCCGGCAAAGCCGTTTCCTGGACAAATATCTCGCACCACAGTTCCCTCTGGAAATCATTGTGGATACAGGTATAGAGGACGGTGTCTACGACCCGGACCTGTTGAGGCGCATCCAGAAACTGCAGGACCACCTGGTGACATATGATGAGGTGGAGCAAAGCGTCTCCTTCGCAACACTCCTGTCCCGCATTGACCAGGTCATGCGCGGAAGTCCGGATGGAACCCTCCCCGATTCACGCCCGCTCATCGCGCAATATGACCTTCTTCTGGAAATGACCGGCGGGACATCCGTATCCGGTTTGAATGACTTTGAAAACCGCCAGACACGTATCATCGCCCGGGCTTACGATGCCGGATCCTACCGTATCAACAAGATGCGAAAAGACCTTGAGTCCTATCTGGATGAGCATTTTCCCGGCGAGTCGGTCATGCTGACGGGATCCACGATCCTCTCTGCCGACCTAACGGGCAACATCGTCACGGCACTGACCTGGAGTATCGGGTTGGCATTCCTGTTCATATCCGTGATCATGGCTCTGCTTTTCCGGAACGCGAAGCTTGTACTCATTTCATTGCTGCCCAATCTCATACCGCTGCTTATCACGGCCGGGTTCATGGGCTTTGCCGGTATTGACATCCGCCCTTCCACGGCCGTCATCTTTACGATTGCTTTCGGGATTGCCGTGGATGACAGCATCCACTATCTGGCGCGTTTCCGCATGGAGACACTGCGCGGATCCCCCCTCAACACCGCCGTCAAAAACACAACCATTCACACAGGAAGGGCGATCGTACTCACCAGCCTGATTCTCCTCGTAGGTTTCGGTGTACTGGGTACGAGCTCGTTCGAGTCCAATATGCTGATGGGATTGCTGACCTGCCTTACGATTTTCACCGCCCTGGTTGCCGATCTTCTGTTTCTCCCTGCGCTTATCTACTGGATGAATCCGAAAATCACAATCGGGGAAGCATCTTCTCAAGATGCCCTTCTATCGCCTCAAACGTCTCCGCAGCAGAGCGTGACGAATCAAATACAACAATCCGTTTCTCACGGGCAGCAAGAGCATCAAATCCTGCATTGACTCGTTTGAAGAAATCGGCTCCTGCCTGCTCCATCCGGTCCTCCTTCCGTACCTTTTTGCGCCGCTCGTACGCCATTTCAGGATCTAATTTCAGGTAAATTGTAATATCCGGTTCCAGGTTTTGCGTTGCTAGTCTGTTCAGCTGCTCAATGTCGGGAACTGGAACGGCCTGCCTGCCATATCCCTGATATGCCGTGGTAGAGTCAAAAAACCGGTCAAGAATGACAATGGCCCCTGTATCAAGCAACGGCCGGATCCTTGTGGCAACAAGTTGGGCGCGTGCAGCAGAAAACAGAAGGGATTCGGCCAGCGGATGAATGTCATCCTTGCTGTTCAGCAGGATATCCCGTATCTGCTCGGAAAGTGGCGTTCCTCCGGGCTCGCGGAAAACGTGCACATCGTAACCTTTATCCGTTAAATAGGCTTTGAGCTTCTTTATATGTGTGGACTTTCCACATCCATCAATACCTTCAAAAGTAATGAGCACAGACGATACCGGCTGGTTTGCAGATTAGTGGCAGAACAAGTGCCAGGTTACAGCAGGCTGTGTTGCGGTTTTTTCGGCAGGACCACAGCCAACAGGATGTAAATTACTAAACTGAAACCATAACTTAAAAAAGCCAGTGCAAAAAGTGCCCGCACGATGGTTGGATCCATGTCCAATCGTTCGGCAATGCCTCCGCAAACGCCAAAAAGCATTTTCTCTTCGCGCGACCGGTACCATTTCCGGTGCATTTCATAGCCATAGGGATCATCTCCCATATCCGCGGTACGATGTTCTCGGGAAGTCTTTCGCGACGTTGATTTCCCGCTTTCAGAGGCTCTGTCCTCCGCATTTGCGGATCCGGCATCCGTGCCACCTGGCGTTGCTTCCTCGTTTTTCAATCGCCATTCGGAAGCAGCCGCTTTCCTCCGCTCTGAACGCGACCGGGTCAGCAATCCGAGACCTATAACGAGGACCAGGATAACGCCCGTAACGGGAATCATCCGAAGTACCGATGTAAGGTCCGGTCCAACAGGAAACACAAAGCGCTGAACGACAAAAAGAACTGCAAGCAGCAGAATGATCAGACCGGCACCACGGGCAAATTTACCTTGTTTGCCTCCCTCCTTGCTTTCACTTTCATAATCGGAACGCATATGCCCGAACTCCTCATCGCTCATGTGGGATGAGGGATCGAGATGGTTGTGTAATTGTCCGCTGTAACGCTGTGATTTCATGTGTTTATAATCTTTGATTCAATAGGTCACATGGAGCATCCATGGATATAATCATCTGCCTGTGTGTCCAAAATATCGGCCATGGATGTTTCATCTGTTTAAATCAATTAAGATTTATATGGTCAGAATGATCTCCCATGGCAGGATTTAATCTTGCCCCTGTGTGTCAAGCGGAGGCTGCCATGTTCGTTTCATCTGTTTACATTTTCTGATTTATAATGTCACATGGAGCATCCATGGGTATAATCATGTGCCTGTGTGTCCTAAATGTCGGGCATGGATGTTTCATCGGTGTAAATTCCCTGTTTTTGCCGTGGTTAAATCCATCTGTTATCCCGGCATACGAGCCATGGTAAATTTTGTTTCCCTCAATCCCGTTTTTTCAGCGGAAAACATCAGCTGCCGCAAGACAGGATCCGGTCTTCAGTGACAATATAATCCACCGGAACATCATGATGCTCCACGGGTAACCGGTCATGCACGAACCGGTCGGGAACGAGCATCGCCTTTACGGAGTGAGAAGCCGTTTCCAGAAAGCGGTCGTAGTAGCCCTTGCCATAGCCCATGCGGTTTCCTTTACGGTCCACCGCAAGTCCGGGCACCAAAATGAGCTCGATTTCTGCAATCGTCACCCTTGTTTCCCCCATCGGCTCCGGTATGCCCCACAAACCCGGCTTCACAAGCTCCAACGCGGTGACCCTGATATGTTCCATCCCACCATCATTGTCGGTAACCCTTGGCATTGCAAGGAGTTTACCAGAAGCGAGCGCATCCTCCATGATCCGGACGGTCGGAATCTCCCCTTTTACTGTAACGCCGTAAAAGCAGTGGACACTTCGCGCATCACGGTACCAGTCCGATGCCAGAACGTTTTGAGCAATGAGCGATCCAAGATGCGCAAGTTCATTGGAATCCATTTTCCTGCGAATGGACAATGCCTCTTTTCTGATGTTCTGGCGATTTGTCACAACTCCGGGCTCCCGTTTTTGCTAAAGATGGATCAGAAAATGCCTGTCGAACAGATCCTGGTCCTGCTCTTCCAGTTCTTGAAGGATCCGGTCCCAAATATCCACACCGAACTTGTTCATATAATATATGTGAGAAATTTCCCGCTCCTGAAGCCGGTCATTTGGAAAAAGGGCATGCTTGACCTTGCGGATACGATTGACCTGTACTTCCTCTTTTTGCCGGATGGCATTGACCATCTTCTTCCTCAGTTTGTCTATGGACTTGCTGTATTCTTTGGATATGGCGCGTGCGTGTTTCTGCAGGCCGGGGTCTTCCATCCCCATGAGCCCGGTCATTTCATCGGTGAGTTCTTCCACCCGTTTTTTCCAGGTATCGAAATGGCCGTCCAGTTCAGGATTACCAAACTTGCGCAGGTAGTGTTGCTCCAGATCTTCAAAACGTTTGGTGTAATCGGGAATATCAAATGGCAGTTCCTCCAGAAAGCGCTGAATCGCCGGTTCAACCAGGGTGGCGGAAAGACGGGCGGCAAGAAAGGGCATTTTCATATCAAACAGCTCATAGACCGGCTTCATCTGCCCGTAATAGGCAATTTCGGCCGGACCTCCAATGTAGGCGGCGTTTGGCAGCAGGACATCCTGTATCAACGGACGAAGAAAGACATTGGGAGAGAACCGTTCGGGCGTTTCTTCAAGCTGCTGAAGCAGGACATCAGTCGACAGCGAGAGCCCCGACTCGGTTTGCCAGTGGCCGTCAGCATGCTGCAACCTGACCCTGCCGTGCTCGTCATCATGCCAGAACAGCAAGCTATCGGTGATCTGTACCTGCTGGTGATAATGCTGGTCCAGACGCTCACTTTGACTTGCCAGCGCATCCCTGATCTCATCGGCTCTGCCAATGGCGGTGCGTATGCATTCTGTAACATGTCTTTTCACCATCGGATCATTGCTGCCTGCGAATATGAGGCCGTAGCGTGAAAAAAGCTTTGAAAGGAGCAAGGCAAACGCCTCACGGTAGCTGCGTCCGGGTGCATACGCATCATCCAGTATCGAAATAAGTTGCTCGCGGAAATCCGTGGGATTCAGGGCCTCGTAAATGTCTGAACGGAAATTCTCAAAGGCCTCGTCCACGCGGATGTTTCCGGCGGCGTGCCGGGCGCAGGTATCACAAGGCAGCGCTATCTGCCTAATGCTGTTGCGCTCAGGAATGTTTGCGACAGAGATTTCCTCAAAATCATGGTCCTCATCGGCAAGCCAGAAGACCGGGATAACCCTCTTTCCCGTGTCCCGGGTCAGTGACCGGGCAAGATGGATGGCCGAAATCGTTTTGAAAACGGTGTAAAGCGGGCCTCCGAAAAGACTGAGCTGCTGGCCGGTGGTTATGGTAACCGTGTCCTCATGCGCAAGAATACCGGCAAGCTCATCCACAGTTTGTCCCTGCAAAAACGGTTCATTGAATTCGGCAGTGATGCGGGCCGTCTCCCTGCGGTCACTGCGTGCCTTGTAAGAAGAAACGGCCTTTTTCAGGGAGTTGTAGGTGTGTGGATGGCTGTAGAACCCTGAAATGGCGTCCGTGTCCGCCAGGTAATCACGGAACAGCCGGGAAAACGACAGCTCCCTGAAATCCAGGTGGTCAACGTGCATTGTCTTTTCCTTTGTGGGCGTCATTCCTTGAGTCGGTTCAACTCATCCCTGATCTTTGCCGCTTTTTCATAATCTTCTTCTGCAATGGCTGCCGTCAGGCTTTTTTCCAGCATACGGATACGGCTCTCCTTGCTGGATGAGGCCGCCGGCTCTTCGGAGGGCGCGTCCGGGGTTTGTGTTTCCGGCATGGACGGGTCCTCCTCCTGCTCCTCCATTTGTGGATCGGTCTCAATACCGGCTTCCTCCACAATATGGTCCGAAACAAAGATAGGTGCGTTAAAGCGGATTGCCAGGGCGATGGCGTCACTTGGACGTGAATCCTGGGTCAGGGTTTCCCCATTGTTGTCATATACGATCTGCGCGTAGAAAGTGCCCTCCCTCAGGTCGTTGATATAGATCTCCTTGACAAAGGTATTGAAGCTCTGGATGATGTTGCGCATCAGATCATGGGTCATGGGTCTGGGTGGCTTGATGTTCTCAAGCTCCAAAGCGATTGCCTGTGCTTCAAAAGTACCTATGATAATGGGAAGCCTGCGCTTTCCATCCGTTTCATTTAAAATGAGTGCATAAGCTCCGCCACTGCTGGGACTGGTGGAAAGTCCCAGGATATCCATTTGAATCTTGCTCAAAACTGCTCGAAAATTTGGGGGTTGCTATTTGTGATCATCCGCGATGCCGCTGCTCAGTATTGGCCACGGAGACGTGTATAACTATGTCAGATCATATATTCTGGTAAGGTAACTATTTTTTTCTCTCTTAAACAGTCAAAACCCGGAAAGCATTGCCGGGGGAACCCAATTGGCACGGAAAAGCACTTTTTTTAAAAAGGCCCCGGCAGATTGTCTGTTTTGATTGACATTAGCCCATATCGGAAGTAATTTTAGTGCCGAAATTCAGCCGTTTACTTATCCTTGTAAAGGAATAATGCTCGAACAATATATACCTGTTCTCCTGCTCATCGCTCTGGCGGTCGTTACAGCTATGGCGTTCATTGTCTTATCCCACCTGCTGGGTCCGCGAAGGCCCGCCTCGAACAAGCTTGGTGCGTATGAAAGCGGGATGGATCCAATCGGTCAGGCGCGTGACCGCTATTCCGTCAGCTTTTATATCATCGCCATGGAGTTCATTGTTTTCGACCTGGAAGTGATCTTCATCTACCCCTGGGCCGTCCGTTATCAGGAATTCGGAGAGGGAACGTTCTGGGCAATGATGCTATTTATTTTCATACTTTTCCTTGGTCTTGTCTACACATTGAAAAAGGGCAGTTTTGACTGGTCTGCCGATCCGCTGCAGGACGGGAAAAGCCAAGAAACGAACCTGACAGCCTCCGGCTGATATAAAGGAGCATGATTGCATCCTGTCATGTGAGTTCATTCTGACCATATTAATCGAAATGATTTAAACTGATGAAACATCCATGGCCGATATTTTGGACACACAGGCAGATGATTATATCCATGGATGCTCCATGTGACATAATAAATCAGAAAATGTAAACACATGAAAAGAATTATCAAATCTCCTGAAACTGAGTTATGAGTCTAGATCGTGTGATGGGTGAAGGCTATTTCACCACTACCGTCGATGCACTGACCAAATGGGGCCGGGCGAATTCCGTATGGCCCATGCCCATGGGTCTGGCGTGCTGCGCCATAGAGATGATGGCATTTGCGGGACCAAAGTATGATGCCGCACGTTTCGGTTCCGAAGTATTCCGCTTCTCTCCCCGTCAGAGCGACGTGATGATCGTGGCCGGCTGGTGCACCTACAAAATGTCGCATGCCATTCGCCGCGTGTGGGACCAGATGCCCGATCCTAAATGGTGCATCGCCATGGGTGCTTGTGCATCAACCGGTGGAATGCACCGCTGCTATGGCGTGGTTCAGGGAGTGGACAACTTCCTTCCCGTCGACTATTACATCTCCGGATGCCCGCCGCGTCCCGAATCCATTATCAATGCGATCCTGAAGATCCAGGACAAGATCAAGGAGCAGCAATCCCTAAAGCTTGACAGTTAGGCGCCAAACATGAATATCGAAATCAGAGACAACCTTCTTCAGGATATCCGTGAATACATGGGTGAAGACCTGCTGGAATTGAATCTCGAATACACCCACCCCCTTCTCCGTATCAAGCGGGATCGCCTGCATGACGCATGCCGTTTCCTGAAAAACACCCTGCACTTCATCTACCTGAATGAAATTATTGGTGCGGACCGGTTTACATCGGAAGACCGGTTTGAGGTGATCTACCATCTGATATCACTCAGAAATAGACAGAGGTTGTTCCTCAAAGTGCGCGTTGAAGAGGAAAACCCGGTTCTGCCAACGGTAACCGATATCTGGAAAAGTGCCAACTGGAACGAACGGGAAGTGTTCGATATGTTCGGCATCCGGTTTGAAGGACACCCCGACATGCGCAGGATCTTTCTGCCCGAGGACTTCAAATACTATCCGCTACGCAAGGAGTTTCCGCTGCTGGGAGTACCCGGCTCCCTCGAAATGCCCAATACGACCCCAGATCACGACTGACGGCACACCATATGTTTCAATCTGATTCCAATATATCGCGAAAGAAACCCACCTACTTCAGGGAACACCAGGAGGCACTCTACAAAAGCCTTGAGGACAAGCATGCTACGGTGGAAGTCGACGACAGCGATCCGCTGGCTACCCGCATGACGCTCAACATGGGTCCGCAGCACCCTGCAACCCACGGTGTGCTCCGTGTACTCATGGAACTGGACGGCGAAGTGATCACCAAATGCCGCCTCGATACCGGCTACCTGCATCGCGGTATCGAAAAAATGGCGGAGAACAAAACCTATCAGGAGTTCATGCCTTACACCGATCGCATGGACTACCTCTCCCCCTACAGCAACAACGTCGCACTTTGTCTTGCTGTTGAAAAGATCGCAGACATGGAAGTTCCTGGTCGGGCAACCTATATCCGCATGATATGCTGTGAGTTGGCCCGTATCTCTTCACATCTTTTATGGCTGGGTACCATGATCATGGATGCCGGTGCGCTCTCGTTTTTTCTCTGGACCTTCCGGGAAAGGGAAAAACTCTATGATATCTTCGACGAGGTGGCCGGACACCGGTTCACGGTCTCACATTCGCGAATCGGTGGTGTTAACAACGACTTTACTCCGGTTGCCGAGGAGAAAATCCGCAAGTTTGTGCGGGAATTTCCTGATGAACTGAAGGGCTGGCACAAGATCCTCGACCGCAACAGGATCTTTGTCGACAGGAACAATGGTGTGGGCGCCATTGGCCACGAAGAAGGCATTGCCATCGGGTTGGCCGGACCTTCGCTGAGGGCGACCGGCATCGCCTACGATATCCGCACGTTCGAGCCGTACATGTTCTACGACCAGATGGATTTCATGGTTCCAACCCGCACCGAGGGCGACAACCTTGCCAGGTATTACTGCCGGATGGAGGAAATGGCGGAATCCATCCGTATCATCGGGCAATGCTTCGAAAAAATGCCGAAAAAAGGGCCGATCCGTGTGGATGATGCAAAGAAAAGCTATCCCTCCAAGGACGAAGTCTACTACTCCATGGAAGGACTCATCCACGATTTCATGATGACCGACACCGGGATCTGCCCTCCTGCCGGCGCTGAAAGCTATCATGCCATCGAAGCCCCCAAAGGTGAACTCGGATTCTATATTCAAAGTGATGGTACAGGACACCCCTGGCGCCTGAAAATCAATTCCCCGTCCTTCAGTAATCTGCAGGGACTGGAAACCATTCTTGACGGTGAAATGATCGCTGATACGGTAGTCGTGATCGGTGGAATGGATCCGGTAATGGGAGACTCAGACAAGTAATTATGGCTGAAACGTATACTTTTACTGACAAAGATCTCAAAGAGATCGAAAAAATCACGGCTAAATATCCGGATAAGCAATCGGCGGTGCTTCCTGTACTCTGGTATGCACAGGACAAGTTCGGGCACACCGATCCGGCAGTGCAGCAGCTGGTGTCCAAAACACTTGGCGTTCCTGAAGCTCATATTCGCGGCGTGGTCTCTTTCTACACCCAGTTTTACGAAAAGCCCATGGGTAAAAATGTGCTGGATGTATGCACCTGCCTCAGCTGCCAGGTATCCGGTGGATACGATATGCTCCATTACATTGAAGAGAAGCTGGGGATCAAGGCCGGCGAAACAACACCTGACGGTGAGTTTTCGGTGCAGTCAGTGGAATGCCTCGGCGCCTGCGGTTACGCTCCCATACTCCAGGTAACCAATGACAAATTTGTCAACCATCTGACCCCTGAAAAGGTGGACAAACTGATAGAAGATCTGCGGGCCGGCAAACAGCCGGATTTCGAATCCAATCCCATGCCACAACACGAAAAAGGATCCTGAAATCTGCAATGAGCAACGACTGGAAATCATATCAACCCCTGCTGGTGCCCGCAATCCGGGATCTCCACGAAATATCCGTCTACGAAAAAAACAACGGCTATCAGGCACTCAAAAAGATTCTGAAAGACCGGAAGACATGGAGTCCGGCCAATGTCGTCAATGAAGTGAAGACAGCAAACATTCGGGGTCGCGGCGGTGCCGGTTTCAATGCCGGCCTGAAATGGTCGTTCATGCCGGAACCCGACGGAAAACCGCGCTATCTGGCATGCAACGGGGATGAATCCGAGCCCGGAACGTTCAAAGACCGCAAAATTTTTGAATTCAATCCGCACCAGTTTATTGAGGGGGCGATCATTGCCGCCTATGCCATGCAGGTTGACGTGATCTACGTCTACATCCGCGGGGAATACCGCCCCTTCCTCCTGAAACTTCAGAATGCCATTGACCAGGCCTACGAAAAAGGATACCTGGGGAAAAAAATCCTCGGATCGGATTTCAGCGTGGAAATGTACACGCACATGGGTGCCGGCGCTTATATCTGCGGTGAAGAATCTTCCCTGATGGAGTCGCTCGAAGGCAAACGCGGCTACCCCAGGGTGAAGCCGCCATTTCCTGCCCAGCGCGGACTTTGGGGACGTCCCACAACCATCAACAATATCGAAACCCTCGCCAATGTGCCCCTCGTGATGCAGCATGGTGCAGACTGGTATCTGGGCATCGGACCAAAAACACATCCGGGACCGGTGCTTTACGGCATATCCGGACACGTCAACCGTCCGGGCGTCTACGAGTACCCGGCCGGCATGGACATCATGACGCTTATCAACGAAGTAGCCGGCGGCGTCCGCGGTGGAAAGAAACTCAAGGC
>SL_3KL_010_SEDDRAFT_10006441_pt1 | contig 10503 bp, 7 predicted proteins | sample SodLakKL_010_SED_2_FD_10381 | JGI IMG/M metagenome (IMG submission 10381)
TGGTCTTCCAGCGCACGCCCGAGCACATGCTTTACGGCAACCTGGGTTCGGGTTTCCGCGCTCCCGACCTGGCCGAGCGCTACCAGCGCGCGCTGGTCTCGGTGGTTCGGCGGGTCGAAATCATCGGCAACCCGGAGCTCGATTCCGAGCGCTCGATTTCCGTGGACTTCGGCTCGAAATGGCAGAGCCGCGATTTCAGCGGCGAAGTCGCTCTTTTCTACAACCGGGTCAGCGACTTCATCGTCGAGCAGGTGATCCAGGAATTCCCCGTGATCATCGAGCAGGCGGTCAATACCAGCACGGTTGACCTGTACGGCTGGGAACTGAGCGGCGCTCAGCGCTTTGGTAACTGGGAGGTGTTCGGCAACGCCTCGCGCACCTACGCACCGTCCGACCGCGAGTTGATCCGCGTCGACGGCGGCCGCATGAATTACGGCGTGGCCTATCGCTTTGCCGGCCCCGGGGCGGCCGACGGCCGAGTCGAGTTGCTCGGCCGCACCACGCTGTCGTCGCGCGACCTGACCACGCTGGGCCGGGAAGACACCGGCACCGACCGCGTCGACTATCCCAGCTTCACCGTCTTCGAGTTGCGCGCGCGCATGGACATCCCGCTGGCCGAACAGCGCCGGCTGCGCCTGGTCGGCGGTATTCGCAACCTTGCCAACCGCGAATACGTCGAGCCGTTCTTCGACCAGATCCAGCCCGAGCGCAGCGTCTACGGTTCAGCCCAGCTGCTGTTCTGAGCCACTGGATTCAGGCGCCCGGGGGAATCCGGGCGCCTTCAGAACCCAAGGATTCGCCGTTGCGGCGCAAGGTACGGTTGACGCGCAGCAGCCACGGCAGCAGCAGCAGTACGCACAGAATCTCGAAAGCGCCGAAGATGACGAACACGGCCGGGTAGGGGTCCAGCCCCTGTCCGCGCAGCAAGGTCAGAAAGGCCACGCTGAGCAGCGGTCCCAGCATGAAGCCGAGTGATCCGGTCAGGTGGAAGCCGCCCATGCCGGTGGCCTGGGCCGGCCCGGCCAGGCGCACCGTCAACACCAGCGAAGGCGCCAGCATCAGCGCGGCGGTGATGCCGCCGGCCGCCATCACCAGGGTCAATTGCTCGGCCGGGGTGAAACCGAGAACGATCAGGAAGATTCCGTAGCAGATGCTGCCGATGGCCATCAAGGTCACCGGGCTGACCCGCTCGCACAGCAAACCCGATGGGTAGGTGAGCAGCCCGTAAGGCAGCAGGAAAGCCGCCATGGCCAGGCCGATCTGGGCCGGATTCAGGCCCATGACGGTGGCGAAATACAGTGAGACCGTGGAGATGATGAAGCCGGCGGTCATGCGGTCGATGAAGGTGAAGACATAGGGGATCAGCAGGGCCCGCCGCTCCAGCGCCAGCTTGACCACCGCACCGATGCGTTCGGCCGAGCGTTCCAGGCGGGCATCGCGCAGCACGAATATCGCCGCCACGGCCAGCACCAGGATCAGCCCGCCGCCGTAGAGAAAGACGCTGGTGGCCGCCTCCGAACCGATGCGCCCGCCCAGCACCGTGCCGGAAGCAACGCCCAAGCTCATGCTGGCCCCGGCCAGGCCCATGGCCCGCCCCTTGTGCTCGGGGCGCGCGCTGTCGGCAATCATGGTCATGGCCAGCACCAGCACCGCCATCTGCACGATGCCCTCGACGAAGCGCAGACCCAGCTGCACCGGGTAGGGGAAGGGCAGATACATCAAGAACAGCACCAGGCTGAAGGCGAACAGCGCCGGGACCACCAGGATCTTGCGCTTGCCCAGGCGGTCGGACAGCAGCCCGGCCAGCACGGCGATCAGCAGGGAGCCGGCCATGTTGGCCGACATGAACAGGTGCCGGTCCAGCTCCGAGCGGCCCGGAAAGCGTCCCTCGGTCAGATCGTAGAGCAGCGGCACCACGGCGGTCACCGGCAGCATGATCAGGAAGATGCCCAGGGCGATGGGCCAGGTGCGCTTCATGGTTGGGGGAGAGAATCCGGTCGGAGAGGACGTTGGATATGTTAACTGCCACCGGGTTCAGGAAACGCCAGCGGCTGGGCGGGCATCGACAACAGCGTAGTTGAAAACCGTTATCATTCGGAGTCTTTGGCCCGCAGCCTTAAGATTCCGAACTCCTTGAGCGCCAGCCCCGCCCAGCTTGCCGGCAAGACCGATGCCCGCGTTCGTTTTCGCCCGGACGTCTGGAGCCTGCTGACCTTGCTGATTGCCGGGCTGGTCGCCTTGCCGGTCATCACCGTGCTGGCGCATGTGTTCGTGCCGACCGGCGAGGTCTGGTCGCACCTTTACCAGACCGTCCTGCGCGGTTACGTGCTCAACACTCTCGGCCTGATGCTCGGCGTGGGTTTCGGCACCCTTTTGATCGGCGTCGGCACGGCCTGGCTGGTGGTCATGTGCCGGTTCCCCGGCCGGCGGATCTTCGAATGGGCGCTGCTGCTGCCGCTGGCGGTGCCGACTTATGTCATCGCCTACGCCTATACCGATTTCCTGCAGTTTGCCGGGCCGGTGCAGAGCTGGCTGCGCGAGGTGTTCGAGTGGGGCCGCGACGATTACTGGTTTCCCAACGTCCGCTCGCTGGGCGGCGCCATCGTGTTGATGTCGCTGGTGCTCTACCCCTACGTCTACCTGCTCACCCGGGCCGCCTTCATGGAGCAGTCGGTGTGTGCGCTGGAGGTGGGTCGAACCCTGGGGCGCGGCCCGTGGCGGCTGTTTTCCAGCGTGGCGGTGCCGCTGGCCCGGCCGGCGATTGTCGGCGGCGTGGCGCTGGCGCTGATGGAGGCGCTCAACGACTTCGGTGCGGTGCAGTTCTTCGGCGTCGATACCTTCACCACCGGGATTTTCCGCACCTGGTTCGGGCTCGGTGAGCCGGCGGCGGCCGCCCAGCTGGCCGCCTGCCTGCTGATGTTCGTGCTGGTGCTGCTGCTGCTGGAACGCTTCTCGCGGCGCAGCGCGCGCTTTCATCACACCACCGGGCGCTACCGCGAGCTGCCTCAGTACCGGCTTCGACCGGCGCGCGCGACCGTGGCCTTCCTGGCCTGCGCGCTTCCGATCCTGGTCGGTTTCCTGGTGCCTGCCGGTCTGCTGCTGGAGATGCACTTCCGGGTCGGTGATCCGCTGATGGGGACACGCTTCTGGGAGTTCGCCTGGAACAGCCTGCGCCTGGCGACCGTCGCGTCCGTGGTGGCCGTCGGCCTCGCGGTGGTGATCGGCTACGGCGTGCGCCTGAAACCGCGTGCGCTGACCCGCGCCGCCGCCCGCATCGCCTCGGTCGGTTACGCCATCCCCGGCTCGGTGATCGCGGTCGGCATCCTGATTCCGTTGGGCTGGCTGGACCAGCAGATCAACCTGTTCTCGCGCGATCGTTTTGGGGTCATGCCGGGCCTGATCCTGACCGGCACCATGGTGGTCCTGGTCTATGCCTACGTGGTGCGCTTCCTGGCCGTCTCCTTCAATACGGTGGAGGCCAGCCTGACCAAGGTCACGCCCAACATGGATGCCGCCTCGCGCACCCTGGGCAAGTCGCCGGGCCGGACCCTGACCCTGGTGCATCTGCCGGTGATGCGTTCCAGCCTGCTGGCCGCCGGCATCCTGGTGTTCGTCGACGTGATGAAGGAACTGCCGGCCACCATCATCCTGCGGCCCTTCGACTTCGACACCCTGGCCGTGCGCGCCTTCGACCTGGCCTCGGACGAGCGCCTGGCGCAGGCCGCGACCTCCTCGCTCGGCATCGTCGCGGTCGGCATCGTGCCGGTGATCCTCCTCAGCATCGCCATGCGCAAGTCGCGCCCCGGCGGCGGCATGGCCGGCCAGAAAAAGCGCTGCTAAGGTGAGCCAATAGCCCGGAAATCAAATACCGCAGCTATTTTGATGCCAGTTCAAGAATCGTCGCGCGGGAAGACGAAGGTCTGCGAGCGGTCCAGGTGCAGTTCGACGGTCTGGTTTTCCTGCGGCAGGAAAACGCCGGGCATGGTCGAGTGCACGTGGTATTCGCGGTTTTGGGCGTCGTGCATGCAGATGTGCACCATGCTGTTGCGGCCGAGCAGCTTGGACATGATGACGTGCGAGCTGCGGTGGCGGTCATCCTCGGGCCCGACCACCACCACGCGCAGGCCTTGCGGCCGGACCATGACCACAACCGGCGTGCCGTCGCTAAGCCCTTCGGCATCGACCTTGCCCAGCGGCGTGGCGACCTGGCCGTTTTCGACCACGCCCTCCAGCCGGTTGAGCTCGCCGAAAAAGGTCGCGACGAAGGGATCCCTGGGCCGGCAGTACAGATCGACCGGGTGATCCATCTGCAGCACGCGCCCGTCGCGCATCAGCGCGATACGGTCGGCCATGAACAGCGCTTCCTCCGGATCGTGCGTGACGAGCAGGGTGCCGGCGCCGGCGCTCTTCAACAGGTGCAGGGTGTCGTCGCGGATGCGATCGCGCAGGCGCGCATCCAGGGCGGAGAACGGTTCGTCCAGCAGCATCAGCTTCGGTCCCGGCGCCAGTGCCCGGGCCAGGGCGACGCGCTGCTGCTGGCCGCCGGAGAGCATGTGCGGATAGCGTTCGGCGTGATCGGCCATGCCCAGCTTGTCGAGGAAGTGCAAGGCACGCTCGCGCCGCTCCCGCGCCGGCAGGCGATTGAGTCCAAAGGTCACGTTGTCGAGCACGTTCAGGTGCGGGAACAGGGCCGAGTCCTGGAACATCAGGCCGACGTTGCGCTTCTCCGGCGGCACGGTCTGGCCCGAGGGCAGGCGCATGTCCTCACCGTTGATCAGCACCCGGCCGTGTTGCAGCTCTTCCAGCGAGGCGGCGATGCGCAGCAGCGTGGACTTGCCGCAGCCCGAGGGGCCGAGCAGGCAAACCACCTCGCCGGGCTGGACGTCCAGCGTGACCTGGTCGACCGCGCGCAGCTTGCCGAAGTCATGGCTGATGTCTTCCATGTACAACACGGCGGTTTCCGCGCGGGAGGCGGCGGGCGTACCAGCGGTTTCGAGGGCGGCCTGGTTCATATGGCTCCGGATCATTGAATCGGTCTGGAACCGGCCGGTTTGACCCGCGTCAAAGCGCGGCCGGAAACCATCGATACCATACTAGGCAAACAAGAATCATTTGTAAATACGAGCCTGTCGTGGCATATTAATGCGAATGATTCCCGTTAGCTGCTTTCAGCGATTTTCACCAGGAGCTCTCGAGCCATGCGCAACATCCATTCCGGGCCTTACCCCGGTCTTCTACTCGGCCTGATACTGACCCTGCTTGGTGGATCAGTCCTGGCCGGCCAGGTCAACGTCTACTCGTCGCGCCACTACGATGCCGACCAGCTGATCTACGAGGCCTTTACCGCAGCCACCGGCATCGAGGTCCGGCTGCTGGAGGGCAACTCCGACCAGCTGCTGGAGCGGATTCGGCGCGAAGGCATTGCCAGCCCGGCCGATGTACTGATCACCGTGGACGCCGGACGCCTGTGGCGCGCCGAGCAGCTGGGCCTGCTGCAACCGGTCGACTCCGACATCCTGAACGACCGGATTCCGGAGTTCCTGCGTCATCCCGACGGATTGTGGTTTGGCTTCAGCCAGCGCTTGCGCCTGATCTACTACAGCAAGGACCGCTTCGATCCGGCGCTGGTCAGCGGTTATGAAGACCTGGTCCGGCCTGAACTGGCCGGGCGCGTCTGCATCCGCTCGTCCAACAACATCTACAACCTCTCGCTGCTGGCCTCCATGATCGAAACCCGGGGCGTCCAACAGACCGAGGCCTGGGCCCGCGGCCTGGTCGCCAATCTGGCCCGTCCGCCCGAGGGCGGCGACACCGACCAGATCCGCGGCGTTGCGGCCGGCGAATGCGATGTGGCGGTGGCCAACCACTATTACTACCTGCGGCTGGCCAACTCCGACAGCGCCGCAGACCGCGCCGTGGCCGATGCGGTCGGCATCATCTTCCCCAACCAGGACGACCGCGGCACCCACGTCAATGTCGGCGGCGCCGGGGTGGTCGCCAATGCGCCCAACCGCGCCAACGCGGTGCGCTTTCTCGAGTTTCTGGCTTCCGACGAGGCCCAGGAAATCTTCGCCGGCGCCAATTTCGAATACCCGGTGGTCGAGGGCGTCAGGCTGCACGAGTCCCTGGAGGCCTGGGGCGAGTTGCGCTTCGACCAGCTCAACATCGATGCGCTGGGGCGCAACAATCCGGAAGCGGTGCGCCTGACCGACCGCGTGGGCTGGCGTTGATAGAATATTCCAAACGCAAATGATTTGCACTTGGGAATCAGTTGCGTTATCATCGCAACGTGCTTCACCGAAGTGCGCTGAGCGCCCCGGCCGATCCGCTCCGTTCCTCCTCCCTTCCTCCTGGCCGGGGCCGCTCATTTTCCCCTGGGGTTTCTCACTCCGATGACGGTGGCCAAAAGGCCGGATGTTCGCAGCGCCTGGGTCTGGGTGTTCAGCCCGCCCTGGCGCTACGCCGTGATCGGCATGCCGTTGGCGGTCAGCGTGGTTTACCTGCTCTCCGGACTGCTGCCCCGGCCCCTGGGCGGATTGGTGATCCTGATTGCCGTCATCGGCCTGTGGGCGCTGTTGTTCGCGCTGGCCAGTCGGCTGCTGCTGTTGCGTGCGGCCGGCGTCCGGTTGGCGCGGGAGGCGACGGCGATCGACGCGCCGCCGGGAGTGGGCACCCGGCACGTGCTGCTGTGGCTGCTGGCCACGCTGTTGCTGGCGCTGACCCATGGCGGTGCCGGCCCGCTGGGCGGTCTGATCGCCGCGCTGCTGCTTGCCCTCATCCTGCCCGCCGCCACCCTGGCGCTGAGCCGCGGCCAGTCTTTCAGCGACGCCTTGTATCCACCGGTCTGGTGGACGTTCGCGCGCGAGCTGGGGCTTTCCGACTACCTCGCCTTGAGCGCCTGGCTGACGGTCTATGCACTGCTCTACCTGCTGTTTGCCGGCTTGCTGGCCGGGGCCCCAGCATGGCTGCGCAACGCGGTGCAGATGGCCTGGTGGAGCGCGGCGGTGCTGGCCTGGTTTGCCCATGCCGGTCTGCTGCTGCACGCGCATCGCGGCCGGGTGCGCAAGCGTGAGCGACCTGTCCGACCGCCGGGCGATGCCGATCCGCGCGCCCTGTTCGACCACGTGATGCGCGAGGGCGGCGATGCCGAGACGCACCGCAAGCTGGCGCGTTCGCTGGAATCGGCCGGGCTGGACGCGCGCGCCCTGGCGCACGGGCAAGTCCACATCACCGCCCTGCTGCTGACCTTCGAGCGCCCGGTGGAGGCGCTGGAGCAGGCTGACCGCCTGTTGGCCATCGATGCCGGCTTCAGCCTCGACGACCCGGCCGTCATGCGGCGCCTGATCGATACGGCGCGCGATATGGCGCCGCCCCGGCTTCTGGCCCGCCTTTGCCGAAACTACTTGGCCCGGTTTACCGCATCGGTGTTTACCGACGAGATCCGCCTGCTCGCCTGCGAGGCGCTGGCGGCGGACGGTTCACTGCAATCGCCGGAGGGGCGTGCCTGGCTGGAGGCCCTGGGCGTTGCCGACCTGGAGCCCGACCAGGCGCTGAGGCTGAAGCGGTTGCTGCAAGCGGACCGAACTTCGGACGGCTAGCGAGCCGGCCGCTCGGGCAGGATCAGGCGCGCGTGGACTCCTCTTCGGAGATCAGCTCGACCGCGCGCGGATCCAGATCCAGCCCCGCGGTGGCCGAGGCCGGCATGGGCACGAAGTCCTCGCGATCCTGCGCGGCCGGGCGCGGCGTGCGCTGCAGGCGGGACCAGACGAACAGCAACAGCAGGGTGTGGACGCCGGCGGTGAAGGCAAACAGCGCGCCGCTGCCGACCCCGGCCATCAGGGCTGCGGCCGCGACCGGGCCGACCACGGCCCCGATGCCCTGCAGCAACAGCAAACCGCTGGAGGTCTCGACAAAGCCGCCCTCGCTGACGTGGTCGTTCACATGGGCGATACACAGCGGGTAGAGGGCGAACATGAAGGCGCCCAGGAGCGCAGCCAGCGCCAGCAACACGCCGAGTCCGGGCGCCGGCAGCAGCGCCAGCGTCATCCCGGCCAGCCCTGCCGCCCCGGCCGTGGCGAGGATCACGTGCCGGCGGTCGGTGCGGTCCGACCAGCGTCCCAGCGGGTACTGCAGTGCGGCCCCGCCGACCACGGCGACGCTCATGAATACCGCGATCTGACCCGGCTCGAAGCCGCGCTCGGCTGCAAACAGCGGACCCAGGGACCAGAACGACCCGTTGACCAGGCCGACCGACAGGGCGCCGACCACGCCGCTGGGCGACTGAGCATACAGCCGCCCCAGGCGCAGGCGCACATCGGCCACCGGCCCGGGCACGATGCTGCGGGTCAGGCCGACCGGGATCAGCGAGGCGGTTATGGCCAGGGCGACCACGGCGAACAGATTGAGCAGGGCCGGGTCGGCGGTGATCAGCAGCAGTTGACCGGCAGTCTGCATGGCCAGCTGGATGATCATGTAGCCGGCCATGGTGCGCCCGCGGCCCTCGTTGTCGGAGCTGGCGTTGAGCCAGCTTTCGACCACGGTCGCCAGGCCGGCGAAGCAAAGCCCGGTGGGAATGCGCAGGGCCAGCCACAGCCACGGATCAACGATCAGGCCGTGCAGCAGCGCGATGACCGCCGCGCCGCCGGCGAGCACGGCGAAGGCGCGAATATGCCCGACCCGGCGGATCAGGTGTGGCGAGAGCACGCAGCCGATGATCGTGCCGATGGCCGCACCGGTGCCCAGCAGGCCGATCTGGACCGTCGAAAAGCCTTCCAGTGCCGCGCGCACCGGGATCAGCACGCCGTTGAGTCCGCCGCCCACGAACAAAATGGCCGCGCTCAGAAACAGCGCGCTCAGGCTCAAGCTGCCGGCTTGTTGCTGGGTCAAAAACAACCCCGTGTGATGGAAATCAGCCCCGATTGTCGCCGTTCGCGGAACGGCGCGCCGGCCAGAGCCCGATATTTCAGCCGCTGAAGCCCAGCGTGCCGGTGCCGAGATCGGTGGGAAGCTGCGGAATGGGCTGGACCAGGTCGAGGAAGATCTGGCTGCAGTGCCGCCAGGAAAACTCCCCGGCAAAGGCTCGGCAGGCGGTGCGATCCAGGCTGAGCGCGCGTTCCATGGCCGCGGCCAGGTCGTGGTCGAGGCAGCCGCTGACGCCTTCCAGCACCACGTCCTGCGGTCCCGGCACCGGGAAGGCGGCCACCGGCACGCCGCAGGCCATGGCCTCGAGCATCACCAGGCCCAGGGTATCGGTGCGGCTGGGAAAGACGAACACGTCGGCTGCGGCCACGAGCCGGGCCAGCGCATCGCCATGGTGGTAGCCGAGGAAGTGCGCGTCCGGAAATTGTGCTTCCAGCGAGGCGCGCTCGGGACCGTCGCCGACGATGACCTTGCTGCCCGGAAACCGGACGCTCAGGAAATCCTCCAGCGATTTCTCGCGCGCCACCCGGCCCGAGTACAGCGCAATCGGCCCCGGCAGCTTGAGCGCGCGCTCGGTGCGCGGGCGGAACAACCGGGTGTCCACGCCGCCCGGCCACACCTCGAGGTGCTGAAAACCGCGCTGGGCCAGCTCCTTTTTCTGCGTGCGGGTACGCACCATGGTGCGGTGGGCGGCGCCGTGGAAGCGGCGCAGCCAGGCGTAGGTCCAGCGCGTCGGCACCGGCGCGCGCAGCCGCACGTATTCGGGAAAGCGCGTGTGGTACGAGGTCGTGAAGACCACCTCGTGGTGCACGCACCAGCGCCGGGCGGCCATGCCCAGCGGCCCCTCGGTGGCGATATGGATGCAGTCGGGCAGGAAACTCTCGATCAGTCTTTCCATCTGCCGGCCGGGCAGCAGCGACAGCGGAATCTCGCGGTAGCCCGGCATGGGCATGGTGCGAAACCGGTCCGGCCCGATGACCAGCACTTCGTGGCCCATCAGGCTCAGTTGCTCGCTGGTGTTCTCCAGCGTCCGCACCACGCCGTTGACCTGGGGCTGCCAGGCATCACTGATCAGCAGGATTTTCATTGGCGGCAGATTGCTGGCCGGCGATGACAGCGCCATGACCGCAAGATCAAGATTGGGTGACCGATCGCGCCGTCCCGTCACCAAAGTTTTACCGCGCTGCCATGGATTCGTCGCCTTGACCACCTACCGTTCGCTGCATACCCGCCGGGATGAAGCCGCATGCGCACGACCGCCCGAGCTTTTGCCGCCATCGATGGACTCGAATACCGGCTGTGCCGCTGGATTCACCGCGCCGGGCACTACCGGCCGCTGCGCGCGCTGTTCGCCGGCGTCAGCCGCCTGGGCGACGGCATGGTCTGGTACGCGATGCTGCTGGTCCTGCCGCTGGCCGCCGGCAAGGCCGGCCTGGTCGCCGCCCTGTCGATGGCCGTCGGCGCGCTGTTCGGACTGCTGATCTACAAGGGGCTGAAATCCGTGCTGGTGCGCGAGCGGCCGTTCATCTCGCATCCGGACATCGACTGCCTGACCGCGCCGCTGGACCGCTACAGCTTTCCCTC
>SL_3KL_010_SEDDRAFT_10006442_pt1 | contig 10503 bp, 5 predicted proteins | sample SodLakKL_010_SED_2_FD_10381 | JGI IMG/M metagenome (IMG submission 10381)
TGAGGTTTCCGATACCGGGCGAGGGCTCCCGAAAAACATCAAAGAGTTCGAAAAGAAGCATCTTGGCCTCAAACTCTGCCGGCTATTAATTGAACAGCTACACGGCTCTATGGAGATCGCGGATCCCGAATCCAGTCTGTTTGTCATAAAAATTCCACTTGAAGGAACTGAGCTGGAAAAATTCTCGCAACAAAATCCTGACATAATAGATGAGGAGCTCATACCATTGCATGTTGAGCAACGAAATTAATCACTGNACGCTCCCCTAGAATTTNAGAACCGCTNNCTTACCAGAGATTTGTTAACAGCNCANTTTATCCGATCGGAGAACTTTCATCCATAAAAAAAGGGAGCCCAAAAAAGGCTCCCCATTCCATGCTACAGTATCTAATACGGTAGTTAGTTTAGCTGATCCCAATACATTATTGAGTTCCAAACCAAGGCAAAATTGCCGTGTGGCTGGTAACGGTGGATTGGGTTAAATCCAAACAGCACCATATTTCCCTCGCCCATCTTATGAGAGATTAGCGCCGGTTTATCCTCCAGCTCAGCCGGTTCAACAACTGACCCACTCATNAAGATCTCATTTTCGTTGGCATACCGAACCGGCACGCTTGATTCCCTGTTGGGATTCGCATCGAGATAAGGGCCAAACTTATGCCACAGCGGAATTTCGCTGTCGTAACCATACGTAATAATGTGATCTTCCGGCACAACACCTTTTACGATGGATCCCGGGATAATCAGATCTTGTGGTTCCCACGTTGTAGCTGCCTGTGTGAGTGAAAACTCAATCGGCAAACGTGTAGCTGATCCGAGCGTAATAAATGTACCGCCCTGCTCCACAAACGCTTTCAGCGATTCAAGACCACCATAACCCATACCACCTGTAATATCCGGGGCGGATGCGGGATACCCAAGCGCCGGGTACTCCTCGCTATATTCGTAAGACAGCGCACCGTGACGTGTATCAACTCCTTCGAAAATCGCCTTTCCGGTGGAGTTTCGACCCTGCTCTGGGAACAAGATTACATCAAATTCCGAACGGAGATCACGATCGGCAATAGAGGTTTCTGTCACCAGCTCATACGGAATCTCCAAGTAGTCCAGTGAAAAGCGAACATGTCCTTCATCACGGGTCTCTCTCCATGTTTGGAGTACACCCAGTCGAGGGAGCGCTAAATCAGATCGTTCCAAGTCAGAAAGATCCCGATCTCTTACACTATANACCNGGTAGCCGAATTTATTGGCCCATTCCTCAATTTCATCTTCACTCATCGCATCAACTGAAATCAACCAGCTTCCNGGTGCAAGCGTGGTATTTCGATCAACTGAAATTTCACCGTGTGCTAACTGTACGGGAACATCTTCAAGCACATACCGAGCCTGCAGTGACTTGGCAGATGCCTTGGGATGAACGGCGTAATAATCAGCCCTGCGCTGCGTGTGGAGTTCACCAAATGGCAGAACATCCGATTCCAGCAGCGTCATGTTCAGCGACTGCACATCGGCATCATCTACTTCAAATGCCTCAATGTTAAACATCATCGGAAGCGTCCACGCCATTCCACCACGGATATAGGCAACCTCTTCTCCTTCTGACGGGTAGATCTGAACATCCATCAACATATGTGCAAAATTTCTATACGGCTGCGCCATATTTACAACATAATCTCCTTCCGATATGGAATGCTCGCCAAAACTACCAGAACTTTCGGCACGATTGACTTCAATACCGTGTTTGCGCAGCAGGTTTACCACGTACGCGGCATCGGCATTTCGATCTTGATCGGCCGGAACGACCCACGCATACGGCGCTTCGTTCATTCCCTTCTCGAGGCTGTTTTTACTTTTAATCCAAAAATTCTCCAGCACTTCTTGTCGGTTAACTGATGCCCAGTACAGAGAATTCAGCTGACCACTCTGCATGTAGTTGATAACATTTCGGAACGACCAGTTCGCCTTTGGATAGGCCGGATTTGGCCGGAACCATTCNCGGGTAATATTGTGGGCACTCGGCTCACGAACTCTTGTGTAGGGAAGCCCGGAAAATCCTGCCCAGGTNTCTGTAAATCGCCCGATCGCGTTTCGGTTGTTGGTTATCCAGAATAGGTAGCCGGGGAACCATCCATCATAAAAATCGTGCGTAAATACACCCGGCATTCCGTGGCGCTCCAGCGATGTAGATTCGTAGTTCGCCATCCACTGCCACTCTTTTATGGTTATGGGGTCGATATATTCATTATACGGCCCTGTTCCTGTAGAGAAATAGTGGTATGATGTTGCGTCACCCGCTTCGTGAACATCCAAACTAATCGGATGCTTCCACTCCAGAAAAAGATCCAGCATCTCTTCGGTCAATCGAAGGTAGAGCTGAATGGCATTTCGATTATTATCGTGGCCGGCATAGCTGCCCCAGTATGGAGAGCGCGGAATTCCTTTGGCATCATCATAAATATCTTCGCCGTGCTTATGGTACCAGTCCAGCATTCGGTTACGGCCATCAGTCTCTACAACCGGCACTAAAAATACCACCACATTTTCGAGGGTCTCTTTAATTTGCGGATGTTCAGCCGCGGCAAGTCTATACGCCAACTCCACAGCCATTTCGGGATGAGCCGTTTCAGCTGAGTGGAGACCGGTATAAACGGTATAAATAATTGGCAGATCCTGTATCAGCTGCTGCGCTTCCTGCTCATTGATCGTTCGTGGATCAGCAAGAGCGTTCATCCCCGCTTTCACCTCTTCGAGCCGTGCTAAATTCTCTTCGGAACTGATTTGAAGAACTACCATCTCATTCCCCTCTTCACTTTCTCCAAGCACTTCGTAATTCATCCGCGATGAACTCTCTGCCAGAAGCTGGTAATATTCGTAGAGTTCATCAACATAATGGAGAGTTCCCGGCTGACCAATACTTTGGCCGAAATGGTCGTATGGAGATGGAATTCCATCTACGTTGGGAAGATAGTCTACGATTGGAGCGATAAATTCCGGGCGGGTCGTCCACTTTCTAATCTGCTCTGTGGCCTCCCGGTTAATGGGTGTCCCCCATTCCGTTTCTGCCGGGATTTCGTGCTCCAGGTACCAGTCGTACTCTTGGTCAACCGGCGGATCATCAGACTGTGCGTTTACTGCTGCAAAACTGAACAGCAAAATAGGTATCGATAGTAGTAGTTTTTTCAAGTACATGTATGGTTATGATTTAGTGAATGGTAGAATCGAGTGAGGTGGCTTTGAAAAAAATGATACTTCGACTTCATTCGTCGCTACGCTCCTCATTGCGCTCAGTATGACGTTAAACGTCACATTGAGCCTGTCTGCAGAAGCTTTAGCACAGGCAGGCGCAACGGAGTGAAGTCGAAATGTTTTTACAAGTTCGGGTTTGTATTTTGCTCGGTAATCGGGATTGGAATTTTTCGGTCCGTTCCCTCTTCTATAGCTCCACCGGCCCATCGTGCGGTAGGAAACAGATCAAACCGTCGCATATCCTGGAATCGTCGGCCCTCTAACCAAAATTCTGTGGCACGCTCGTAAATGAGCCACTCAAGAGCTTCATCACCATCGGTTGTTTCATAATCACCAAGACCGGCCACCCGCCGATTGATATTCATGTACTCTACCGCATCCGCAACGCTACCGCTTACAAGTTGATGTTCCGCATTAATGAGGTTCATCTCCTGAAATCTGATTACGGGAATGTTGTCACTTCTGTCGGGGAATTTCTCCTGGAAGTAAAGCGAATCACCGGTAGCAAGAACACCGCCAAACTCTCCAACCGGAACACGCGGATCGGGCTCGTTGGTATAGGGCGATTCTCTTCTGATATAGTCGTAGCTCGGGCCAACATCAATCTGCCCACGATTTGCAAAGTTAGGAATATTATTTTGAGTACCACTGATACTAAATCGGACTTCGAGAGTTACATTTTCATCTGCCTGCAGGGCATCTGTAGCGTAATCTGCGGCCGTAGCGAGAAAAGTTTCATTTCCACTTTCAGCATATTTTGCATGCCATACACGGGCCAGCGCAGCGTAAGAAACTGCTGTCAGTTCTGTATCCCCTGCATTTTGGGCAATTTGTAATGCATCGTTAAAGTGACCGGCTGCAACATCATACGCTTCCATATCACTTACCGCAGGGCCTCCATCGAACGTAACTTGCTCATAGTTGTCGGCCAGAACCACCGTACTCAATCCGCCAAAAATATGGCTTCGTGCTATACGGAGATCTTGCGCAGGATTTTCGGAAAGGTCCTGCAGCCGCTCAACAGAGTCGTCGCCCATCCACTGTGCCTGACCGAGTGCGTTATAGGTTTCATCAACTGTAAACGTACGGCCACCGGCACGAATGTCGTGATATCCCTGATCTAAACGCTGGTATTCGGTAACCGAACCAACGAACATCAGCCCGTCGCCAATCAGGTCAGACATCAATATTGCCCGGACTAATCCCTCGCCAAACAGAGCTTCGGGAGTATTCCCAACGGCATCGGCAAGGCCCTCGTCAATTTCATCATCCGTAATAAATGATGGGTTCGACACCTCAAAAAGGCCATCGCACGCTGCAAATGAAAAGATGGCAAATATTGCCAGTACAAATGTTGTTTTAAAAGATTTCATAGTAGACTCCATATTCTGTTTTAAATTTTTTCTAAAATTCAAATCTCAAAGAGAGATGGATTTGACTGGGTGATGCCAGGTGCAGGTACTCATAACCTGCAAGGAAGTTTTGTGACGCGGCACCTCCGCTATCCGGATCTCCAAATCCTTCGTACCCTGTCCAGGTATATAGATTTCGTCCGGCCAGAGTAAATCGAGCTCTGTTCACGCCTAAACCTTCCAGCCATTCTGTTTGGGCATTATATGAGAATGAGACCTCCTGAAGTCTGAAAAAGTCTGCATCTGATACCCAGTTATCGGTAATTCCGATATCTAACCGAGCGGCCTGTGCTGCCAACTCCTCTTTTCGCTGAATAGATGTGCTGGCATCCTGCAGCTCACGCTGAATATTTGCCGCCTCCTCAGAAACCCGTAACTGCGAGCGCAACTGGCGAGTACCGCTGTGTTTTGCATAATCGAGGGCGTAATCAAACATTACGTTCAGATCTAAATTACCGTAGGAGTAACTATTCTGAATGGAACCTGAGATAGTTGGAAGCATATTACCCAAAAATTCAAAGGCTTCATTTCCATCTGCATCCCTCAGGGCGTTGCCTGAAACCTGACCAATATCATTCAACTCTTCGATGGGAACACTCAAGTTGTAGGGTTGATCGGGATCGAGCTTGGAACCAAAATGTGCACCCGGCTGATACCCTTCAATAATGTAGGGGCTGGGGCGTGGACGTGTTGTCGCTTTAAACGCTGAGACCTCTCCCATATTCGCCACTTCTTGATACGTTCCCGCAATGGATGCATTGATACTCCATTGTGAATTTTGAGTTCGGTGCAACGTAGTTTGGGCACGAAGTTCAAATCCCTGGCTCTCCACTTCGGCGATATTTTCAAGCTGGGCATTCAAAAATCCCTGAGTAGCCGGATAGGGACGTGCCAAAAGTGCATCTGTGGTTCTGGAACGGAAATAGGTAAAATCAAGACCCAGCCTATCATCAAAAAGCTCTGTTTCAAAACCGAGCTCAAACTCTTTCGAGCGCTCCGGTTTCAAATCGGGGTTACCAAGGTTATTTGGGATAATCCCACTAACGCCATCAAGAATAGACTCTGCCAAAAATGTTCGCTGGGCATCAAACGATCCGGGCTGCAGTCCTGATTCTCCGTACGCAGCACGTAGTCGGAGTGATGTCATAAAATCAAGCTGATCTACGATTCCTGAAGCGATGTAGGAAACACTAATTTTGGGGTAGGCTTGCAGGCCAAGGTTTTCACCAAAGGCAGAGTTTCCATCAAACCGAATACCTGTTGTTACGTAAACCCGGTCGCGATACTCAATTTGGTTTTGCCCGAAAAATCCGGCATTTATTACCTCCTCGTAACTTTCTCCCGCACTTAACAGTGTAGCTCCACCGGAGAGATTTGTAACTCCCGCACCGGCAAAATCAGTTACAGAGACTGTTTTTTCATTAAAGGTATCAAAAATGGATTGTGCACCAATAACTGTGGATTGGCTAAAATTGTCGTTAAAAATAGGGCTCGACCAATCCAGTTTAAGGTCTACCGTCAACAACTCTTTTGTTGCAATACGATTTGACAAGCTGCCTGTAGGTTCAAGCACCGAACCAAATGGTATAAATTGAACCGCTTCGTCACTCAACCAATCGTAGCCGAATGTACCGGAGAGATTTAGGTTATCAAGAATGGAGTAGTTCAAGTTTGCCGAAGCAATCACACGGTCTCTTTCGAGTGAATTTTCGCGGGCGTAGTTGTCGCTCATTGGGGAGAACGGTTCACCCAGCGGGCGATCTTCCGAAACTACACTTGGCTGGGCAAGAATTAAATTCCCGCTAAAGCCGTGAGTGGCTCCCGTAGCAAGCTGCACATAATCTGTAGATTGNGAGATATAGGCCACATTCATTCGCGCATTTACCCGTTCATTCGGTACAAATCCGATGTTGGATCGCAAGCGCACATTGCTGTTACCGGCACTTGGAGTTACCCCGGTTTGATCGGAAAACGCAACAGATGAAAAGTAATTCACTGTTTCTGACCCACCCTGAGCAGAGATATTATAATTTTGGCGGTAACCCAGCCGGTGCTCCTCATTCAGGGAGTTGATAGTATCAATTTCTCCCGTACCCGCATTGTATTGATAATTTCGATCGTAAGTTTTGGGCACATAAAATGTTTGGGAGGTGTTGAATGTGAATTTCGTATCATCGGCACTTCCACGTTTTGTAAACACCTGGATTACACCGTTGTTCGCCTCTGAACCGTATAGAGTAGCGGCAGCCGCACCCTTCAAGATTTCAACTCGTTCAATATCGTCCGGATTGATGTCGTTCAGCGGTGATGACTGCAGGCCGTGGTTGGATTGATCGGCACCGGATGCGCGGTTATCCATTCGCACTCCGTCTATGTATATCACCGGTTCGTTACTCATCGAGAGAGAAGCTGAACCACGAATTCGAATAGCGGCACCTTCACCGGGAGCGCCACCGCCACCCGCCTGTACCATTCCGGGAACTCGCCCGCTCAATAGATCCTGCATGCTTGATATTGGGGAGGTCTCCACTCGGGATGCATCCACTGAGGATACAGTACTTCCCAGGCGCCGCCGCTCCGTAGCCACACCGGCACCGGTAACAACCACCTCTTCGAGACCAATCAGGTCTTCACGCAGTTCAAAAGTAACTTCGTTTTCCCCTTCGGAAATAGTAAAGCTGGTTTGCAGAGCTCGGTATCCCACAAATCGTACATCGGCTGTGTACTCCCCGACTTCGAGATTTTCAATGGTAAAATTTCCATCAAAATCAGCCGAGGCACCCTGACCAATCTCTTCGATCATAATTGTGGCACCGGTTAGCGGCTCATTAGATTGAGCATCAATAATGGTTCCTAGCAGAGAACCGGTTTGAGCATTTGCTTGTTGAAAAGAGAAAATAGAAACGAAACAAAACGTTAAAAACGTCAAAAAGTATCTGTTGAGCATATGTCTTTTGGTTTAGTTGAGAACGACACTTTTCAACTACGTTTTTAAACTCTTAAATAGCAATCACACCTAGAACAGGAAATTACTCCCAACTCAATCAAGCGCTCAAAAAAGCGCTTACGGCAAACATTATGGCGCAATATTTTTACATAAATTTACAGAATAGATCACTTTTAACAGCTCAGTTAACAGTGTAAACCCCACTATTTCTACCCACTATTTTTACCGAATTGAGAGCACGCTTCCCAAAAACCCGCTATAAACTGCTGTTTTATAGTTATATACCGATAAATATAATTAATCACTCTAACATCATTATATTCGAATACTTTAAGTCGTACCAAATACTCATTAAATGCATATTAGATAATCCTAATCTTATTTGATGTGCTCATAAACTTTGTAAAAATCAGTCATTTAATTTGACGCTCTTTCTCCTGCATAATTTCTGAAAATCGCCGGTGAGATTTCAGTCTCTCCTGGTGATCATAAATATAGGACGCCATCATCACTTCATCCGCCTCGGTCATCTCTATAAATTCATCTACTCTCTTTTTGACCCGCTCCTTATCGCCCACAAAAGAGTACTCCAACATATGTTCAACACCGGCTTTAATATGCATATTCCATATTTCACCCATATCGTCAACCGGCGGGGGCATGGGCGATCGATCACCGGTAACAACTCCCATAAACATCTGTTTCATCGAGGTCGACAAAAATTGGGCCTGCTCATCCGCCTCTCCAATCACCACATTTATTCCGGGCATTACGTACGGTTCGTCCAGCTGTGCAGATGGTTTGAACCGCTGCCTGTAAATTTTCAGTGCGGGCATCAACTGTTGTGGCGCAAAATGACTTGCAAAAGCGTACGGCAGACCCAGTTCAGCTGCAAGGTGGGCACTATCGGTACTTGAACCCAAAATCCAGATCGGCACATCCGTACCCTCACCGGGTATCGCCCTCACGCGACTGTCCCGATTATCGGCTGACAAGTAGGTCTGAAGCTGCCGTACATTTTGCGGAAATCGTTGCACCTCCCGCATTCGATCTTGCCGAATGGCGTTGGCGGTAACCTGATCTGTACCCGGTGCCCGGCCGAGTCCCAAATCAATTCTGTCGGGATACATTTCAGCCAGTGTCCCAAACTGTTCAGCAATTACGAGGGGAGAATGGTTCGGCAGCATCACCCCGCCCGATCCTACTCGAATGGTAGACGTAGCCTCGGCAATATGACCCAACAACACGGACGTCGCTGAACTCGCTATATTCTCCATGTTGTGATGCTCCGCCATCCAGAAGCGGTTGTACCCCCACTCCTCAACATGCTTTGCAAGTTCTCTGCTCTTTTGAATAGTTTCGGAAATGGTTGTACCCTGCGTAACGACTGCCAGGTCGAGCACGGAATAAGGTATCTCAGATTGTCTGCTGCTCATGGTGGAAAGATTCTTTATTGCTAATTTATGTTCTTCAATTCCAGGTCTGATTCAGCCGGATTCACGTCTGAATTAAATAAAAACTGTGAAGGAGTCCCTGCCTTCCTGATCAAACCGCAGATAATAGTGAGAAATGATTTTTTAAAGTTTTCAGGGTTTAAATTGATTATTCAGCCAAATAATCACTCATATAATCATCCCCCTACCCCCCTTCGAAGGGGGACTTTCAGTAATCTGAATTCTTAATCGAACTGAAGTTTAAAGATACCACATATCACCACGTGGCCCTACCCGCTATGGAGTGATTACTAACTTCCCTTTCGTATGAAGTGATTCAATTTCTTGAAGTGCTTTCACCGCATCTTCTAGAGGATACGATTTCGTGACCGGGAGCTTAATCTTCCCGGCATCCGTTAGCTCCCTGAGTTTTTCAAGCTGAACGGCGTTCGGCTCTACAAATACATACTCAAACTTTATATCGTCCCTGACCTCCGGGGAGCTGTTCGTGATCGACACCAGATGCCCGCCTTCTTTGATTGTATCCTTGCTTTGATCGAGAGAATCTCCACGTGAGCAGTGAAGAATGAGATCTACACCATCGGGCTCAATTTCCCGAACTGCATCACCAACATCATCGTCGCTGTAGTCGATGGTTTCATCCGCTCCCAACTCTTTCATGTAGGAGTGATTTTTCTCACTTGCTACACCGATCACCTTTGCCCCGACACTTTTTGCAAGCTGAATGGCCAGTGTACCCACGCCGCCCGACGCGCCGAGAATCAACACCGTTTGCCCCTCTTTCAAATTGCCTGCATCAAACAGGGATTGATAGGCCGTCAGCCCCACCAGCGGAATTCCCCCGGCGGCATCCATAGAAACTTTTTGCGGTCGGTCCGCCAAATAACTTTCCGGCAGAGATACATACTCTGCAAACGTACCATGCTGAATAGTTGGTCGTCGTGCATAGGCATACACTTCATCCCCCTCGTTAAATCTACTTGCACTGTGCCCGTTACTCTCTACAACTCCGGCCAGATCCCATCCCGGAATTGCGGAAAATTCTGTGGGGATAGCATCTTTTAGCATACCGCGTACCACGAAGGCATCCACAGGATTCACTCCGGCCGATTTTACGCGAACCAGCACCTCTCCCTCTTTCGGTTCCGGGCGTTCAAGCTCTCCGGTTTTAATCTGATCCAATTCACCAAACTTCTCAAAATAGGCCGCCTTCATCTGCTTACTCATAACTTAAAATGCTCCATTCGTTTATTTTTGATCTTTAGCCATTACAAACGTGAAGCAGCAAACATCCGTTTCGGCAAATAGGATGCACCACTAAATAAAAAACCACCCGACACTGTTGCCGAGCGGTTTTTTATGAGGCGCATATTAATTAAGGGCAGGTTCCCCAGATTGGTTTGTTATTTTCATCCAAAATTGCAGATCCATCGGCAAATTGAAC
>SL_3KL_010_SEDDRAFT_10006444_pt1 | contig 10502 bp, 10 predicted proteins | sample SodLakKL_010_SED_2_FD_10381 | JGI IMG/M metagenome (IMG submission 10381)
AGATTGCCACATCGTTTCTTACAATGCTTTTTTTCATGGTCTTATCCTGCGGGTTCCTCCGCAACTCATACTAAGAACCTCATCCTATATTTCATTTTCTATTTGCGTTTAAGGAAAAAATTGATTGAACGGTAAGACGATCCACACACCAGATGATCCACACACCAGACGATGAGATAGGATATACCATATAGAGCTACTACATGACGAAAAAAACAAAAACCCCGTAACGTATAGATATACAATATGGTGCGTAGCCAACTTTTTTCACAATTTTAAAAGTCACCCATTACTTTCCAGAAAAAATATTATATTTTAGAATTTTATAGAGGCGAATCGGATAAAAATTTTACCAAAAAAATATTATATATTGGGCTGTTCCCGAAAAATATTATATTTTAGGATTTTTTATAGGGGCAAAAAGCATAAAAATTTTATGATATTTTTTTCCTAAGTTACGAAACCTTTATATAGCAGAAAATCTAATAGTTAAATCGGTGTTTAAATGGAATGTAAGTTGTGCAACTTAGGTGTTTTGGCTGATTCATTAAAGTCTGATTTAAGCATCGGTAAAGTTACGGTGGGTGAAATTGCGAAGAAATATGATGTGAGTGAAGCGGTAGTGAAGGAGCATATAAAAAATCATACGCAATTAATGACAGTTTCGCAGATTCGGACAGATACAAATAATTTTGAAGAATTTTATATTCGCACGATTGATTTGATGCTCGGACTTGAAAAATGGGTGAAAGAAGTAATTACTGATACGGACGAAATTAATGATTACAGAATCCGGCAATTGACAAATTTAACGAAGGAATATAGCCGGACAATTGAATTAGCGTTGAAAATGGAGCAGTACCGCGATCAGAGTGGTTTGGGTGATGATTTAAAGTGGAAGTCGCGATATGAGGACTTAATTAATTTTATTAGACAATATGGGTGTCCTGCTTGTCAAGAATTACTTATGGAGGCGGTTTAATGGCATTATTAGATAAATTTAGTTCAACGGTCATGAAGGCTAATAATGACCCGATTTATTTTATTTATGAGGTGCTTGACCTTCCAGAGTTGTTTCCGAAGCAGGAGCAAATTATACGGGATTTTTATAGTTTTAAATATAATAAGACGAAGCCAATGTATAATGAACTTATTTTATGTGCTGGAATGCGGTCAATTTCAGAAGATAGCCTTATATTAACTTTTGGTGGAGTAAAGAAGGCAAAAGATGTCACATTAGATGATTATCTTTGGGATGGGTGTGAGTGGAATAAACCAATAAAGAAATTTGATCATTATGAAAAAGACTCATTAAAAATTAAAACGCAATATGGGCTAACATTAAAATGCTCTAAAGAACATAGAGTTTGGACGCAGGATGGATTTAAGGAGGCGCAAAATTTAAATATTAATGATAAGTTGCGTCTTGATATTGTGCCTATTGTTGGAGGATGCGATTATTTGCCAAAAATTAAAGTAAAATATAATGGTAAAAAAGAATGGAAAATGCCGCGCATGATGACAGAAAAATTATCAAAAATTTTAGGGTTATTGATTGCGGAAGGTACATGTAATCGAGAAAATAGGTGTGACTTTACAAGTGGCGATAATTTAATTCGTGATATGTTTAAGGAATACATATATGACGTATTTAGCGCAAAAGATTGTATTACTGAAAGAGGATTAACTTTAAGTTTAAATCATAGTGGGATTGCCAAATTTATTCACGCTCTTGGTATTGGAAACGTAAATGCGTATTCTAAAGAAATTCCACAAGTTATTTTTGACTCTACCGCTGAAAATAGACGGGCATTTTTATCTGCATATTTTGAGGGAGATGGAACAGTTTGTTTAGAAAAATCTAATGATAAGGCGGTTATAAGAGCATATACGGTATCTGAGAATTTAGCATTACAGGTTCAGCAATTATTGCTCATGGATGGAATTTTATCTTCTATTTCAACACAAAAATCACGTGATTATGGAACTGGTGGCAAACATCGAAAAAATAATGTATATGTAATTTCAATTACTGGTAATTTTATTAAAGAATATGGGGAAAAAATTGGGTTTATTTCTCATAGAAAAAATAAAGAGCTTCAAAAATGTATAATTTGGACAAATGACCGGAAGTGCCGTAAAATTAAATCTACATATTGGGTTAAGATTAACTCAATTGAAGAAAATGGTATAATTTCAATGGTTGATTTTATGATGCCGCACCTAAATACATATCTTGCAAATGGATTATTAGTTCATAATTCAGGAAAAACGTCATTATTTGGTATGCTTGGCGCATATGAGTTTTTTGAAGTGTTTTCAAAGCCTGATCCGGCAAAATATTATGGGTTAATGCCGGGAACATTAATTTCTTGTGCCTGTGCGGCGGCAAGTAAGGAGCAGGGAACTGATGGAATTTTTTATTGGATTAAAAATAACTTAAAAAATAGTGATTTTATTAATGATAACTGGAAAATTGACTATCTTGCTGACACAATTAAATGTTTGGAAAAAGACACGCTATTTCGCTTAATTTCAACAAATACAAATACTGGTGTTGGGCGAACAAATAAGGCGGTTTTTTATGATGAGTTGGATTTATTTGAGGAAAATGAAGGTGGGCGTGATGGAGCGTGGAATTTCTATAATCGTATTGGAAAATCAACTGTTTCATTGCGCGAATATGGGTTTTCATTTGCCACATCATCGCCAATTACGCCAAATGGGATTATCTTAACCCTATATAATCGTAGTTTTGACGTTGATAATGCCGGAAATCCGCTCAGACCTAAAACGCTCGCATACAAATTTCCAACATGGGAATTTAACCCGCATTTAACATTTGACGAGTTAAAGGTGTCATATATTCACGACATGGATACTTTTTGGAAAGATTTTGGGTGCGATCCGAGCGCAACATCTTCATTACAGTTTCCATTTGGAGTTAATTTAGATAAAAGAACGCCAAATATTTTAGCAGATTTAAAAAATATTCCACAGCAGGATTTGCCACATGTTATGGCAATTGATCCGGCAATTAAATCTGACTCATTTGGTATCGCAATTGGATATTATGATGGGTATCAGGATAGAATTATTATAGATGGCGTGACATCGTTTAAGCCGGAACGTGGCTCAATATTATCTGCATCTGAAATTCGACACGCATTAGAGGGAATTATGCGGCGATCCAATGTTTCAGTAGTTTTATTTGATACTTATATGTTTCCCGAAATGTTAGAGCATTTTCAGAATGGGCTTGGAAAATATACGCTTCAACATATTGTAAAGAAAGAAGATTATGATAGATTAAGGGAAAAAATGGAACTTGACGAGGTTAAGGTCTGTTATGATGAGTATTTGAAGATCGAAATGGAAAAATTAGAGATAAAAAAATTAGCCACTACGTTTAAAGTAGATCACCCAAAAAAGGGATCAAAGGATATGGCTGATTGTGTTGCAAATGTAGTTTATTATATTAGCGAAGTTGAACTTGTTGGTGGGCAAAAATTGGCATATTTTGGATTAGGAGGGTTTAGATGAGAAGATTTTTTAGTAAATTTTTTGGTGGAATTAAAAATCAATTTACGCCATCAATTAAAACGGTAACAACTGCTCCTGTTGGATTTGTGAGCAGATTATCGAATTTTGAGGCAATGGATGATGAAGATATTTATGATCAATTTGTAATTTATGAACCTTCTGTTGGTGCGGCGGTTGATACAGTTTCAATTATGGTGCGACAGTCGTTTTCTCGGATTACATTAAAAAATGTTGGTGATAAGTTAGATAAAATTGAAGAGGATATGCTTGAGGACGCAAATGAAATTTATGATGAGGTAGATATGCCTGATTTTATTGAGGCATGTGCAGATGTGCTTGCGACTCAGGGAAATGTATTCTTGCTTGAAAATGACGATAATACACTTACATTTTTACCGAATAAATTATGTCGATGGGTTGAAAGTAAAGATGATGTGGTTTACACAAACAATAACTTAATTACAGTTGCAAATTATTTAACATTTAATGAGGCGCAACTTGGGGAAGATACTATTATTTATCCGAAAGATAAAATTATTCATATGAAATATAAATCAACGCCACATTTTGTCACTGATTCGATGGGCGCAAAAACATATAATATTTATTCAGTTTCGCCGCTACATCGGGTTATTATTCCGATTTGGCGACAAAGGCAAATGATTATTACTGATTTATTAATGCGGTGGAAAAATGTTCCGCGCGAGCATCACAAATTAAATCCTGAATTATTTAACTCAATGTTATTCTCTGGAACGCCTGAGCAAAGACGGAAGGCAATTGAAGATGCAATTAATCAGGGAATCTTTAGTTATGCCCAACAAATGCAAGAGATGACGCCTGAGAGTAATTACGTCACCACAAATGTTGATATTGAAATGGTTGAAACATCTAATCGTAATGTTACGCCAACCGCCGGAAATGTATTACTTGAGCAATTAGATGCATCTATACGCGAAGCATTAAATATTCCATCTTCAATGATTACGGGTAATGGAAGTGGAAGTTATGCAACTGAACTTGTTATGGCGGGTTATGTTTCCAGTAAAATTATGCACTTATCCAAAAAAATAAAGCCTGCAATTCTTAAGCTTTTGCGCGCAAGATTAAAGGCAATAAATTCTGCATATCCAATTGATAAACTTGATATTTTAATTGAATTAAATATGGATGCGCAAAAAATTAATATTTATCGTGAGGCAACAATTATGAAATCTCTTGAAGTATTCACCGATGATGAGGTTAGAACTCATATCCCCGGATTTGAACCATTAACTGATGAACAGCGTGAAAATATTAAGGTGTGGAAAGAAAGGACAACTGAAAATATTGGTGATATTCCAGATCCAAAACATCCAGATACGCCTCATAGTGATGCGTCACATTCAAGAGTAGGAGATATTAGAGGTGGAGATACTGCGGCAAAACATAATGTTTAATGAAAAGGTTTATATAGGAGAAGTGATATACATATGAACATGGAGAAGTTAAATAAATTCTTAATACATGGAACTTACGCTCATCCTTCAAGCGTAATTGACGGTAAAGGAAATCGACTTAATTTAACAAAAGAACTTCTGCAAAATAGTATTAAAAGATTCAACCCTCCTATTTTTCTTGATTTGGAGCATGACAATAAAAGGGTTGCTGTCATTAATACCTTAACTTATGACGAAGATGTTGATGAAATTAAATATGAAGGATTTGCATTTGATGAAGAAATGCAAGAAAAAATTATGAGTGGCGGCTATAAACTTAGTCCTGATTTATGGACTATGGGTGACATGACAAATCCAGAAGATGTATATTTTATTGGAGGCGCATTAACAAAGAATCCGGCACTTAAAGAAACAAGTGTTGAATGGGGGTTGGTTAATATGAGTGATGAGGTTGAAGGTAAAACAAATGAGAGTAATTCCAAAGTTGAGTCTATTCTTGACTCGAAAACAGATTTAGGTGCTGAAATCGCAAAGGAGCATTTAAGATCAGAAATGAAAAAATCTGAAAATAAGATTAACTCATTAACTAAGGAATTGGAAAAATATAAAGCTGAAATTGCAGAAATTCAACAGTCGCGTGATGAGATTGGTGCTAAGTATCAGAATTTCATGTCTTTAGAAGCACAAAAATTAGAACAGCAAATGAAGGAATTAGGGTATAAAGATCCGTCTAAAATGGTTACAGCAGTCGATCCAGAGGTTCGGTTAAATATTTTTAAGGAGATTATTGAGAATCACGTTAAATCTGCACCTGCTCAATCGCCAGTTCAGACGGAAGTTAAAGATACACCTAAAGAAACATCTAAATATGAGTATGCAAAGGAACATATGAAACTTTCTGCTCAGAATTTGGAATTATTAAAAAGTGGTGATAAAGCATGACTGGTTTAGTAGTAAATGATTATTTAGAAGGACGGGCATTTCCGGTTCATGATGCTATTTTATCTATTGGTCTTGGATTAAAGCTGAGAACTGATGGTAAGATGGGACTCGCGGAAGATTCGGAAAATGTTATGTTCTATTCAAGAACGACATCGCATAATAAGGTAAATACTGTAATTTATAATCGTGAGGATCATACATCTCCCGGCAATAAAGAGTGGATTACAGCCGCACCATGTACTCCCGGCAAGGTATATAATCTGTACTTAAAGGCGACAAATGCCGCAATTGATATTGGCGAAGAAATTTATTGTTCCGGTGATGGTAGGTTTGATAAGGCAACCGTTGCAGGCACTCCTATTTGTGGAATTGCATTAGAGGCTCGCGCTCAAAATGATGGTGCTAAGTCCGATGGTAAAGAATATATTAAGGTTTATATTAACCCATACTTTAAAGAGGAGTGATAAGCAATGAAAAGACATTTTAGTGATTATGTATATAGCCCTGCATTAAGTGGAGAAACCGTTTCTACTGGTGGTATGCTTCGCGCTGAAGTTTACGCGGATGTTATTAAGGGAAAAGTAGAGCAAATGCTTACTGGTTTAGAGGCGGTTAATGTTAAGCCTATGGAAGCATTAGAGTATCGTTTCCAAGCTCCTGAACAGGACACTATTAGTTTACAGCGTATTCAAGAAGGGGCAAGGGCTGACTACGAAACTATTACGTGGTTCGATATTGGCGGCACTTTAGAGAAATATCAGCAGGCGTTAAGTGAAACCGATGAGGTTAAAATCAGGCAATTAGAAGAGTTACAATCTGATGTTCAGATTAATGCTTGTGCGCAAGGTTTTGCTCTTGAGCGTGATAAGAATATTTTTAGCAAATTAAATGGTGCGGCAGGAAATACAACTGCATTAGATAATCCGTGGACTGATACTATTGCGGCAAATGTGGCTGAGGATATTGCATATGAAGTTGGGCAGTTGTTAAAAACTACTAAGCTTGGAATTAATGATATTAGTAAGATTAAATTCTTTTACCCTGTTGAGTTGCATGGATATTTACATACACCTGTTCAAATTGGTACACGTGAGATTACAATTAAAGATTTTGTTACAAGCACGTATGGTATTACTTTTGTTCCAAATAAATACTTTGAAACCGATGGATTAATGGTTTATAAGGATGACTTAACAGCCTTCCACGCAGTTTATACTGGTAAGCATATTCCAACAGCAGAATCTGAGCGTGTTATTGGTTCAGGACAGCGTTATATCTTCACACACTATTTCCAGACCGTTGTTTTACCCGACAATCGCAATACGCTTACCTCAGGTAAGATTCGTAAAATTACTGGTTTAATACCGAGCGATTAGGTGAGAAATAATGGAAGAAAAATTGCATGAATTAATTCCGGCAGTCCGGCAATCTTTAGGCAATCTTCCATATGAAATATTATCTGATAGCCAAATTTGGGCTGAAATAAAAAGAGCATGGGTATTTGTAGATTATATTAATGGCTCGACAAATTTAAAACTTGTTGAGCAGGCTACAATTGCTCTTGCTATTTATTACACATATATAAATTATACCGCAATTGCAGAAGAGCGTATGGGTAATTCACCAACAGCGTCACAGCCTAAATATATCACATATAGAGATATGGCATTGTCTTATTTACGAATGATCACTATGTTTCCGCTTGATGACAGATTAATGCTTGATCTGGAGATGTTAAGGCGGGATAGAGGATATGGAATTGGATTAACAAGGTGCATCACATGACACAAGTATTTGATGGATTAGCAGTTCAAAAAGCAATGGAGCAGGAATCGCAATTTCCGATTTCTGACCATGATATTTTTAGTGCTGTTCCTGAATATGTCATTTATGAGGGGCAATTTAAGCTCCCTGAGATGAACGCCGATGAAATATATCTAATGAGAATGGAGCGAGATATGATAGAGTCGCATTTATACGGGATTTATACCGCAAATGTAAACTATCATTTTTCAAAGACCGAATCTACAAGTTATAAACAAATATTCCATAAAATTGATCTTCAAGGCGTATCACTTTTTTCAATGGAAAATTCTGGTACGCTATTAAAAAATGGACGATGTTCAATGTGGTTTCAAGACGGGCATTTACATGTAAAGGTTTCGGCAAAATTAGTTGGGGGTCTTGAAAATTATATCTATTCAATTATGGAAGGTAGTAAAGATTCTCTTGGTCGAAGATTTGTTGTTGATCGATATGGAACACGCAAATTAATTAATGCTCCGGGCGCAGTTAGGAAGGGAATTCCGTCATCAGTCGGGCAAAATTTTAAAGAAAATATTAAATTTGATGTTGAAAATGTCATTCAGCAATTTTTAATGCAAAACTATAATATTGAGGTTTCCGATGAGCGCGCCGATAAAGTTATTGAAACTGAGAGGCGGCGAACTGAAAAGAAATCTATGGTTGTTGGTAGAATACGTGAATTAACTCAGGCGAAAAATAAAAGGTATTATGCAACTGTCACAAGTATAACCGAGAATGAGAATAAACAAAAGATCCAGAAATATATAAATAAGGTAAATTATAATAAGCGAGCGACAAGATTTGATTCGATTTATAAGAATCTTAAAAGTTATGGATTAAAGGATAACATAATTGCGGATATTGTGGCGGCAAGAGCGGGTAAATTTAATATCTGGACTTCTAAAATTAGTAATACTGGTACGACATTATATGATAAAATTACCGGGGGCAAATCATGACACCAAAAGAATTTATATTAGATGTTGTTGATGCTATTAAAGCATGTAAATTAACGCCGACTACTAAGTTGCTTCCGAATTATACGGATAAAAGTGTAGTTATTAGGTATATATACGGCGATGTAAAGATGGAAACTGGAACATCGTTAAATACAACTCATAAATTTGAAATCTGGTGCTTTGATGATGATGCAATTGACATTTTAGATAAGCAAAATAATATATGTGTAGAATTGATGCGCAAATTTGGGAATCGTGGATTTAGATTTAAAATTGGTAGCCCGAAAAATAATAGTGCGGGAAATCAATATTATTTATCTATTCCAATTGAATACTCAACATATATACATTTAGTATAAGGGGGAAAACATGACAAGAGTAGTAGCGGCAAAAATTGAAACAGAATATGGCGTGGATGATACTGAAAATACTTTATATTATCCTATCCGTGTTACTGATATTAGTGAAGAGTTTAACCGTAATGAGATGGTTGAAGAGGCTACCGACAGATATATTACTCCTTTCGTTTCAGCCGGAGGTTTAGCACCAAGTGGCTCAATTGATGGGAATTTTAGACCGGGAGCAATGCATCCATTATTATTAGGCGTTATGGGAATGTATGAGGACGATACTGGAAATGAGAAGTATGTTTATACTCTTGGTTCTCCGAGATCGGCAACTGTTATTATTCAGGATACGGTTGAGAATATTACAGAAAAGCGTATTTTCACTGGTGTTGGATTTAGCAGTATGGATATGTCATTCTCAGTTAATGAATTTATTACGTGTTCATTTAATTGGTTTGCACAGAATTATGCGCCTGAAACTGCATTATCGGCACTTTCATTTGAGGGTGCATATGCTGAGCATGAACAGCCATCTGTATTTTGGGATGCGCGATTATATATTAACGATGATACCGAGAATCCATTATTAGTGTTTAAGGATGTTTCACTTAATATTGAGCGTGGTCTTGATGAGGAGCAGTTTGTTATTGGTTCGCATTATAGACAGCGTTTAGTTAGGACAGGGCAGACTGAAATTACTGGTTCTATTCAAGTTGGTGAATGGGAACGTGATGAATTGAAGCGTGCATTATACGGAACGGTTGATGGAGTTAATACAACTAATAACGTGCTTGGTAATTTAAAGCTTGTAATTAGTGGGAGCAACTTCAAGATCACCTGTCCGAAGATTATTTATAATACTGCAAGCAGGAGTTCAACTGGTGTGGCTGAAATTGATACTTCTTTTGACTTCCGCGTTTTAGATACGGAAGATGCAGAGTTCACAATTGAGGCACTTAATCCAACAGTTCCAACATCATCTTAAATATGAGAACAATACTTGTAGGTTTGGAGAATGAATATGGAGAGGGGATTAAACCCTATGATCAACTCTCCAAAATTCATTTTATTGATTTTGAGGCAAAAAATAATCGTAATTTTTCGCCCCAAACGCGCATTAATAAATTAGTTCCTACTTATGGGTATCATGAGCGTGATGATATTAAATTATCGTTATCGACCACATTAAGATTATGGCAGAGTGCGCCATTTTTTACATCTTTTTTTGGCAACTCTAAATCAAATAGATTTTTTGAGTATGAATTTGAACTTGACCTTATGAAATATGAGCGGCGTTCATTAATTATTACGTCTGATGTTGGTGAGCCAGTCGCATATCTTGGGTGTGCAGTTGATGAAATTAATATTGATATTGAAACAAATGAATTTTGTCAAATGCAGGTAATGATGCTGGCGAAAGATATTATTAGATATAACCCAACAAATATAGCAAGTGATATTCGGCG
>SL_3KL_010_SEDDRAFT_10006445_pt1 | contig 10501 bp, 5 predicted proteins | sample SodLakKL_010_SED_2_FD_10381 | JGI IMG/M metagenome (IMG submission 10381)
TTAAGGGGTTAAGGGGTTAAGGGGTTAAGGGGTTAAGGGGTTAAGGGGTTCAGAAAACCTCGTTATGGGCGTTGTATGCGAGATAATGATCGTTGTTTATGGTTCGGTCACATGGCGATCATCATTCGATGGTCATCCAATTGTATGCCCAAAAATGGCACCGACCCGTTTCCCATCAAAAAGCTCTTAATGTACAAACAAGCGGTTGTACAAATATACATGATTTTTTTTCGTTCGAAATTACACACAGACGAATGAAAAAAGATCATGTGAAAGCGAAGCGGTTCCTCCTGTACACCAGCATTTTGTATATTGTTTTTTTACAAAATGCTGGTGTTTTTTTACAGGAGAAATATATGAAAAGTAACCGGATATGGGAGGTGGCTGATTTGCCGGTTTGGTGATTGGCTGGTTGCATTTTGGGATTGGCCTGGGCTCAACCATCAACAACATTGGTGCCCTTTCCTTGTACCCCACTAAATAATTGCCTGTTTTTTCGTATTTTTGCAACCTTGAAAATCGATAATTGTCAATCAATAAACACAGCTTAATGAATATATTATCCAAACACAGGTTGCCTTTTTACCGGATATTTATATATCTGCTGTTTTTCTTAAGTGGCTTGACACTGTCAGCCATTCCAGTTACTGGTGGAGCGGGTCCCATGAACAACAACGGGCGTATTTCTGTATTCCTTGATGGCCATTGGTGGCTTGACACGGATTTTGTGCGCGAACAAATCCCCATTGTTAACTATGTGCGCGACAAGGAGACGGCGGATGTCCATATTCTGATGACCCGTCATAGGGCGGGGCGCGCAGGTGCCAATTATGCCATTTCTTTCATTGGCAGGGGTGCATTCAGGGGAGTTGATCAGGACATTACCTATTGGGCCTCTTCGACCAACTCGGCTGATGAAACCCGCCGCGGGTACACGAATAAAATCAAGATCGGACTGGTCAGGTATATAGCCACCACAAGCCATGTCGACAGGATCATTGTGGATTATGATTTCGATGAGGAAATTGTTATCAGGGAGACTGCGTTTGAGCCTGAGGCAGACCCGTGGGACAGCTGGATTTTTGAGGTCTATGGCGGGGGAAATTTCAGTAAAGAGGAAAAACAAAGTTCGGTTTCATCACGTTTTGGATTTTTTGCCGACCGGGTCACTGCCGACTGGAAGGTCAGGTTCAGGCCGTATATGAACTTAAGCAGAAGGACCTATTACACAGATGAGGATACCATTGTAAGTTCGTCCCATCGCGGGGGACATCAGACATATGTTGTAAAGAGTATTAACGACCACTGGTCTGTCGGGTTATTCAACGCCGGCTTTTCAAGTACCTTTCACAATATGCATTACAGCATAGAGCTGGTTCCTGCAATAGAATACAGTTTCTATCCCTATAGTCAGGCTACCAGGCGGATGATTACCCTGGCCTACAGGATGGGATATGAATACCGCGACTATATTGAGACCACCATTTTTTTCAAAGACAGTGAGTTTCTCTGGTCACACTCGCTCGAAGCAGCTGCAAGGATTCAACAGCCCTGGGGCAGTTTTCGCGGCGGCCTCGCAGGGTCTCATTATTTTCATGATTTATCCATTAATCGTGTCGAGCTTTTTGCCAGTATCAGCCTGAGGGTTTTTCAGGGCCTCGCCCTCAATCTTCAGACCAACCTTAACCTTATCAATGACCTGATTGCTATTCCTGCCGTCGACCTGTCGCTGGAAGAGATCCTTCTTGAACAGTCGCAACAGGCAACCAATTACAGCGTTTCAGGGTCCATAGGGCTCAGTTATACTTTTGGGTCCGAGTTCAGCGCTGCCTTCAACCCCAGGCTGTAGCAACATGCAGTATGATCAAGGCAAAAAAGTGGATAACAGACCCGGGGGTGGGTGGGGCAACAAAAAAAGGGCTGCCTGAAGAAGACAGCCCTTTTTTGATGAACAAAACAGAACTATTTGGCATAGTCCATCGCCGCATGGCGTTTGTACATGTTATAACGCCACTTGGCACTTTCTTCGGCCGCTTTGAAAAGTTCACCAGCGTCTTTGGGGAAGGCTTTCTTCAGCGAGCTGAACCTGACCTCTGAATTCAGGAAGTCCTGGAACTTATTCCAGTCGGGTTCTTTGCTGTCGAGCTGGAAAGGATTTTTCCCTTCCGCTTCCAGCAAGGGGTTGTAGCGGAACAGTTGCCAGTAACCTGCTTCAACGGCATCTTTTGTTTGCTGCTGTGTGCTTCCCATCCCTTTTCTCAGGCCGTGGTTAATGCATGGGGAATAGGCAATGATTACGCTGGGGCCGGGATAGGCTTCGGCTTCCCTGACGGCCTTCAGGAATTGGTTCTGGTTGGCTCCCATTGCCACCTGTGCCACATAAACATAACCATAGGTCATGGCCATCAACCCAAGATCTTTCTTGCGGACGCGCTTGCCGGCGGCAGCAAATTTGGCAATGGCCCCCACGGGTGTGGCCTTTGAGGCTTGCCCGCCGGTATTGGAATAGACCTCCGTATCCAAAACAAGCATGTTGACATCTTCTCCTGAAGCAATCACATGGTCCAGGCCTCCATAACCAATGTCATATGCCCAGCCATCACCGCCAAAACTCCACACGGATTTCTTCACAAGGTATTGTTTGAGCTCCAATATCTCTTTGGCTGTGGGGCTATTTTCCTTTTCAAGGCTTTTGATTACTTTGGCAGAAGCTTCTTTCGACCGTTCCCCGTCTTCTTTGGCATCAAGCCATTCGTTAAAGGCTGCCCTGGTTTCATCTTTCACATCCCCGTCCATTGCAGACTCCATCAACCGGGCAATACGGCCACGCAGTTTGTTCACACCCGTCGCCATGCCAAAGCCGTACTCCGCATTGTCTTCGAACAAGGAGTTGGCCCATGCCGGTCCTTCCCCTTTTTTGTTTACAGTGTAGGGTGTAGCCGGAGCAGATCCACCATAAATGGAAGAGCAGCCGGTGGCATTGGCGATCATCATTCGTTCGCCATACAACTGGGTAATAAGTTTAATGTAGGGTGTTTCACCACAGCCGGCGCATGCGCCACTGAACTCAAACAGCGGTTGTGCAAACTGGCTGTTCTTTACCGACTGGAATTTGTTCAATAGGGTGTCTTTGTAGTCTACATTGCCGGAGATCCAATCCCAGTGCTTGTCTTCGTGCAGCTGGTCATCAAGAAGCTTCATCTCCAACGCTTTTTGGGGAGAAGGACATACATCAACGCAATTGCCACAACCGGTGCAATCGAGCGGGCTGAGCTGTACGCGATATTTCAACCCTGCCAGTGATTTACCTTTGGCATCAACAACCTCAAGGGTTTTCGGCGCTTTCTTCATCTCTTCATCATCCAGCAGGAAGGGGCGGATCACCGAATGGGGACAAACATATGCGCATTGATTGCACTGAATGCAGTTCTCCTTGATCCATTCAGGCACATGCACTGCAATGCCCCGTTTTTCATAAGCGGTGGTTCCGGGAGGGAAAGTACCGTCTTCACGGTCCCGGAAGGCACTCACCGGCAAATCGTCCCCTTTCTGGCTATTGATAGTGTAAACAATGTCGCGAATGAAATCAGGAACGTCCTTTCTGAGATTCAATACAACTTCTTGTCCGGCTTTTTTCCAGTCGGCGGGAATATCCACTTTGACCACTTTGCCCCCTTCATCAACCGCCGCATTGTTCATGCGCACAATTTCCTCGCCTTTTTTGCCATAGGTCTTCTGAATGGCATCCTTCATCTCCTCGACAGCCTTTTTGTATGGGATCACCTCGGCCAGCTTGAAAAACGCACTCTGCATAATGGTGTTGGTACGGCCGCCCAGGCCTATTCTCTCTGCAATCTCAGTGGCATTGATAATATAAAACTGGACATCATTATCGGCCATAAAACGCCTCATGTGGGCAGGGATCCGCTTTTTGGTCTCTTCTTTGTCCCATATGGAGTTCAGCAGAAAGGTGCCTCCTTTTTTCAACCCTTTCAGCATGTCGTATTTTTCAAGGTATGCCGGCACATGGCAAGCCACAAAGTCGGCTGCATTGATGAGGTAGGGAGAGCGTATCGGACTGTCGCCAAAGCGCAGGTGGGAAACGGTTATCCCGCCCGACTTTTTACTGTCATAAGAAAAATACCCTTGTGCAAACTTATCGGTGGTATCACCGATGATCTTGATGGAGTTCTTGTTGGCTCCAACAGTGCCATCGGCACCGATCCCGTAAAACTTGGCAGCATAATTGCCTTTCGGTGACACGTCAACATTATCACCCAGGGGCAGGGAAGTGAAAGTGACATCATCTACGATACCCACGGTGAACTGGTTTTTGGGTTCGGGCAGTTTCAGGTTGTCAAAGACGGAGATGATATGACCGGGGACAGTATCTTTTGAACTCAGTCCATAGCGCCCGCCAACGATGATTGGGGCATTTTCCCTGCCCTTGAAAAGCTCGCATACGTCCAGGTAAAGCGGTTCACCATGAGCACCCGGCTCCTTAGTGCGATCGAGGACCGCAATGCGTTTTACGCTTGTGGGGAATATGTTGAAGAAATGTTTTTTAGAGAACGGCCTGTACAGATGTACGCTGATGAGACCTGTTTTCTCTCCCTGTGCCATCAGGTAGTCGACGGTTTCCTTGATGGTTTCGGTAATCGACCCCATGGCTATGATGATGTTTTCAGCGTCAGGTGCGCCATAATAGTTAAAGGGATGGTATTCGCGGCCACAGAGCTCAGTGATTTGTTGCATGTACCCTTCAACCATATCGGGCAGAGCCTCATAGAAGGGGTTTGCAGCCTCTCTCGACTGGAAGTATATATCGGGGTTTTGCGCTGTACCGCGCGTAACAGGGTTTTCCGGATTCATTGCCCTTTTGCGGAAATCCTGCAGTGCCTTCATGTCAATCAGCCTGGCCAGCTCTTCCTGGTTTGCCTCCTCCACTTTTTGCACTTCGTGAGAGGTTCGGAACCCGTCAAAGAAGTGAAGGAAGGGGATCCTTGACTTGATGGCTGCCAGGTGGGCAATGGGAGCTATATCCATGATCTCCTGAACACTTCCCGTAGCCAGCATCGCAAAACCGGTGTGTCGTGTACTCATCACATCCGAATGATCGCCAAAGATCGACAAGGCCTGTGCAGCAAGGCTGCGCGCCGATACATGCAACACGCCCGGGAGCAACTCTCCGGACATTTTGTACATGTTTGGGATCATTAACAACAAGCCCTGGGAGGCAGTATATGTACTCACCAAAGCACCCGACTGCAGCGCACCGTGCATGGCACCCGCCGCACCAGCCTCCGACTGCATCTCCACCAGTTTCACCTCCTCCCCAAAAATGTTTTTCCTTCCCGCGGCAGCCCATTCATCAACATTTTCTGCCATGTTTGAAGATGGCGTAATCGGATAGATCGCCGCCACTTCACTGAACATATAAGCCACATGCGAAGCCGCATGGTTTCCGTCACAGGTAATGAACTTTTTTTCTCTGGTCATAGCATTTATGGTTTTAAGTATACGAAAATGTCTTATTTTAAGATAGTTAGGCCTCTGTCTGCAGGTGCAAAATTAAGAAATTTTATTGACTATCTGTAGGAAGGGCTTCTATTTATAACGATTATACGTAAGGACAGGCAATACGCTTTCTTTATCTATGAAGGGACAAACGGGATGGACGGTTTGCCTCAGGCCAATGGCCCTCACAAGGCCTGGATATCCCGGGGCGTTTTTTTCGCAGAAGTGATTTGACCTTTTGTTATGACCGCTGGCAGGGTTTTCGGGTAGGCCAAAAACGGGATGTGTACAAGACGCTTTGACACCGTGCTAGTCAAAAAACATCCAGGATACGCCGAACTTGAACATGGTTTCGGGCAATGGGTAAAATGGGATATCGTACACCGGGGGGATGTCCGTCACCAGGCCGAGGATGTTCTCAAACTTAACGAAAAGCCTGACACGGCTTATCTTTGCATTTACAAACACATCCAGAAGCAATGAATGGTCGCTTTCATAATCGTCCTGGGCATAAAACTGCCTGTGCACTGGCATATAGGCCATGGGTTTATAAGGTGCATTGTAGCGCATGTCGAAACCAACATGTGCAAAAAGTGCTTCATCAAACAGGCTGAAATCCGCATAGATCAAATGGTGGCTGATCCATTTAGGGAAACGTTCATACTGGTCCTCTCCCACATGTTGGTACAACAGCTTATGCTTTGTTCGGATAAAGCCGGCTTCAAGATTTGTTGACAAAGCGGTGGTAACGACAGAAAATGATTGGTCAGGTTGCTCAGGGTAGGCTTCTGCATTCATAAAAACCGGCCTGTTCAGCAAATAATAATCTGCTTCCAGTGAGATTCGGGGAATCAGCAGGCGAAGCCCTGTATTCACTGTTCTGGATTTGCGGAATTGATGATGCCAGTCCACATAATTGCTGCGAAAACGGTGATACAAGTAAGGGGCTTCCTGCTCTGCATAGGCTGCCTGGAGGCTCAACCTTACGGGGCGGGTTGCATCGCCCAGGGAAACGCTGCCGCCAAGACTGTAGTCCTGATCATTGTAGCCTCCTGCGATGTGGTGGGCAAATCCGTCGAAAGAAAAAAAGCGTGTTGGGTCAGAGGCAATTTGCAATCCCGTTTCAAAATGGGCATAACGTTCTCTTTCAAAAGCATATTCCCCTTCTTCCGCGCCGGCATCCAAAAGAGGCTGCCGGATATTCGTCAGCTGGTGGCGCACAAAAACATTCACATGCAGTGGCACGCGCTGCCCGGTTGGCTGAATGGCTGTATTCATCCAGTTCAACTGATTGGTAATGGTTTGCACCAGGGTGGAATCAAAAGTGAATTGAACATTGTGTGGCTCTTCGTCTGCGTAGAAGAACGGCGAGGGTGCCACTGGTTCATCAAACACCAGGGCTTGTCTTTTATAGGTAAACACATGCCTGAGTTGTCCAAGGTTCACAAAAGAGCGATAAGACAGGGTGTCATCTTCGCGATAAACCCCTGCCTGATAGCTTTGCTGGATACGGAAGGCAATTCCCCTTCTCCTTGATTCCGCGCTGTAGACCAGCACACTGTCCCTCACGTCATCCTCTTCAAAGCTCCGGTGGTCTCTTAGTCCCCCGCTCTCCTGATTGATGATCCGGTTGATGATCAAACTGCCTGCCGCCCGGTAGCGTTCCCGGGGCTCTCCTTCCAGGTAGAGCAAAAAGTTGGCGTTTCTTGAGCCCAAACGGCTATACAGCCCCGGTGAATTCACTGTCTGGTATTTTAATCCCCCGGTGACCCTTTCATGGAGTCGCTGATTGTGTTTGGCATAAAACAATTGTTCCCGCTCTGAGCCCAGCACATAAAAGAGCTCAGAAAAAACATGTACAGGACGGTGATACCTGATGCTGTCCAACGAGAAGCGATAACCGGAATAAGGTGTATCAGGGGTAAATGAAAAACCGGGCGACAGATCCGGGGCAAATCGCAACCACCTGACAGCATGTCCCACATTTCCCTTGCTTGCATAAAAACGGTTTTCTGTTTGATGAAAATCATAATGATGAAAGCCGGCAATGGTTGTATCAACAAGTTGCTCCTTATGAAGTTCCGGATTAAACAATGCTTCATCCGTGGTCCATGGAACCACTGAAGGCTTTTCGCCGGCAACATCTTCATGATCAGCATTGACATGACCATGTCCGGGTTCATCATCATAGCCCTTCGCCGGTGAAACGTACACAAACAGGAAGAAAAAAACCAGAACAAAAGGGGTGAAACAACGAACCATGCTCTGAAAACAATTAATGTTTAACTTGGTGTCAGGTCAAAGGCAGCATGTCAAGCAAAAACGGATTGTAAAGGTAAACGATTTTTTTATGTGCTGCCTCTACCTTAACCCCAACAAATAAACGATATTGTAAATATTTTTATATTCGGGTATTTTCAAAAGATAATTTACGTTATTACAAAAACATCAAACAACAATGATTCTCTTTACAAGGGCCATTGTCCTGTGCACTGCTTTGTTTCTCTTCACATTTACAGATGTTGCTGTTGCCGGGGATTCTTTGCCTGACCGTGACAAGAGATTGGGACTTACGTTGAGTGGTGGCGGTGCCAGGGGTCTGGCACATGTCGGTGTATTGCATGTTATTGACAGTTTGGGCATTCAAATCGATTACATTTCCGGCACCAGCATGGGAAGTATTGTGGGCGGAATGTATGCTGCCGGCTATTCGGCCCGGGAGATAGAGCAGTTTGCGTTGGCCATGAATTGGGAAGCGATGCTTTCACGCAGAACAGATCTCAGCTATATCCATCCGGTCTGGCGTGAATCTTATAAACAGTATATTATAGAGCTGCCCATCGAAGAAAGGAAGATACAGATATCCACCGGGGCCATTGAGGGCCAGCAGATGTGGAACACCCTGAATGAGCTTTTCTTTCATGTATACGACATTTCAGATTTTAGCCAACTGGATATCCCTTTTGCCTGTGTAGCCACCGATGTGGAAAACGGGGAAGCCATCGTGATGAAGGGGGGCAACCTTGTCACCGCCATCAGGGCCTCCATGGCCATCCCCTCGGTTTTTACCGTTGTTGAAAGGGATGGCTACAAGCTTATAGATGGTGGTGTGGTAAATAATTTCCCGGTAAAGGTGGCGAAGGACATGGGTGCGGATTATGTGATCGGTGTCAATGTTTCACAGGGCCTGCGGCCTGCTGAAGAGTTAAGAACGCCCATTGACATTATTTACCAGATGGGCTTCTTCAGCGACGCCCGCAGTTTGGCAGAGAACCGTAAAGTGACCGATCTTTATATTGAACCGCAACTGGAAGAATATAATGCTGCAAGTTTTATCAATACCGCAGAGATCATCGAACAAGGCAAGCGGGCTGCCCGGGCTGCACTGGAGGATCTGGCCGCCCTGTATCCTGCAGGGGGAGGACGGTCAGATGCTGGCAGGGAAGCACAAAGGGAGCAGTTCCAGCTGGTGGTTGACTCCATTGCATTTGAGGGCCTGAACAATGTGCGTCCATGGTTTGCAAAAAACACCCTGAATATATCTCCTGGAGATACCATCAGATCATCCAACCTGACCAGGGCGGTAAACAGGTTGTTTGCCACCAATAATTTTGACCGTGTGCTTTATAGAATACAGGTCTGTGAAGAAACAAACCGCGTGATATTACTGCTCGAGGTGGCGGAAAAACCCTTTGTGCGTTTGTCGGGTGCCATGCATTTTAATTCTTTTACTGGGGTCGGACTGATTCCCAGGATCGTGACCAACAAGTTTTTTATATACAACACCCATGCCGAGGCATCCTTTTTTCTGGGAGAGCAGCCTGCATACCGCACAAAGTTGACTTATTTTACCAGCGACCTGCGCGATTCATGGTTTCAATGGATAAACCGGGGACAACGTCTTACTTTTCCGTTATATGACAATTTTGAACTTTTTTCTGAATACAAACAAAGCTATTTCCGAAGTGAGGTAACCTATAACCGTTTGTTGGGGAATAATGGATATTATTCGTTGGGCACGGCCTTTTATTATCAGAGCCTGGCGCCCAACATACGTTCGCCCATCACCATTGAAGGAAGACATCGTTCTTTTGAAGCCATTGCAAGCTGGAACCACCACAGCCTTGACAAAAATGTCTTCCCTGAAAAGGGGCAACGCATTCAAATGAGGGGCACCTTTTTCTTTAACCAGCATCCTTCTTTTTCAACCATTTCCCTGGCCGGGGAGGATGTCAGCCTTGAAGACCTTGATATCTATATCCGGAATTTTTTTCAGGCGAAGGTCAGCTGGGAATCATATGTCCCGATAAGGGAGCGCCTGACGCAGATATTGCATTTTCAGCTCGGCTATAATTTTAAATACAAACAGGGGTTTATAAACAGCTTTAATGTGGGGGGAACCCATGCTTTCCTTGAAAACCAAATCACCTTTGCAGGCCTGAACGAATATGGGCTGATCGGCGAGTCTGCGTTGGTGGGCGCTTTAGGGTATCAATACAGTTTTAGACGCAACATCTATCTCTCCGCTCTGGCAAATGCCGCAGTTTTTGACTTCAAGTTTGGCGAGCCTGAAAATATCTCCAGCGACAATTTCGTTTTTGGCGGTGGAGTCACCCTGGGGTACGATGGTATGCTCGGACCCGTGGGACTCACTTTTTCCTTTAGCCCGCAAACCGGTGATGTTATCGGTTACATCAACCTTGGCTGGGCCCTTTGAGGTCAGGGGAATTCATTGACAGCCAAAGGACAAAAGCCAATGCCAACAAGTTATTTTTTTTAGGGGTTGTATCGTGCCTCCCATCTACGAAGGTGTTCAGACAGGTGGGCTGCTCCCCTCAAGGTATCACAAGGCGGAAATCAAGAAAAAATGTAAAATACCGGACAAAAAAAGCCCCGCCATTCTGTGTGCAGGGCGGGGCTTTGTAAAATCCGGCGACGACATACTCTCCCGGGTGTTACCCCAGTACCATCTGCGCTGGCAGGC
>SL_3KL_010_SEDDRAFT_10006446_pt1 | contig 10501 bp, 7 predicted proteins | sample SodLakKL_010_SED_2_FD_10381 | JGI IMG/M metagenome (IMG submission 10381)
GGCTGGCAGGCGCCCCCACGCTGGCTGCGCCTCACGCTGACCCTCGCTGCGGTTGCCCTGGTGGTGTTCACTCTCGGTGCCCTGTGGGGGCGACGGACCGCCGCCACGCTGCTGTGCGTCATGCTGGCAGCCAAGATGTTCGAGCTGTTCCGCATTCGGGACCTGCGCATGGTCGCCTCGGTGTGCTTTTTCCTGATCGCCACACAGTTCCTGTTCAACGAGCGGCTTTTCTACCTGGTCTACCTGGCTGCCGGCGCCATGGTCGCGGTCGCGGCCCTGATCCAGGTTCAGCGCTACGAGGACAGCACGCTGACCGGCACAAACGAGCAATCAACCGACCACCGTGAGCTGGTCCGCCGGGGCGTCGTCATGGTCATGGCCGCCCTGCCGGTGGCACTGACCCTGTTCGTGCTCTTTCCGCGCCTGGCCCAGCCCTTGTGGGGACTGCCCGAACAGGTCATGGATGGACGCACCGGCCTGTCAGACAGCATGTCGCCCGGCAGCATCGCCAACCTGTTCCTCGACGACTCCCCCGCGTTCCGGGCGGAGTTCGACGCCCAGCCACCACCCCCCCAGGATCGTTACTGGCGTGGACCCGTGCTGTGGCATTTCGACGGCAATACCTGGCGCCAGTCGCAGTCCGCTTCCCGGCAACCGGCCATTCCGGTGGAAGCCGACTCGGACGCCATCCGCTACAGCATCCAGCTCGAACCCCATGAGCAACGCTGGTTGTTCGTCCTCGATTACCCGGTCAATGCGCCGCCGGAGTCGCGTATCAGTCTCGATTACCAGGTCATCAATCGGCGCCCTGTCACGAGCCTGACGCAGTACGAGATGGTCAGCAACCCGGACTTCGTCGACATGCCCGAACTGCACGAGAACCTCAGGCGCCAGGCCCTGTCGCTGCCACCGGAGCGCAACCCGCGCACGCTGGAGCGCGCGGGAACTGCGCGAACGCTATCCCGACGATGGCGACCTCATCATGGCCGTGCTGCGCTGGTTCAACGAGGAGGAGTTCTTTTACAGCCTGGAAACCACACCGACCGGCCGTCACGGCGCCGACGAATTCCTGTTCGACCTGCGCGTCGGCTACTGCGAACACTACGCCTCGGCCTTCGCCCTGCTCATGCGAGGCGCCGGCATCCCCACCCGAGTGGTCACCGGCTACCAGGGCGGGGACTGGCAGCCGAACGGCCGCTACCTGCTGGTTCGCCAGTCGGATGCCCACGCCTGGACCGAGGTGTGGCTGGAAGGATCCGGCTGGACCCGGGTCGATCCAACCGCCGCCGTCGCCCCCGAACGCGTCGAGCAAGGCTCGCGCAGCGCCATCGGCCAGGGTCGGCATGTGCTCGACACCGAATGGTTGCGCAATCTTCGCAACCGATACGACCGCTTCCAGCACCTCTGGAACCGCTGGATTCTCGGCTTCGACGCTCAACGCCAGCAAAGGATGCTCGAACGCCTGGGCATGCCCGATACCCGCCCCGGCGCCATCGCCCTGATGATGGTGGCCGCGCTGGCGGCGGTGATCGCGGCCGTCACGCTGGTCCTGCTGGGCAGGTCCTGGCGTGCAACCGACCCGGTGGTGCGCGCATGGGTCCGCCTCGAACATCGACTCAAACGAGCCGGAATGCCCCGACGAAGCGGGGAAACACCCCTGGAGCTACTGGAGCGCGCCGCCGACTTTCTGCCTGACCAGGCCGTCGAACTCGAAACCCTTGCCGAGCTTTACAGCCTGGCACGCTACGGTCCTGGACAGACCGGGAAAGCAGAGCGGTTCATCGAGCTCAGCAAGGACTTCAAACCCGGCAAGCCAGGCGAACCCGCCCCGCTGGCCGGCGTCTAACTGTCCAGGAACCATCGACCGGAACACGCCGGGAGGAGAATTTCAGCATGTCGAGACCGATCAGATTCACTTTGGGCCTAAGCCTTGCCGGCGTCGCTCTCGCCCTGCTCGGCGGCTGTGTCACCATTCCGGCACCGCTGGCCGGCGACTTTCCCGACTTCCAGCCCGACCAGGCCACGGAGCGTTCGGTCGGTGCCAGAGTGCGCTGGGGCGGAGTGATCGTCGACACCCGCCCGGCCCGCGACGAGACCTGCGTGGAAATCCTCGCGCGCGAACTCGGCCGTGACATGAGGCCGAGCTCCACGGACGTCGCGCGCGGCCGCTTCCTGGCCTGCCGCGACGGCTTCAAGGATCCGGCGGTGTTCTACAACGGTCGGGAAATTTCCGTGATCGGCCGCCTGAGCGGTTTCAGCGATGGCAAGATCGGTGAGTTCGAGTACCGCTACCCGCGTGTCGACGCCGAGGTCCTGCACCTGTGGGCACCCCGTCCGGATGTGATTCATCACTACTATGACCCCTGGTGGTACGGCCCGTGGCGCCCCTACTACCGGCATCCCTATTACGGGCCGAGAACCCGTGTGTCCGGACACATCATCATCACACGCTGACCCGCGCGATCGGCAGCGCACACGATGCGGGTCGAGTCCGACAATGACTGTTTCTTGATACAGTAACGGGCATGAAACTGACCCCGCGACAGCAGGAAATACTCGACTACATCGAGCAGTGTATGCAAATCGACGGCATGCCCCCGACCCGGGCCGAGATCGTCGAACACTTCGGTTTTGCCTCGCCCAACGCCGCCCAGTGCCACCTGCGCGCGCTGGCGGCCCGCGGCGCCATCGAACTGCGCAGCGGCACGGCGCGCGGCATCGTGCCGGTGCATCGAAGCCACACGGCTGCGAAATCCCCCGATCCGTTGATCATGCCGGTCATCGGCAGGGTGGCGGCCGGATCGCCGTTGCTGGCCGTGGAAAATCGGGAAGATGACATTCGAGTCGATCCCGACCTGTTCAAACCACGTCCCGATTACGCCCTGCGCGTACACGGGGACAGCATGATCGACGCCGGTATTGACGATGGAGACCTGTTGCTGGTCCATCGCACGCCCGAAGCTGGCAACGGCGCCATCGTGGTCGCCCGACTCGACGACGAAGTCACTGTCAAGCGCCTGATCAGGAAGAAAGGCGAACTCTGGCTCCAACCGGAAAACGACCAGCACTCCCCAACCCGGATTACGGCCGCCAGCCAATTGGTCATCGAAGGCCTTGCCGTCGGCGTGATTCGCTCCCTGCCTCCGGCGAGCTGAACCTCTCGGAAATCCAGATTCCCACGGCGCTCATGGGGGCTCGACAAAAAAGGCCCGCTACCGGGGGTAGCGGGCCCAATGGTCATAGACCGATCAAGCTCAGGAGAGCCTTGTTATAAGTTGATCAGAAGACCGCACGCAGCGACACCGTGTATCGACGTCCGAGCAGCTCCGAGAAGCCGTAATGGAACGCGGCACGCTCAACCGTGTCGGGCTGACGGTCGAACAGGTTGTCGATGTTGAACTGAACGCGTGTTTCCTCCGGTGCCCAGCTCGCGAACTGCGGGAGCATGTAGGAATACGACACGTTGTGCAGGTGACGCCAGCGGGTACGGGTGATCNNNTCACCATCATCACGCTCGTACTCGAAGTCGCCGGACACCGACAGCTTGGCCGCTTCCTGCCACAGCGTTCTGTAGAAGACCCGGTGGTTGCCGTTGACCCAGGTGGTGTCGAGGGTGCCGGCCCACTTCGGATAGNTCCAGCCGCCAACGGTCTCACTCGCCTCTTCCCCGGTCACCGAGATCTTGCGGGAATTGTTGAACGAAACCTGTGCGCGGTGGTTGAAGCTACCGACGCCGTCCCATTGCCACATGTAATTGCTTCCGATCTCCAGCCGGCTGGTCTTGAGCGTCGAGGCATTGGTAAAGCCGGTCAGGAAGTCGGCGACCTGTCCGTCCTCGTCACGCATGAAGGCATCACAGGCATCGACGTTCGGGAAGTTCTCGGAATCGTAGCAGGCGACCATCAGGTCGGTCAGGCCCAGGCTGACGATGGCGTCGTCGAGCGTGACATCCAGCCAGTCCATGGTCAGCAGGAAGTTGTCCAGGAACTCCGGCTCGTAGGTGAAGCCGAGGGCCCAGGCTTCCGCCTTTTCGTTGGCCAGATTGGGATTGCCACCCGATGCACCCACGCCAGTGGCGTTGACGATGTTCGAGGTGAAGTCGTCAGGAGACACCGGCAGGTTCGGATCCGCCTCGCAGTTGGCACGACGCGTTCCCGGTACCGGACCCGAGTCCACGAAACGGGCGTCACACGGGTCATCGGCGAAACTGAAGACCTGGGTCTGCGGCGTGAACAGCTCGACAATGGCCGGTGCGCGCACCGACTCGGTGTAGTTACCACGGATGGTGAAGCCGTTGAGCGGCGACCAGCGTCCACCCAGCGTCCAAGTATCATCGCTACCTGCCAGCGAGTTGTCGATCGTACGATAAGCACCGTTGATTTCGAGCAGGTTCATGAACGGAATTTCCATGTCCGGAGACACGACCGGGGCGCTGAACTCGCCGAAGAACTCTTCGGTGGTGTAACGACCGCCGGTGGGCGGGAACGGTGCCGAACGCGACAGGCCCATCTCGCTGGCCGCATCCGGAATGAAGTTCCCCTCTTCGGCACGGCGCTCGAAACCGGCCGCAAAGGCGAATGCCCCGCCCGGCAGATCGAACAGTTCACCGCCGAAGCTGAAGTTGCCGACCGACTGGCGAATGTCGGACTGGTTGGTCAGGTTGCCGGTCACCCAGTCACGAGCCGCCTGGCTGCGCACACCTTCACCGAACAGGTTGAGCGGCACACAGCCGGTCACGAACGGCGCCCGTTCATCGGAAACTCCGCCGGCAGCGGCTGCCTCGTACGCTGCCTCGCACACGAGGTCGCCCACGCGCGCCGTCGGCGTGCCGGAGAACTGCAGAATGGCAGCCTCCGAGACCGCGGCCAGATCCTCTTCGGTCAGCTGGCGCACTCGAATGGCGTTGAAGAAGCGTTCGTTGAGAATGCCTTCGCGGCGCGACTGGATGTCGGACTTGCCGTACACGAAATGGGCATCCCAGTGGAAACGGCGATCGCCGAGGAAGAACTCGCCATCCAGACCACCGGTCCAGCGCCACAGGTTGATCTTCTGGTTGATCGACGAATCGATGATGTCGTTGTTGAAGCGATGCAGGACGAAGAAGTCCAGATCGTTGGCCGCGAGCACGTCCCGGGCCTGCTGCGGCAGGAACGGGTGATTGGCCTCGAAGATGATCGGGCCGCTTTCGTCTCCCGGGTCGCCGAAGGCGAAGGTCTGGAACCCGCCCTGGTTGACCAATTCGGTGGCGTTGGTCTGTGCGTACAGGAAGTCCGAGGTGAAGCGGACATCGTTGTCGAACTCGTAAGTCACACCCGAGGAGAAGACGCCACGATCGAGATCGGTATTGATCTGCTCGACCTCGTCGAAGAAGGTCGGGCCGTCACCGCCGGTGGCGAAGAACGCCGAGCCGGGGCGAGCCTGACCGGGCGTGAACGGCACCAGGTTGGAGTTGTCGTCGAACTGGTAGAAGGTGCCGTCGGGCAATGCACCGACGCCGAACGACGGGATGATGCCGATTCCAGGCGAGATCAGCCCACCGTGGGTAAAGATGTTGATGCGCTGGTCGCGATAGATGCGGCGAATACCGTCGTCATCGGTCAGGAATCCCGATTGATCACGAACGTTAGGCCGTGCCGTGCCTTCCAGCGGGTCCTGCCACGTGTATTCAGCGGAAGCATAGACATTGCCTCGCCCACCGTCGAAGTTGGCGCCGGCAACCATCATGGCATTGTGGAACTTGTTGTCGCTTTCTTCGGTCATGCCAAAGCGATACAGTGCTTCGGCCCCTTCATAGTCACGCCGTGTAATGACGTTGACGGTACCGGCGATGGCGTCCGAGCCGTAAATCGGGGCACCACCGACGCCGATGGTCTCGACCCGATCGACCAGGGCCAGCGGAATGACGTTGAAATCGACCTGCAGGCCGCCACTGGCGCCAAACAGAATCGGAGTGTTCGACGACACAAAGCGACGACCGTTGACCAGGGTCAGCGTGCGCTGGGTTCCCAGGCCAAGGAAGTTGACGAAGTTCTGGCCAGTGCTGAAACCGCCCTGCGGACCGGACGGGGTGACGGCAGCACCGAAACTCGGAACCTGGTTCAGTGCATCGGCGACATTGGTCAGGGCGGCGTCATCGAACAGCTGAGCATCCACCGAAATGGCCGGATAGAAGGTATCCACGCCCGGTCGTTCGATACGCGAACCGGTGACCTGGATTCGATCCAGTTCGACTTCATACTCAGCCTCGGTGACCTCGTCTTCAGGATCGTCCTGTGCCCAGGCGGGCATGGCGGTCAGCCCGGCCATGCTCAATCCGGCCACCACGGCCGAATACAGCAGGTTCCTGCTCAACTTGCTTTTCATCGTTAACTCCCAATTGTTATGGCGAAAATCGACTCATCGGGGTCGCCCCAATCGGTTGACCCTGAAAGTCATTAACTGCTCAGCTGGCGGGAAGCCCCCCTGGGCCCTCTGTCCCTCTGGTGCGGAAGCTGACAGTGGCAACTTGTTCAACCGGCTCTCGACCGGCCCGCATCGCAACTGTAACTCGGCACACCAAGCGTCGCGTGAAATATTGAATTTCCGTTAAACCAATCAGACCACAGCCGCGCAAGGCGCGTCAAGCCCGAATTGACCTAACCGAGCTGATAGTGATCGGCATCGGCCAGAAAAGGCAACTGGTTGCGCGTTTCCGCGAGTGCGTCCAGGCTCAGTTGCGCGCGGGTGATTTTCTCCTCGCAGCCGAGATCACACAGTTTGCTTCCCTCGGCGGTCCACACCACCGAGCCGCCCTTGTAGGCCAGCCCGTTACCATCACGTCCGCAGCGATTGACGCCAATCACGTAGGACTGGTTCTCGATGGCCCGCGCCTTGAGCAGGGTATCCCAATGATCGGCCCGCGGCGCCGGCCAGTTAGCGACGAAGATCTGCAGGTCGAAATCGCGGCCGTTGCGGCACCAGACCGGAAAGCGCAAGTCATAGCAGATCTGCAAATCGATGCGCCAGCCCTGCCATTCGACCACGACCGGCTCCTCGCCGGCCGCGTAGCGCTCATCCTCGCCGCCATAGCCGAAGCGATGACGCTTATCGTAATACCAGGGCTTGCCCTCCGGGGGCATGAAGATCATGCGGTTGCGTCGCTGCCCCGACGCATCTTCAATGACCAGGCTGCCGCAGACGGCCGCATTGCGCGAGCGAGCCTGATCACGCATCCAGCCAAGGCTTTCCCCCTCCATGGTTTCGGCATTCAGGCCGGCATCTCCCAGAAAGCCGGTGGTAAACGTCTCGGGCAGCACGTAGAGATCGCAACCGGGGTGACGGTCCATCAGTCGACCAAGATGGCGACGATTGCCCTCGGCATCCTGCCAGCGCAGATCCGCCTGCACCAGCGCGACGTCAAGTGGGTTCACGCTTCCGGCCATGTTCGATCAACTCCCCAGCGCCTGCAGGCGCTCGAGTTCCGGGGCACTGAACCCCGCACGTCGGCGTGCGGGCAGGTTGAAGGGGCCACGCAACTGCCCCGCGAAGTAGCGCTTGAGTAGCGCATCAAAGGTCGAATCGGGCTCCATGCCACGTTGTTCACAACAGTGGTGGAACCAGCGCGTGCCGATGGCCACGTGGGCTTCCTCTTCCTCCAGGATGACCTCGAGCAACTCGACCGTGGTCAGGTCGTCGACCTGCCTGAGCCGCTCGATCATGCCGGGCGTCACATCCAGGCCACGCGCCTCCAGAACCCGCGGCACCAGCGCCATGCGAATCAGCACATCATGCGCGGTCTTTTCCGCCATGTCCCAGAGGCCGTTATGCGCCGGCACCTCACCGTAGTCCGAACCCAGCTCGATCAGCCTCGCCCGCAGCATCCGAAAGTGACGGGCTTCGTCGTGCGCCACCCGCAACCAGTCACGGTAATACTCGTCGGGCATGCCGCTGAATCGCAGCGCGGCATCCAGCCCGAGGTTGATGGCATTGAACTCGATATGGGCAATGGCATGGACCAGCGCCACACGACCAGCCACAGAGCCCAGCCCGCGCTTGGGCAGCTCGCGTGGGCTGACCAGCTGCGGCCGCCCGGGGCGGCCACAGGCAAGGAGTCCCGGTGCACCCGGGTCGGACGGATTCCATTGTCCGGCCCCGATCCGCTCGGCCAGCTGGTCGACCAGCCGGCACTTGCACTCCGGGTCGGTCTCGGCCAGCGCATCGCGGGCGAGAGACCATTCGTCCACGGCTTCAGCTCTTGTTGATGGCGTCGACGAGGGCATCGGCAAAGCCGCTGGTCCTGACCTCGGTGGCATTGTCGATCTGGCGGGCAAAGTCGTAGGTCACGACCTTGTCGCTGACGACCTTCTCGAAGGCGTCCTCGATCAGCTTGGTGACTTCCGGCCAGCCGATGTAATCGAACATCATGCAGCCGGAAAACATCAAGGAACTGGGGTTGACCTTGTCCTGACCCGCGTACTTCGGCGCCGTGCCGTGGGTGGCTTCGAACACGGCGACGTTGTCGGCCATGTTGGCACCGGGCGCGATGCCCATGCCACCGACCTCGGCAGCGAGTGAGTCTGACAGGTAGTCACCGTTGAGGTTCATGGTCGCCAGTACGTCGAAGTCGGCCGGGCGCAGCAGCATCAGCTGGAACATGATGTCGGCGATACGATCCTTGATCACGATCTTGCCTTCCGGCTGCTTGCCGTCGTACTTTTCCCACAGCTCGTCCTCGGTGATGGTCACGTCGCCGAACTCTTCGGCCGCCAGTTCGTAACCCCACTTGCGGAAGGCACCCTCGGTGAACTTCATGATGTTGCCCTTGTGCACCAGGGTGACCGACTTGCGGTTGTTGTCGATGGCGTACTGAATGGCCTTGCGCACCAGACGCTTGGTGCCGTATGACGAGATCGGCTTGATACCGATGCCGGCGCCCTCGAAGAACTCGGCACCCATTTCCTCGCGCAGGAATTTCGCCAGTTTCTCGTTCTCCGGGGTACCCGACTCGTACTCCAGCCCGCAGTAGACGTCCTCGGTGTTCTCGCGGAAGATGACGGCATCGACCTCGTGCGGCTTCTTCAGCGGCGACGGCACGCCCTCGTACCACTTGACCGGACGCACGCAGGCATACAGATCCAGCGTCTGCCGCAGCGACACGTTGAGAGAGCGGAAACCCTCGCCCACCGGCGTGGTGAGCGGACCCTTGATGGCCACGTTGAGCTCCTTGATGGCATCGAGCGTTTCCTGCGGAAAGTAGTCGCCGTCGTAAATGCCGGCGGCCTTCTCACCGAGATAGAGTTCGGCCCAGTGCACCCGGCGCTTGCCGCCGTATGCTTTCTCCACCGCCGCGTTCCATACTTTCATGCACGCCGGCGTGATGTCGGCGCCAATGCCATCGCCCTCGATGAAGCCCAGGATGGGCTCGTCACTGACGACCAGTCGGCCATCTTCGACGCGAATCTTGTCGCCCGATTCGGGAATTTTTACGTGCTGGAATCCCATCTTTCATCCTCTTAACGCGAAAGGCGCTAGTCTACCATCGCCGCGTCCGCAACCGATGTCCGACTCGCTTAACGTCGATATGCCGAGAGCCTCCGCACAGCACTGCAAACTGGCGCTCGTCCTGGCGCTTTCGCTGCTGGTCCATGCCATGCTGCTGTTGTGGCCAGTGAAGTACGACCCGGTGCCACGCCAGCCGGGGACGAACCGAATCAGCCTGGTCGCCCCACCGCCGCGGCCGGCGCCAACCCTTTCCGAATCCCCGGCAATCGAGTCGCCGTCCCCGGATGATACGACGGCCCCGTCGGAAATCACTCCAGCGGACACTTCCGAAACCCGACCTCCACCGGACGAAGCGTCATCAGAGCCGGCCGAACGACACACTCCCGACGCGACCGAGATCCGGGCTCAGGCGTTACGACTGGCCGGTGAAAGAGCGACGGACAATGATGACGAGGGCGATTCCTCAACCCTGTCATTTCGTGCCGTCCCGCGCCTGCCGGGAGCAACGGGCTGGATGGATCAGCACGTGGGGACCGTGACAGCCAGCCGGGAACACTGGCGATCCGCCGACGGCGGCCTGCACTCGAGAATCGTGGCGACGAACGGGCGTGTCGTGTGTGCATCCATTCGCCCGCCCACGATGCAGGAGTTCTTCAACCCCTGGATGTCGAGCGCCGTGCCCATGCTACGCAGCTGTGGACGAGAGCGACCCCCACCGGCTGACAACAACGATCCCTGGCATAGGAGGGCCGGAGACTGACTGCCATGTCGACGGCCCGCATGGGCTGTGTGCTAGAGTAAAAAATCCGTCAAGGGCAGGCCCCGGCCTCTGGAACCACCCGATGACCGCCCCGACCAGCAACCATTCGACCCCCGGCCGAGACGACCCGACGATCGTGACCACACGCTACATGCGTCCGGCAACCTGGGCATTGTCGCTGCTGCTGGCGCTGAGTCTGATTCTGGCCGGCGTATTGCTGGGCCACACCGGTGCCGGACAGATGGCAAGGCAGCAGGCCCA
>SL_3KL_010_SEDDRAFT_10006447_pt1 | contig 10500 bp, 10 predicted proteins | sample SodLakKL_010_SED_2_FD_10381 | JGI IMG/M metagenome (IMG submission 10381)
CCTCGAGGTGATGGCCGCGGTTCCGCGTCACCTGTTCGTCGACGAAGCGCTGTCGTCGCGAGCCTACGAGGACACTGCCCTGCCAATCGGCCGTGGCCAGACCATCTCGCAACCTTTCGTGGTGGCCATGATGACTGCTGCCGTGCTGGGCGAAAAACGGCTGGGCAAGGTGCTGGAGATCGGAACCGGTTCAGGCTACCAGGCGGCCATCCTGGCACGACTGGCCGACAAGGTGTTCACCACCGAACGCATCGGCGAGTTGCAGCGCAGCGCGCGGCAGCGATTCCATCGGCTCGGCCTGCACAATATCTATACGCGGCACACCGATGGCAACGAGGGCTGGCCGAGCCAGGCACCGTTTGACGCCATCGTGGTCACCGCCGGAGGACGCATTCCCGACGTGCTTTACGAGCAACTGGCTGACGGCGGCGTGCTCGTGGCGCCGGAGGACGTCGGCTTGCACCAGCAATTGATCCGGGTGACGCGTCACGGCGACGAGTTCGATCGCGAGAATCTCGGGGCAGTGAGCTTCGTGCCATTGCGCGAGGGTCTGGAATAAGTGTTCGCGCCGGCGCGTTGACGATGTTCCGCGGACTGTATGACCGGGTCCTGGCTGCGTCGCGTCATCGCCACGCGCGCCGTTACCTGTTCGCGCTGAGCCTGACTGAAGCCACGGTGTTCCCCGTGCCGCCCGACGTCATGCTCGCCCCCATGGTGCTGGCCGACCGGCAATCGGCCTGGCGGCTTGCTTTCCTGACCACCGTGGCGTCGGTGCTGGGGGGACTGATCGGTTACCTGATCGGTCTGCTGGCCATCGAGGCGGTGATGCCGCTCATCGAGCGGGCCGGATACATCGATGCCTATGACGCCGCCGTCGGTGCGTTCGAGCGTTTTGGCGTCTGGTTCGTGATCCTGGCCGGGTTTTCGCCCATTCCTTTCAAGGTCATTACCATCGCCGCCGGCGCGCTTGGCATGCCGGTGCTCGGCTTCCTCCTGGGGGCAATCATTGGCCGTGGTTCACGCTTTTACCTGGTTGCCGGTGTCATATACGCGGGCGGGGAAAGGGCGGCAGACAACCTGCGCGATTGGGTCGATACCCTGGGATGGGTCGTCGCTGGCCTGTCGATGGTGGCACTGATCGTATGGTGGTTATGGTGAGCAGGTGGCTGTCTGTCCTGGTGATTGTCGCGCTCGGGCTGGTGGCCGGATGCGCACCCTGGGCGCCCGCGCCGGTGGAAGATCGCAGCCGGGTTCCTGAGCGGGAGCGAACGCCGTCTCCCCCCGAGCGTGTCGTGGCCACGGTTCCGGGCTTCTACGAGGTACAACGCGGCGATACGCTCTACTCCATTGCGTTTCGCTACGGTATGGACTGGCGCGACGTCGCCGACTGGAATGACATCGGTGCTCCCTACACGATCCGGCCGGGCCAGGAATTGCGCATGACCGAGCCGCCCCGGCGACCCCGGCCGTCAGCCAGACGACCGGATCGGCCCGCCGAAACCGCGTCGACCCCGGCAGTGCAGCCCGAGTCCGCCCCCGACACGGATTCGGCGCCCGTCTCACCAGCGGAAGAGGCGAGTACCCCGGACCCCGATCCGGTTGCTGAAACTCGGGCTCCCGCCCCGTCGGCATCCGGGTCTTCGCGAAGCGTTGCCGGGGTGGACTGGCAGTGGCCGACCGCCGGCGACATTCTGCATCCCTTCGATGCCAGCGCCACGCGACGCGGTCTGGGGATCGCGGGCAGCGCCGGCCAACCCGTGCAAGCGGCCGCTGCAGGAGAAGTGGTCTACAGCGGAACCGCGCTGATCGGCTACGGCGAACTGATCATCATCAAGCACTCCAATACCTTGCTGTCGGCTTACGGTCACAATCGGGCCCGGCTCGTTCAAGAGGGCGATCGGGTCGGTCGCGGGGAACAGATTGCCGAAATGGGGATGAACGAGCGGGATGAGGAGTTGCTGCATTTCGAGATACGCCGGGACGGCCAGCCGGTCGATCCGCTGAGCTACCTGCCGCGGCGTTGACAAGCGGTTCAACCACCGTGCGGCAGGTCCACTTTCCGATGCGCCAGGATGAACGCCGCCAGGGCTCGGCGGTTTTCGCTCATCAGCACGTTGAAGGTGCGGGCCGCCGCGGCGAGGGTCATGGATTCGATGCCAACGCCGCGCTGAATGAAGAAACGCTGGATGTCGATGCCGAGCACCTGGTGGGTCCGGCCGACTCCGATGACGACCAGTTCCGGTTCCGGTGTGACGAGCGGCGCCAGGGTGGCTTCGTCCAGGTCGGCGAGCGAGTTGACTGGCCAATCCGACTCCAGGTAGCGGGCGCCGAGGATCAGGCTGCTGTCGTAAGTCGTCTGGTCGACGCGAACGCTTCTGTCGGTGACAGAGCGAACGACATGGTGGTTGCCAGGCTTGTGCTCGGTCAGATCCATGGCGGTATGCGCATCACCGGGGCAGAGCGATCCTGGGCTTTTTCGGATGGCGGCGGTAAAGGCAAGCCACCTGGCCGATACTGTGGACCAGCTCCGCCCGGCTGGTCGCGACCAGCTGCTCGATCCACTCATCGCGCTGCTTGCGATCGCCGCGCAGCTTGATCTTGATCAGCTCGTGGTGGTCGAGCGCCTGCTCGATTTCGGCCAGCACATTCTCGCTCAGCCCCTTGTCGGCCACCATGACGACCGGTTGCAGGTTGTGGGTAAGACCGCGAAGGTATTTTTTCTGAGAGGTGGTGAGGGGCATGGACGAGTTGGGACTCCAAAAAGGGAATTATCGCATGGCACGAGGGAGTGCGAAGCGGAAGTCGGAGGGCGGGCGAACAGACCAGGGCCCATTGACAAACCGCTCCACCGGCACCAGCATTCTCCTTGTCCCAGACCCCAGCCCCTGCCATGTCCTCCAACTGGAAGAAACGCCAGGAATCAGATCCGTACGTCAAACGCGCCCGGGAGGCGGGTTATCGTGCGCGGGCGGCATTCAAGCTGATGGAGCTCGACGAGAAGGACAGGCTTTTCAGGCCTGGCCAGCGGGTGGTCGACCTGGGCGCCGCACCCGGCAGCTGGTCGCAGGTTGCCCGGCAGCGCATCGGCGAGGCCGGCGTGATCATCGCGCTGGATATTCTGCCGATGGAACCGCTCGAGGGCGTGACCTTCATCGAGGGCGATTTCCGCGAGGATGAGCCGCTGGAGAAACTGGAGGCGGCGCTGGACGGGGCGAAGGTTGACCTTGTGCTGTCGGACATGGCGCCCAATATCTCGGGTATCGGCCCGGCGGACCAGGCGCGCAGTATCTACCTGGCCGAGCTGGCGCTCGCCTTTGCCGGCGACTGGCTGGATATTTCCGGCACGCTGGTGGTCAAAGTTTTTCAGGGCGAAGGTTTCGAAGCGCTGCTCAGCCAGGTGCGCGAGGCTTTCAGGGCCGTCAAGGTCCGCAAGCCACGGGCTTCGCGACCCGAAAGTCGCGAGGTTTACCTGGTTGCCCGCGGCTTGAAGAGCTAACTAGCCATTGATTTCACATGCGATAGAATGTGCCAGGCGCACAGCGACCTGACACCGGAGCGACATTTTGAGTGATTTTGCCAAGAATCTGCTGATGTGGATCATCATCGCGGTGGTTCTGATGAGTGTGTTCAACCATTACTCTCAGACCGAACCCGAACCGCGTCAGATGACCTACTCGGTCTTCCTGGAGCAAGTCGAGCGACGCAACATCGAGGAAGTCCTGATCGAGGAAGGGTCGGGTGCCACGACGATCACCGGCCAGACCCTCGACGGGCAACCGTTCGTGGTCAACGCGCCGCGAAACGATCCGGGGCTGATTCTGGACCTGCAGCAGAACGAGGTCGACTTCGAGTACGCGGAGCCGGCGCGACGCTCGATGATTGTCGACATCCTGATCAGCCTGCTGCCGGTGCTGGTGCTGGTCGGCCTGTGGGTGTACTTCATGCGCCAGATGCAGGGCGGTGCCGGAGGACGCGGCGGTGCAATGAGCTTCGGCAAGTCGCGGGCCAAGCTGCAGGGCGAGGATCAGGTCAAGGTCACATTCAGTGACGTGGCCGGTTGCGACGAGGCCAAGGAGGAAGTGACTGAACTGGTCGACTTCCTGCGGGATCCCGGCAAGTTCCAGCGCCTGGGCGGACACATTCCCAAGGGCATCCTCATGGTGGGGCCGCCGGGGACCGGCAAGACGTTGCTCGCGCGCGCGATCGCCGGCGAGGCACGGGTGCCGTTTTTCTCGATCTCCGGTTCGGACTTCGTCGAGATGTTCGTCGGTGTCGGCGCCTCGCGCGTGCGTGACATGTTCGAAACCGCCAAGAAGCATGCCCCGTGCATCATCTTCATCGATGAGCTCGATGCGGTCGGCCGCCATCGCGGCGCCGGTCTGGGGGGCGGTCACGACGAACGCGAGCAGACACTCAACCAGTTGCTGGTGGAAATGGACGGTTTCGAGGGCAACGAGGGCATCATCCTGATCGCCGCGACCAACCGCCCCGACGTTCTCGATCCGGCCCTGCTGCGTCCCGGACGCTTTGACCGCCAGGTGGTCGTTCCGCTGCCTGACCTGAAGGGTCGCGAACACATTCTCAACGTGCACATGCGCAAGGTGCCGTGCGACGAGAACGTCAATGCCCGCCTGATTGCCCGCGGCACGCCCGGATTTTCCGGCGCCGACCTGGCCAACCTCGTCAACGAGGCAGCACTGTTTGCAGCGCGGGCCAATTCGAAGTCTGTGACTCACCAGCACTTCGAGCAGGCCAAGGACAAGATCATGATGGGCGCCGAGCGCAAGTCCATGGTCATGGACGAGGAAGACAAGCGTCTGACTGCCTACCACGAGGCGGGCCATGCCATTGTCGGCCGCACCGTGCCCGAGCACGATCCGGTCTACAAGGTCACCATCATTCCGCGCGGCCGTGCGCTCGGTGTGACCATGTTCCTGCCCGAGCAGGACAAGTACAGCCAGAACAAGACGCAGTTGGAAAGCCAGTTGGCCAGCCTTTTCGGCGGCCGTGTGGCCGAGGAACTGATCTACGGCAAGGAAAAGGTCACCACGGGCGCTTCCAACGACATCGAGCGGGCCACCCAGATCGCGCGCAACATGGTTTCGAAGTGGGGGCTGTCCGACGTGATGGGGCCGCTGTCCTATGACGAAAGCGAAGACGAAGTCTTCCTCGGCCGGTCGGTGACCCAGCACAAGCACATCTCCGACGAGACCCATCGCCAGATGGACAAGGAAGTGCGGCGCATCATCGACGGGGCCTACGAGAAGGCAAAGGATATTCTCGATACCAACATGGACAAGCTTCACCTGATGGCCGAGGCGCTGATGCGCTACGAGACCATCGATTCGAAGCAGATCGACCAGATCATGAAAGGCCACGAGCCCGATCCACCCGAAGGCTGGGACGATGATGCCCCCACGCCCGATGACGGCGGAGGAGATGAAGGCGGCGAAGAGCCGTCGAGTCAGCCCGCGACCGGTTGATTCGGTGAAGAAATCGAAAGTTCTCAGGCGCCCCGGACTCCGGGGCGTTTTGCGTTGCAGCCCTGCCAGCTATTAAAGCGACGACTCCTTCTCCAGCAGCATTTGCTTGCGCTCGATCCCCCAGCGGTAGCCGCCCGGGCTGCCGTCCGCGGCGACCACCCGGTGGCAGGGCACGACCACGGCCGCGGGATTGGCGCCGCAGGCCTGTGCCACGGCGCGGGCGCCGCCCGGAATGTCGAGGTATCGTGCNAGGTCGCCGTAAGTGANCGTTTCTCCGGCCGGAATCTGCTGCAGCGCCCGCCAGACCCTTTGCTGGAATACGGTGCCGCGCAAGTCCAGCGGCAGGTCGGTGGCGGCCGGACGACCATGGTCGATCAGGTCGACCACCCGGCGCTGAATGGCAAGGAAATCCTCGTTGGCGGCTTCCAGCCGCGCGTGCGGAAAACGCCGCTCCAGGTCAGCCGTCAGATCAGCGGACTCGTCGCCGATCAGTACCGCGCACAGACCCCGGTTGGTGGCTGCTACCAGCACCTTCCCCAGCTTGCACTCGGCAATGGCGAAACCGATGCCTTCGCCCTTGCCACCGGCGCGAACCCTTGATGGCGACATGCCGAACCCGTCCGCGGCCGCCTGGTGGGATCGGCTCGATGATCCGAATCCCGCCTCGAGTGCTGCTTCGGTGACGTTTCGGCCGGCCCGCAGCAGTTCACCGAAGTGCTCGATGCGGGCGTGCCGGAGCATCCGTCCCGGGCTGAGTCCGAAGCGCTGGCGAAAGCGCCGCTGGAAATGGCCGGTACTGAATCCGGCGAGCCGGGCCATGTCGGCAACCGTCACGGAAAATCCCAGTTCCGCGGCCCGGCGCAGGCTCTGATCGATGCGTTCACTGTCATTGATCGTCGGCATGCCCGAAAGCATAGCCCGTTCCGTCTCGAGCCGCATTCCGATTCGTGATGTCGGCTGACTGCGTGAGGTACGAGGCGTGAGGGGGGGGCGGAAGGTTCCAGGCAACGAAACGACAAAACGACAAACCAGCCGGCGAACCACCCCCTACAATACTCCCATGACCGATTCACTGATTGAAGCCATCCATTCCGCGCAGCGTGGCGAGCGGCGGCCGCTGGTGATGGGCATCGTCAACGTCACGCCGGATTCGTTTTCCGACGGCGGTCGCTTCGACCGGCCGGACCGGGCGCTGGCGCATGCGTTGCGGCTGGTTGAAGAGGGTGTCGACATCCTGGATGTCGGCGGTGAATCGACCCGTCCGGGGGCCGAACCGGTGGGAGTGGACGAGGAACTCGAGCGCGTCATTCCCGTCATCGAGCGGATCCGGGGACGGGTCGATGTGCCGATTTCCATCGATACGGTCAAGCCCGAAGTCATGCGACGGGCGGTGGCCGCCGGCGCGACGATGATCAACGACGTCCTGGGTTTGCGGGCCGAAGGTGCAATGGCCGCGGCTGCCGAGCTTCAGGTGCCGGTTTGCATCATGCACATGCAGGGCGAGCCGCGCACCATGCAGAAGGAGCCACGTTATATCGATGTGGTCGAGGATATCCGGTCGTTCTTCGGCGAGCGCCTGCAGGCCTGTCGGGAGGCGGGTGTTGATGATTCATTGCTCGTTCTCGATCCGGGATTCGGCTTTGGCAAGACACTCGAGCACAACCTGCAACTACTGGCACGCTTTGATCACTTGCGCGGTTTGGGGCGTCCACTGCTGGCCGGCATCTCACGCAAATCCATGCTCGGTGCCCTGACCGGCAAGTCCGATCCCGGGCAAAGAGTCGCAGCTTCGGTGGCTGCCGCGGTGCTGGCAGCCGGGCGCGGGGCCGCCATTGTCCGGGTGCATGATGTCGACGAGACGGTCGATGCGCTGAAGATATTCGCGGCAGTGGAGCATGACCACCGGGGCTGAGGCCGGATTGACGGGGTGTGGCGTTTGATGACGGCCGCCTTGCCATGACCGAGAGCGCAGCCACTGGCATTCCACTCCTGGTTTCAGCGGCTACAATACGCGCCATGGCAACGAAATACTTTGGTACCGATGGAATTCGCGGTCGGGTCGGCGAGATGCCGATTACCGCCGATTTCGTCCTCAAGCTTGGCTGGGCGGCCGGGCGCGTGTTCGTCGAGGAGTTTGGCGAGGACGCCGCGGTGGTCATCGGCAAGGACACCCGCATCTCCGGTTACCTGTTCGAGTCGGCCCTGGAGGCGGGTTTCGCCGCTGCCGGCGTCGATGTGCTGCTGCTCGGACCCATGCCGACCCCGGCCGTGGCGCATCTCACGCGCAGCCTGCATGCGGTCTCCGGCGTCGTGATCTCGGCATCGCACAACCCGTTCGAAGACAACGGCATCAAGTTTTTCTCCGGTGCCGGGCAAAAGCTGGACGATCGACTCCAGGATGCCATCGAACGAAAGCTCGAGGAGCCGATGACCCATGTGGCTCCGGAGCAGCTTGGCAAGGCCAACCGTATCGATGATGCCGTCGGCCGCTATGTCGAGTACTGCAAGGGCACGGTCACCTGGGGGACACGACTGGATGATCTGAAGATCGTGGTCGACTGTGCCAATGGCGCGACCTATCGCATCGCACCGGAGGTCTTCCGCGAACTGGGGGCGGAGGTGATCAGCATCTTCGACAAGCCCGACGGTCTCAATATCAACCGCGAGTGCGGTTCGACTCATCCGGACAACCTGGCCCGCATGGTGCGCGCCGAACGGGCCGACCTGGGCGTGGCCTTCGACGGCGACGGCGACCGGGTCATCATGGTCGACGGCCAGGGCAATCTGGTCGACGGCGATCAGATCCTGTTCGTGCTGGCCGAGGCCAGATGTGCCAATGGCGGCCTGGAAGGCGGCGTGATCGGTACCGTCATGAGCAATTTCGGACTGGAAGAGGCGCTGCGCGAGCGCGGCATTCCCTTTGAACGCAGCCCGGTGGGTGATCGTCACGTGCACGAGTGGCTCACCGAGCGCGGCTGGGTGCTGGGCGGCGAGTCCTCCGGTCATATCCTGTGCCTGGATCGCGCGACCACCGGTTGCGGGATCGTCAGCGCCCTGCAGGTCGTCGAGGCGCTGGCGCGATCCGGAAAGTCCCTGTCGGAGATGACCGCAGGCATGGTCAAGTGTCCGCAGGTCATGATCAACGTACCGACCGGCGGCAATGGGCGGGCGGTGCTTGATGGCAATGAAAGCATTGCCAGCGCTGTCGGCCAGGTGGAGAGTGAACTGGCCGGGCGTGGACGGGTGATTCTCCGGCCATCGGGCACCGAGCCGGTGGTGCGCGTCACGGTCGAGGGCCCGAATGCCGGAGAAGTCAAAAGACTCGCCGAGCAATTGGCCGATTCCGTGCAGAGGGCGTTGGCGACGTGAGCGATCTCGACACCGGCATTCCCGTGCTTTCGCTGACTGACTTTGACGGTCGTCGCGGGCGTTTTACCGAAGAACTGGGGCACGCCTGGCGGGAGTTCGGCTTCGTCGGAATCGCTGATCACGACATCGACGATGCGGTGATCGAGGGAGCCTATGCCGCGTTTCGCGAGTTCTTCGCCCTGACCGACGGGACCAAGCAGAAGTACCACCGGCCGGGTATCGGCGGGGCGCGTGGCTACACCGGGTTCGGAGTCGAGCAGGCCAAGGGCCACGACGTGCCCGATCTCAAGGAGTTCTGGCATGTTGGGCGCGAGATCGAGGGGGAAAATCCTTATCCGGACATCCTTTTTCCCAACGTCTGGCCCGACGAGGTGGCCGACTTCCGGGATGCCGCGCTGGCAGTCTACCGATCACTGGAAGCGGTCGGCAACCAGGTCTTGTCCGCCGCCGCCATCGATCTCGGCCTGCCCGCCAACTGGTTCGCCGACAAGACCGATTACGGCAACTCCATTCTGCGGCCGTTGCACTACCCACCCATCGAACGTGCCCCGGAAGGCGCGGTGCGCGCCGCACAGCACGAGGACATCAACCTGATCACGCTGCTGGTCGGGTCGAAAGAGCAGGGACTGGAGATCCTGACCCGTGACGGACGCTGGATCGCCGTGACCACGCTGCCCGGCACCATCGTGGTCAATGTCGGCGACATGCTGCAGCGCCTGACCAATCATGTCTATCCGTCCACGACCCATCGCGTGGTCAACCCGCCCGGGGACGCGGCAAGACAGTCGCGCTACTCCATCCCGTTCTTCCTGCATCCCAATCCGGGTTTCGTCATCGAGACATTGCCGGGCTGTGTGGATGATGGCAATCCCGATCGCTATCCAGAGTCGATCACGGCGCATGAATACCTGTTGCAACGTCTGCGCGAGATCAAGCTGATTTAGTGGCGAGGTAGTGTTCCGGGTCGAAGCGGCTCAGTCGCTGACGGAAGCCCAGGGTGAAGCCGGGCCATAGCGTGGAGTTGCGACCGGTTTCGGGATGCAGGTACCAACTTTGGCACCCGCCCGCGGTCCACACCGTTCCCTCCATTCGCCGGGCAAGCATATCGTTCCACCTCTGCTGGGCCTCGGCGCGGACTTCCAGCGTTTCGATGCCGTGTGCGCGCATGTGGTCGAGGGCAGCGAGCAGGTAGCGGATCTGCGACTCGATCATCATGACCACCGAGTTGTGGCCCAGGGCGGTGTTCGGCCCCAGCAGCATGAATAGATTGGGGAAACCGGCGACGGCCGTGCCCTTGTAGGCTTCCGGGCCGGAGTGCCAGCACTTGCCCAGGTCACATCCCCCGCGGCCCGCGATCAGGCCCTCGGGAACCGGATCGACGGCCTTGAAGCCCGTTGCCAGGATGATGGTGTCGACCACGCGGCGCTGCCCCCCGGTGTCGGTGATGGCATCGGGTCCGATACGCGCAATGCCGTCGGTGACCAGTTCGACATGGCGCTGATCGAACACCGGGTAGAAGTCGTTGGCGAGCAGAACACGCTTGCAGCCGATGTCGTAATCAGGCTTCAGTTGCTCGCGCAGCTCCGGGTCGCGCACCTGCCGCCGCCGATGCCGGTGGGCCAGCCACCGGTGACCGGCGGCCAGGCGA
>SL_3KL_010_SEDDRAFT_10006448_pt1 | contig 10500 bp, 8 predicted proteins | sample SodLakKL_010_SED_2_FD_10381 | JGI IMG/M metagenome (IMG submission 10381)
ACTTTTTCCACAAGACTTTGGGTGAGTATGAATGGGATGGTTTAAGTGAGTTAGGAAGGCAGATACTTCAATGTTGTTTTGACCGCGGTTCTGTTGATGACTATCGGTCATTCATTCCTCAAATTGAAACCGTATAGTTTTCGGAGATTGAAAGTTATTCAAAACCGACGTATATAAAAGCAGCCAAAACAATTAAATAATGTTATTACTCAGGCACTCTCCGCTGATTCCCTTTCAGTTTAAGTAGTTATTTAAAATTATTTGGTGAAAAACTCAATAATGGAAAAAGCCACTATGTCGAATCACACATAGTGGCTTTTATCTTATTCTAGTTATTGCAGTCTATTTTTCTTTTAAAATGATGCTCGCATCGACGACTTTGACCCCTTTACCTTCTTCATAGACAAGAATTGGGTTCGCATCAGATTCTTGAATTTCATCACCCAGATCAGTGATCATGTAAGCATATTTGGCTAACACTTCAGCCAGTGCAATTTTATCTCGTGGTGCTTCACCCCTGGCACCATCCAGAATGGGTGCACCACGAATCTCATCAAACATAAGCTTAGCTTCTTTTTCATTGATGGGAGCAACACGGAAGGTAACATCTTTTAGCACCTCCACAAAAATACCACCAAGACCGAACATCACTGTTGGGCCAAATGTTGGGTCATTAACAGATCCAACAATGGTTTCTGTGCCCCAAGGTGCCATTTCTTGAATTAATATGCCGTGGATATCGGCATCTTCTTTATAAGCTTTTACGTTTTTAAGGATAGTTTTGTAACTTTCCCGTACTTCATCATCACTATTCAGATCAACTTTCACGCCACCAGCATCAGATTTATGAAGAATATCAGGTGAGACAATTTTCATTACGATTGGATAACCAATTGCTCTTGCATTTTCTACAGCTTCTTCTTCACTTGTTGCCAGGGCATTTTGAACAACGGGCAATCCATAGGCCTTAAAGATTTGCTTAGATTCGATCTCCGTCATGTTTGTTCTGCCATCAGTCCGGACTTTTTCAATCAGATCCAAAGCAGTCTTTTTATCTACTTCATAATCATCAAGCTTAGATTCTTTCTTCATGTCCTGAAGTCGGGCATAATCTCGCAATGTGCCCATGGCTTTGACAGCAAGGTCAGGATCGTTATAAGCTGGGATTCCATTTTCTACCAACCATTGCATCGCTTCATCAGAGCGTTCACCACCCACAAAAGAAATAGTGATTGGTTTATGGGTTATGCCTGTCTCGGTAACGGCTCTATGTAATGATTTCGCAATTTCCATGGGGTTGGTCATGGCGGTTTCGCAGTATAAAACAACCAGAGCATCAACCCAATCATGGGCGAAGGCAAACTTTGTTGAATCGTAGTACCATTCATTGCCTGCCATGCCTGTCAGGTCAACCGGGTTTTTGGCTGAGCCAAAATAAGGCATATGTTTTTTAAGTTGCTCCTGGACAGATTCTGGTGCAAAATTTAGGGGGACCCCTGCAAATTCAGCTGAGTCAGTGGCTAAAACACCAACACCACCACCATTCGTGATGATGAGAAGATTTTCTCCATGCATGGGTGGTTGCAATGAAAGGGCTAGTGTGCAATTGAAAAGGTCGCTCAAATCTGTTGCTTGTATCGCACCTGCTTGATCAAAAGCAGCACTATAGACCTTTTGGGCGCCTGCCAGAGAACCAGTGTGTGAAGCTGCCGCAGCAGCCCCATGTTCTGACACACCTGATTTGAGGACAACGATGGGTTTGGTGGCATTGATACTTTCTTTGATAAACCGGCGACCGTCTTTGAGCCCTTCAATATAAAAGGTCATACATTTTGTATTTTCATCTTCGTTCAGCCAAGCAACCAGATCACTGAAATTAACATCAGACATGTTCCCAATAGAAATCAGTTTATCAAAACCAATTCTACGGGTATAGGTAATGGCATCAATCGCAATCAAAAGCGCACCGCTTTGAGAGACCAATGATGCTGTGCCATCCAAAGGTAGGAATGGTGCAAAGGAAGCGTTGAGTTTGTCTGAGTTGGATAAGGTTCCAACAACGTTTGGTCCAAGAACCCGCATGCCATAGGAATGGGCAATCTTGACAAGTTCTTCTTCCATTTCTGTTTCGCCTACTTCACTGAAACCTGAAGTAATAACGATAAGACCCTTTATTCCTTTTTCGCCACATTCTTTGGCTAGCTCATTAACAAACTTCGCAGGAACAGTGATGACTGCCGCGTCAACCGGTCCAGGTATATCAAGTACAGAGCGGAAAACCTTAAGATCGAGAATTTCGTCACTCGAAGGATTGATAGGATAAATACCACCCTCATAGCCACTATCAAGCAAGTTTTTTACAACAGTATGTCCAATTTTCCCCGGTGTGGACGAGGCTCCAATTACTGCAATACTTTTAGGCCTCAAAAGACCGGTCAATACTTCATCCACGTGTTCCTCCTCAAGTTGGTAAATTAATTCGATAATATGTCCAGGTTATTGTGTTTCTTTTTTACACCACCGGCAATTGTACCTTATAATTTGACTAAACAAGCATAATTGTGACAATTATCTTTTAATTTGTTGAGGTTTATCGTCAATAAAATGAATAAAAACATCATCGAACCATCGGCTTTTATGAACAGCGTTTTTGAAAGAAACGATAGATTAGGCGAAGATGCCTGTCAAATTCTTGCAAGTGCGGTTGAATCTGTTGATTCATATCAATGCGTACGTAATCAAGTTCGCTTAGATGGGAATGTCCTACAACTTGGATTAAAGAGAATCCAACTAAATCGGTTTGAGCGTGTGTTTCTGATCGGGTTTGGAAAAGCTTCTGTGCCAATGGCAACGGCTTTGCTTGATCAATTTGGAGAAAAGATTGGAAAAGCAAATGTCATCACAAAAGACCCTAGATTCCTTACAGAGCAAGACAGATATGAAAACCTTTCAATTAACTTGGGTGCACATCCGGTTCCAACAGAGGCATCAGTTCAAAGTACAAAAGAATTATTAAATGATTTGCCTGAGCTTACAGAAAGTGACCTGGTTTTAGTTGTAATTTCAGGCGGTGGGTCTGCGCTCTTCACCGAGCCAGTTAATAGTGTAAGCATTGATGACCTGCAACAATTGACACAATCCTTACTAAAATGTGGGGCTACCATCGATGAAATAAATACACTGCGAAAACACCTTGACCTGGTGAAGGGGGGGCAGCTGGCAGCCAGGCTGCAGCCGGCATCTATTGAATCAGTCATCCTCTCAGATGTTATTGGAGACCGATTGGATGTGATTGCGTCAGGCCCAACTGTTGAAGATCCAACTACTTTTTCAGATTGCCTAAGTATTCTCGAAAAATACCAGATAAAAGATAAAATACCAGCAACTATTCTGAAAGTACTGTTACAAGGGCAGAATGGCGAAATACCCGAAACGCCAAAACCTGGTCAGTTAGATAGAGTCAAAGTGGACAATCACTTGGTAGGGACGAACTTTATCGCTGCAGATGCCGCGCGCCAGCATGCCCAATTGCTGGGTTACCATGCACTGATAATCACGACACACTTAACGGGTCTTACCGAACATGTTTCAAACTTCATTGATAACATCATACAAACGCAAATTCTGTATGATCAACCTGCAAAAAAGCCGGCGTGCTTGATCTTTGGCGGAGAACCAACTGTCAACGTTAGTGGGGGTGGGCTAGGGGGTAGAAATATGGATTTAGCAATTAGAATGGTCACCGGGCTGGATGGTATCAAAAATGTGTTATTTGTCTCTTATGCCACAGATGGGGAAGACGGGCCAACGAATGCTGCGGGTGCGGTTGTAGATGGGTGTGTTTTAGAGGATGGAAAAAACATGCATGGTTTGGATGTTCAAACTTATATTGCTAACAACGATTCTTACCATTATTTTGAGAGGTTAGGGGGATTGATTAAAACAGGTGCAACCGGTACGAACGTCAACGATATCATAATTCTACTCATTGGTCGTTAATATAATCCCTCCAGCTAATAACTTTCACATCAAAGTTGCCGAGTTGGTATCGAAGATTTATTAATGGTTGATTATTATTGGGATAATGGTAAATATGAGATTGTTAATCCCTCTAGCAGAATTCTTTTCTTGGGGTATAAATACCGTTTGTTAGATTAAATTACCCGTATGAATACATTCTGGAGATAATTTCGTATGATGACGAACAAAAAACGCTTGCGCAGGCAAGTATTCGTATTAGCCGCATCTTTTCTTATTGGCACTGCTTCCATGATCATGATTTACCTCGGTACGACACTCTTTCGATCCCAACTGCCATTTTTTCAACTACTTGATGGCTACCAGGATAGAACCGCGTTGATGGAACCAAAGCCAGAGGTAAACCCAGGGGTGATGGACCTGGAAACATTCTCAGGGGTGCGTTTGTATATGTTAATCGGATCCGATTTTCGACCGCAAACCGGTTTTCGAACCGATACACTTATGCTGGTTGCAATTGATGGAGATTCCGGTAAGGCCAGTATGGTTTCATTTCCCCGTGATCTTTGGGTGAACATTCCGGGCTTTGGAGAACAAAGAATCAATACGGTTATGCAAAATGGCGGATTCCAGCTGCTTGCCAATACCCTGCAAACAAACTTCGGTGTCTATCCTACGCAATATGCGATGATTGATATGCCCGGCTTTATGGAGACGATTGATGTGTTGGGAGGGATTGAGTTTACCACCGATAAATACACTGGGGATCGATGTGAGACTTACCTCAATCCGAATAAATGGTGTGAGGTCCACCCTGGAGAAGTAAGCATGGATAGTGATTGGGCTTTGTGGTATGTCCGAGCCCGTTATAACTCAAGTGATTTTGACCGGATGCGCCGCAACCAGGAAGTCGCTAAAGCAATATTTGATAAAGCGATTACGCCAGCAGGGTTATTGAGATTACCTGAGTTAATGAGAATTTTTGAATCGGGTGTCCAAAGCAATATTAATCCTGATCAGATTCTCCCCTTGATGGGTTTTGCAAGGAGCATAAATAGTGAAGAGGATGTGAGACGGTTTGTTATTGGCCCGAATGAAACAACAAGCTGGACGACAGCCCAAGGGGCAAGTGTTTTGCTGCCCAATACACCTGCTATTCAAGCCATATTGCAGGAGGCATTGACATTTGATTGATTGGTTTAATCTTGATCTAGAAAGACAGATCGATTCTAAACAGAATTTAACTAACCTGATTTATTCGAGATGAAGGATTTTGTAAATCTTCAAACAATCTAGTAAAATAATGTCAGTAAATACTCTCAACTAGTTTCCTTGAGGAGGAAAAAACCCATGAAAGGTCATCCAGAAATAATTGACACCCTAAATGCCTTATTGGCTGATGAGCTCACCGCAATCAATCAATACATTGTTCATGCAGAGATGTGTGGTGATTGGGGATACGAAAAGCTGCATGGTTTGGTTGAAAAACGGGCGATCCAAGAAATGAAACATGCAGAAGAACTGATTGAACGAATTCTCTTTCTTGAAGGTATGCCGGTCGTTTCCGAATTGAACCAGATCAAAATCGGTGAAAATGTAAAAAAGCAATTTGAAAATGATGTTGCTGCAGAATATGATGCCGTTAAAGCGTACAATGAAGGTGTTGCTCAAGCCACTAAACTTGGTGATAATGGCACCAAAATGTTACTTGAATCCATCCTGACAGACGAAGAAGATCATATCGATTGGATTGAAGAACAATTTGACCAGATTGAGCAGATGGGTTATGAACGTTATCTGAATAATCAGGTATAGCGTTTAAGTTATTTCAACTAAAGGAGCGGGTTGGATAATCCGCTCTTTTTTAATTAATTACCCCAATTGTTTATGCCATCTTATAACTTCTTGTAGAAAACTTTCAGGGTTTTCCTGGTGGGGGAGATGACCTACACCTTGTATGATTACATTGGTCGCTTTGGGTTGTAATCGGGCAATTTCATCTGCATTAAACTTAGAAAAAAGCTGATCAAACTCACCGCGAATGATTAAAGTTGGAATTTCGAATTGTTTAAGCTGCAGGAAGATTCTCTTGTATATATTTGTACCAAGGTATTAGTTTTCGTAATGTCGAGAAATATGCCCGGCGTTGTCCATCACTCCAAACTCGCTGGTTGACTCTTGTAAAAAGAAAATCACGATCATCTTTTGGCAGATGCTCGATTTGATGGTAAACACTCCGAAGCGATGCAAATGCTGCTTTCGGGTCTTTCCGGAAGCGTGTGTAAAGCCATTCACCGAAAATAGGTAGCCGCATTAATCGAAGTCCCCAATCTTTCCTTGCGTTGTTTTGCAGCAATCCGCCTCCCACGAGTATCAATTTAGAGATCAGCTCTGGCTGATGGATTGCAATACCATGAGCGAGAATCGCACCCAATGAACTTCCCATCAGAATTGGGGATTTGATACTTAATTGGTCCATGAAACGAAGCAAAGCTTTCATCATAAATTGGGGTGTGTAATCAACATCTGGCTGATCTGAACGACCAAATCCAGGCAGGTCGATCGCGAAAATGTGAAATTCTTCAGCTAGGGGCAATAAAACATGTCGCCAGGTATCGGCTTCATCACCAAGCCCATGAATCATGAATAATGGTTGGTCTTGAGAAAACCCTGCTTCATAATAGAATATTTTCAGGTCAATTTCTTGTAGGTTAACTTCTTTTGCGTAGCTGGCAATTGATGACCAGGGTTGCATTTCTTGTTTGAAACGTGCGTTTTTATCAGGCATGTATTCCCGGTTCTAACATGAAATCTATCGGGTAATAACTAACACTTATATTCGTTAAGCCTTACCCGGAGTTTATATTTTCTTAGCTTTAGGAATAATGATCCATAAAATCAAGTATGGAATCAATCCTGGAAAACCTCCCGGAATAAGAAGGATTAAAAATAACAGACGAAACCAGAACGCATTTAGGCCAAAAAATTCACCCAATCCGCCACAAATGCCCGCAATAATGCGGTTACGCCGTGATCTGCGCAAAAAATGGTTTGAGTTACTCATTTCTCTTCCTTTGATATTGATTTCTGATGTTTTTATGTTTAGATAATAACATTAAGTTATCACTTTTGGTAACTAGTCAGCGTGCAAGGGATTCCTGGGGGGCTGAGTGGTAACCGTTATTGAAAACACTATTGCTAATCTGGATAGAGTTCATGTCCATTGAAATAGAGAATATGTCATGAACCTGTTATTTTCAGAAAAAGGATATTGTGAGCCATTTCAAAAATTATTTTACAAGCTAAATGAGATAACTGTGAGCACCCTCGGCGCTAAGAACTTCAAAAATATGGGGCTTGATATCGGTTTCGACAAGATATGAGTCGTGTACAATTTGCTCAAAGGTTTGAGTGTCATCATTGTTGATCACAGCCAGGGCACAGCCACCAAAGCCTGCCCCCATCATTCTTGCACCGATACAATTGGTTTGAGATTGAGCCAGTTCAACGATGAAGTCAAGTTCTTTGCTTGAGACCTCGAAGTCGTCCTTAAGGCTGGCGTGGCTTTGATTAATTATATTACCCATTGTGAGAAGGTCGCTTTTGCGCATAGCCTTAACAAAATCCTTCACACGTTCATTTTCACTAATCACATGCTTTGCACGCTTAAAGAGGAGAGCGTTTAGTATTGTCTTGTCTCGGTGGAGTAAGGATGTGGTTGCATCCCGAAGTTGTTTAAGACCTAAACGTTCAGCTGCTTCTCTGACATCATTGTGACGTTCATTATAAGCAGATGAGGTTAGCTCACGGCGGGTGTTGGTATCTAAAATTATCAGTCTGACCTCTTTAGGGATTTGAATATACTCCAATTCAAAATTGCGACAATCCAAAAGGAGGGCATGGTTTTCTTTTCCAGCAGCAGAAATTAAGTGGTCCATAATGCCAACATTTACGCCAACCCACTGTGATTCAGCTTTGCGACTGATTTTTGCAAGCTCAATGGCTGATATTTGAAGGTTTGATGTTGAGCAGAAGGTCTTTCCAATAGCGACTTCAAAAGCAGCTGATGAAGATAACCCGGCACCGATTGGAATGTTGCCAGCAACAACACCTTGCCATCCGGATAAATCATACCCAGAATCAATCAAAGCCCAGGCCATACCCATTACATAATCTTTCCAGCCACCCTGAGCCTGCTTAAGACCATCCAAAGGAACGGATAATGTGTCATCGAAATCCAATGAGTACAATTGAATGAGATTGTCGTTCCTTGGTGTGAACGCGATTATCATGTAACGGTTAATGGCAACTGGCAGAACAAATCCCTCTGAATAATCAGTGTGTTCCCCGATAAGGTTTATCCTTCCAGGGGCCATGGTGTAGTGAGTGGGTTTTTCTTTGAAATGGTGTTGATAAGTTGATATCACCTTATCCATAAGATTGTTACACATTTTTTATCCCTGATACATTTTCATAAGGTCGAATGCCCAACATTATTTGCGCATTGGTGTTTGCTTGATGGTATTTACCATTGCCCAAAAATTTTCCAATGGCGTATCTAATTGAACATGGTGGGTTGGGCTGAGGATTAAACCACCATTTTTTCCTAGAGTTTCAATTCGATCAATGACTTCTTTTTTAACGTCATTTGGGGTTCCAAATGGAAGTGTATATTGTTCATCAATTGATCCCCAAAAGCTGAGATGATTACCAAAGTCTTTTTTAATTTGTTTTGGATCCATACATGCAGGTTGAATGGGATTTAAAACATCCAAACCAATTTCGATCAAGTCTGGAATAATTTTTACAATATTGCCATCTGAATGGTAAGCTATTTTTACATCGGGATTAATGGATTTTAATGCGCTAATAAAATCCGCCATCCGGGGCTTAAAGAATTTCTGCCACATTTTTGGAGAAATCATCATGCCATCTTGGGCGCCAACGTCATCTCCCAACCAGATCATATCCACACCCAATTCGGTAAGTTTTTTAGCAGCTTTTAGGTGATAGTGGTAGGGGATGTCTAGTATTTGGTTAGCCAAATCAGGGTTAATTGAAAAGTCTGTAAGAAGTCTCTCAAGTCCTCTTAGAGCCCAGGCAGTTTCAAAAATGGTTGTGACGGTAACCCCAACAATCCAATATTCATCTTTATACGAGTTAACGAGCTTTTCAGCTTCGACATATAACTCGGGTCTATTTGGGTCGGGTGGTTGATATGTAAAAATTGCATCATCATCACCAAGAGGGTTACGGTTGACCTCCGTATAATGTCCAAAACCTAAAGGTGTTTCGTATTCAACAACACGCCATCCAACACCCCATTCATCAAAATAATCATGATTGTCGTTATAATAAGAATTCGCCCATCCTACTGAGGTTAGCAGCATATCCTGCTCTAAGGCTCTTTCAAGTTTAAAATTATTCGATGAATCGCTTTCTAGTCCCATAGATATGCACAAGTGCTTCTTAAATTCCGGAGTAAAGCTGATGTGCATAGGACAGCGATCAGGATTTTGATGATTAAGAGCTATCTCTACACGTTCACGATGTTTCATGGTCTGAATCTTTCTTTGTCTGTTTCTATTCAGGCAACCCTGTAGGTGAGGAGGAGAGGGATTGTGTGGTGGATCCACCACACAATCCTCCCTGATTATCTTTAAGGCTGAGAATTTACCTTTTTCTTTGAGTTAGATCATATTTCTTCTGGCTTAAGACCTCATTGATTAAGTTGCTAATAGCTGATTGGTATACAGGTGTTCCTGATGATGAGAGAGGGATCCAGCTCAATTGTCTTTATGCTAATGTCAGGATTATTGATTGTTTCGAGCAGCAGTTGAACACCAATTTGGCCAAACTTATCAAAAGGTTGATGAATGGTGGTTAATGCTGGGTCATAATAAGCGGTGAGAGGTAAGTTGTCATAACCGATTACCGACACATCATCGGGAATACGATAACCAACTTCTCTCAATGTACTTATGGCACCAAGTGCCATTCGGTCATTCTGGGCAAAGACTGCTGAAAACTCAACCTGGTAATCCAAAAACTTCTTTATCGCGTTTTGGCCAGATTCCGCTGACCAATCTCCATGAATGATCAGTCGTTGATCTGTCTCTAAGTCGGCCTCTCGTAAAGCATTCATATAACCGGTTAGCCTTTTTTGTGTACATTCTTCGTTTTCACGCCCCAGTATTATGACAATTGATTTATGCCCAAGGGATAACAAATACTGGGTTGCCAGATAACCACCAGCTTCATCATCGAGACAAACTGCGGAAACTTGATCCTCTGCTGGGGTGTTTTTAATATAAACAATTGGATATCCAGTTTCGTATAGCGGTTTTAGATGCAGATGACGGTTATCATCCCGCGGATTGATAACTAATAACCCGTCCACGCGCCTATTTAGCATTTCCTTCAAGAGTGGGGGAACGTCATAATCAGTTTCTGCATTGGCGGTGATGATGAAATAGCCATTTTTGCGGGCTTCAGCCTGAGCAGCCTGCACGATGGCAGAAA
>SL_3KL_010_SEDDRAFT_10006449_pt1 | contig 10499 bp, 9 predicted proteins | sample SodLakKL_010_SED_2_FD_10381 | JGI IMG/M metagenome (IMG submission 10381)
GAGCCGGTCTCGGGGTCGAGGATGCGCTCGAGCGAGTACACGACGTCCTCGGCGCCGAAGGCGCGACCGTTGTGGAACACCACGTCGTCTCGCAGCGTGAAGGTGTAGACCAGGCCGTCGTCGGAGATCGTGTACGACTCCGCCAGGGCGCCTTCGAGCTGGAGGTCGGCGTTGATCTCGAGCAGGCCGTCGTAGATCTGGCTGATCACGGCGAAGCTGGAGAAGGCCGTGACCTTGTGTGGATCGAGGCCGGCGGGCGAGCTGTCGACCGCGAGCTCGAGCGTGCCGGTCTGGGCGAACGCCAGGCCGACGCACGCGACGACGAGCAATGCGAAGCGCTTCATGACTGCCTCCTTCGGGGGCTGTACGCGCCGACCGGCGTGCGTGCGATAGGCGCACCCGGTCGGTGAGTGACGGTCCAAGCAACGTACCACTCCTAGACCACCTGGGTCAATCGTGCTACCTTGCCGGTATGCGCATCCCAGACGCGGCTCGCGCCGCGCTCGAACAGGCCGTGGCGCGCGCCGAGGTACCCGGCGGCGTCGCCGCGATCGTGGCCGCCGACGGCGCGAGCGACGTCGAGGCCGCTGGCGTGACCCGCCTTGGCGGCGACGCCGTCCGCATCACCACACGCTTCGACCTCGCCTCGCTCACCAAGGTGGTCGCTACGCTGCCGTGCGTGCTGAGGCTCGCCGGCGACGGTGAACTCTCGCTGGACGATCGCATCGGCCACTTCTTCGTGAACGCGGGGTGGTTCCAGACCCCGAGCCTGGCCGATGTCCCGCTGCACGCGCTGCTCACGCACACCGCCGGCCTGCGCAACTGGATCCCACTCTTCGCACGCGTCTCCGAGCGCCGGACCGCCCTCGCGGCGGTCCTCCAGGCACCCGTCGCCGACGCGGGACAGGTGCACTACACCGACGTCGGCTTCATGCTCCTGGGCGCCGTCGTCGAGCGCGTGACCGGGCAGCGTCTCGACGCCGCCGCGAACGCGCTCGTGTTCGAGCCGCTCGGCATGCGTCGGACCGGATTCGGCCCCATCGGCAGCGACGACGTCGCCGCTACCGAACTCTGCGGCTGGCGCGGCCGTCTGCTCGTCGGTGAGGTCCACGACGAGAACGCCACCGTGTGGGACGGCGTCGCAGGGCACGCCGGGCTGTTCGGCGACGCCGCCGACCTGGCACGCTACGCGGCCGCCTGGCTGCGCCGCGACCCCATCCTCGGCGCAGCCGAGACGCTCGGCGAGGCGACGCGAGCGCATGCCCAGGGCGACGACGGCAGCGTCCGAGGACTCGGCTGGCTGCTGGCTCACCCGGGCGTGTTCGCCGGCGCGGCCGCGCGTGGGTACGGACACACGGGCTTCACCGGCACCTCGCTGTGGCTCGATCCTGACGATGGACGGGCCTCCATCTTGCTGACCAACCGGGTGCACCCGCGCCGCGACCACCCCAGCCGTATCCAAGCACTGCGTCCGGCCTTCCACGGGGCGGCCCACGGTTGGGCAGCACCCGTCACGCCCGCCACGGACGCGGGGGCGCGATGACGCTGCGCGGCCCGACCTGGCCCGCCGAGCCACCAGCGAGCCCACCCGCGCTGACGGTGCTGGCGCTGATGAGCGGCACGTCGCTCGACGGCATGGACCTCGTGGTGGCGCGCCTGGCAGCCGACGGACCGATGGTGCGCGCAGATGTGCTCGAGCGCGTCTCGACGCCCTACCAGGCCGACCTGCGCCGGCGCCTGGTCGCGGCGCTCGAGGAGGGCGCGGCGGACGTGCGCGAGCTCACGCAACTCCACGCCGAGATCGGCCTGGCCTACGCCGACGCCTGCGGTCCCGTGGCGGATCGCCATGCGCTCGACCTGATCGCCCTCTCGGGCCAGAACGTCTACCACGTGCCTCGTGTCGATCCCGAGCGCGGTTGGCGGACCCGTTCGACGCTCCAACTGGGTGAGGCGGCGCACGTGCTGGAGCGATGTCGCGTCCCGGTCGCCTGCGACTTCCGCCAGTCGGACGTCGCGGCCGGCGGGCAGGGGGCGCCGCTGGTCTCGTTCGGCGACCTCGCCTTGCACTGGCGCCGCGGCGTCGCGCGCGCGATCCACAACATCGGCGGCATCGCGAACCTCACCTGGCTCCCGCCTCGGCTCGAGCCCGACGCCGTGGTCGCGTTCGACACCGGTCCCGGGAACTGCCTCATCGACGAGGCCGTCGAGCGCTCGTTCGGCGCCGAGTACGACGAGGGCGGCCGGATCGCCGCGGGCGGTCGGGTCGACGCCGACGTGCTCGTGGCGCTGATGCGACACCCCTACCTGGCGCTGCGGTTCCCGAAGACCACCGGGCGCGAGGTGTTCGCGCTGGCGCGTCTGGAGCGCGACCTCGGGCTGTCGTTCGACGCGCTCGCGCCGGCCGACCTGGTCGCCACGCTGACGGCGTTCACCGCGGCGAGCATCGCCCACGCGTACGAGCAACTCCGGCGCGACCGCCTGCTCGACGAGGTCCTCGTGGCTGGTGGCGGTGCCGCCAACACCACCCTCCTGGCCATGCTGCGTGAGCGCCTCGCCGTACGCCTCCACACCTTCGAGGAGCTCGGCATGGTGTCGAAGGACCGCGAAGCACTGGCCTTCGCGATCATGGCCTACATGGGCTTCACGGGGCGTGCCGGGACGCTGCCAGGCGCTACCGGCGCGACCCGCGCGGTGGTGGCCGGCAAGTACCTGTGGCCTCAGCCGCTCGATCCGTGGACGACGGGCGACGCTTCCGCATGATGGTCTCGTCGAGCTCGGGGCGCACGTAACCGTGGACCTGACCGATCGCCACGAAGCCGCGCCGCTCGTAGAAGGTGCGGGCGCCCTCGTTGTCGGCGTTGACGAGCAGGAACAGGTCGTCGGCGCGCTCGAACGCCCACGCCTCGCAGGCAGCGAGGAGCGTCGTGCCGACGCCGCGACCGGCCGCAGTCATCGCTACGGCGAGCAGCCGCAGGTACGGGCTGCGTGCGAAGGCGCCGTTCGGAACGAGCCAGGCGACGCCGACGACGCGTCCATCCACGATCGCCGCCTTGAACCGATCGCCGGTTTCGAGACCGGCTCGCCAGGACCGCTCCAGCACCTCGGCCGTGGCGCCGTAGCGCTCGAAGAGCGGCTGACCGGCGACGAGCGCCGCGGCCTCGCGATGCGCTCGCGCTGGCAGATCGACGATGGCCGGAGCCCTCACGTCCACGGCGGCCCCGGTCGATCGCTCACACCTCGGTCGTGGGCGGTTCGCCTGACACCTGTCATGCCCGTGTGCATACCATCCGGCCGACGCGCGCAGCGTGCGCCGGCGAAGGGACGGCTCGCATGACCGAAGGCATCGATCCGCAATACGCCGATTTCGAGGCGTGGCCGATGGAGCAGCGCGTCCGAGCGCTGGTCGAGGCGAACGAACGCGCGGTCACCGCCGCCATCGCGGCCGTGCCCGCCCTGACCCGTGCCGCGGAGGGCATCGCCGTGCGCCTCGCGGGTGGTGGCCGCTTGGTCTACGCCGGAGCCGGTACGTCGGGGCGCTTGTCGCTCCAGGACGCGGCCGAACTCCCCCCGACGTTCGACTTCAGCCGCACCGTGGTGCTGCTCGCGGGGGGCGCCGCTGCGGGCACCACCGCCAAGGAGGGCGCCGAGGACGAGACCGGGGACGCCGCAGCGGCGGTCGACGCCGCGTCCGTCGGTCCCGACGACGCGCTGGTCGGCATCGCGGCGAGCGGTCGCACGCCCTACACCGTAGCCGCCGTGCGCCGCGCGCGCGAGCGCGGGGCGTTCACGGTCGGCATCGCCAACAACGCGGGTACGCCCCTGCTGGAGGCGGCCGAGGTGGCGGTGCTCCTCGACACCGGCCCTGAGGTGGTGGCGGGCTCCACCCGCATGGTGGCCGGCACGGCCCAGAAGATCGCACTGAACGCGCTCTCGAGCGCGCCGATGGCGGAGCTCGGCGCGCTGCACGGCAACCTGATGGTCGCCATGCGGCCCACCAACGCGAAGCTGCGGCACCGAGCCGTCGACATCGTGGTCGTCGCGAGCGGTGCCACGCCCGCCGACGCCGAGCGTGCACTGCACGCCTGCGGCGGCGACATCCGCTGCGCCATCGTCCACCTGGGGAGCGGTCTGGCTCCGGCCGCGGCGAGCGCCCTGCTGGCGCGCCACGGAGGCCGCGCGAGCCTCGCTCTGGCGGCGCACGCTCGGCGTTGACCGGGGCCGACATCCGCGACACGGGTCGTGTGCTGAGACGCCTCTCAGAGCCGTGCCTCGTGGCATCGTCGGCGCAATGAAGCGTTGGACGAGACGCCGCTGGAAGCGACTCGCACTGGTGATCCTGGGCGTCGCAGCGGTTGCTGCTGCGACGCTGACGGTCAACGCGCCGGTCGTGGCAGCGTGGTGGTACGCGCAGCGCTTCGACCTCGACGCCGATCGGCTACCCGCAACCGATCCGTTCGTCGAAGGCGATCGTGTCTTGGTCGTGTCGCCGCATCCCGACGACGAGGCGCTGTGTTGCGGCGGGGCGATCCAGCTCGCCCACGAGGCCGGTGCCGAGGTCTGGATCGTGCACGTGACGTCCGGCGACGGCTTCGAACTCGATGCGTTGGTGGTAGAAGCGACGCTCCGGCCGCGAGGCGCCGCGCTCATCGCGCTCGGTCACACGCGGATGCGCGAGGCGCTGGCCGCCGCCGCCATCCTCGGGGTCGCGGAAGAACGCGTCCTGTTCCTCGGCTTCCCGGATCGAGGCCTGCGCGACGTGTACCGCTTGCACATGGACACGGACACGCCCTATCGCTCACCGTTCACGCTCAGGAGCCAGGTCGTGTACGAGTCGGCGCTCGAGCCAGGCACACCCTTCACCGGTGCGCACTTGCTCCGGTCGATGCGCGACGTCTTCGACCGAGTGCATCCGACGGTGGTCCTCGCGCCCACGCCGCTCGACGGGCATCCGGACCATCGCACGGTGGGCGAGCTCGTCTTGCGGGTGCTCGGCGAGCGGGGGGAGCTCGGCGCTGGCCGATGGTGGATCGTCCACGGTGACGCGCAGTGGCCGCTGCCGAAGGGCGTGCACATGCGCAGCCCGCTGTTCCCACCCCTGCGCGCTCGGCACCTGCCGTGGACGCGCCTCGATCTCGAGCATCGTCACGTCGAGGTGAAGCTCGCGTCGATCCGAGCGCACGATTCGCAGGTCAGGTTGTTGCGTCGCTACCTCGAGTCGTTCGCCAAGCGCAACGAGTTGTTCAGTCCCTTGCCGCTGGCGCCGCCGCGCTGACGGACGGTGCGGGCTCGAGCAGCGCCGTCATGACGACGTGCTCGACCGGACCCTCGAGCCACCGCCGCCACCGCGTCGATTCGGCACGGGACCACGTCACGAAACCGAGCGACGAGTACAGCGAGACTGCGGCGACGTTGCGACTGGTGGTGCTCACCTGGATGCCGGGCACGCCGCGATCTCGCGCAGCCGCCAGGTACGCCTCGAGCAGGCGCCGCCCGACACCCAAGCCGCGTGCCCCGGCCCGGACGTTCATGTGGAGATGGGCAGGGAAGGTACCCAGCGGCGCGTGAGGGTGTCGGTCACCGAGTGCGGCGAGACCGAACCGTGCGCAGCCCCAGGCGCCTGGGTAGGCACCCCTGAGCAAGCGACCGATCACGATCGGGACGAGCCTGCGGACGGCAGCGCGGTAGTCGCGAGGGTCGTCGATGCCGAGGCAGTACCCGACGACGTCGTCGGCATGGTGGGCGACGAGCACGTGCCCGGCTGCCAGGTACGGCCCGACCCAGAGGTCCGAGAGCAAACGCTCCGACGGGAAGAACGGGTCGGCCGGCGCACCGAAGAACGCGGTGTCGTAGGCGATGCGCGAGATGGCCGCCACGTCACGTGCACGCGCAGCCGCGATCGTCGGCGCCGACCGTGTGCGCTCGTCGTGCATCAGTCACGGCCAGCCTGCCGCGCCTGGGCCGCTCGGCCGTCTTTCACCGCGAACATGGCGTCGTCGGCGACCTTCAGCAGGCGGTCGGGCGCATCGGCGTCGTCGGGGAAGAGCGCCACGCCGATGCTGGCGCGGAGCTCGACCACGTTGCCCAAGGCGTCGTACGGCTCGCGCAGCGAGCGGTCGAGCTTGTCGGCGACGCGCAGCGCGTGCGCGCGCGTGACGGGGTGCTCGATGAGGACGACGAACTCGTCGCCGCCCATGCGGGCGACGGTGTCCTCGGTGCGCAAAGCGGCGCGCAGCCGCTGCGCCACCTGGCGCAACACGGCGTCGCCGGCCGCGTGGCCGAAGCGATCGTTGACGGGCTTGAAGCCGTCGAGGTCGAGCATGAGGAGCGCGAGCCGACGTGCGTGGCGACGTGCGCCGGCGATGGCCTGCTCGAGTCGCTGTTGGTGCAGCAACCGGTTGGGCAGGCCCGTGAGATCGTCGTGGGTGGCGACGTGGACGAGCCTGCGCTCGAGCTCCAGGCGTTGCATGGCGACCGCGACCTGCACAGCGAGCGCTTCGGCGATGCCGAGCGCCCAGTCGCCGAAGGCATCGCTCGCGCGGAAGCTGTCGAGGTTGAGGTACGCCGCGGGCACGCCGGCCACGACGACCGGGACCGCGAGCGTGCTGCGGATCTCGTCGAGCCGGCCGTAAGTCGACAGGACCTCGCTGACCTGATGGTCGCCGATAGCGTGCGCGCCGGTGTAGTCGACGATGCGCGGCCGTTCGCCGCCGCCGATCGTCATCTGCCGCGCCGGGATGCGGGCGCCCTGCAAGCCTGCGAGGTCGAAGCCGATCGCGGCGGCGAAGCGGAAGTGGTCGTCGGGTTCGTGCACCACGATGCTGCCGGCGTCGGCGCCAGGGACCAGCTCGACCGCCCGCTCGATCACGTGCTGATAGAAGCGTTCGTCGAGATCGCGCTTGAGCAGGTCGTTGGTCAACGCCACCAAGGCGCTGCGCAGCGTGATCTCGCGCTCGAGCTGGCCCTGCCGTTCGGTGGCCGCCGTGACGTCGGTGGTGACGCCGTAGAAGGCCACGCCGCCGTCGTCTCGTGCCTCGGGACGCGCCACCACGCGCACCCAGCGTTCGCCACGGTCGTACGCGAGACGGAAGGTGTGGTCGACGTTCTCGAGGGTGTCGATCGCCGCTTCGATAGCGCCCAGAAGAGCAGCGCGATCGTCGGGGTGCACGTTCGTCAAGGCGCCGCTTTCGCCGCTCCCCAGGGCGCCCGTGTCGATGCCGTAGTTCGCCGCGGCATTGGCCGTGACGTACGGGAAGCGCATCGTCCCGTCGGGTTCGACGTCGAGTTGGAACAGCACGCCAGGCACCCGCGCGAGGAGGCGCCGTTCGGGCCCCTCCTCGTCGTTGGCTGTGCGCCGTCGTGGTCGCTCGAACCCCGGCATGTGAACACGATAGCAATGTCCGCTTACCGAACTCGCATTTGGGGTGCGTCCGCGTGGGTCACGGTGTAGCGCCAACATCCGCGTCCCTGACGGTGTGAACACGATCGGCGTCGGTGCCGAGCAGCGCGCGACCCCGATTGCTGGCAGACCTCGACGCGCCGGACGTCGCGCCGCGGCAGGCCATCGAGGCCGAGACAGCGTGCTGCTCGAAAAACGTAGTGCGAGTCATATAACATGTGTCAAGCGAGGTCGCGGTCAGGGTCGAAGCAACGATGATCCTATCGGCGCGTCGCAGTACGACCACGCGGTTCGTCGCGTCAAGACCGACGGCGAGCGCGGCGCGCATCACGTGCACCCGTGCTCACCAGGCCTCGTGCCAGGCGCTCGAGCGCGCATCGAGCCAGCCGAGGTAGTGGGGCAGGGCCTCATCGAGTCCGAAGCGTGGCCGGTAGACGCTCAGCAGCCGCTCGATACCCAGAGGTGAGCGGTCGCGCTCTCCGAGCGGCAGCGTGGCCTTGGCAGGGTCGGGATCGAGGTCGAAGCGTTCCTCGCCCAAGCGCGAGGCGAGGACGCGGCACCAGTCGGCGAGCGTCCAGGGTCGCCCCGCACTGACGTGGTACAGCTCGAACACCAACTCGGGTGCGTCCATGAGCGCCACCAGCGCCCCGGCGACGTCCACCGCGTACACCCAGTCGCGAGGCCCTTCGCGCGTCAGCACCACGCGCTCGCCGCGGAGCATGGCGCGCGTCGCGAGCATGGGACCACTGAAGGTGTCGCGTAGCCCCGTATCGCGCTCCCAGGGGCCGAACACCGCACCGATGCGCGCCGCCACCACGTCGATCCCCCACAGCGAGCCTAGCCGCAAGGCGCTGCGCTCGGCTGCGTACTTGGCGATGCCGTACACGGCGTTCGGGATCGGTGCGTCGAGGGCCTCGTCGAGCGGCCGGTCGGGGAAGGCAGCGTCGCCGTACACGGAGGCCGACGACGGGTAGAGCAGGCGCCGTGCCGCGTACGTCCGCGCGGCCGACAGCACTCGGAGGGTCCCGAGGTAGTTCACCTGCGCGATCAGGTCGGCGTCGCGGGCCTCGCGTTCGGGTCCGGGTGTGATCGCTGCGGCGTGGATGACGCCGTCGACGCCGCCCTCGGCGGCGGCGAGCGCGAACGCGGCGTCGAGCGCGGCTGCGTCGCGCACGTCGGCAGCGGCGAAGAGCAGGTGTCCGGGCAGCTCGCGGAAACGCTCAGCGGCGTCCGGAGGCCACGACCCGGCGCGGTCGATCGCGACGACCGTACGGCCGCCTGCCAGCAGGTGCTCCACGACGTTGCAGCCCACGAAGCCGCAGGCACCCGTCACGATCAGGCTCACTCGGTCGACTCGCGGTAGTCGTGCGCCGCGATCACCGCCAGGATGCCGGGCACGACTTCGACCTCGAGCGGCGTGGAGCCGACCACGTCGCCATCGGCGTGCACGAGCAGTGGCGGGTCTGCCTCGATGCGTACACGCTTCGCCGAGCGGAGCTCGCCCAGCCCGCGAGCGCCGCTCACCAAACGCAGCACCTGGGCGGCCGACTGCCAGAAGCCGGGATTTCGCAACACGGCCACGTCGAGCTGGCCGTCGTGCGGGTCGACGTCGGGCCCGACGTCGACGCCGACGAGCTCGAGGCTGGCGGCGTTGAACAGCGTGACCGTGTGCGCCGCCAGCACCTCCTCGTCACCGTCGACCGTCAGGGTGACGCGGTGGTTGCGCCTGCCCCACATGTTGCGCGCGGCCGCGGCGAAGTACGCCAGGTAGCCGAGGCGGGCTTTGCTCTGAGCGTCGGCGTCGCGGTTGATCTCGGCGTCGAGGCCGGCGCCGAAGAAGATCAACGCCAGCGCTCCATCGTCGAGGCGGCGCATGACGTCGAGCTGCATCAGCACGCCCTTGTCCAGTGCGTCTATGGCCTTGGCGGGGTCGATCGGCAGACGCAGCACCCGAGCCAGACCGTTGCCCGTGCCGATGGGGACCACACCGAGCGGCAGCCCGTGGCCGCCACGGACGATGCCGGTCGCCGCGGCGGTGACGGTACCGTCGCCGCCGGCGACGAGCACGACGTCGAAACCGTCGTCAGCAGCCTGCTCGGCCCAGGTGGTGACGTCGTCCGCGCCGCCCGTGCGCCGCAGCGTCGGCTCGGCGCCGACGCTGCGGAGCGCCTCGTCGATGGTCGTCTCGACGGCGCCGGGTTTGCCTCGGCCCGACGAGGGGTTGACGATCACGAGGACGCGCTTGCCATCGAGCATGCCCCATCGTATCCGCGCATGCGCTGTGAGGGTCGCCTGGCGCGGCGCTGGTGTGCCCGGTGCGGCGGCGCGTCTCGGGGTCTCGCCCCCTGCGCGGGTGTACCGTCGTCGCCATGGCCATCGCGGCGCGGACCAAGATCGCCCTCACTGGCGCTCCGCTCGCGCTGCTGATCACCACGGCGCACGTCGCGAACGACGCCTTCAGCAACGTGCTGCCGGCGTTCCTGCCGACGCTACAGCTGCGCTTCGGTCTGGGTGAGGCCGCCCTGGCCGGACTCGTGGCCCTGATAGCGCTGTCTGCCAACGTGCTGCAGGCCTTCGCGGGCGCCCTCACGGACCGGTGGGGGCGCAGGCGCGCGGCGGCGCTCGGCCTGCTGTTGTCGTCCGTGCTGATGAGCTTCATCGCCGTGGCGCCGACGGTCGGTGTGCTGGTGCTGCTGCTGGCCTTCGGTGGCATCGGTTCGGCGGTGTTCCACCCGGGCGCGGTGGCGATGATGCGCGGCGTCGGGGGGCGCATCACCTTCAACGTCGGCCTGTTCGCCGCGGGCGGGGCCGTCGGGACCGCGATCATGCCGGTCGTCGCGCTGGCGATCCTGCGCGGCTACGGAGCCGAGTACGTGCCACTGCTGGCGCTGGTGGGCGTGGCGCTCGCCGCGGCCCTGTTCCTGCTGTCACCCGTCCAGGCGCGCCCTCGTGGCGCGGAGCGTCCGAAGGTGTTCGACGCAGCGCTCTTCCGCGGACCGGTGGGGGTGTTGGCGTTCGCCGGGATCCTGCGCGCCACGGCCTTCGTGAGCTTCTCGAGCGCGATGCCGCTGTACCTGGCCAACGTGCGCGGGTTCGCCGCGGA
>SL_3KL_010_SEDDRAFT_10006450_pt1 | contig 10498 bp, 9 predicted proteins | sample SodLakKL_010_SED_2_FD_10381 | JGI IMG/M metagenome (IMG submission 10381)
CAGCGGCCGGCTCGGCTGCACCGCGCGCCAGGCCACATCCGCCGCGCTGCGCAGGGACAGCCACACGAACACCGGCACGAACACGAGCACCCCGCGCAGCCGCCAGCGCCAGCGCTCGGTGGTCGGAAACGGGTTGAACAGTGCGGCGATCAGCACCGCGGGCAGGCCCCACAACCATCCCCCCTCACCACCGGTGATGATCCACCAGATCCCCGCGTAACCCAGGATGCGCAGCGGCAGCCCGACTCCGGTCCGCTGCATGCCGAGCCAGCGCACCGCAGCGCCTGTCCAGGGCTGTACCTTCTGGCGCCAGGATGCCTTCATCCGATTCCCCGCTGACAGACCCGCGTCGATCGCGCGATGTGGCGCGCGGCCACCCGACAAGACGAAACGGCGAGCCACGAAAAGCACGGACAGACTCGGCAAGGAGGTTATTTCCGTTTCATTTTCCGCGATTTCGGCATCCTTCCGTGGCTGCACTTTCACGTCAACCGCCGCTTGGCTGCCACTGTACTCGAAGCGCGGTTTCCGGCGCATCGCCGCTACCGAAGGACCGCTGCACAACAACCGGGCGGATGCGTATGATCATGAACCAAGCCCGGAACCCGCCAGAGGGACACGTGAGCGATTCCAACGACAAAACCCGCTGGCACGCACTGGACGCCAACAAGGTACTCCAACGCCTGAAAAGCGACACCAGCGGGCTGGACCGTGACGCGGCGCGGGAACGCCTCGAACGGCAGGGTCCCAACCGCCTGCCGGACCCGGAACGTACGGGGCCATGGAAGCGCTTCCTGCTGCAGTTCCACAACGTGCTGATCTACATCCTGATTGTCGCCGGCATCGGTACCGCGGTGCTCGGGCACTGGATCGACACCTGGGTGATCTTCGGTGTGGTCCTGATCAACGCGGTGATCGGCTACATCCAGGAGGGCAAGGCCGAGAAGGCGCTGGACGCGATCCGCCAGATGCTCTCGCCGAAGGCGCTGGTGGTCCGCGACGGCCAGCGGCGAACGATCCCGGCCGAGGACCTGGTGCCCGGCGACGTGGTGATCCTGCAGGCCGGCGACAAGGTGCCGGCCGACCTGCGCCTGTTCAAGGCCCACAACCTGCGCATCGACGAGGCCGTGCTCACTGGCGAATCGGTCGCGGTCGACAAGCACACCGAACCCGACGCGGAAGACGCGAGCCTGGGGGATCGTGCGTCGATGGCCTTCTCCGGCACCCTGGTCGCTTACGGCCAGGGGCGCGGGGTGGTGGTCGGCACCGGCGCGGAAACGGAGATCGGCCGGATTTCAACGATGCTCGGCGAGGTCGAGTCCCTGACGACGCCGCTACTGGCACAGATCGGCCAGTTCGGCCGCTGGCTGTCGGTGGCGATCGTGGTGCTGGCCGGCTTCACCTTCGCGTTCGGGTACTGGGTGCGCGACTACGCACTGGTCGAGACCTTCCTCGCCGCGGTCAGTCTCGCGGTCGCGGCGATCCCCGAGGGCCTGCCGGCGATCATGACCATCACGCTGGCGATCGGCGTGCAGCGCATGGCCGGTCGCAATGCGATCATCCGCCGGCTGCCCGCGGTCGAAACGCTGGGCTCGGTCACCACCATCTGCTCCGACAAGACCGGCACCCTGACCCGCAACGAGATGACGGTCAAGAGCCTCGTCACCGCCGAACGCGAGTTCGAAGTGAGCGGAGTCGGCTACGCACCGGAGGGCCGTTTCTCGACCGATGGCGAAGACATCGAGATCGACGACCACCCGGTACTGGCCGAGGCGTTGCGCGGGATCCTGCTGTGCAACGATGCCGAGGTCTATCGCTCCGACGAGCGCTGGGTGATGGAGGGCGATCCGACCGAGGGCGCGCTGGTCACCGCAGCGGTGAAGGCGGGTCTGGACCACAAGGCGCTGAACCGGCGCCTGTCGCGAATCGACGTGATCCCCTTCGAGTCCAGCTACAAGTTCATGGCCACCCTGCACCAAGAGGACGACGCCGACGGCGGCGTGATCTACCTCAAGGGGGCGCCGGAGCGGGTGCTGGCGGTCTGCGACAGGGAACGCACCCCGGACGGCGATCGGCCGCTGGAGCGCGACCGCTGGGAGGACTGGATGGAGCGGATCGCGGCCCGCGGCCAGCGCCTGCTGGCGGTGGCCGCGAAGGAGGCCGGCGCGGACAAGTCCGAGCTGGAGTTCCCCGACATCGAGGACGGCGGGCTCACCCTGCTGGCCGTGTGCGGAATCATCGACCCGCCTCGCGACGAAGCGATCAAGGCGGTCGCCGAGTGTCAGCGGGCAGGAATCCGCGTGAAGATGATCACCGGCGACCACGGCGTTACCGCGCGGGCGATCGCCGACGACCTCGGCATCAACACCGCAAGCGGCGTCGTGACCGGGCAGGAGCTCGAGGAGATCACGGACGCGGAGCTGCGACGCCGGGTGCACGACGCCGACGTGTTCGCGCGCACGACGCCCGAACACAAGCTGCGGCTGGTGAAGGCGATCCAGGCCGACCGGCACGTGGTCGCGATGACCGGCGACGGCGTGAACGACGCCCCGGCACTGAAACGCGCCGACGTCGGCGTGGCGATGGGCATCAAGGGCACGGAGGCCTCGCGGGAGGCCTCGGAGATGGTGCTCGCGGACGACAACTTCGCCTCCATCGCGGCCGCGGTGGAGGAAGGCCGGACGGTCTACGACAACCTGAAAAAGGCGATCCTCTTCCTGCTGCCGACGAACGGGGGCCAGGCCTTCACCATCGTCGCCGCGATCCTGCTCGGGCTGACGCTGCCGCTGACCCCGGTGCAGGTGCTGTGGGTGAACATGGTCACGGCGGTGACGCTGGCGCTGGCGCTGGCGTTCGAGCCCACCGAGCCGGGCGTGATGCGCCGTCCGCCGCGACCGCCCGGCACGCCGATCCTGTCAGGCTTCCTGCTGTGGCGCATCGGTTTCGTGTCGCTGCTGCTGGTGGTCGGTACCTTCGGGCATTTCACCTGGATGCTGGCGCAAACGGACAACCTCGAGCTCGCGCGCACGGTGGCGATCAACACGCTGGTGGTGGGCCAGGTCTTCTACCTGTTCAACAGCCGCTACATCGTGCAGTCGGCGCTGAACCGGGAGGGCTTCTTCGGCAGTCGCGCGGTGCTGATCGCCATCGGCATCCTGGTGGTGCTCCAGGGGTTGTTCACCTACGCGCCGCCGGTGCAGTTCCTGTTCGGCACCACCGCGATCGGCCTGGAGGAATGGGGCCGCATCCTGGTGTTCGGCGTCGCGCTGCTGCTGCTGGTGGAACTGGAGAAAACCGTGCTGCGCCGCAAGGGACTGGCACGCCACGGGTGAAAACATGCCGGCCTCCGCCCGCTGCGAGCGTGAAAATGTAGCCACGGATGGACACGGAAAAAGGTCAATTGATTGATCGATATACGGATTTCGGTTTTCGTCCGCGTCTTTCCGTGTCCATCCGTGGCTCGCTTTCGTTTGTCGGGGTCGCCCGTCAGAGGTCGCGGAAGAACTGCAGCACCAGCAGCAGCGCGAGCACCCAGAGCAGGCCGCGCAGCCACCCGCGGTAGGCGTCTGCGGAGAAGCGCTCGCGCAGCCACATGCCGCTGCGCAGGCCAACCAGCGCCATCGCGCCCAAGGGCAGCGACAGCAGCACCAGCGTCAGCGGCAGCAGCCCGAAGACGGCAAAGGTCGCCGCCTGGGTGCTCTTGCCGAGCAGAAAAGCCAGGTTGATCGCCTGCACCAGCACCAGCGGCGGCACTTTCAGCTCGAGGAAGTAGATCATCAGCGCAGGGCCGCCAACGTTCACGGTGCCCCCGAGCACACCGCCGAGGAAGCCGGCGCCGGCACCGCTGCGCCTCGGGTGGCGCTCGATGAAGCTCCAGTCCAGCCGCTTCAGGAATTCGCTGTTCAGGTAGAGCAGGATCACCGCGGCCAGCAGCAGGCGGAAGGGATTGGGGTCCATCATCACCAGAATCACGGTACCGACCGCCGAGCCGACCAGCATCCACACCGCGACCGGCCAGTAGCGGCCAACGCTCTCGGCGAGGTGCCCGCCGCGCAGCATGCTCCAGAGGTTCACCGCAATGTTCGGTGCCAAGGTCAGCAGGATCGCGGTCTGCACGTCGGTCAGCAGCGCCAGCACCGGCGTGGCGACCATCGGGAAGCCGAGGCCAAAGGTGCCGTGAACGAGACCCGCGAAGGTCACGATCAGCAGTGCGATCAGGATCTCGTTCAGCAGGAAGGCGTCCAGGGCGGAGACCTCGTCGGGGGGCGCTTAGATGATATCGCGCTTCGGTGGCGGCGGCGCCGGGAATGGGTTGGGACAGGATCCGGGGTGCAGGGAACGCAACAGGGTGCCCGCTGGGCCGGGCCCACCCTGCCCTGCCCCCCTACCGGCGCGGGTCTTCGAGGCGTTCGAGGTAGCTGCGGATGCGCCGGGCGTTGGTGCCGGCGTCGCTGCGGCCGACGCGCGAGACGGAGCGCACGTCGACCAGACTCTCCCCGTCGTCGGCGCGGACGCGGATCACCACGTCGTCCCGGAAGCCGTACCAGAAGGTGGTCGCCGTCGCCTCGATGCGGCCGTCTTCCGGGTCGACGGCGGCGATCTCCCAGCCCATCTCGCGCGCGGCTTCGAGCGCGCGCTCGAAGCCGCGTTCGGCAGGTTCCTCCAGACGCAGGGTATCGAGGTCGGGGTAGGCCTCGCGTTGCTGGCGCGCGACCGCCTCACCGGGATAATCGGTCGGGTTCGGGTACCCGGCGCGCACCTCGCGCAGCGCGTCGAAGGCGGGCGGATCCGCTGTGTCAGTGGTGATGTCGTGAATCGGCGGTACCTGCCGCGCGCTCTCCAGGGCCTGCCACGGAATGTACACCGACACCGCCGCCAGCAGCAGCGCCGGCGCCCACCAGCCAAGCGACGAGCGCCGCAGTCCGGGTATCAGCACCACGATCAGCACGAGAGCCAGCCCCCCGAAGCCGAGGAATGTGGCCCAGCGCATCATCTGGAAACCGGTCGGAAATTCCCAAAGCTCCAGCCGGACGCCCGGCCCGGAGATCAGCAGCAAGCCTGCGCCGGCGAGCGCGATCAGGAAAGCGCTGCGGGGAAGGAATTTCAGGAACGCCATGGCGGTGCGGACCGGGCAGCGAGCGGCGCCGCAGGCAACAGCGCGCCGGGCGCCGGTTCCCGATCACTGCTCATGGCAATCCCGACCGCACCGGCCGGGAAACACGCGCCTGCGGAAACACGCCGAACAGCACGGCGGCCCCGGGAACCGATTTTCCAATCGGTCCCCGGACGCTCGCAGCCCGCCGCCGCGAAGTGGGGGTCATCGGGCGCATCCGGGTTCAGCGGTCGAAGGACGGATAGCTTCGCGGCTCCCGTTCAAGCGGCGGGAACTCGGGCCGATCGCGATCCGCCGCCGGGAATTCCGGCTGGCGCGGTTCCATCGGCGGGGCGCGACGCGGCTCGGGACGTCGGCGCTCGAGTGCCTCGATACGCTGTTCCAGCTCGCGCATCCGTTGCTGCATGCGCTCGTCGGGCACCGGCGGCGGGCGCCACTGCGGCGCCGGGGTTCCGTAGCCGGGGAAACCATAGTCCATACCCGGCGCGCGCGGGGCCGGTTCGGGCGCGCGCGGATCGGTCCATTCCGGAACGCCCTCCATCGGTGGCGCCGTCGGCTGGTCAAAGGGTGTCGCACCCGGCGGCGGCTGGCCCCACGGCTGTTGACCCCANGNATCCTGGCCCCATGGATCCTGGCCCCATGGCTGCTGACCCCATTGCTGCTGACCGAAAGGTTGCGGCCCGAACGGCTGCTGGCCCCACTGCTGTTGCGCGAAAGGCTGCTGCGCGGGGGGGCCGGCCGCACGGGGGGGTTCTTCGGGCCGGGGGCCGTAGTAAGGGTCCCGTTGGTCCCGGTCGCGATCGCGGTCAGCGCCGCCGAACCAGCGATCGGGGCTCATGAATCGATCGGGGCTCATCATGTCACCGAAATCGATCGCCTGTGCCGGGCCCACGGCCACGAGGCCCCCACCCACCAGGGCCGCAAGGCCGAAACGCCGGAGTCTGCTGTTCTGCGTCATGATCCTCTCTCCAGGGATGAGTTGGGGCAGCCCGGCGCCCGACGGCCATGGCGGCACCGACGCACGGGCCTTCCCCATCCGTACTGGTAACACCCGGGGCGGTGTGGGTCAAACGTTTCGCACGAGCCCGTGCGCTCAGCGCGGCCCGCGTGCCGCGCTGACCCGCCGCTCCCGACCGGAGGCAGGATCGGGCGAGGGATCAGCGCCGGATCAGGTCGAGGAATTCCTCGCGAGTGCGCGGGTCCTCCCGGAAGGCCCCCAACATCACCGACGTGGTCATCGAACTGTGCTGCTTCTCGATGCCACGCATGGTCATGCACATGTGCCGGGCCTCGACAACCACCGCGACGCCGCGGGCCTGTGTGACATCCATCAGGGTTGTGGCGATCTGGCGGGTCATGTTCTCCTGGATCTGCAGGCGTGCGGCGAACATGTCCACGATGCGGGCAATCTTGGACAAACCGATCACCCGGCCATTCGGCAGGTAGGCGACGTGCGCCTTGCCGATCACGGGAAGCACGTGATGCTCGCACAGCGAATACAGCTCGACATCCTTGAGCAGGACCATCTCGTCGTTGTCGGAGGTGAACAGCGCGTTGTTCACGATCTCCTCGAGATCCATCGTGTAGCCCCGCGTCAGGTACTTCAGAGCCTTCACCGCCCGGGTCGGTGTGTCGACCAGCCCCTCGCGGTCGACGTCCTCCCCGAGCCCGCTCAGGACTTCACTGTAGTGGGCGGCCATCTTCTCGACGCTGGCCACGGCCGGATGGGCCTCGTCGGGCTGTTCCTGTTTGATCTTGATCGGTCGCGTCACGGCGGTCATGTTCGGTTCCTCGGTTGGGGGCGTGCGGCATGAGCCGTCACTGGATGGTCAGGCTGACAACGGTGCCAGATAGTAGGAAAAGTGCTGCGCCCAGCGTCAAATGGGCGCGCAGCGTAAGGTATCCGGGCGGTAGCGGCATCGCGCGCAGGCTTGCGCGGTCCACCCACAACACCAGGGGAAACAGCAGCAGCAGGACGATCAGCGCCGCCGTCTTCGGCAGCAGCAGGGCCAACCAGGCGGCGATCGACGGCAGCACCGCCCACGCCGGTCCAGCCAGCCCGAAGACCCGGTGAGCGGGATCGGCGAGAGCGAGGCCCCAGTGGATCGCACCGAGAAACGAGAGGATCACCGCGGCGTAGACCGCGAGGGCGTGCAGCGCGAAGACCTGCCAGTCGCTGCTCCCGAACCAGGCGGCGATCCCGAAGAAAACAAAGGGGACCAGCCCGCCGTAGCCCAGCACCCGAAGCAGGAAGGCCTGGTCGTCGTCACCTGCCGCCGGGACCCGCCCGCCTTCCCGGACATCCGGGGCGCCGAGGTGCCGGCGCAATTCGGGCAGGCCGCCAATCAACCCGTCGCGGCCGATGAACATCGGCAGCATGGACACACCGGAGGCTTCCCGCACTGCGCGAAAGCGCGCCCGGTTCTCCGCGGAGCCCATGCCCCACTCGATCCGGGTCCAGCGACCCGGCAGCCGTTGCTCGAGCAGCGCCTCCGCCTCGCGCAGGTCGGTCAGCCCCGAGGTGATCGCGACCACCTCGGACCCCTCCAGCGCCCGGGTGACGTCGTCTGGCCAGCCCGGCATCAGAGCGCAGACCGGATGGCTGCCCGAATTCTCGGGTCATCGGGCCTGACGCGGGTACCAAAGGACGCCAGGACCTCGCCGTCGCGCCCGATCAGGTACTTGTGAAAGTTCCAGCGCGGGAATTCACCGGCGGCATTGCCCAGGTAGTGGTACAGGGTGCCCGGCGCCGCGTGGCGGCGGGAGGCGTTCAGCTTCTCGTACATCGGAAACTGCACGCCGTAGTTCGAACGGCAGAAGTCGTCGATCCGTTCCTCGTCCTCGTATTCCTGGTTCAGAAAGTCACCCGACGGGAAGCCAAGCACGCGAAAGCCGCGTTCCTGGAATTCCGAGTCAAGCGCCTCCAGTCCCTCGAACTGGCCGACAAATCCGCACTTGCTCGCGGTGTTCACCACCAGAAGCACCTGGTCGCGATGCGCGTCGCACAGGCGCACGGGCTCGTCTGCAGTCAGCGGCCGCAGTTCGAAATCCAGACTTTCGGGGCAGGTGGCAGCCTGCACCGCGCCCGGAAGCATTGCGGCAACGGCGAGTACAGCGGCGGCGAGTGGCACCATCGGAAATCTCCTCGGAAACGTTTACAAGGATTGTACAAGTCGTGTATAAATATTTCCAGACATCTGACACAGGGAGCAAGGACATGGAACGGCAGCGGATCGCGGTGATCGGCGGCGGCGTTTCGGGCCTCGCGGCAGCGTGGCTCCTGCAGCGTCGCCACGACGTGAGACTTTTCGAGAAGGAAACGGTTCTCGGCGGGCATGCGCACACGGTCGAGATCCCCGATCCACAGGGCGCGGTAAGCATCGACACCGGCTTCGTGGTGTACAACGAGCGCAACTACCCGCTGCTGACCCGCCTGTTCGCCGAACTCGCGGTACCGACCCAGCCAACCGACATGACCTTCTCCTACTCCCTGCAGCCCGGCGGTATCGAATACGCGGGCACCGACATCAACACGCTGTTCGCGCAGCGGCGCAACCTGCTGCGCCCGCGCTTCCTGCGCATGACGGCCGACATCCTCCGGTTCAACCGGCTGGGCAAGCGCCTGCTCGCCGCAGGCGGGCTCCCCGAGATCACGCTCGGCGAGTTTCTGGACCTGCACCGCTTCGGACGCGGCTTCAGCGAGGACTACCTGCTGCCGATGGCCGCCGCGATCTGGTCCTGCCCTTCGGCGACCATGCGGCGCTTTCCGGTGCGCGGATTTCTCGAGTTCTTTCGCAATCATGGCCTGCTGGATCTCGAGGGACGGCCGCAGTGGCAGACGGTGACCGGAGGCAGCCGGGCCTATGTGCAGCGCCTCGCCGGGCAGTTGCCGCCGGGCACCGTCCGCCACGGCGGTGTCGAGACGGTCACCCGCGTCGGCGCCTCCTGGCAGGTGAATACTGCGACCGATACCGAGACCTTCGATGCAGTCGTCTTCGCCTGCCACGCCGACGACGCCCTCCGAATGCTGACCAACCCGACAGTGACGCAGGCGGCCGTTCTGGGCGCCTGCCGTTTCCAGGCCAACCGCGCGCTGCTGCACACGGATACGCGGCTGATGCCCGCCTCCCGGCGCGTCTGGGCCTCGTGGAACTACCTGACCGAGCGACAGGGCCTGGACGAACAGCGGGTCTCGGTTTCCTACTACATGAACAGCCTGCACCGGCTGAGCCGGCGGCAGGACTACGTGATCAGCCTGAACCCCTGGCGCGAGCCGCATCCGACCACCGTGCTCGGTGAATACCACTGGCGCCACCCGGTGATGGACACCGCCGCGGTGGCGGCCCAGGCGCGGCTTCCCGGCATCCAGGGGGAGAACGGCATTTACATCGCCGGCGCATGGACCGGTTTCGGCTTCCACGAGGACGGCATGCGCTCCGCGGTCGAAGTGGCCCGACGCCTTGGTTGTGCGCCACCGTGGGAAGACGCCGCGGAGATCCCGGCCACCCCTGTTCCTGCGCAGGAAACCGCTGCGGCCGCCTGATGCGCGACGCCCTGCTCTATTCGTGCCGGGTGATGCACCAGCGCTTCTTCCCGGTGGCCTACCGGTTCCGCTACCGGATCTACAGCGCGCTGTTCGACATTGACCGCCTCCAGACCGTGGCGAAGCGCTCGCGGTGGTTTTCGCTGAATCGCTTCAACCTCTTCAGCCTGCACACCCGCGACCATGGCCGCCGCGACGGCTCGCCCTGGCGCCCCTGGGTCGAGGCACGGCTGGCGGAGCACGGGATCGATCTCGAGGGTGGCCGTATCCGGCTTCTGGCGATGCCACGAATCCTCGGCTACGCGTTCAATCCCCTCAGCATCTGGTACTGCGACCACCGCGACGGGCGGCCGCTCGCCGTTTTGCTGGAGGTCCGCAACACCTTTGGCGAGCACCACCACTACCTGCTCCCGGCCGGTACGGGCGAGACCCGGTGGCCGGTGCGCGGAGAGAAGCCGAAGCACTTCCACGTATCGCCATTCATCGATATGCGGCCCCGCTACGAGTTCCGGCTGGACAAACCGGGACCGCGGCTGCGCATCGCGATCCGGGAATTCGAGGACGACGCGCTGATGCTGGTCGCGAGCCAGTCCGGGCGCGCGCTCGACTTCACCGACCGCAACCTGCTGCGTATCCTGCTCACCATGCCCTGGGCGACCGTCAAGGTGATGGTCCTGATCCATTGGCAGGCCGTTAAAATCTGGCTGCGTGGCGGCCGGTTCCACCGCAAACCCGAACCCCCCGCACAGGAGGTCAGCTGATGGCAGCCGAACCCCGTTCCTTCACCTCCGGCGACACCGCAACCGGATCGGCCCCGCCGGCATTGCCGCTGCGCTGGCTGG